>MTLD01000443.1_pt3 | contig 24812 bp, 16 predicted proteins | sample 1982471 | NCBI WGS metagenome assembly MTLD01 (sample SAMN05712604, study PRJNA340218) | biofilm metagenome | isolation source: sample SPM anode biofilm adapted to -50 mV | place: USA | collected 2012-02-03 | reverse complement strand
CCGCGGGCCCGCGGCCCGCGGGTAGAATTGATTCCTTTGACGTCGTCTTGGAGGTGAACCATGTCGCTCGGCATCTTTAAAGTCCCCCACCCCATCAACGAGCCCGTGAAGGGCTATGCGCCCGGCTCCCCGGAGCGGGTCAGCCTCGCGGCCAAGGTCAAGGAGATGGCCGCGCAGAAGATCGAGATCCCGCTCATCATCGGCGGGAAGGAAGTCCGCACCGGGAAGATGGCCAAGGCCGTCATGCCCCACGACCACGGCCACGTCTTGGCCGACGTGCACCTGGGCGGCGAGGCCGAGGTGAAGCTGGCCGTGGAGGCCGCTGCCAAGGCCAAGGCCGAGTGGGCCGCCATGCCCTGGGAGGCCCGCGTCTCCATCTTCCTCAAGATGGCGGATCTCCTCGCCGGCCCCTATCGGGACGTGCTCAACGCCGCCACCATGCTGGGCCAGAGCAAGACCTGTCATCAGGCCGAGATCGACAGCGCCTGCGAGCTGGTGGACTTCTACCGCTTCAACAGCTTCTACTACGAGCAGATCCTCCGCGAGCAGCCGGAGAGCATGCCGGGCATGTGGAACCGCCTCGAGCACCGGCCCTTGGAGGGCTTCGTCTTCGCGGTGACGCCCTTCAACTTCACCTCCATCGCCGGCAACCTGCCCACGGCCCCCGCCCTCGTGGGCAACACGGTGGTGTGGAAGCCCGCCAGCACGGCCCTCTACAGCGCCCACTTCCTCATGAAGCTCTGGAAGGAGGCCGGCCTGCCCGACGGCGTCATCAACATGGTGCCCGGCAGCGGCGCCTCCATCGGCAACCCCGTGCTGGCCAGCCCCCAGCTCGCCGGCATCCACTTCACGGGCTCCACCAGCGTCTTCAACGGCATGTGGCGCACCGTGGGCCAGAACCTGGAGAGCTACAAGGGCTACCCCCGCCTCGTGGGCGAGACCGGCGGCAAGGACTTCATCGTGGCCCACCCCAGCGCCGATCCCGTGGCGCTCACGGTGGCCATCGTCCGCGGTGCCTTCGAGTACCAGGGCCAGAAGTGCTCCGCCGCCAGCCGTGCCTACGTGCCCAGCAACCTGTGGCCGAAGGTGAAGGAGATGCTCGTGCCCATGGTCGAGAGCATCAAGATGGGCGACATCCAGGACTTCTCCAACTTCATGGGCGCCGTCATCGACGCCAACTCCTTCCGCGACCAGAAGAACGCCATCGACGAGGCCAAGGCCTCCAACGACGCCAGCATCCTTGTGGGCGGCCAGTACGACGACAGCAAGGGCTACTTCGTGCGGCCCACGGTCATCCAGGCCAAGACACCCGGCTACCGCACCATGTGCGACGAGCTGTTCGGGCCCGTGATGACGCTGCACGTCTACGACGAGACGAAGTGGGAGGAGACCCTGGATCTGGTGGACGGCACCAGCCCCTACGCCCTCACCGGCGCCGTCTTCAGCCAGGACCGCTACGCCGTGCAGCAGGCCATCGCCCGCCTGCGCAACTGCGCCGGGAACTTCTACGTCAACGACAAGCCCACCGGCGCAGTGGTGGGCCAGCAGCCCTTCGGCGGCGCCCGCGCCAGCGGCACCAACGACAAGGCCGGCTCCATGCTGAACCTGCTCCGCTGGATCAGCGCCCGGACCATCAAGGAGACCTTCGTCCCACCCACGGACTACCGGTACCCATACATGGGCTAGGCAGCCCTCCCCCCTTTTGGAACGGCGGCCCTTCGGGGCCGTCGTTTTTGTGGGACGCTGGATTCCGGAGGCTCCCATGGCGATCCGGGTTGTGCGGCTGGGCAGTCCACGGGTGGCGGGCGAGGGCCTGCGGCTGGGCACGGTGCGGCGTCCACCGCGGGGCGTTCCGAAGGCGGAGTTCTCCTCGAGGGATTTCTACGATGTGTGGATGCCGGAGCTGGCGCCCAGCGAGGCGCTGGTGAAGGAGGCCCAGGGCGCCGGGACGGACGCCCAGTGGAAGGCCTTCCTCCGGAAGTACCGGACGGAGATGGCCCAGCCCGAGCGGGCGCGGCTGCTGGATCTCCTGGCCGCCCTTTCGAGGCAGGCTGACTTCGCCGTGGGCTGCTACTGCGAGGATGAATCGCGGTGTCACCGGTCGGCCCTGCGGGCCCTGCTGGCCGAGCGGGGGGCCGAGATCCGCTGAGGGGCCGGGCCGTGCGACACTGGTTGGCGACTTCCAGGTGATCGATGACCGACGTGCCCTCCTTCCGCGAGAAATACCGCTTCCCCGCCAGCTTCTGGAACGCCAACCTCACCGAGCTCTTCGAGCGGGCGGCCTACTACTCCATGGCCAGCTTCGTGGTCATCTACCTCGGGCGGCTGGGGCTGGGGGACTGGTGGCCCAGCATGCTGAACGGGGTGCTGTGGTTCCTGGTCTACTTCCTGCCCATCCTCAGCGGCACCATCGCGGACCAGATCGGTTTCCGCCGGAGCCTCTTCCTGGCCTGCACCCTGCTCGTCGGAGGCTACTTCCTCATGGGCTACCCCGTCTGGTTCGGGGGGCACACGCTCTCGCTCACCGTGGGCGATGCGATGACGGCGGGGCCCGGCGTGCTGGTGCCCGTGGCTCTGGCCATCCTCCTGGTGGGCATCGGCGGCTCCTTCGTGAAGCCCTGCATCGCCGGCACCGTGCAGCGCACCCACCTGGGCAAGGCCACCCTGGCCTTCGGCATCTTCTACATGGTGGTGAACATCGGCAGCGTGGTGGGGCGGCTCACGGCCTTCGCCGTGCGCACCCGGCTGGGCCGGCTGGACACGATCTTCGCCGTGTCCATGGCAGCATCGGTGGCGGCCTTCCTGGTGGTGTTCTTCCTCTACCGCGATCCAGAATCCGCCACGGATCCCGCGAAGCCGCGCCGCACCGTGCCGGAGATCCTCCTGGGCATGTTCAAGGTGCTGGGCAACGGGCGCTTCGCCCTCTTCCTGCTGGTGAGCAGCGGCTTCTACTTCATCTACAACCAGGTCTACAACGTCCTGCCGCTCTACGTGAAGAAGACGGTGGAGCTGAGCCCGGCCATGGACCTCTACACCCTGGCCAACCCCGTCACCATCGTGCTGTTCCAGCTGGTCATCACGAACCTCTTCGGGAAGCTGCCGCCCATCAAGTCCATCGTGGTGGGCACGGTCATCATCGGCCTGGCCATGCTCATCAATGTGGCGCCCCTCTTCATGGCGGGGGGCGTGACGGCGCAGGTGTGGCTGCCCCTGGGGAGCCTCTTCGTCATCATGACGGTGGCCCTCATCGCCTTCGGCGAGCTCTTCGCGGCCAGCCGCCTCTACGAGTACATCGGGTCCCTGGCGCCCAAGGGGCAGGAGGGGCTCTTCCTGGGCTACTCGAACCTGCCCATGGCCATCGGCAGCCTCGTGGGCGGCCCGGCGGGCGCCTGGATCTTCAACCGGGTCATGTGCGCCGGAGCCGAGAAGCTGCCCAGCGGCCTCCTGAAGCTGGATCCCCGCGCCGCCGCCACCGGCTGGCTGATCCTCACCGTCTTCGGCCTGGGGAGCGCCCTCAGCCTCTGGTTCTACAACCGGTGGCTGCAGAAGCAGCCCGCCTGATCAGCCGGGCGCCGGGATCCGGGAGAAGGCCGCCCGGAGTTCGGGAAGGCCGAAGGGCTTAGGCAGGATGGTGACGCCGGCGTTGGATTCGGCCAGGTCGAGGGCCTGCTGATCCGTCCGTCCCGTGGAAAGGAAGATCGGCACCTCGGGCAGGGCGGCCCGCAGCCTGGGAAGGGTGCGGGCACCCCCCAACCCCGGCATGTTCATGTCGAGGATCACGACCGCAGGACGGAGACCCCGCTCCACCCGTTCCAGCGCCTCTTCGCCGCTCGTCGCCAGCGCGGCCTGGTGGCCCAGGAGCTCCAGCTGCGCGGCCATGGCCTCTTGGATGAGCTCGTCGTCATCCACCAGCAGCACCGTCAGGGCGCCGGGCGCCGAATCGGGCTCCGGAGTGCGGGCGGGGGCCGGGGCGGGCACAGGGGCCGCGGCCGGGAAGCGCATCTCGAGGGTGGTGCCCTCTCCGGGGCGGCTCCGGATCTCCAGCTTGCCGTGGTGGGCCTTCACGGCGCTATAGACCTGGGAAAGCCCGAGCCCCGTTCCCTTGCCCTGGGGTTTGGTTGTGAAGAAGGGTTCGAGCGCCCGCTCGAGCACCTCGGGCGGCATGCCCGTGCCCGTGTCGGCGATGGACAGGTACACCCCGTCCGGGGGCAGCGCCCGGGTGGTGAGGGTGAGGCGGCCCCCTTCCGGCATGGCGTCGATGGCGTTCACGCAGAGGTTCATGAGCACGAGGCTGAGGGTGTCAGGATCGCCCAGGATGGGGCAGGCCAGGGGATCGAGATCCAGATCGATCCGGATGTTGGCCGGGATGGTCCGCTCCAGCAGGCGGACTTCGTCCCGGATGAGGTCGCCGATCTGCACGGGACGTTTGCCCGCCACATCCTTGCGCGCGAAGTTGAGCAGCCCGTTCACCATGTTCCGGCCGCGCTCGCAGGCCTTCGTGATGGTCTGGAAGGTGGCGTGAAGGGAGCTCCCCTCGGGCTGCAGGCTGAGCTGCATGCTGGCCAGGCCGAGGATCGCGCCGAGGACGTTGTTCATGTCGTGGGCGAGGCCACCGGCCAGGTTGCCGAGGCTGTCCATCTTCTGGGCGAGGCGGAGGGCCTCCTGGGTCTTCAGTTCCTCGGTCACATCGCGGAACACCGAGAGGGTCCCTCGGAAAGCGCCGTCGGGCGTGAGCTGGGGTGAGGCCGTGACCTGGAGGATGCGCGGGGTTCCATCCGGCCGCCGGATGCGGATCTGGAAGGCGTCCGTATGCCCCTCCCGGCGGCGGAGGGTGCGTGCTTCCAGCGCGGTCCGCTCGGAAGGCTCCAGGAAGGCGTGGAGGTTCTCCCCCAGCAGGCGCCCGCCTTCGACGCCGAAGATGTGCTCCGCAGCGGGATTGGCCATGAGGATGGAACCGTCGGGGGCTGTGAGGAACACGCCTTCGCCCAGGATCTCCACCAGTTCCCGGTGCCGGGCCTCGCTCTCGCGCAAGGCCCTTTCGGCGGCCACCTGGGCCGTGAGGTCGCGGATGAACCCGATCATCAGGTTCTGATCGGGCACATAGGTGGTGGAGACCTCCACGGGGTACGTGGTGCCGTCCTTGCGGCGATGGGCGGAGACGAAGCGATCGGAGCCCTCCCGCTGGATCCCTCGCGAATGGCGATCGGTCTCCTCCGGGGTTTCCAAGGCGTCCAGGGCTGAGATGTGGAGGGTCCGGATCTCCTCCAGGGTGTAGCCCGACATGCGCAGGTAGGCCCCGTTGGCATCGAGAATCCACCCATCGCCATTCGTGAGGACGAAGCCATCCAGGTTCGTGCGGAGCAGCGCTTCGTACTCGCGGGCCTGGGCCAGGACTTTGGCCTCCTGGGACTGGTGGTGCACGGCACTGCGCTTGATGAGGGCGAAGACCGGCGACAGGAGCGTGAGGAGGCGGAGGACGTCGTCGGTCCGGTGGAAGTCGAGGTGGTCCAGTGCGAAGAGGGTGCCAACCCGCAGCCCGCCAATGCGCAGGGGGGTCAGGCTGAGGGAGGCCACCTGGAGGCGGTCGAGCAGGGCGGCCACCTCGCGCGGGGCGGTGTCCCGCACGAACATCTCGGCCTCGTCCAGATCAGGATGGAGGTCGATCAGCCGGGTCAGTACAGGGAGATCCAGGGCGTCACGGGCCCGCTCCGGCTCCAGCGCGACGATCCTCGGCAAGGCTCCGCGGAGATCCGGCCCGTGCTGGAGGAGGGCCACAGTGCGTACCCCCAGGAACTCCCGCATGTGCTGGGCGAGGAAGCGGCCCATGTCGCCGGGATGCTCGGAGAACTTCAGGATCTCCTCAAGGAAATCCAGGATCATGAACTGGATGGCCGCACGGTCCGGCGGCTCGGGAATGTCACTCCGCGCCATGGCTCCTCGCGTTCTCTGCTGCCCGCTCCAGGCTGGCCTGGAGGTGATCGAGGGCGACCGGCAGGACCTCCACCGGAAGCCCGAGGAACTCGCTGGCCTCCGCCAGGATCTCGTGGGGGACGGGGAGGATCCCGGTATCCAGATAGACCAGGCAGGTGTGCATCTCCTGCATGAAGGTCCTGGCGCAGGGGCCCGCCAGGCCAAGCTGGCCGATGAAGACCTGCCGCCAGGTGAGGGCCCACTCCGGCATGAGGAAGAAGGCGCCTTCCCGGCGGAGCCGGCGGTAGGTCTCCCGGCCGAGGAGGATCTCGCAGCAGTTGATGCCCTCCGTCCGGCACGTGCCGGCAGCGGCTTCGAGATCCGCCATGTGGCTGCAGCAGTCGCCGTAGGCCAGGACGAGGCTGCAGCCGGGGGCCTGGCTTCGGAGCCCGTCCATGGTCTGCTGGAGGCGGGTTTCCAGGCGGGCGGGAACCATGTGGAGCATGGAATGGAGGTATTCCACGGGGAGATCGAGGCGCCCGGCGGCTTGCAGCGCCTCGATCTCCGGCTGGAAGATCGAACAGGCCAGGCAGCGGAGGGAGGGGACCTCGCCTGTCATGCCGGCACTCCGCCCGCACGGCAGACGGCGTCGGCGATGGCCTGGAGGCATTCCGGCGGCGTCTCCAGGGGGATATCCGCGTCGGAGGTGGCCAGGATGAACTGGGGATCGGTGGCCCAGTGGGTGAGGACGTGGTCGCAGCGCTCCGCCACCTCCGCCGGGGCGAGATCCGCCAGGGCGGGGCCATCGAGGTTGCCGAGCAGCAGCGGGCCCGCTCCGAGCCGGGTCCGGGCGGCGCCGGGATCCTCTCCGGAGGCCAGCACGTAGCCAATGACCTGGGGGAGATCCCGGAAGTCCTCGAGGTGCGCGAGCAGCGGGCAGCCGCCGTGGTGGAGGATCACCGGGCCGGGCAATTCCGCCAGCGCCTGTGCCAGGGCGGGCCGCGCGAGGGTGCGGACGACGCTCTCCGGCACGATGAACCGGTTGCCAAGGTTCGCCGTCAGGGCCAGGGCGGTGGCGCCGTCCTCGAGCATGCCCTTTCCGAGGGCCACGAAGAAGGGGGTGAGGTGGTCCAGGAGCGCCCGGGCCGTGTCCGGGTGGAAGAGCAGGGCGTCGAGCCAGGCCTCCAGTCCGATGAGGACCGGGGGCAGGTCCAGGGGGCTCATCAGCAGGCCGATGATAGGCGCTTCGCCCGAGTACCGTGCCGAGAGCATCCGGATGCTCTCCCGGAGATAGCTGATCCTGGGATGGCTGTCGGGATCCGGCAGGGGCAGCCGCAAGGCGGCCTCGGCGGAGTCCGCCGCGAAGGAAACCACGTTGGGCGGCTGGCGTCGCGGCTCGCTGATGCGGCTTCCGAAGGCCTCTCCGATGCCGGCGAGCATGAAGGGGCTGATCAGGAAGTCGGGGCCGAACTTTTCACGGAGGGCGATCTGCCCCTCCACGAACAGGGCGGGATCCCGATAATGCTCCTTCAATGGAGCTCCCGTGAGCCTCGCCCCGTAGAGCCCGGCGTTGAGCAGGAAGGCCGGCCGGTCGGCGGGCCGGTTCTGGAGAGCGGCGAGTACCCGTGCGAGGCTGTTCACGACACGGCCTCCCCGAGACGTGCCGAGGCCTCCCAGAGGCGCGCGAACAGGGCCGGGGCCTCCAGGGCGCTGGGTGCGGTGCCGTCACCTCCAAGGGCTGCCACCAGCTCGGGCCTGAGGTTGAAGATGGCCCCCCCGACGGCAAGCTGGAGGCGGCCTCCCAGGCCCCGGCGGTCGATCTCCTCGCGGATCCTCACGATGTTCTTCGCGGTGGTGTACATCATGGCCGAGACGCCGATCACCCGGGCGCCGGCCTCCTCGGCCCGATCCACGAACTGGTCCGGAGCGATATCCACGCCCAGATCCAGGACCTCCCAGCCCTCGGCCCGAAGGAAGGCACTGACCATCTTCCGTCCCAGGGGGTGGAAATCGTCCTCCGCGTTGCCGAGGACCACCGGCCCGCGGGCGCACCGGGGCGCCTCCTGGCCTGGGGCTCCTCCTTCCCGCAGCAACCGGGACAGCACATCCTCGGCGATCTTCGCCGCGACGTACCCCGTAGCCAGGGAGAAGCCGATCTCTTTCCGGGCCCAGAGGCGGCCAAAGGCGTCGAGGGTCGGCGAGAGCAGGTCGGGCACGACCCGCTGGAAGGGACGGCCCACGGACCAGGCGTCGATCACGGCATTCGCCGCAGCCCGGTCGGCCCTTTGGATGGCTTCCAGAAGCTCCTTGGCGTAGTCGCGGTCCATCGGGTTCTCCCGGGAGCCGGAAGCAGTTCCGTCCTGGATCTGCCCCTGCAGGTCCTTTATCGGCCGTGGCCGCAGGTTGGTGAAATGCCGACCGTCCCACCCGTATCGCATTGATTCTGAAATCAAGTATTTCCCGCCATTCCTGAAGTTGTCGAAATCAGTGGCTGCCGAATTCCGCGATAATGGGACTCCCGCTCCCGAGGTCCCCATGTCCCAGAAGCAGACGCCGCTCTTCCCGCTCCGCCAGGGTCGCCACACGCGCCAGGCCCATGTGGACCTGCCCGAGGGCACCTTCGAGGAGGAGCACGCCCGGCAGGGGTTCTTCGGCCGCACGACGCACCTCTACCGGTTGCACCCCGTGACGGGCTGGACCCGGATCGAAGGCCCCCTGCGCCCCCACAGCTACGACCTGAACAAGCTGGGGGGCGCCGACGCGGCCATCCGGGCCTCCATGTTCGGCTCCACCGAGGCCGCCTTCGCCCCCATCTGCCTCCTGCACAACCACGACGTGGCCCTGCACTGGGTGGCGCCGGCCGCCATGGACTTCTTCTACCGCAACGCCGACGGCGACGACGTCTACTACATCCACGCCGGCGCCGGGAAGCTGGAGACCACCTTCGGGGCGCTCCACTACGCCACCGGCGACTACCTGGTGATCCCCCGGGGCACCACGTACCGCTTCCTGCCTTCCGAGGGTGACCAGCGCTACCTGCTCATCGAGAGCTTCAGCGAGGTCACCATCCCCGATCGCAACCAGCTGGGTCCCAACGCCATCTTCGACCCCGCCATGGTGGACACGCCGGAGCTGGAGCCCTACGAGGAGGGGGCGGGCCGCGAGTGGGCCGTCCACATCAAGCGGGAGAACGCCATCACGAAGGTGTACTACCCCTTCAACCCGCTGGACGTGGTGGGCTGGAAGGGCGACCTCACGGTGTGGCGCATCAACGTGAAGGACATCCGGCCTGTGCTGAGCGCCCGCTACCACCTGCCGCCCAGCGCCCACAGCACCTTCATCGCGCAGAACTTCGTCATCTGCTCCTTCCTGCCCCGGCCCTTCGAGGAGGAGGAGGGCGCCATGCGCGTGCCCTTCTACCACTCGAACATCGACTACGACGAGGTGCTGTTCTACTCCGCGGGCCACTTCTTCAGCCGCGACGGCATCGGCGCCGGCATGATGACCTGGCACCCCCAGGGCATCCACCACGGGCCGCACCCCAAGGCCATCCCCCTCAGCCGCACCAAGGACCGTACGGACGAGGTGGCCGTCATGGTGGACACCTACCGTCCCCTCAAGGCCACGCCGGCGGCGGAGCTGGTGGAGAACCAGAACTACTGGGCATCGTGGAAGTAGACTGTCCGGATGCTGCTCCTTGATCTCCAACCGATCCTCAAGACCGAGACCCGGCGCTTTGACCACTTCATGGCCTGGATGGACCGCGTGGGCTGGTCCCGCCTGGAGCATCTGCTCATGGTGGGCGGCGCCTGCCTGGCCATCCTGTGGAGCGTGAAGCTGGTCTCCCATGCCGTGCGCAAGGCGGTGGACGACGGCGACGACGGGGTGACCTCGGATGCGGAGCGCCGGGCGGAGACCCTGGGCTCCGTGCTCAACAACACGGCCCGCATCCTGGCGGTGGTGTTCTTCCTCCTGATGACGCTCCAGGAGTTCGGCGTGAACATCGGCCCCCTGGTGGCGGGCGCCGGCATTGCGGGAGTGGCCCTGGGTTTCGGAGCCCAGAGCCTCGTGAAGGACGTCATCAGCGGGTTCTTCCTGCTCATGGAGAACCAGTTCGGCGTGGGCGACATCATCAGCGTGGATGAGAAGCACACGGGCGCCGTGGAGCGCATGACACTCCGTGTGACCCAGATCCGCGACGCCGAGGGCAGGGCGCACTTCATCCCCAACGGTTCGGTGGTGCGGGTGGTGGTGCTCTCCAAGGAGTTCGCCCGGGCCCTGGTGGATGTGGGGGTGGGCTACGACACGGACATTGACGCCGCCATGGAGGCGCTGCGGCGTATCGGGGAAGAGCTGGCCGCCGAGTGGCCTGACCGGGTGCTGGAGCCCACCCAGGTGCTGGGCGTGGAGGCCCTGGGGGACAGCGCCGTGACCCTGCGCACGCTCACCAAGACGGCCCCCGCCAAGCAGTGGGAGGTGGCCCGGGAGCTGCGCAAGCGCATCCTCGTGGCCTTCCGGCAGGCGGGCATCGACATCCCCTACCCGCAGCAGGTGATGCACCTGGTCCGCGAGCCGGAGCGCTGATCCGCCCTCCTACCCATTCGCGTTCAATCGCGAAGGATTCACCACGGAAGCGCGGAGCCCGCCTGCGCCCGCGGAGGCCGGGGTGGGTCTTCGAACTTTGGGGCCAAAGGCGAATCAGGGTTCCAGCGCCTTTTGAAGGGCGGTCCGGAGGGCCTGGAGGGTGTAGGGCTTCTGCAGGAACCCGGCCAGCCCCTGGCCCATGAAGGCCTGCACAGACTCCTGTTCGGTGTAGCCGCTGCTGAGCACCACCCGGGCGTCGGACCGGATGCGGCGGATGGCCTGGAAGGCCTCGCGGCCGTCCATGCGGGGCATGGTGAGATCCATCAGCACGAGGTCGATGGCGCCCGGATCCGCCTGGAAGCGGGCCACGGCCTCGACGCCGTCCTTCGCGAGGAGCACCTGGAAGCCCAGGGCCTCGAGGGCGGGCCCGAGGGTGTCGAGGACGGCGGGTTCGTCGTCCACCAGGAGGACGGTGCCCTTCAGGACCACCTCTCCGGCGCGATCGAAGGCCTTCCCGGCGTCGGCCCGGCCCTGGGCCGCAGGGAAGAAGGCCTTGAAGGAGGAGCCCCGGCCCACCTCGCTGTGGATCTCCAGCCCCGCCCGGTGCCCCCGCAGGATGCCCAGCATGGCGGAGAGCCCCAATCCCCGGCCCGTAGCCTTGGTGGTGAAGAAGGGATCGAAGATGCGAGCCAGCACCTCCGGACTCATGCCCTGGCCCGTGTCGCTCACCTCCAGCGTCACGTAGCGGCCAGGCGTCATGCTCTGGGTGGGGAAGGCGGCGGCGATGGATGCGGCGTCGAGCGCCACGGCCCCGGTCGTGATGGCGATGGCGCCTTCGCGGTCCCCCAGGGCGTCGGAGGCATTGGTCACGAGGTTCATCACCACCTGCTGGAACTGCGCCCCGTCGGCCTCGATGGGGGGCAGACCGGGGGCCAGGTGCAGCGCCAGTTCGGCCTTCTTGGAGATGGAGACCTGGAGGAGATGGGCCATCTCCTGGACCACCTCGTTGATGTCATGGAGCTTCACCACGAACCGGCCCCGGCCAGAGTAGGCGAGCATCTGCCGCGTGAGGTCCGAGGCCTTCTGGACGGCCTTCTCCGCGTTCTCCAGGAAGGGGGCCGCGGGGGCCTCGGGGCTCAGGCTGAACTGGGCCAGGTTGAGGTTCCCCAGGACGGCGGTGAGCAGGTTGTTGAAGTCGTGGGCGATGCCGCCGGCGAGCACGCCCAGGCTCTCCAGCTTCTGGGCCTGCTGGATCTGGGTCTCCAGCTGCCGGCGTTCGCGCTCGGCCCGTTGGGCCTCGGTGCGGTCCCGCCAGGTGGTGTGGAGGATCTCCTTGCCCTTCCAGGGGACGGCCGTGAGGAGGACCTCCACGGGGAAGTCGGTGCCGTCAGCCCGCCGATGGGTCCATTCGAAGTGATGGCTCCCATGCCGGTGGGCCAGGGCGAGGATCTCGTCGGCCTTCTCCCGCGAGGGGCGCCCGTCCGGCTGGAAGGGCGGCGAGAGCTCCGAGGGGTGAGTGCCCAGCACGGCCGACTTGTCCGCCGCGCCGAGGATCTCGACCGTGGCCTGGTTGCAGTCCACGAAGCGGTCCCCGTCGATGAGCAGGTTGGCGTCCCCGGACCGTTCGAAGAGCAGCCGGAACAGGCGCTCACTCTCCTGCCGGTCCTCCTCCGAGCGCCGCCGTTCGGTGATGTCGGTGCTGATGCCCGCGATGCGATGGATCCGTCCGGCGGCGTTCCGGATGGGCACGAGCTGGGTCTGGAAGGTGCGCCGGCCCTGGCCCAGGTCGGCGGATTCTTCGTAGGTGATGGGGCGGCCCTCCGCGAGGCAGCGCCGGTAGTTGTCCGTGAGCTGCGTGGCGAGCTGTTCCGGGAGCCAGGCGGAGAATTCCCGCCCCACCACCTCCCGCGCGCTCCGGCCCAGAGAAGCCTCCTGGGCCGGGTTGATGCTCTCCAGGAGGAAGGTGCCATCCTCCCGCACGCCCACCCAGAAGATGGCATCCGGCGAATTCAGGAAGAGGCCCAGGTAGCGCTCCTCCGCGTCCCGGAGGGCCGTCTCTGCGGCCTTGCGCCCTTCGATGTCGCGCACGGCCACCAGCAACCGCTCCTCCGCGCCGATGAAGGCGCGGCGCATGTTCACCTCCACCCAGAAGGTGCGCCCGGTGCGGTGCTTCGCCCGCCACTCGAAGACCTGCGGGCCTTCCTTCCCCGCCTTCCGGATCCAGGCCATGGCCTCGGCCTGGGAGTAGGGGGGGAGGCCCGCGCTCAGGTCGGCCACGTCCATGCGGAGGAACTCGGGGCGGTTGTAGCCGTACATCTCGAGGGCCCGGGCGTTCACGTCCAGGATGGCGCCGGTCTCCAGGTCGTGGACGAAAATGGCGTCGTTCACCGCGTCGAACAGCATCCGGGTGCGCTGCTCGCTGTCCCGGAGCACCTCCTCCGTCCGCCGGCGCTCCGAGATGTCGCGGCGGATGCCGAAGTGGCCCGAGATGCGGCCCTCCGCATCGAAGTAGCAGATGCAGTCCCATTCGATCCAGCGTTCCCGGCCATCCGGCCCCGCCTGATGGATCTCCCGGCGCAGGTGGCCCTGTTCCAGCAGCTCGGCCATGTCCCGGAACGCGGCCTCCGGGTCGTGGCGGAAGAGGTCCCGGAGGCTCCAGTGGTCCAGCTCCGCCTTCGAGACGCCCAGCTGGGCGGCCAGGGCCAGGTTGGCGCGGGTGACCCGCTGGCGGTCCAGGGCGGCCTCCACCGCGCCCGCGGCGGCGCCCTCCCCGGAATAGCGGAGGGGTTCGTCCAGGGTGGCGATGTAGTAGGCGTCCAGGGACTGGGTGAAGAAGAGATCCAGGCGGGCCTCGCTCTCGCGCAGGGCCGTCTCGATCCGGTGGCGTTCGGTGATGTCCTCCACGATGCCGATGCCCCCCAGGGGACGGCCGTCATCCCCGGTGATGGGGTAGGTGATGAGCTTGGCGATGGCGCGACGCCCGCCGGTGACGGACACATACTCGCCTTCCTGGTGGCCGATGTGCCCCCGCAGCGCCTCCTCGATGGCGGTCCGGACGCCCGGGTGCTCGACCCGCTCGAGCATGGGCAGACCCAGGATGACCTCCCGCGGGGAGCCCAGGATGGTCGCGAAGGCGGCGTTGCAGTCCTGGATGACCCCCTGGGGGTCGAAGCGGAAGATGCCGACCGGGGCCTCGCGGAAGAGGATGCGGTGATGCTCCTCGCTGGCCCGCATAGGCGCCAGGATGCGGCGCCCGAGCCAGCCGGCCAGGCCCACGGCCACCAGGCCAGCGAGCAGGGCCATGGCCAGGCTCTGGCCCAGGGTCTGCTGGCCGGGGCCCGAGAGCAGGACGATCACCAGGGCCGGAAGCACAGCCACGGCCACCAGCGCCAGGAGCTGGGAGCGGGGGGACCAGGGGACGGGGCGGGACATGGCTTCTGTACGTCTTCCGCCCTATCGGCCCCTGCGGCCGGGAGCAGTAATCCGGTGTCGGGACAGCCCCCGGGGGCTCAGGCCCCCTGCAACCGCAGTGCCGCCAAGCGCCAGGCCTCGACCAGGTTCTCCGCGGCCAGGGCCGCCTGGAGGGCACGCTCCAGGCCCTCGGCGTCGCCGGGGTCGCCGGCCCGCCGCTGGGCGGCGGCCAGGTCCGGCAGCCCGGGGCTGTTGGCCAACTGGCCCAGGTCGTTGCCCGTGAGGATGCGGCTGGCCTTCAGGGCCTCCGGCAGGGCATCGTAGCCGAGGGGCCGGCCGGCGGGCTTGGGCACCTCGAAGACTGCCGCGCCGCTGGCCCGGGTGTAGAAGGCGCCGCCGTTGCGGCCCACCAGGTCCAGGCGGTCGGGATGCAGCAGGCCATCCACGAAGGCCTCCTCCTGGGCGTGGAAGGCCAGTACCTCGCCGATGAGCATGAGGCCCGAGCCCGGCCCTGTGCCCAGCTCGACCACCTGGTGCAGCCGGCACTCCATCTGGAAGGGGCTCTCGGCCACGAGCGCGGGCTTCACACGGGTGGCGGGCAGGGGCGTGAGGCCGCACTTGGGGAACTCATCCACGCCATCCGCCCACTCGGCGCTGGCCACGTTCATCTGGTGCAGCATGGCGTGGCTCACGGCGGCGATGACGAACTCGCCGGTGGCCACGGCGTTCAGGTAGGTGTGCTTCACGCTGCCGTCGCGGGCCCGGCGGTTGGGGGCGAAGGCCACCATGGGCGGGTTGCTGCCGAAGGCATTGAAGAAGCTGAAGGGCGAGAGGTTCCGGATGCCCTCAGGCGAGGCCGTGCTGGCCAGGGCGATGGGCCGCGGCGCCACGCCCCCGCAGAGCAGGGCATTGGTCTCGGCGGGATTCAGGTTCCCGGGGAGGATCGTGCGGACGCTCACGGGGCCTCCAGGTCAGTCCCCGGCCTCGCCGGCGGGCGTGCCGGCGTAGAGATCGGGCAGCGTGCCGTCCAGCAGGTGCTGCGTCACGCCGTCGAGCCGTTCGGGGAGGTGGACCACGGTGTTCGCGAGGGTGCCCAGGCCCTCGATGGCCATGACGACCTCGTCGCCCGCCTTCAGCCAGAGGTTGTCGGTGATCTTCGAGCCGTTCAGCTCGAGCAGGCAGCCGGTTCCCACGGTGCCGCTGCCGATGACCTCGCCGGGGTGCATCTGGATGCCGTAGCTGGTGCGCTGGAGGATCTGGGCGAAGGTCCAGTTCATGCTGTCGGCGTTCCCGCTCGACAGCAGTTGTCCATTCACATGGCAGGTCATGGCCGCGCGGAGCACCTCGCCCCGGGACGTGGCCTCGAGCGCCAGCTCATCCTTCGTGACAAGCCAGGGGCCCAGGCTGGTGGCGAAGTCCTTGCCCTTGCAGGGGCCCAGGGAGAGCTTCATCTCCTCCATCTGGAGCATGCGGGCGCTCCAGTCGTTCATCACCATGTAGCCGAAGATGGCGGCGTCGGCCTCGGCCAGGGTGGCGTTCCGCAGGGGGCGCCCGGTGACGACGGCGACCTCCAGCTCGAAGTCGAGCCGGACCAGGTGATGGTCCTGCACCTGCACCTCGCCGGGGCCGGTGACGGCCAGGTGGTTGGTTAAGTAGGTGACGGGGAACAGGTCGAACTCGGGAATCATCTCCAGGCCCCGGTTGCGGCGGGCCGTGGCCACATGCTGGCGGAAGGCGTAGCCGTCGCGCATGGAGACGGGCCGGGGCACGGGAGCCAGCAGGCGGACGGCGCCGGCGTCGAGGAGGGCGGCGGCCGGCGGCGCGGCGACCAGGGTCCGGGCCACGGGCATCAGCTCGTCCTGGCGCCGGATGAGGGTGAGCATGTCCACGGCCAGGCGGGCGTCGGCCGCGGCGAAGTCGAGGATGCGGCCGCCGTCCAGAACGGCGCCGATCTTCTCCTGGTCCTGGTGGAGGAACGTCACGAGCTTCATGGGAGGGCTCCCGCCAAAGTCCTCCAGTGTACCGACAACTAGGGTCTGCTTTCTAAGTGGGGTGCGGCCGCGCAAGGGGCGCCGCCCCTTGCCCTTCGGGACGTGGCCAGCCTCACCCCTGGCGGCGTTGCCGACCTTGGCTCCGGCCCTTGGCCCTCGGGGCTTCGCCCCCGCCATCGGCTGCGCCGATGCGGCCCTATCCACCTTGCGGATGGTGAACGATGTCCCGCATCGCCCTGCGGTCGGCGCCTTGCCATGGCCACGGCTGGCCGGCGTCGCGGCTCACATCCACTTTGAAAACAGACCCTAGAAGGAGGCCCGCAGCCCCATCTGGATCCGCCGGCCGGCGTCCGCCGGCTGGGCGGTGGCGGGCCGCGTGCGGTCCAGCAGGTCGAAGGCCTCCAGGAGGATCTCGAAGCGGCCGGAGGCGGCGGGGAAGGCCCTGGCGATCCGGAGGTCGAGAACGGCCGCGCCCTCCGGCGTCCGTACGGGACCGGGGAGCGCGTCCGGCTGGCCCGACTGGAGGCGCCCCACGAGGGCCAGGGTCCAGTCCCGGGCCCAGGGGGAGGCCAGGTCGCGGGTGTCCCACACTGCCCACAGCCGCAGGCGATGCAGGGTGCCGTCCTGCGGGCCGGAGGAGGCGAAGGTGCGGGTGCGGGCCACGGTCCAGCTGGCCGCGAGGCTGAGGGTCTCGCGGAGCTGCCAGCGTCCGCCGAGGGCCAGGCCCCGGAGCCGGTCCTGGTCGCTGCCGCCGGGGAGGAGGCGGCCCTCCGCGTCCCGGGCCTCGACGGTGAGGATCAGGTCGGGGAGGGGGAGGAAGGCCAGGCCCAGGTGGCTTTCGCGGCGGTCCAGGGGCGCGGGGGGCTGGAGGAGGACCAGGGGCGACGGATCGAGGAAACGGCCGTGGCCGCCGTAGAGCCGCACCCGGGCCGAGGCCTGCCAGCTGAAGGCCAGCCGCTGAGAGGTGCCTTCCCGCAGGCCGCCCCCACCGGGCTCCTCCCGATCCCGCCGCAGACCCAGGCGCAGGGTGAAGGGCTCCGCGAGGTGCCAGTCGTCCTGCAGGAAGAGGCCGGCCCGTCGCCAGGCGACGCCCGGGCCGGGGGACGGGCGCATCTGCTGAAGATCGACGCCGGCCGCCAGGTCGTGGGCGCCGAGGGCCACGGCCAGGGTGTCCCCTGCCTCCCAGGCCCGCGCCGCGCCCAGGCCGGGGGCTTGGACTTCGCGGCTCTGGAGGCGGAACTCGTGGACCAAGCCCGGCGTGGGCGTCCAGCGGTGGGCCAGGGCCAGGGAGGCGTCCCGGCCGGCGGCGCCGCCGTCGGCATCCAGGGCCCGGAGGGTCCACCGTTGCGTGTCGCCGGGCAGCCAGTCCAGGCGCAGGGCGCCATGGGTGGTGCGGGACCCGTCGCCGGGTTCCTCGCGATCGGCACCCACGGCGTAGAACAGGCGGTCGCGGCGGAGGGGGCCGCGGACGGCCAGTTCCGCCTCCCGCCGGTCCGCCGCGGCGCGGGCGGCGGGACCCCAGAGGGCCTGGGCCTCGCCTGCGGTGACGTTGCCCCCGCCGCGGGTCGCGGCCAGGAGGGCGGCGCCCCCGGGCTGGTCTGCGGATCCGTCCCCCGCAAGGAGGCGCAGGCCCTCCAGCGAACCGAGGCCGAGGGGGGAGAGGCCGGTCCCGGCGGCCCCCAGGTCCAGGCCGTCCACCCGCAGGTTCCCGGCGGGGGGCGCGGGCCAGGGGCCGAGATCCGCCAGGGCGGCGAGGTCCCGCGACCGCAGGGGCAGGGCGGGGAGGATCGCCCCGGGGAGGTCGGTGGCCAGGGCCGTCTCCGAAGGGTCCGCGGGGGGATCCGGCGCCTCCACGTCGAGGACCATCCCGGCCTCCAGGGACAGGAGTTCCACGTCCAGCGCCGTGTCGGTGCCGGGGCGGATGCGCAGGCCCGTGATCCGCTGGCCGCCGGAGCCCTCGGCCGTCACCTCCAGGCGGCAGGCGCCGGGCTCGATGCCACGGAACCGGAAGGCGCCGTCCGCGCCGGTGACGAGACTCCACCTGCGGTCCGTGGCCGTCTCCACCAAGGTGAGGCGCACACCGGCGAGGGGCGTGCCGTCGGCGGAGCGCACGGTCCCCCGCAGCCCGCCGGAGACGAGTCCCTGGGCCGCCAGGACCGGCACCAGCAGGAGGGCCAGGCTGGCCGCCGCTCCGGGGCGCATCAGCCCAGCAGCGCGCAGAGCGTCTCGCCGGCCTCGCGGATGCGGGCCGGGGGCGTGCAGAGGGGCGGCAGGAGGTAGAGGCAGTCGCCGATGGGGCGTGCGAGGAGGCCGTGGTCCAGGGCGCGGCGGTGGAGCTTCCAGCCGTAGCGGGCCTCCAGGGTGTCGGGGGTGCCCGTGGCGGGATCCACGAGGCGGCAGGCGCCCACCGTGCCCAGCACGCGGGCCTGGCGGACGGCGGGATGGGCCGACAGGGTCCGGAACGCGTCGGCCATGGCGGCGGAGATCTCCGCCGCCTGCGCCAGCACGGGCTCGTCGTCGAAGAGGGCCAGGCTGGCGCAGGCCACCGCGCAGGCCAGGGGATTCCCCGTGTAGCTGTGGCCGTGGAGGAAGGCCCGGCCCGAGGCGGGCTCGCCCCAGAAGTGGCCGTAGAGCTCCTCCGTGGCCCAGGTCATGGAGAGGGGCAGGGTTCCGCCCGTGAGGCCCTTGGAGAGGCAGAGCAGGTCCGGCGCCACGCCCGCCTGCTCACTGGCCAGGAAGGTGCCGGTGCGCCCGAAGCCCGTCATCACCTCGTCGGCGATGAGGTAGACGCCGTGGGCGTCGCACTGGGCGCGCAGCTCCTGCAGCAGCTCCGGCGGCCACATGCGCATGCCGCCCGCCGCCTGGAGCAGGGGTTCGGCGATGAAGGCGGCCAGGCGGTCGCCATGCTCGGCGAAGAAAGCGCGGACGGCCCCGCGGGCGGCCTCCAGCCGTTCGGGCCAGCCTTCGAGATCGGGCTCCAGTTCGCGCCGGGGATCTTCCGGCACTTCGAGTCGTTCGCAGGCCAGCAGCAGCGGGCGGAAGAGGCCCGTCATGAAGTTCTCCAGCTCGCCCACGCCCACCGCGCCCAGGGTGTCGCCGTGGTAGCCCGCCCGCAGGGCTCCGAAGCGCGTGCGGCCCGTCTCGCCGCGCTGGAGCTGGGCCTGGAAGGCCATCTTGAGGGCCACCTCCACGGCGGTGCTCCCGTTGTCGGAGAAGAAGGCCCGCGTGAGGTTCGAGGGCAGCTTCGGCCGCAGCCGCGCCACCAGCTCGAGGGCGGGTTCGTGGGTGAAGCCCGCGAAGATGACGTGGTCCAGCTTTCCCCCCTGGCGCTCCAGGGCGCCCAGGAGCCGGGGGTGGCTGTGCCCGTGCAGGCAGGTCCACCAGCTGGAGATGCCGTCCAGCACCCGGTTCCCGTCCGCGAGGAGGAGGTCGCAGCCCTCGCCGCCGATCACGGGGACGGGCGGATCGGTCTCGTGCACCTTCATCTGGGTGAAGGGGTGCCAGACGTGGGCCCGGTCCAGGGCCAGTCGTTCGGTCCAGTCGGAGGGCAGGGGCGTGGGCATGGCTCCAGCATCGCAGGATGGGCCTGGATCGGGCTGGACAGTGTCGCAGTGTAAGTTGGACGTTCACGTCCTTTGAAAAAAGACGCAAAGATCCACTTTTCTCGTGGACAGATCCAAGGGTCCAGTGATTGACTCGCTCACCACATCTTCTGACTCAAGGCAGGACCCATGACACGAACCCGGAATGTGTCGCCGAGGTCGCAGCGCTCGCTGGCTCCGGCCTCCGCGTGGCGGGCCGGTGCGGCGCTCGCACGGCGGCCCCTCCGGTTCCGGTTCCAGGGTTCCCCGGGGTCCGCTGAAAACCATCACACGCCAGGCGCAAGGCCGGGCAGGGGAGGGAAGGCCCGGTCTCCCCGTCCGGACCCCGGTGATACGGGCCAGGAGCTATTCCGATGAGCAAGAACACACTGCGAACGGTCCTGCTGGTGGCGGGGGTGTCGGCGCTGGGCAGCGCCGCTCCTCCCTTCGATTGGCAGGTGGTGGTGAACAACGGGGAGCAGGTCCCAGGCGACTCCCGGAAATTCAACAGCTACAACCAGCCTTCTGTGAACATGAACCGGCTGGTGGTGATCCGCGCCCGGAGCAAGGGTGGGCAGGGGGGGGAGCCGGCCCACGGCGTCTTCCTGCGCGACATGGCCAGTGGCACACCGCTGGTGACCCTCTTCGATCGCACCACCCTGGTGCCGCAGCCCAACAACCTCGAGACGACGTTCATCGAACCGCCGTCGATCCCGCGCATCGACATGCGCGCGGCCACCGTCGCCTCCCGGGCGAACCACCAGCCGAGCTGGACCTACCTCCTCCCGGATGGCACGGAGACCCGCGCCGGCACCACCGGCATCTACACCAACCCCTTCGGAAGCCTCATCCTCGGCGCGAGCAACCTCGGGGGCGTGCCCGATTTCGGGTTCTTCGAGGTGCCGGGGCACAAGGGGCTCAAGTTCGACGTCTTCCCCGGCGCCCCGGCCGTGGCGAACGGCGCCACCCTGGTGTTCAAGGGGAACTTCTCGGTCCCGGATCCTGCGGATCCCACCATCACCGTCGGCAAGACCGGCGTGTATTTCCGGTTCCTGAAGGACGACGCGATCCCGCTTGCCAGCGGGGAAGCGCTGAATCCCGCGGGAGGCCACTACCCGGTGATCCCCATCGCCGATTCCGACACGCGCATCCCCGGCACCACCACGCGGTTCGGCTCCACCGCTCCGCCGAGCGCAGCTGGGATCTTCGCGGTGTTCGCTGGATTCGACAATGAGGATCAGCCCACCAAGGGCGGCATCTACCTGGCGCCCATGATCTGGTCCAAGCCGCCCCTCCTCCCGCTGATCCAGATCGGCGGCCAGGTGCCGGGCGAGGCCAAGGGTGTCGGGTTCAACCGGCTGGGCGAGGGGCTGTCCTTCGACGGACGCTTCGTCGCCTTCTGGGGCGCCTGGGGAACCGAGACCACGACCCTCGTCCTGAAGTGCCCGACCGACGGGAACAAGGCCCTGCTGGACTACTGCCGCCAGACCTACCCCGATGGCTTCACGACCTCGGTCCCCGTGCACCAGGGCATCTTCGTCGTGGACATCCTCACGGGGGCCACCAAGGCGGTCGCCAAGACGCCCACCGACTTCGACGACTTCGTCTTCTGGAACTTCTCCGGCCGGGTCCCCGGAACGGGGGAATCGGATGAGGAGGGCGAGGCGGCCCGCTGGCGTTCGGCCTCCTTCGTGGCGGTTTCCGGCCTGGTGGATGGCAGCCTGCTCGACCGGAACTTCCACGCCGCCTTCAAGGCCCGGAAGGGCCAGGTGGTCAGCGGCGAGTACGTGAGCCCGATCGACGGCCTCTACGTCCGCAAGGGGCCGAAGGCGGACCTGCCCATCGCGACCCTGGTCGAGAGCGGCATGCCGGGAACCCTCATCGATCCCGCCGCGGTGGATCCCCTCACGTTCGGGTACCTGCCGGTCACCGCGATGGGCATCGAGCGCGATGGCTTCCGCGGAAGCGCCCTGGCCATCACCGTGACCATGGCCACCGAGGCGGCCGGCTGGGCCGGGGTGTACCTCACGGATGTTCCGGACGACCTCTGATGAGCGAGGGGACCGGGCGGGCAGGCCTCTGGTGCCTGCCCGCCCGGGACGCTCAGGCCAGGATTTCCACGGGCACCGGCAGGAACCCGCGCAGGAGGGCCGCGTTCTCCTCAGCCGTGGCTGTGTCCGTCCCGTCGGCGCCGGGGTTGAGGATCACGGCCTCGATGCGCCAGCCCCGCAGCATGAGGGCCTCGGCGGAAAGCAGGGTGTGGTTGAGGGTGCCCAGGCCCGCCAAGGCCACCAGCACGCAGGGGATGCGGCCCTGGTCCATCGGCCTCCGGCAGGCGCCCGATGCGCTTCCGGGGACCGGCGGGGCGGGCGGCGCATCCCAGTGCGACGCCCAGGCCAGGAAGTGGACGCCCGGGGCCAGGGGCACCAGGAGGCCCCCCACGCCCTCCAGGAGGATTCGCCCCTCCGCGGGACGGCGGCACCAGGCGGCCGTGGCGTCCAGGTCCAGCGTGCGGCCCTCCCGCCGGGCGGCGGCGAGGGGGGAGAGCGGGGCCCTCAGGAGGATGTGGCTCTCGGCGGTGATGCCCGGGCCGGCCACGGCGCTGGCATCCGCCTCCGGGTGGTCGGCGCGGTCCACCCCCGTCTGGAAGGGCTTCCGGTACGCCACCGGAGCCAGGGCCGACCAGGCGCGGGCGATCTGGCCGGATACGTGGGTCTTGCCCACGCCGGTGCCGGTTCCGAGGACCCAAAGGGGGCTGGGGAGGGCGGCGAAGTTCAGCATGGTGCCAGGATCGCAGGGCGGGGATGTCGAAGGTTGGATCGTGTCGCAGTGTAGGCGGGACAAGGATGTCCATTGAAAAAAAATGGAAATTTGATTTTGAACGACTGATATTCCATTTCCAGGTTTCTTGACTTCTTCAGTCCTTCAAGCACGCAGGACGGACCATGACACGCCCCGGAATGTGTCAGTGCGGTCCCGGCGCGGCGCAGGCCTCGGCCTCCGCGCAGGTGCCGGGCTGTCCGGAGGACGGTCCCGGCGGGCCTGAGGGCGCTTCATACGGCCATGGATCACGGGCCCGTTGGCCCGAGGAGGTTCCGATGCGGCACATCGCACGTCGTTTCAACGCACTTCTCCGCCTGCTGGTCGGGGTGTGGCTCCTGGTCGGGACCACGCTCTGGGCGGCGGGCACCCTCACGGGCAAGGTCCTCGTGTCGGGAGGACGGGTGGCCATACCCGGGGCCCTGGTTGCCGCCACGGGACCGGGGGGCACCTTCACCGCGACCTCCGGTTCCTCGGGCACCTACACCCTGTCGCTGCCCGGCGCCACCTACACGGTGGCCTGCACGGCGGCGGGCTTCCTTCCGGCCACCCAGGTGGTGGCCGTCGGGGACCGCGGCCGTACGAGGCTTGATTTCACCCTGAACCGGTCCGTGATCACGCAGGGCTCGCTCTCGGGGAACGTGACCCACGCGGGCACCGGGGCCCCCCTGGGCGGGGCGCGGGTGAGCCTGACCCCCGGCGTCCTGCAGACAGCGACGGATGCCTCCGGGCATTACGCGTTGTCCAGCATCACCGCGGGCACCTACACGCTGACCGTGGTGCTGGAGGGGTTCACGACGGCCAACCGGCCCGTGACCATCACCTCCGGCGGGGCCGCCCTGCTGGATGTGGCGCTGGTTCCCGAACCCGTCCGGATCCGCAGCCTGACGGCCGCCCCAGCGGTCTTCGCCGAGGGCGGAACGGCTGAGGTGAGCCTGGCGGCCGAGGTCGACGACGGCCTCGACGCCTGGCAATGGACCCAGGTGAAGGGCCCCAAGGTGCCCATGACGTCCGTGGACGCCCGGACGGCCACCCTGGATGTCCATGCCCTGCAGGTGGCGGTGGACACCGAGCTGGTCTTCCGTCTGACGGTCACGGGGGCGGACCAGACCACGTCCTCGAAGGACGTGAGTGTCTTCGTCGAGCCCGCGGACATGTTCCCCGTGCTTGGCGCGAACATCCAGATCGGCGGCTCCACCACCGCCGTGCAGAAGTTCGTCGAGGGCGGCGTGGAATGGGCCGTCTTCAACATCGGCAGCCGCTTCTGCCTGACGCCCATCGGCCCCACGAAGGGGGCGATGCACTCGATCTACGTGCCCGGCGCCATCCAGGACATCGATCTCGTGTCCTTCAACGGGAACCGCTACGCCCTGCTCTCCGCGGGCAGCGCGGGCATCGTGGTGGTGGATCTCGCCGTGCCGAGCGCGCCCGTCCAGCGGCCTCCCGTGAGGCTGAACTACTACCAGGACGGCATCACCTTCACGGAGGGCGGTGGCGACATCCTCGCCGGGAACGTCATCAGCAGCGACCACGCCCCCGTCGTAGCGCTGGCCACCGATGGGACCACGCTCTACATCGCCGATCCCGAGTACGGCATCCACAAGACCGCCGTGGCGAACCTGCTGGCGGGGCCCGTCCTCGAGGCGGACGGCACGCTGAAGGTCGACCAGGAGAAGTTCATCCTCCAGTACGCGGGCGAGAACCCCTGGGGCGGCCCGGTGGACCTGATGCTCTACGGCACGCGCCTCTTCGTCTGCATGAAGGAGCTGGGCCTCGGGATCTTCGACCCCGCCACGCTCGACCAGGTGGGCCGCTACAACCTCTACACCGACCCGACGGTGAAGGAGGACTGGTTCATGGACATGGACGTCACCCAGGTGGTGCAGCGGGATCCCGTGTCGGGCGAGCCCTTCGTGGACGCCTTCACCGGCATGCCCGACTACCGCCAGACGAACTTCGAGCTGACGCAGGTGATGCGCGCTGACGTGGCGGCGCCCACCCCCTGGGCGGATCTCGACCGCTACGGGAAGTTCTACTACAAGGCCCAGGGCGTGGACATCGCCGAGTTCAACGGGCGCACCATCGCCTACATCGCCTACTCGCTGGGCGGCCTCGTGGCCGTGGATATCACGGGCCACGAAGGGGCCACGAGCGGATCCTTCCTCCATGCGCGCTACCTCGGCTACGTTCCCGCGGTTCCCGCCAACGGGCCCGACAAGATCACGGGCACCCAGTCCCAGAGCATCCTGCCCTACTACGGTGCCGGCATGCTCAAGGACTCCGGCGTCATCGACGTGAAGATCCGGGGCGACTACGCCTACCTGACGGACCACTTCGCGGGCCTGATGATCGTGGAGCACGCCGACCATCCCGACACCGGATGGCGCGGTCCTGCCGGGACGTACAACAACGACACCGACGGCATCCCGGGGAACCACTTCCCGGATACGGAATTCATCACCTCCTATGACATGGCGCCCTGGGATCCCCTGGACAACGAATCCATGCCCAAGTG
>MTLD01001133.1_pt1 | contig 24833 bp, 19 predicted proteins | sample 1982471 | NCBI WGS metagenome assembly MTLD01 (sample SAMN05712604, study PRJNA340218) | biofilm metagenome | isolation source: sample SPM anode biofilm adapted to -50 mV | place: USA | collected 2012-02-03 | reverse complement strand
CGGCACCAGCTGGAGCTGGTGCACGCCCACGACGACAAGACGCTTCTCTACGCGTTCATCCTGAGGCTGATGCGCCCGGGGCTGCGCATCCTCTACACCTGCCACTCCCACGCCATGCTCAAGCGTGAGGATTTCTCCTCGCTTGCCGGCTACCTCAAGTTCCGGGCGCGCCAGAGGCTGCAGATCTGGCTGATGCAGCATTACCTGTGGCCGGTCATCGCCGTCTCCAACGACACCCGCGACCGGCTGGTCACAAACGGTCTGGACGAGTCGGCGGTCGCCGTGCTGCATAACGGCATCGACACCTCGGTCTGGCGGCGCGCCGGGAGCACGCCGGTACTGCGCCGGGAACTCGGGATAGGGGAGGGGGGGCTTCTGGTGGGGACCGTGGCCCGCATCACGCCGGAGAAAGACCTGGATACCTTCTACGAGGTGGCAAGGCGCGTGTCACAGGAGCTTCCCGGGGTGCGCTTCGTGATCGTCGGTGACGGCTACGGCGACGAGCTGGACCGTGCGCGGCGCGAAGTTGCGCGTCTGGGGCTCGAGGAGGTGGTGCATTTCACCGGACACCGAAACGACCTGCGCGACGTTTACGTCTCCCTCGACGTCTTCCTGATGACCTCGGTCACCGAAGGGCTCCCGAACACGCTTCTTGAGGCGATGGCCTTGGGGATACCCTCTGTCTCCACCAACGTCGGGGGGATCCCTGAACTCCTCTACGACGGCAAGGGGGGGTACCTTGCGCCGGCTGGAGACGCGCAGCAACTGGCGCGGCGGGTGCTGGAGCTGCTCCAAAGCGCCAAGTTGAGGGAGCGCTGCGCGCGGGAATGCCGCGAGCGGATCGAAGGGCATTTCTCCTTCGCGCGCCGGGTGCGCCTCATGGAGGATTACTACCACTGGTTTGCCGGCAGCGGGGAGCTCCCGGACCCGGCAGCGGCGATGGGGGAGCCCTGATATGCAGGTTAAGGAGATCGTAGTCAGGGAGAGAGCCGGAGTGGCGAGGATGGCCGAGCCGGTGCTGGTCTCCGTCCCCTTCGCCAAGGGGGATCTGGCCGATGCGGGTGCCATGTGCCTGAAGGACGCGGCAGGTGAGCCGGTTCCGTCACAGATGCAGGTGTTGAGCCGCTGGAAAGACGGCACCGTGCAATGGCTTCTCTGCGACTTCGCAGCCAGCGTCCCGGCGCAGGCGGAGCTCCGTTACCGTCTGGCGCCAGGGGAGCCTCCGGCTCCCGGTTCGGCATCCCGGTTGTGCGTTACGCCCGGAGAGGAGAGCTGGCAGGTCGATACCGGCGCGGCCCGCTTCCAGATAGACGCTAGGAAGCTCCGCCCCTTCCTCCAGGTGCAGCGGGGGGAGACAGCCGTTTCCGGCGCCGGGCTTTGCCGCCTGGTCGGTGGCGCCGGGGATGACCTCCCGGGAAGCGTCGGGCAGATAACGCTGGAGAGCTTCGGGGCGCTGCGTGCGACGCTGCGGCTGGACGGCTCTTTCGCCAAGGGGGCGCGCTTTTGCTGCCGGTTGCACTTCTTCGCCGGCAAAAGCCTCTGCCGCTTGGAGCTCACCCTGCACAACCCGCAAAGGGCGCGTCACGAGGGCGGGCTTTGGGATCTAGGCGACGCCGGCTCCTTCCTTTTCCGCGGGCTATCCTTCGAGCTTCCCCTGGAGCGGACGGGGGAGCGCCTGGTGATCCCGGAGCAGGGGGGGGGAAGGGTGCTGCCGGAAAAAGGCGGTTCGCTGTCGCTTTTACAGCTTTCCAGCGGGGGAAGCGCGGTCCAGGGGGCGGGGTACCGGCTGCTGGATGGTGACGAGCTGTTGCTGGAGGGAAAAAGGGCGACGCCGCTTGTCTGGTGCGGCATCGGCTCGGAGGGGGTCGGGGCGCTCTTACCGCGCTTCTGGCAGGAATTCCCCAAGTCAGTTTCGGCCGGGACCGCGGGGCTTTGCCTCTCGCTCTTCCCAGAGTGCGGTCAGCCGCACGAGCTGCAGGGAGGGGAGCGGAGCACCAGTTCCTTCTGGCTGGACTTCTGCTGCACCCCGGAAGACCTGGCGCCGCTAGCCTCGCCGCTTGCGCTTTATCCCGCCCCGGAGACGGTGCGGGCCTCAGATTTTCTCAAGGATCTCCCGCCTGCCGCCGGCGATTTGGTGGACCGGTTTCTCCCCGGGCCACAGGCGCTCTTCGAGCGGCGCGAGGCGATCGACGAATACGGCTGGCGCGACTTCGGCGACATCTACGCTGACCACGAGGCGGTCTACCACCAAGGGTCGGATCCCTTCGTCTCACATTACAACAACCAGTACGACGTCTGCGCCGGGCTGTACCGCAAGTTCCTCGCCACGGGCGACCCGCGCTGGGGGGAGCTCGCCTCGGACCTGGCCCGTCATGTGCTCGACATCGACATCTACCATACCGGCGAGGACCGGGAGGAGTACAACGGCGGGCTCTTCTGGCATACGGACCACTACATCAGCGCCGGAAACGCGACCCACCGCACCTACTCGAAGCTGCACCTGGGGGTGAAGGACCCCCGCTACTGGGGAGGGGGGCCTGCAGCCGAGCACTGCTACACCACCGGGCTCATGCTGCACTATTACCTGACCGGGGAGGCCGATTTCCGGGACGCCGTGCTGACCCTTGCCGACTGGTGCTACGGCGCGCTAGCCGGTCCCAGGCTGCTGCTAGCGACGGCCAAGAAGTCGCTTCGCTACCTGTCGCTTTTGCGCTACGGCAAGGGGAGCCTCTTCCCGCGCTATCCCTTCACCAGGGGGACCGGAAACGCGCTCACCGCATGTCTTGACGCCTTCGAGCTCTCCGGGGACAGGGTCTACCTCGCCCGGGCCGAGGAGCTGATCAGGGGCTCGCTGCACCCGATGGACGACATCGATGCGCGCGGGCTTGGAAACCCGGAACTTGCCTGGTCCTACACGGTGCTCCTTGGGGCGGTGGCGAAGTTCCTGGACAAAAAGAGCGAGCTTAACGAGCGGGACGAAGCTTTCGCCTTGGCCCGGGCGGGGCTATTGGCCTACGCTGAGTGGATGGAACAAAACGAGTTCCCCTACCTGCGGCGGACCGAGCTTCTGGAGTACCCGAACGAGACCTGGGCAGCGCAGGAACTCAGAAAATGCGTCGTCTTGTACCATGCCGCCCGCTATGCGGGGAGGCAGAGGGGCCTGGCGTTCCTGGAGAAGGCGCGGCGCCTGCTGGAGGAGGCCCTTGCCGACCTGGGGCGCTTCCCCACCAGCAGCTGCACGCGGCCGGTGGCGCTCATGCTGCAAAACGGCTGGATCGCCGCCGCGCTGAAAGATGGGCCTGACCTGCAGGGTTTGGATGGAGAGCCCGTTCCCCCCGCCGGCGCGGGGACCCCCAAGGTGTCGGGAGCGGCGGTCGCGGCCAGGATTGCCCGGGAACTGGGGGATGCGCTTCGGGAAACCACGCTTGAAAGGGAGCTGGCCTGGCTGAAGTCACGGCTTTAGCCGGCTCGGGGTGAGACATGGAAGCTGTCCGGGAAATGGTTAAAAAAGCTCTGACCAAGGCGCTTGTCGTTTCCTGTGCCGACGTGCTTTTTCGTCACCTGAACCGGGACCGGCTCCTGGTGGTCATGTACCACGGCGTCACCCGGCAGAGCTACCAGCCCCCGGTCTGGACCCAGCTACCACTGCCGGTGTTCCGCAGCCAGCTCGAGTTTTTAAGCAAGCACTACCGGTTCGTCACCCTGCAGCAGGTTGTCCGGGCGCTGGACCAGGGGGAGCCCCTGCCGGAGCGCTCCGCACTGATCACCTTTGACGACGGGTTGAAAAACAACTACTCCGTCGCCTATCCGGTGCTCAAGGAGATGGGGATCCCCGCCGCCATCTTCCTCACCATCGACATGATCGGGGAGAGCGAGATGTTCTGGTTCGACGAGCTCTACCTGTTGATCCGCGAGGGGGCGGCGCTTGGCGCAGAGCTGGAACTGCCAGGCCCTGGGGCCCAGGGGCACTATCTGGGGGGGGACGTCTGGCAGGCCTACATCGCCTGTGTCGAGTACGCCAAGCGCTGCGGCCGTGAAAAGCGCCAAAGGCTACTGGAGTATCTGCGCAGCAGAATCCCACTGGAACTCGAGCGGCACCTGGACGATTTCGGCCTGCTCGACTGGGACCAGGTGCGCGAGATGGCGCGCTCGGGGTTGATAGGCTTCGGGGTCCATACGGCGACGCACCGCATACTTTCGGAGCTGAAGGAGCACGAACTGGAGGAGGAGGTCATGGCCCCCCGGATGAAGTTCGCCGAGCAGTTGGGGATGGAGGCGGAGAGCTTCTGCTTCCCCAACGGGCGCCCCGGGGTCGACTTCTACCCAAGCCACCTGGAATACCTTCGCTGCCGCGGCTACGTCTGTGCCTTCAGCACCAGCGACGAGCTTTTCGACCTCCAAGCGGGAAACCGGATGGCGATCTCGAGGATCCCTGCCGGAAACGACGGGAGTTCCCATCCCGACTATTTCAGGCTCAACACGGCGGGGGTACTTTCCCCATTGAGGAAATGGTGCTTGAGGGGCATACAGGAGTGAAACTCAGCGCGGAGGAAGCAAGTTGGCTGCATCTGCGATCGACATAGAGGTCGTCTCCGACCACGGCCGGTTTTTGGAGTTGAAACCCGAGTGGGACATGCTCCTGGCGCGGTCAGGCGAAGGGGCCTCCGTTTTTCTGAGCCACTACTGGCTCGACTGCTGGTGGCGGCATTACGCAGGCGACGCCGAGTTGCACCTTTTGGTGCTGCGTCGCGGGGGACGGACGCTCGCCATCGCGCCGCTGATGCGGCGGCGCTTTTCCCTTTACGGGCTTCCGGTACGCTGCCTCTGCTTTCCGGAAAACGGCAACACGCTGCACAATGACCTTTTGGTCGAAGAGGCAGAGCGCGGGGAGTGCCTGGCGGAGCTTTTCAGCTACCTGGACCGGAACCGGCGGGAGTGGGACCTGGTCCACCTGTACCGGATGCCTGGGGACTCGCAGAACCTGGCCGCCGCCCTGAAGCTGCTGGTAAATGGCGGGCTGAAGCACCACCTGCGCAGCGTCTACGCCTCCCCCTACCTGGAGATCTCGGGGGGGTGGCAGGCGTTCCATGCCGGTCGCAGCCAAAGAGTGCGCAAGACCCTGCGCAACGTGAGAAACAGCCTTGAGCGCACCGCTCGCCTCGAAGTGGTGCGGGTGGCGAGCTGGGAGGATTTCCTCGAGCACCGGGAGGCCATCTGTCGGGTCGCCTCTCGCAGCTGGACTCATGCGCAGGGAGACTCCCTGGCCACCCCGGTCAACCGCGCCTTTTTCGAGGATCTGGCCCGGGAGGCGGCCCGCGAGGGTGGGCTGCGCGTCTGGCTCCTTTTTCTGGACGGCCGCCCGGCGGCCTTCGAGTTCCATCTGCGCGGCTTTGGCAAAGAGCACGCCCTGAGGGCCTCCTTCGATGAGGAGTTTGCCGGCCTTTCTCCCGGTGCCTTCCTGGAGATGGAGCTGCTCAGGGAGATCTACGATGAGCCGCACGGGGTCGTCCGCTTCGATTTCGGGGGGAGCGTCGACACCTACAAGAAGCGCTGGAGCGATCAGGCACGGGAGCTGGTACTGTTGCAGCTGTTCAACTCCGAGCCCTATTCAAGGGTTTGCTCTTTTTACGCCACCTCGCTGATACCGGTTCTGCGCCAGGTGCGCGACCTGTTAAGGAGAAAGGGATGAAAGATCTGCGGGTGGTACTGGTGGTCTCCACGGACCCCTCCGACCTCTTCTTCGCCAACCAACTGGCCCGGCGCTTTAGCGCCGTGGCCGTCGTGGTGGAGGACCAGGCGGCTGCACCGCTTGGCCCCCGCCTGCGCAGAACGGTGCGCCGGCTGTTAAGCCCCTGGAAACTCCCGGAGCACCTGCGCGGCCAGCGGATCATCGCGGAGCATGTCCGCAGGACCGCCCTCATCGACCGGGAGGGGTTCGGCGAGGAGGGGTACCAACTGCAACTTCCCCCCGGGTGCCAGTTGGTCGAGCTCTCTGGGAAAGGGGTGCTGAACCGCCCGGAGACCGTGGAGCGGGTGCGGCGGCTCGAGCCCGACCTCCTGCTCCTTTGCGGCTGCTCCATCCTGAAAAAGGAGATCCTCTCTGTGCCGCGCCTGGGGACTCTCAACCTGCACGGCGGGCTGGCCCAGCGCTACCGGGGGGTCTGGACCACGCTTTGGGCCGTGGTGAACCGGGAGCCGGAGTACGTCGGGGCGACGGTGCACTTCGTCACTCCGGACATCGACGACGGCGACATCGTGCACCAGGGTCGCCCGATGCTTGCACCAGACGACAACCCCGAGTCGCTTTACGTCAAGGTGGTCCGCCTGGGGGTTGAGATGATGGCAAGCGCCGTGGCGGGGGTCGCCGCCGGTGAAGTTAAGCGCTATCCACTGGAAGAGCGAGGCAGGCTCTACCTCTCCTCCATGGTGACCCCGGAAGTGCTGGCAAGGGCATGGCAGGCGTCCGATGAAGGGGTAATGCGGGAGTACCTCGCCGACCGCGAGCGGCGGGACCAGGCGGTGCTCCCCTTGATGCGGGGGGTGTTCCCTCAGCAGGGGAGGTAGCATGTTCTGGATCTCAATGGGACGCCGCGCTTTCCTGAAGCTGCTTACAGCCCTGCTCGTTCTCGCGGCCGGTGCCAGGGGGGGCGTCGCCCAGGCCGCCCCGGCCGGTAAAAAGAGCAAGGTGGTGGTGGTGCACGATGCCGGGGCCTCACCCGGTCCTGGTCTGGACAACGCTGACCTCGACCAGGAGACGGTCAGGCGGATGGTGAACCAGGGGGTCATTGCCTTCACCGGCGCTGCCGATCTTAAAAGCGCCTGGAAAAAGGTGATCCCCGATCCCTCCAAGCGGGTCGCGGTGAAGGTCAACTGCCAGATAAAAGGGATCTTCACCAAGGCGAAGGTGGTGCAGCCGGTCCTTGAGGGGCTGATGCTCGCCGGCGTCGCCCCGGACAACATCATCGTCTATGACATGACCGACAACGCCTTCGAACTTGCCGGCTTCAGGCGCAACCTGGGAGCCGGGGTCAAGGTGGGGAAGGTGGCTGATTTCGGTGGTTATTCCAGGATCTTGTACCACCGGCTGGCGAACCTGCTCACCGGCGGACACGAGTATTCCGTGGCGAACCTCGTCTCCAACGCGCTGCACGCGCCCGCCGGGCGCTGGGACTGCGACTACCTGATCAACGTCCCGGTGCTGAAGGCCTTGGACGGCTACTGCGGGGTGACCCTCAGCATGAAGAATCATTACGGCTCCATCGGAAATCCGGGGGACCACCACAAGGACATCATGGACCACATACCGCTCATCAACTCGCAGCCGGAGATAAAGAACAAGACGAGGCTCATCGTCATGGATGCGATCTTCGGCGAGTACAAGTGGGTGAACGGTCGCGACCAAAGCAACGTGGTGCGGGTGAACAAGGTCCTGGTGGCACGGGACACCGTGGCGATCGACGGCACCGGCTGGCGCATGATCGATGCCCTCAGAAAGGAGCACGCCCTCCCTCCGGTTGCGCCGAGACCTGAGTACATAGCGAAGGCTGCGGCCCTCGGGCTTGGAGTCGCCGCCCCGTCGCAGATTGAACTGGTGCAGCTTGAAACAGGCAAGGGAAACGGGGGGAGGGGACGATGAAGCTTCTCGTCGGTGCATATAGAGAGCTTTCCGCGGAACTTTTGCGGGAGCGCCACCACAGGCGCGTGCAGGCGCTTGACTGCATCGCCTTTCTCACCTATCGCTGCACCAGCTGCTGCAGGACCTGCACCATCTGGCAGCGCGAGGGAAGCGGCGTGGCGGAACTCAGCCGGGAGCAGTGGCTGGAGCTGGTGCCGGGGCTTGCTGACTACGGCATCCGCTCCTTCGAGATCTTCGGCGGCGACGCGCTACTTCGCAAGGAGGTCATCTTCGACCTCACCGGGCGCCTGACCGAAAGCGGGATCGCCACCTACTTCCCGACCAACGCGAACCTCTGCGACCGCGAGGCCGTGGAGCGCCTGGTGGAGGCGGGGCTCGGGACGGTCTACCTCTCCATCGACGACGTCGACGAGATGCACGACCGGGTGCGCGGGGTGCCGGGGGGCTTTTCCAAGGTGGCGCAGGCGCTCCAGCATTTCTCGGACGTGCGCGGCTGCGCGGAGCGTCCCTACATCGTGATCTGCACCACCCTCTCCAGCCTCAATTTCAGGAACTTCCCGAAGCTCCTGGAATTCCTGCGGGGCTTTCCGGTGCAGGCGGTCTACCCACGGCCTTTGGGGGAATTCTCGGCTGCCAACGTGGCCGCCTCGAGCCTGGACGGCAAGCTCCCCGAGCCTTACTTCGCCTCCTCCGACGGCAGCTCCCACCTCATGTCGCCCGAGGACCTGGCCGAGATGCGGGAGATGATCCGGGAGGTGAGAAGCCGCAGCTACCCCTTCTACGTGAACTGGCGCACCTACTACAGCACCACCGACCGCACCTTCCTCCACGGCGAATACCCCCTTTGCCATTGCCGGGTCGCGAGCACCGTGCTCACCATCAACCCCAACGGCGACGTGGTTCCCTGTCCCTTTTTCCGAAGCTACGTACTGGGGAACTTGACACGCGAGACCCTGGACGCCATCTGGGGGAACCCGCGCCACCGGGAATTCCTGGCCGCCCAGCGCGAAGGGCGCCTGGCGATCTGCCGCAACTGCAACACCAGGGCCTACTACACCTCCCTCACCGAGACGCTCGGCTACTACGCCAAACGCGCCATGGAGCGGACGGGGCTGTACCGTGCCCTTTAGGAGATAGCCGCAGATGGATCTGATCATTCCCAAGGTAATGCACGTCATCCTCTCGCTCGATGCAGGTGGCGGGGCCGAGAGGCTGGTCTACGATCTCGTGCGTGACGCCGCTTTTTCCCCCGCCCCCCCTGTGGTCTGCTGCCTCTATCATCCCGGCAAGCTGGGAGTCCTGCTGCAACAGGAGGGGTTCCGGGTCTACTCGCCAGCCACCAAACCTGCCGGGCTCCAATGGTCCCTCGTCCCCTGGCTCGCCCGCATTATCCGCAAGGAGGGCGTCGACGTGGTGCACGCCCATCAGTACACCCCGATGTTCTACAGCGTTCCCGCGGCGCTGACGGCGGGTCGCAAGCGGGTCATTTACACTGAGCACGGCAGGCTCTACCCGGACCTTCCAAACTGGAAGCGGCGCCTTTGCAACCCGCTTTTGGCGCGGGGGATCGACCAGATCGTCTCCATCTCCGACGGCACCAAGGAGGCCATGGTTGCGGTCGACAACTTCGCCGAGAAGCGCATCGCCGTGGTGCATAACGGCGTCCTCTTCGCCAGGCCCGGCGCAGGCTTTGATCCGGCCGAAAAAAGGCGCTCGCTCGGCATCCCCGCCTCGCACCGGATCATCGGGACAGCGGCCAGGCTGGAGCGGATCAAGAACCTCCCTATGATGCTGCGCGGTTTCAAACGCGTGCTGGAAAAGATGCCCGAAACCTCGCTCCTGATCGCGGGGAGAGGATCGCGGGAAAGGGCGCTGAAGCAGTACGCGCAGGAACTCGGGATCGAGAAAAACGTCCGTTTCCTCGGTCTGCGCGACGATCTCCCCGAGATCTACCCGCTTTTCGAGCTCTTCCTCCTCACCTCCTTTTCGGAAGGGATCTCCGTCACCCTTTTGGAGGCGATGTCTCACGGCGTGGCACCTATCGCCACACGCGTGGGGGGGAACCCGGAGGTGGTCCTGGAGGGTGAGACCGGCCTGCTGGTGGCCGACGACGACCACGTCGAGCTGGGCGAGAAGATCCTGGAACTCATGGCGGTCCCTGAACGGGCCCGGCGCATGGGAGAGTCAGCACGTGGCTGGGTCGGCAACCACTTCTCCTTTGAAAAGATGGTCCAGGACTATCTGCGGCTCTACCGCGGAGCCGAGGCCAACCCAGATGACTAAGGCCGAAACAGGTGGAACATGCGTGAGATAGCCCTCTACATCCTGATCGCACTGTCGGCTCCGGCTGTCCTGCGTCGGCCCTTCCTGGGGGTGGTGATCTACCTGGGCGCCAACATCGTCCGGCCCGAGATGCTTTTCTGGGGGGGCGAGGGGGGGAGTTTCGTCTTCATCACCTATTACCTCCTGATCCTGACCGGTTGCCTGCTGCGGGGGGAGCTTGCCCGGCTGGGCCAGGTCTTCCAGCGGGAGTACCTACTCATGCTCTGGATGCTGGCCGCGATTTACCTCTCCATCATGTTGACCCAGTTCCAGGCGCCGATGGCTACATACTTCGCCACGGACATAGCAAAGACCCTGGGGTTGTGCGGCCTTTTGTACCTGCTGATCAAGAAGCTCGCGGATGTGGAACTGCTGGAGACGACCCTGCTCGGTTGCCTGACCTTCCTGGGCATCTGGGGGATCGAGCAGCAGATGCTCGGAAACGAGCGCCTCGAGGGGCTCGGGGGGGCGGCCTGGGGGGATTCCAACGGCGTCGCCTCGGTGTACGTGCTCTTCCTGCCGGTGGCGCTAGCCTTCGCCTACGCCAGCCGCAAGCGCCGCCGATTCTGGATCTTCATGGGGGTCGCTGCGGTGATGGTCGCCCTCATCGTCTGCACCAAGTCGCGCGGAGGGCTTCTGGGGATGACCGCCTGCCTCTTCAGTTTCGCCATCTACGCCCGCAAAACGGCAGCGACCTTCAAGGTCGCGCTCCTGCTTGCGCTGCTGGTGACCCCCTTTGCCACCGATGCCTACCTGGAGCGGATGAAGACCCTGCAGGGGGTAAGCGACGTGGAGAACTTCGAGGGGTCGGCCCGATCCCGTTTCATCCTCTGGGAGGCGGGACTCATGGTCTTCAGCAGAAGCCCGGTGGTCGGCACCGGTTTTCTTACCTATCCGGAAGCGAAGATGGAGTTCGAGGAGAATTTCTACCACCTGGAGGATCACTTCCGCGAGTGGGTCTTCAGGAAGGAGTCCAAGAAGGTGACCCACAACACCTACATCCAGATGCTTTCCGACTGCGGGGTGTTCGGCGCGCTGCCGTTCTTTCTCCTTGTCGCCGGAGGGATCAGGAGCGGGTTCAAGGCCCGCGGCAGCCTGAAAGAGGAGCGGGACGGGGCAGCCGGCCTCTGGCTTGCCGGATGCAGCGCCGGCCTCACCGGGTTCTCCGTCTGCATCATCACCATCGACTCCATCACCATGCCCTTCATCTACGTGCAGCTGGTGGTTATCGGCATCCTCTCCAGGACCTTGAGCGGTTCTCCGGCGGGACTGCCGCCGCTCGCGGAGCCTGAGGCGGCGGTTGCGGAGCAGCCCGCATGAGCCGGTGCGATATCGATCCCAACCTGGTTCTGTTCGTAGATCCCGCGGGGCTTCGCAGCCAGGAGCAATGGCTCTTCTTCGAGGGGTGCCCGAAGGACGCCGTGCAACTGTTGCGGCAGGGGGGCAACCTGGTCTGCCGCTTCCCGCGCAGGCGGCTTTTGCACCAGTTTTTAGCCAAGGCGGCGTTGAGGTTGAAGGGAGTCACCGCTTCGAGCGTGCTGTTTGTCAACGACGGGCTTCTTTCCTGTTTCCTGCACGCAGGGAGCAGCATGGCCTACCGCCTTTACGCGAGGCACCACCTGCCGAAGATGACGTCGCTGCGCCGGCGGGTCCTCTCCCTTCTGCCGCTGTCGCTTCGCAGCGAATCGACGTTCCTGGTCCTTTTCAGCGGAAAGGGGCCCGGACAGGCCGCCAGCGCTGACCATGCACAGGTGGAGGCGACGGAGCTCATGTTCTTTTCCAACCGGCTGGGCAAACTCCTTATGCTGGACGCCCGCAACATGGCAGGCGGGGGGGAGATCGTGAAGACCACCGCCCACAGCGGCTATCTTCCGGTAATGGAGCGGGAATACGCCACCTTGTCGGAGATCACGGCCAGGATGACGGACAACCGTTCCTTGCCGCAGTTGGGGAGGCATTTCGTGCTGAACGGCAGGCACTTCTTCACGGAGAGGTACATCGCCGGGGAGAGCCTGCGCGACGTGCTGCACCGGCACGGAACCAGGGGGGAAGCTGCGCACGCCTGCCGCGTCCTGCACCGGCTCGATGAGTGGTACGACTCGTACCTGCGGGCCTTCACCGGCCCGCACCGGCCCTTCTCCACCTTGAGCGCCCACCTGCTGCCGCTTTTCTCCGCCTGCTATCCCGGCGGGCGCCCCGAACTGGTCGAGGCGGCGCGCCGGCACATGGACGAACTCGATAAGGCACTTCCCGGGGTGGTCCCGGTGTTTAGCCACAACGATCTGTGGCCGGGAAACGTCCTTTGGACAGAAAAAGGGCTGGTGGTTCTCGACTGGGAACGGGCAACACCGGAACGGGCCCCTTTTTTCGATTATTTCTGGATGATGGTTTCCGCGACGCTCGAATACCTGGCCGGCGCCAAAGGCGTCCGCTACTACTCGGACACGATGGACTCCTTCCTGAAAGCGGAGGACGAGGTGGCGCTCGAGGCACATCGCCTGCTCCGGCTCTTTCTCAAGCGCATGGGGGTGCCGGAGCGGCATTTTCAGACGTTGCTTTTCCTGTTCCTGATGGAAGGCTCGGTACAGGGTTACCAGGCCCTGGGGAGGCAGACCGACATGGATGCACTGATCTTCAGCCAGCTGCTGAAGTTCACCGGCCGGGAAGCCGCCGACGCCACCGGTTACCTTGGCCGGGCTGCAGACGAACCCGAGCAGGAGGATGAACTTGCACAGTAAAGAAGCTAACAAAACGGTCCGCGGCGAAGCCTGCCCTGTCCGCGTCGCCTTCACCGAGAGGCACGGCATGGCGAAGGAGCTGGCCGAGTTCCCGCCATCGGGGGTCAGCTACTCGTTCATCAACCCTTTGCCCAGGAAGAACCTGCTGGTGAGAAGCGGCATCAAGGGGTACCTGGGGCATTACGAGAGCGCAGAGCATGACCTGATAGAGGCGATACTGAGCCCGATCATCACCCGGAACAGGTGGATCTACTCCATCGCCAATTTCCAGGAGGCCACCACCTTCAACCTGCTCGGCTGCCCGCTCCCCCGCGCAGCCAGGGTTGCCTACCTGCGCTACCTGATGTCCAAAAAGAACTTCAAGAAGCTCATTTTCTGGAGCAAATCGGGAAGGGAAACCCTGCATAGTTACGGCGGCGTCGGCGAGGGGGTGATGCGGGAAAAGGTGGCCGTGGTCTACCCGGCGATCCGCGAGGTTCCCAACGAGCTGATCCGATTCGGTTCGCGGCAGGTCAACCTCCTTTTCAGCGGCGATTTCTTCAGAAAGGGCGGGGCCAACGTGGTCGACGCCTTCGAAAAGGCGCAGAAGATCTACCCCGGAATCAGGTTGAGGCTTTGCTGCGACGAGCAGGACTTCTGCACTATGAACGAGGCGCTGCGCCAGGAGTACCTGGACAAGGTGAGGAGCAACGGCGCCATCATCTGCGGCCGGGTGCCGCGCGAGAAACTGATCGGTGAGATCCTCCCCGAGACGGACATCTATCTGCTGCCGACCTACACCGAGGCCTTCGGCTTCGCCATCCTGGAGGCGATGGCCTACGGCATACCGGTGATATCGACCAACTACTTCGCCATCCCCGAGATGATCAGCCACGGAGCCACCGGCTTCATGGTGGACACCAAGGGCTTCGATTGCGACAAGCTGTTCCGGGGGTACCTGGTGAACGAGATCCCCGAAGCGTTCAACCGGCACGTCACCGAAAACCTTTTCACCTATCTCTGCCAGCTGATCGAATCTCCGGAACTGCGCACCGAGTTCGGCAGGGAGGCGATGGCCGTCGCCAGGAGCAAATTCTCTTTTGCCGCCAGGAACCGCGCCATGCAGGAAATCTACCGCGAGGCGCTAGGGTAGGAGCGACAGGAGCAAAATGCAGCTGCGTAAGGTAATTGAAAACATCCTCTCCAACTGGGTCAACCTGGTGGTGACCATCGCCATAGCCTTCGTCGTGAGCCCGGTAGTGGTGCAGAGCCTGGGCAAGGAGCTCTACGGCGTATGGACCCTGGTGGTCTCGGTCACCGGCTATTTCACCGTGCTCGATTTCGGGGTCAACACCGCGATCGTGCGCTACATCTCCAGCAGCGCCGCCCGAAACGACCACGACCGTGCCCGCGCCGTCTACTCCACCTCGATGGCGATCTTCGGGATAACCTCCTCGGTGGTGCTCCTCTTCTCCCTGGTTTTCGGCTACTTCTTCCAGGACCTGTTCCAGCTCTATCACATTCCGAGGTCCTACCTGTACGCCGTATTCCTGATCTCGGCGCTGGACCTCGCCGGGGGGCTCGTCTGCTCGGTCTTCCTCGGGGCGCTGGCGGGGCTGCAGGAGTTCAAGTTCATAAACGGCACCTCCCTCTTGATCAACATCGTCAAGAGCGTGGTCCTGGTGCTGATGCTGAAAAGCGGCTACACCCTCCTGGCGCTGGCCTCGCTGCAGCTCGCGGCGAGCGTGGCGCGGGCGCTTTGCCAGTACCTCCGTTTGCGCAGGAAGTACGGGCACCTCAGCTTCGACCGGCAGGCGGTGAACCGGGAAACTGTGAAGCTCATCTACAACTACAGCGTGTACAGCTTCGTGATAGCCGTGGCCCTGAAACTCCTCTTCTACACCGACTCGGTGGTGATCGGCGCCATGATCGGCGTCTCCCAGGTCGCTTTCTACGCCATACCCTCGTCGCTTCTGGACTACCTCGAGAAGTTCGTATGGGCCATGATCTCGGTGCTGGTCCCGATGATCAGCGCCAACGAGGCCACCGGGGCTGGCGCCGCCAACGAGAGGCTCTACGTAACCGGCACCCGCTACACGCTTCTTCTCAGCATGCCGGTGGTGATATCGCTTTACTTCTACGGGGGGGATTTCATCACGCTCTGGATGGGGCCGGAGTTCGGCGAGCGCTCGCTTTGGGTGTTGAGGCTCCTGCTGATCGGCTTCGGCGTCTCCTTCTCGCAGCTCATCGCCCACGGGATCCTGAAGGGGATCAGCAGGCACCGGGTACTTGCCTACATCCTGGCCTTCGAGGCTCTCGCCAACTTCGGGATGAGCGTAGCCCTCGCCAGGCCCTACGGCATCGAGGGGGTCGCCGTGGGGACGCTGGTCCCCTTGGTGCTGGCCTCGGCCTGCATCATCTGCTACAGTTGCCGCCTGCTCGGGATAGGCATCTGGGGCTATCTCGCCCGGGCCTACGGCGCGGCGCTCGCCGGGACCCTGGCCGCGCTTGTCTTCATCGCCTGGAACCCGTACCGGATTACCGGCTACTTCTCGCTTTTCGCCACCTGTGCCGTGGTCGCCGCCGTATTTCTGGCGGCCGCTTTCCCGGCGTCGCTGGAAAGGGAGCACAGGGATCTTTTGTTAAAGAAGCTTTTCGGCAGGGCGGCCGTCTCCGGGAGCTGACCCGGAAGCCCGATCAAACCCCTCAACAGGGGCGCACACGGAGTTAGCATTGCAAAACGTCTTGTTTTATTACTCGTCCCAGCAGGTGCACACCGGCTCGCCGAAGGTGCTGGCGCGCCTCATCGAGGGGCTGGACCGGACCCTCTACGCGCCGTACTTCATCGCCAGCCGTCCCGGCGACCTGTCGCGCCGGCTCGCCGCGAATGGGACCGTGATCCTGGAAGGGGAGGTGGGGCAGGTTTCCGCCGCTACCCTCTTCAACAACGCGGCGAACCTCTTCCGGCTCATGATGCTTTTAAAGCGCAACAAGATCTCCCTGGTGCACATAAACCAGCTGGGGTGGAACCTCGACCTTGCCGTCGCGGCGAGGCTTCTCTCCATCCCGGTCGTCTTTCACATCCACAACCACGAGCAGATCAACCTGCGCAACCTGGACTGCCGGCTCGGGTCGCGCTACCTGTTCGTCTCCCGGGCGCTCGCCGAGCAGTGCGGCGCCTACCAGGTTCACCCGGTGAAGACGCAGGTGCTCTACAACCCGATCGACATCGACAGGTTCCGCGCCGGGCGCTCCATCCGGCAGGAGCTGAACCTGCCCCAGAACATCCCGGTGGTGGGGACGGTGGCCCAGATCTGCCACCGCAAGGGGATCGACATCATCGTCCGCAGCGCCGAGAAGGTGCTGGCCTCGGTGCCCGAGGCGGTATTCGTCATCGCCGGGCCCGACGGGCTGGGAGAGGAGCGCTTCGCGCAGGAGCTTCGCGCGGAGATAGCGGGCAAGGGGCTCACGGAAAAGATCCGCCTTACCGGCCCGCGCGACGACATCGAGGACTTTATGGCGAGCCTGGACCTGTTCTTTCTTCCCACCCGGGCGGAGCCGTTCGGCATGGTCTTCGTCGAGGCCATGGCCGCGGGGGTCCCCATCGTGGCCAGCAACGTCGGGGGGATTCCGGAGATCATACCGGGGGAGGAGTACGGCATCCTCCTGGAGCCTGAATCTCCGCATTTTCCGGAAGTGATCGTGGGGCTTTTGCGGAACGCGGACCGAAGAGGGCGCATGGCGGCCGCAGCCTTCGAGCGCGCGCGCGACAACTTTTCCCACTCGATCTTCAACCAGAGGATCGGGTCGCTCTACGGAGAATTGATCTGATCCGGCGCCACGGATTGCTTCGCCCTGGATCCGGGGCGGAAGAGGTCGTATGAGGAACGAGATCGCCAAAAGCATGCTGTTTTACCCGGTGCATTACCTGAGAGGGGAGTATGTGGCCCCACTGCTGCGCGAAGTCCAGGAGATCAACGCGGCTTCACCTGAGCGGATACTCTCGCACCAAGAAGAGGCACTTGCCACTGTCATCCACCGGGCGCTTTCTTTGGACCTCTCCCTTTACCGCGATCTGCGCCGGTACCGGGAACATGTCTCTGCCGGCGAGGCGCTGCAGCTTTTGAAGGAGATGCCACTGGTTTCCAAGGAGGCCATGCGGGAGGCGGTGAAAGAGGACCGAAGGAAAAAGGGGAGGGGGCTCGATTACCGTTCCACCAGCGGCTCAACCGGAATGCCCTTCCAGTTCTACAAGGACCGTCTGGCGACCGGCTACATGGACTCGGTGCAGTACGCGGCCAACGCCTGGTACGGCATCGGCATGGGGGATCCGCAGGCCCGCTTCTGGGGGATGCCGCTGGGCGCCAAGGGGGCGCTCGTCGCCAGGTTGAAGGACCTATTGCGAAACCGCATCAGGTTCTCCGCCTTCGACCTGAGCCTGGAGGCGAAGGAAGCCTTCTACGCCCGGCTGCGAAGCTTCGCCCCCAGCTACTTCTACGGCTATCCGAGCCTCATCGCCGAGTTCTGCAGGTACGCGGGGGAAAACGGGCTCGACCTCTCCGAGCTGCCGCTCAAGGCTGTGGTAGGTACCGGCGAGTACGTCTACCCCAGGGAAAGGGAGCTGATCGCGGCCGCGACCGGCGCCCCCTTCGTCAGCGAATACGGCTGCACCGAGGTGGGGGTGATCGGCTTCGAATGCAGGCACGGAAGCATGCATCTCATGGCGTCGAACATCGTCCTCGAGGTGATCAAGGACGGCCAAAGCGTGGTGGACGAGGAAGGGGATATCTACGTGACTGAGCTGCATGCGAGCCACTTCCCCTTCATCCGCTACGGGCTGGGCGACCGCGGCAAGATCGTCAGCAGGCCCTGCCGCTGCGGCCGCAGCCTTCCCGTGTTCGAGGTGATCTCCGGCAGGAAAGACGATTACGTGATCACCCCCGAGGGGGGGAAGGTCTACGACGCCATCTTCGCTTACGTGCTGAAAAAAGGGGTGGACCAGTTCAAGGCGGTGCAGACGGCGCTGGACCGTATCGAGATAGACCTGGTTGCGAACTCCGAGTTTTCCGATGACCTGGAGCGAAGCTACCTGCAGGAGTTGACCAGCCGCATCTCGCCCCGGATGGCGATCTCCATCACCCGCGTAGACCGGATCGAGCGCAACAAGTCGGGAAAGCTCAGGTATTTCGAGAGGAAGATCAAGTAGCGCTCGCCTTGGCGAGTGGCACAGACGGGATAGCCATGGACGTTTTCGTTTCAGTGATAGTGCCTGTTTTCAACGCGCAAAGGACCCTCGACTCCTGCCTCAAGGGCATCCTGGCCTGCGACTACCCCCGCGACCGCTTCGAGGTGATCGTCGTCGACCACTGCTCGACCGACGACTCCGCGCAGATAGCGGGACGCTACCCGGTGACCGTGACCAGGAAAGTCGGGGGGACCATCAGCTCGGTCAGAAACCACGGGGCCAGCCTCGCCCAAGGCTCGGTGCTCGGCTTTATCGACAGCGATTGCATCGTCGCCTCGGACTGGATCCGGGAAGTGGTCAAAGTGCTGCAGCTTGAAGGCGCCGGCGCCGCGGGCTCGGGATACCTGGTCCCTGAGCGCTACACCTGGGTCGAGAAGGCGTGGCTCTACGAGCGGGGAGGGGGGATCTTCCAGACCGGGCTCGTCCCGGGCGGGAACTGCGCGCTGAAAGCCGAGGTGTTCCACGCGATCGGGGGGTTCGACGAGCGGCTCACCACCGGCGAGGACTCCGACATCTGCAGGCGCGTGATCGAGGCTGGGTACAAGGTGGTCGGCTCCGGGACGATCCGCTGCGTGCACCTGGGGAACTCGAAGACGCTCAGGCAGTTCGCCAGGAAGGAGTTCTGGTACGGCATCGACATGGTGAAGGACCTGAGGGTCACCTCGTTCGACGGCACCTTTGTCATGACCGCCGTCTTCATCATCTGTTTCGCCTTTTTCGTCGCGGCGCTGCTAATGAAGCTGGCGGCGGGTACGCAGTCGCTTTTTCTGTACTCCCCGCTGGCGATGTTGGCCGTAAGCGCCGCCTGTTCCGGCTACCGGGTCCGGCGATCGAGGAAATACAGGTACTACTTTCACTTGGTCGTCTTGTACTTCCTCTACTTCTGTTCCCGTTCCTGCGCCGTGATGAGTTCGGTCTTGAAGAGCCTGAGGACCGCGTGAGCATCGGGCATTCTATGGCAGAAGCCCCGGCTCTTTTAACCTGCTACGGAGATGCGTAGCCTGAGGTCTTTCCTATGAGACTGATAGAAACAAGCTCAAGCGGCAAGATCGATGCGATCTACAGCAAAGCGACAGCTTCCGCCTCGCAGCTCGGGGATACCCTCACCCCCTATTTCAGGAGGCTCGTCCGGTTCCTGGCGCTACCGTACTACTTCTGCTGCGGCATCGACTGGAAGATCTGCCGCAAGAACAAGTTCGCCGTCTGCCTCGACCTCTTGTACATCTTCTTCGTCCTGAAGCACTACCCGGACCACTATTTCCATTGCCGCCTGTGGGAAAAGAAGAGGGAGGAATGGAAGTACTACTTCGGCTCGATATACGACGCGTACCAGCGGCGGCAGTTCAAGAAGTACATCTACAACAGGGAAAACTTCGTGCTGTTCGCCAATAAGCAGATCTGCTACCAGTTGTGCCATGACGCGGGCTTCCCGCTTCCCGCGCAGTTTTGCACGCTCTACCCCAATGAGGACTACCGCTCCAGGCTCGCCGCGTGTGTCGAAAAGACCGCTGTCGGAGATCAGGTGATCGTAAAGGCCGTAGACGGGATGGGAGGCAAGGGTATCGTCGGCGCCTTCCGCGATGGCGACGGTATCAAGGTAAGACGCAAAGAGGTTGTCTGCGACCTGGCGGAGTTCGAACTGAATCACCCGGCCGTGGTCCAGCAATACGTCAGGCAGCATCACCTGGTGCAGCAATTCTCCCCCACCACCAGCACCATCAGGGTCGCGACCATGTTGAAGTCGGATTACTCCGGCGTGGTGCTGGTCGGCGCATTCATGAGGTTCGGTGTCGGCGGTTCGGTTGTCGACAACCTTTCTTCCGGCGGGGTTGCCGTCGGCGTCGACCTGTCCAGCGGCAGGCTCGGCGAGCTCGCGGTGGGGTTTGCAGGCAATCTCCACGCGCGGCATCCCGACTCGGGGCTGCCGTTCAAGGATTTCCAGATCCCTCACTGGGCGGAGGTGGTAGAACTCGCGAAAAAGGTGCAGCGACATTTCCACTACCACAAGCTGCTGGGTCTCGACCTCTGCATCACCGAGGAGGGGACGCTTTTGATCGAGATCAACGAGGAGCAGGACCTCGTCGCAATGGAGATGTCCTATGGTCCCATCCTCAAAAACCCGGAGGTGTGGGAAGAGTTCAAGGCCTACAACCTACTGGTCAGCAAGGTGCAGCACACCATGTAAGGCTCGGAGATTCAGTTCCAATTGTCACCAGAAATGGAGAAGATCATGTTACGGAAAGTGAAGAACGCATTACTTGCCGCAGCTCTTGTCGCCCTCGGGGCGCAGGTAGCCGGGGCCGCCATTCTGTTCAGCGAAGGGTTCGACAACCTTGCCAACTGGAGCCCCCCCCAGGGAGCCTCGGGTGAATCCTGCGTTCGCGGGGAGATCTGCACTACCCCCATCCCCAACGGCTTTTACGATTACCGCGTCGCCGGAACCGAGGCGTGCAGCAACCTGGACGGCAACCACAACACCTTGAACATAAATGCGCTCAACGCGCGAGGAGGGTCAGGGAAGGCGGTAACGGTATGGAACGAGCCGTGCTACAGCAGAAGCGGCAGCTGGGGGTCGGACGGCCTGCTCGGGGTCGACTTCGCCCCCCAGGACGAGGTGTACGTGCGCTACTGGATCAAGTTCCAGCCCGACTGGAGGTGGGACGGCGACGGCTCCGCAGGAGGGCGCGCGCTTGGCGCTGCCGGCACGAGCCCGATGCAGAAGTTCATGCACCTGTCCCACATGAACCCGACCATCTCCCCGGTATGGGACTTCTTCAGCGGGGTGCAGAACAAGCCGCGTTTCACCCCCCAGCTCGCCAAGTTCGGTGGGGGGGCGATGCGCATCCAGTTCGACCTGCCCCATTCCCCATTGACCGCCGCGAGGAACAACTCGGCTTCCTTCAACCTCGACGTCTTTCTAGGGGCGGCGCCTTTGGACTGGAGGGCGTCGGGGACAGGCGGGCTTCCCACGCCTCCGGGCGACGGACAGTGGCACAGCTTCGAGTTCTACGCGAAGCTGAACACGGCAGGGGGGACCGCCAACGGAGTTTCCAAGGTCTGGTACGACGGCGCGCTGGTTAGCAATGCCTCCAATGTGGTCTGGGTCCCGGCCGGCGACGACCCCGCGCTATGGCGCTGGAACCACGCCTGGATCGGCGGCAACAACGCGAACCTCTACCTGCCAGCCAACGAGCAGTGGTACGCCGTCGACGACTTCGTGATCAGTACCCATTACAGCGGGCCGCCTCCGCCACCTGCAACGCTCAGTGCCGAGGGGGCCAGCACCTCATCGATACGTCTAACCTGGCAAAGCGGCAGCAACGGGGCGAATTACCTTGTTGACGGCTACCGCATCTACTACGGGACCGATCCAGGGCACCTCGACAGCTCGGTCACGGTCCCCGCCTCGCAAAGGGAGGCTGTCGTCACCTCCCTTGCCACCGGCACCAGGTATTATTTCGCCGTTACCGCCTTCAAGCAGGAAGCAAACGACGCCAACGAGAACGAAAGCCGGCGCAGCGCTTCCGCCAACGCGGTCACCGTCGACTTGGTGCCCCCGGACATCACCATGCTCCCAGTCGCCTCTCCCACGCGGCTAGCCACTCAGACCCTCTCCGGGACGGTTGCGGATGCAGGGGGCATCGCTTCGGTGCTGGTCAAGGTCGGCGCTGCGGCGCCCGTCGCCGCGACGGTGACCGGCAACAGCTGGAGCTGCACCATTCGGAGTCTGACCGAAGGGGGAAACAGCATCGTGGTGACCGCAAAAGACCTTTCCGGCAACGAGAAATCGGCAAGCGGCACCGTCGTGCTCGATACCGTTCCTCCCGTGGTCACTGTTTCTGCCTTCACCACCCCGACCATACTCACCTCCCTCCCCATCTCTGGAACCGCCTCCGATACCAATGGCTCTGGCGTTGCCTCCGTCATGGTGCAGGTCGACAACGGGCAACAGACGGCCGCCGAACTTAACGGTCAGTCCTGGAACTACCTTCTGAGCAACCTGCAGCCGGGAGTCGCCAACCAGGTCATCGTAACGGCGCGCGACGTCGCCGGAAACGAGAGCAGGCAGGCCGCAGCGGCCATGGCATCGATAGGGGTCCTGAAAGCAGGGGATCTCTCCGGCGATGCCTCGGTGGGGGTGGAGGACGCCCAACTTGCCATGCAGATGGCGGTCGGGAAGACGAAACCGGATGCAACCCAGTTGCTTCGCGGCGACCTGGCGCCACTGGTGGGGGGGGTGCCGCAACCGGACGGGGTTATCGATACGGGTGACGTGTTGCTGATTCTGGGGATCGTCACTGGAATAACGAGGTTCTGACTATGAGTGTTTCGCGTATGAGATTTTTCTCGTCTATCGCCTTGCTGTCCCTTATCTTTTTGCTGACCGGGTGCGGTGGGGGAGGGGGAGCCGAAGCGCCGCAGACTCCCGTTGCCGGCAGCAGCGTCGTCATAGAGACGGCAGGCGCCGCCACCACCCTGTACGGGGTGGAATTTACCCTGCAACTTCCCCCCGGAGTCACCCTGGCCACGCCGGGGGGAGGAACTCTTGCTGCCGGAGCCATAGTCCCGTCGGGAGGGGCTGCCGGAACCGATGCGGCGCTCAGCGCCTATTACGACACGGCCGCCTCGCCGCAGACGGTCAAGATTTCGCTGGTCAAGCCGTCTGGGTTCCCCGTAGGGCGCTTCCTGACCGTGACCCCTGTCCTGGCTCAGGGAACCAACCTGGTGCCAGCTGCTTTCACCATCACCGGGTTCAAGGCCTGGGATGACCTCACAACCTATCGGGTAGATCCGCTGATAACCTCAGTGGTCGCGGCGCCTTAGCCCTGGCGAGTGCTGAAGCTTGCTTGCGGGCGGGACTGCCGCTGCTCCTTTGCTGCGGCCCGGTGCATGGTAAGGTCTTGGAAAACTGCAGAAAATGTAATTCAGGTCACATAACTATTGCCTTGAATAGGCGATACTCCCTCCTAGACGACCGGAAGAACGGTCAGACGTAAGGGGAGCCGGAACCTGTGGTGACGAACCGGCGCAACTTCGTTCTTTTAACAGCAAAAAGCTAAGCAGACGATAATACTAAACCATTCGCGAGAATGGGGCGGAAAGCCTATAGGGTCTCAACGAGACAGCCGGGTTGCCGAAATGTCACCAGATTTCGGCAACCCTTTTTTTTTGCCGCACTACAACCAAATAGCAGGACGACAATACTAAACCACCTGCGAAGGTGGGACGGAAAGCCCACGGGTCTCCCTGAGACAGCCGGGTCGCCGAATCTAACAGATGGAATTTCCCATCATAGAGAGGCGACCCGGCTTTTTTAGTTTCAGGGGCAAAAGGAGAACTAGATGAAGAAGTTGAAAACAGCAATAGCAGCAGCGTTGGGAATCCTCATGTACACAAGCGTCGCATCCGCGGCGGTGTTGTTCTCAGAGGATTTCAACGCGCAACCCGACTGGAGCCCTTCACAGGGGACCTCCGGTGCTACTTGCATCCCCGGACAGAACTGTGCCACACCCATCCCCGCTGGTTTCTACGACTACCGCTTGGCGGGGCCTGAAGCCTGCAGCAATACCGACGGCAAACACAACACCCTGAACATCAACGGGCTGCACCCCAGAGGGACCGGCAAGAGCTTCATGATGTGGAACGAACCCTGCTACAGCAGGAGCGGCAGCTGGGGTTCCGACGGCCTTCTCGGGATCGATTTTGCCCCCCAGAACGAGGTGTACGTGAGGTACTGGGTCCAGTTCCAGCCGGACTGGAGATGGGACGGCGACGGTTCCACCGGCGGGCGCGCCCTTGGTGCTGCGACCACGAGCCCGATGCAGAAGTTCATGCACATCGCCCACCTGAATCCCGCGAACACGAACCTATGGGACTTCTTCAGTGGCACACAGAACAAGCCCCGCTTCACGCCGCAGCTTGCCAAGTTCGGCGGCGGCAGCTACCGCATCCAGTTCAACCTTCCCCACTCCCCTCTGACTGCCGCGCGTGACAACTCCGCCTCGTTCAACAGCAACGCCTACCTGGGCGCCGCCCCCGTTGACATGAACGTACCGGGCCCGGGCGGTCTGCCGGCAGCTCCGCGGGACGGCGGGTGGCACAGCTTCGAGTTCTACGTCAAGCTGAACAGCGCAGGCGGGGCGGCCGACGGCATTTCCAAGGTCTGGTACGACGGCGCGCTGATCAGCTCTACCACCAACGTGGTCTGGGTTCCTGCTGGCGACGACCCGGCCCAGTGGAAGTGGAACCACGCCTGGCTGGGCGGCAACAACGCCAACCTCTACCTTCCCGCCAACGAGCAGTGGTACGCCATTGACGACGTGGTGGTTAGCACCACCTACAGCGGACCGCCGGCGCAGCCGGTGAGCCTCACCGCCGCCGCCGGCACGGCAAACACCGTGAGCCTGCGCTGGAGCGCCGGCAGCAACGGGGTTGCCCACCCGGTTAACGGCTATCGCATCTACTACGGAAAAGACGCCGCCAACCTGAATATGAAAGTGGACGTTGGAAACGTGCTGCAGTACAACATCTCTTCCCTCGACCCCTCGACCAAGTACTACTTCGCCGTCTCCGCTTACAACAAGGGGAGCTACGACAGCAACGACAACGAAGGGATGCGCTCGGTAACGGCAAGCGCGACCACCGTTTCCGGTACCGCCGTGACGACACCCACCGCAGATGCCGTCGCTCCGGTAGCTTCCATCTCGTCGCCTGCCGCCGGCTCCACCGTGAGCGGCAACGTCACCATCAACGTCGCAGCCAGCGACGACGTCGCGGTCAGCAAGGTAGAGATGTACCTGAACGGCTCCATCTTCGGCGTGGTGGGCTCTGCCCCCTACACCCTGACCTGGAATACGGCCAACAGCCCGAACGCAACCTACACCCTGACCGCGAAGGCCTATGACGCAGCCGG
>MTLD01003981.1_pt1 | contig 24868 bp, 20 predicted proteins | sample 1982471 | NCBI WGS metagenome assembly MTLD01 (sample SAMN05712604, study PRJNA340218) | biofilm metagenome | isolation source: sample SPM anode biofilm adapted to -50 mV | place: USA | collected 2012-02-03 | reverse complement strand
CGCCCGCCACGGCCTCGATCTCGTAGAGATCAGGAGCGAATACAACCCCTCCTTCGGCGGCGTCAACCCCGAGCCCATCGACAAAAACCTCGCCGCGCTGCGGGCAGCCATGGCCGACCACAAAGCCGCCGTAGGCCTCGCCACCGACGGCGACGGCGACCGCATCGGCGCCATCGACGCCGACGGCCGGTTTATCAACGCCCACCAGATCATGGCCCTGCTCACGAAATACCTCGTCGAAAAGCGCGGCTGGACAGGCGGCGTCGCCCAGACGCTCACCGTCTCCGAGCTCGTCAAGCGGGTCGCTGCCAAATACGGCCTCAAGCTCTACGAAACCCCCGTCGGCTTCAAATACATCGCCAACCTCATGCTCAGCGAAGACATCCTCATCGGCGGCGAAGAATCCGGCGGCATCGGCATCAAGAACTACATCCCCGAGCGCGACGGCGTCCTCCTCGGCTTCCTGCTCATCGAAGTCGTCGCCGCCTACGGCAAAACCCTCGGCCAACTGCTCGACGAAATGATGACCGAGCTTGGCCACTTTTACTACGGGCGCGAAGACCTCCACCTCGACAACGAGCGGAAGCTCCGCCTCATGGCGAGCCTCGTCCCCGCGCCGCCGGCCGCCTTGGGCAGTCTGAGGCCCCGCTCCTCCGACTGCACCGACGGCTGCAAGCTCTACGTCGACGGCGGCTGGGTCATGTTCCGCGCCTCCGGCACCGAACCCATCGTCAGAGTATACGCCGAGGCCAACAGCCCCGCGGGGCTGACCTCCATCCTGAACGAGGCGGTGAATTATGCCAAAAACGCGTAAAATCCGCAAGGCCGTCATCCCGGCGGCCGGGCTAGGCACGCGCTTCCTGCCGGCCACCAAGGCCCAGCCCAAAGAAATGCTGCCCATCGTCGACAAGCCGGCCATCCAGTACATCATCGAAGAAGCCATCCAATCAGGAATCGAAGAAATCCTCATCATCACCGGCCGCAACAAACGCGCCATCGAAGACCACTTCGACCGGGCCGTCGAACTCGAGCTCACCCTCAAAGCCCAAGGAAAATACGACCTGCTCGGCCTCATTGAAGAAATTTCCAACGTTACCATCCACTACGTGCGCCAGAAAGAACCGCGCGGCCTCGGCCACGCCGTCCTCTGCGCCCGCCAGTTCGTCGGCGACGAGCCCTTCGCCGTCCTCCTCGGCGACGACATCATCGACGCCGCCGTCCCCTGCCTCAAGCAGCTCCTCGAAGTCTACGAGGACCACCCCGGCACCATCCTCGGCGTCCAGGAAGTGCCGCAGGCCAAGGTATCCAGCTACGGAATCGTCAAGCCCGTGCCGGTCGGCGAAAACATCTGGCGGGCCGCCGACCTCGTCGAAAAACCGCCCCAGGCCGAGGCCCCCTCGCGTCTGGCCGTGCTCGGCCGCTACATCATCGAACCTCAGGTCTTCGACATCCTCGAAACCACCCAGCCCGGCCGCGGCGGCGAAATCCAGCTCACCGACGCCCTGCGCGTCCTGGCCGCCGACCGGTCGGTATACGCCTTCTGCTTCGACGGGCGGCGCTACGACGTCGGCGACAAACAGGGCTACCTCGAAGCCACCATCGAATTCGCCCTCAAGCGCCCCGACCTGCGCGACCAGTTTCTCAGCTACCTGCTGAAAACCGTCAAACCCCTATTGGGCGGCGACGAAGCTGCTGCCGCCTGCAGCGGCAAACCGGGAAAAAGTGGGAGATAGGGGGGGCGGCATGAACATCCTTGTCACCGGCGGAGCCGGCTACATAGGCTCCCACACCGTCCACGAACTGCTAAATTCCGGCTTCAAGGCCGTCGTCTACGACAACCTCGCCAAAGGCCACCTTGAGGCCGTGCCGGCAGGCGTGCCCATTGTCACCGGCGACATCCGCGACCAGGACAAACTCGCCAAAACAATAGCCGACTACAGCATCGAAGCGGTAGTCCACTTCGCCGCCGCCAGCCTGGTCGGCGAATCGATGAAAGAGCCCAGCGCCTACTACAACAACAACGTCGCCGGCACCCTCGCCCTGCTCGACACCAGCATGGCGGCGGGCGTAAAAAAAATCGTTTTCTCCTCTACCGCCGCCGTCTACGGCGAACCGGCCGTCTGGCCGATCGCAGAAGACATGCCCACCGAGCCCACCAACGTCTACGGCCGGACCAAACTCGTCATCGAACACATACTGGCCGACTTCGCCGCCGCCTACGGGCTGGCGTACGTGTCGCTGCGCTACTTCAACGCCGCCGGCGCCCTGGACACGGGGACCACCGGCGAAGACCACGCCCCGGAAACCCACCTCATCCCCATCATCCTCCAGGCGGCCCTCGGGCGGCGGGACGGCGTGGCCATATTCGGCACCGACTACCCCACCGCCGACGGCACCTGTATCCGCGACTATATCCACGTCACCGACCTGGCCGCCGCCCATGTCCTCGCCCTGCGGCACCTCACCGCCGGCGGGGGACCGAAAATCTACAACCTCGGGTCGGAAACCGGCTACAGCGTCCGCCAGGTCATCGACCGGGCCAAGGCGATAACCGGCGCCGCCTTCCCCGTCCGCGAAGAAGCGCGCCGGGCGGGCGACCCGGCGGTCCTGCTCGCCTCCTCCCGCCGCATAAAAGCCGACCTCGGCTGGCAGCCACGCTACAGCGACCTCGACACCATCATCGCCTCCGCCTGGCGGTGGCACAAGTCCCATCCCGACGGCTTCCGGGCAGCCGCTCCGGCACCGCAACCATAACAAAGTCTAGGCTTCCGCGCAAAGCGGAAGCCTTTTTATTTGGAATAAAATTGATTTGAAGGATAAAAATGTAATTTTAGCGAAATAGATAAAACGAACGTCTTACTATAAGGAGCTACCAGTGATCGATCTGCACAGCCACATCCTCCCCCGCGTCGACGACGGCGCCAAAGACGAACGGACGGCACTGGCAATGCTGGCAGCGGCGGCGGCCGGCGGCACAAGAGCGATCGTCGCCACCCCGCACGTCATCGGCGGCGATTGGCTGCCCCAGTGGGAAGACATCGTCGCCGGCTGCCAGCGGCTGACGGCCCTTGCCGCCAGCGGCGGCATCCGCCTAGCCATCCACCCCGGCGCCGAAGTGGCCGTCCACCCCGACCTGCTGCCCCTACTCACTCTGCCGGGGCAATACTGCCTCGGCGGCAGCCGCTACATACTGCTGGAACTCCCCGCCAGCCATATCCCGGCCTACGCCGACGAATTCTTCTTCACGCTGCAGACCCGCGGCTTCTTGCCAGTCATCGCCCACCCCGAACGCAACGCCGAGCTCGCCCGCCGGCCGGACTACCTGTATGCCTGGGTAGAACGCGGCATGCTCGTCCAGATCAACGCCGCCAGCCTCACCGGCCACATGGGCGAGAGGGTGGGGAAGTTCGCCGCCAGGCTCGTCGCCGAACGCCTTGTCCACTGTCTCGGCTCGGACGCCCACGGCCTCCGCGTCAGGCACCCCGACATATCCGCCGCCGCTGCCAGGCTTGCCGCCCTCGCCGGGGCGGCGGCCGCCAAGGAGATCCTCGGCATAACCCCGGCCAAAATACTGCAAGACCGAGAACTCGGCCTCACGGGCCGCGGTCCGGACCGAACCCGGCGCGGCTCGACAAGTAGTTGGCTGCACTGGCTGGGCCGACAATAACCGTTCGCCAATAAACGTCAAATAATTCACTGGCTGGCAGGCCAAGAACACAAGCGGCTCTTGATAAAGAGAGCCGCTTGTCGATTTCAGCGGCTTTGTCGTTATTTAGTCATATTTGGCCATTTTAGCAGGCAATGCAAAAAATAGCGCAAAAGTGGTCGGAAGAAATTCCTTGAAATGGTAAAAATTTACAAGTAAAATGAGAATGAACTCTTTCCTCCGCCAGTCGCCAAATTTGACGACAAAGAATTACTTACAGCTAATATAGACATTTACAAAAATTACCATAAAAGGCGATAAACGGGGAATAATACAGCCGAGACATCATCACATCGCGGCGGAGCGGGACAAGCCACGGGAGACTTGGTCATGTCAGGAGGAACATATGAGTAAATGGCTAGCAACGGCGTTCATTGTCCTGGCGGTGTTCGTCGGCGGTCAAGGCCCGGCGCAGGCGGAGGACTACCGGCTCGGTCCGGGCGACGTCCTAAGCGTCGGCGTATGGGGCTACGAAGACATGGCGATCAAAGAACTCGTCGTCAGGCCGGACGGCAAGGTCGCCTTCCCTCTGGCCGGCGAGCTTACCGCCGCCGGACTGTCGCCTGCCCAGTTCACGGCTGTCCTCACCCAGGCACTGAGCGAATACATCAAAGACCCCAAGGTGGCCGTCAATATCGTCAAATTCCGCACAACACGGGTTTACGTGCTGGGCGAAGTCAACAAGCCGGGCATGTACGAAATCGACAGACAGCATAAGCTGCTCGACGCCATCGGCATGGCCGGCGGCTATACGAGATACGCGGCCAAAAAAGCAGTGTTCCTCATCCACAACGGCCAGTCCGCCTCGCCGATTAGAATCAATCTCCAGAAATTGCTGAAAGAGGGGGACATGAGCCAAAATTACGCCTTAACGGAAGGCGACGTCGTATTCCTCAGCGACAACGGCAAGCTCGACTTTGCCCGCGACGTACTGCCCTTCCTCACCGGCACCTATTACATAACCCATTTCGACGAAAAATAATCCTCTGCGGAGTAAACGGAGGCCGAAGGTGAACGAACGGACCGTCGATCTCAAAGAATTCGCCAAAATAATCGTCAAAAGGCAGCGCTTGATCCTCGGCGTCTTCCTGGTGTTTGTCCTGGTGGTGGCGATAATCAGCTTCCTCATCCCCCCGACCTACGAAGCGGAAACCACCCTGCGCATCAAGCCGGCCAAAGGTCTCGGCAGCTCGCTGCTGGCCGACCTGCCGCTAGGCAGCCCCACAAACACCAAGCAGCAAATGGCCACCTACGCGGAAATACTCAAAAGCCGCACCGTCGTCCAGAGCGTCATAGACGCCACCCAAATGGACAAGCCCGAACAGCCTGCGTACGAGGACTTCCTGAAGCTCATCACCACCCAGCCGGTCAAAGACACGGAAATCCTCAAGGTGAAGGTACAGGCCAAATCGCCCGAAGAGGCCCAATTCGTCGCCAACACGCTCGTGGCAACCTTCCTTGAGCGGATGACCAGCCTGGTGCGGGCCGAGCAGGCCGTCGTCCGCGAATTCATCGGCGCACGTCTCAAAGAGGCCAAAGTCGAGCTGGAGCAGGCCGAAAACGCCCTCGAAAGATACAAACGCGACCAGAAGATCATCGCTCCCGAGGAAGAGACCAGATCAATGGTGGACAGGCTAGCGGCGGTCAACAAGCTGTCGGCCGACAACGCCGTCGGCATCGCCTCCGCCGAAGCCAGGCTGACGAACCTGCGTCAGCAGCTCGCCAGCCAGGCGCCAGGCTTCATCGCCGAAAGCCCGCTCATCCAGCAGTACAAATCCAAGCTGGCCGACCTCGAAGTCGAGCTCGTCCAACTCAAACAGAACTTCACCGACAAGCACCCGCGAATAGTGGCCGTCAACGCCGCCATCGCTGAAACCCGGGCGAGGCTGAGCGAAGAAACCTTCAGAGTCGTAAACGCACAGGCCTCCTCCATGAACCCGGTGTACCAGGGCATGCTGCAGGCCAGAATCCAGACCGAGGCCGAAATCGTCGCCGCCTACGCGCAAAAGGAAGCTATCCGTGGCGTCATGGCCCAGAGCGAGCAGGAACTCGTCAAGCTGCCCGGCAAGGAACAGGGGCTATTCAGGCTGATGCGCGACGCCCTCATCGCCCAGGAAATCTTCTCGATGCTCGCCAAGCGCCACGAAGAAGCGCGGATCAGCGAAGTCATGCAGCCCACCGACGTCCAGGTCGTCGACGTGGCCGTCCCCCCGGAAAAGCCCATCAAACCGCGCATTATCCTGAACATCCTCTTGGCCGCAGTTCTAGGCCTGTTCATCGGCACAGCGCTGTCGCTCTGCCTCGAGTTCATGAACAGGAGGGTCCGCACCGGCGACGACGTCAAACACTACCTCGACCTGCCCGTACTCGGCACCATCCCCGATTTCGCCAACGGCCGCAACCTTGTCAAGCGGGACGGCATGTGGGACAGGCTGAAAGTGAGGTTCGGGCTATGAGTAGCAAGTGGCGGCTGATCGTCAACGAAGAGCTTAAATCCCCGGTAGCCGAAGCCTACCGGACATTAAGAACCAATATCAGCTACTGCAGGACGGACAGCGAGCTGAAAACGCTCATGTTCACCAGCGCCGGCCCGATGGAAGGCAAATCGCTCACCGCGGCCAACACCGCCGTCGCCCTCGCCCAGGCCGGGAAAAAGGTCATTATCGTCGACAGTGACTTGCGGCGGCCGGTGCAGCACCAGATCTTTGGCCGCAAGCGCCACAGCGGTGTCACCAACTTCCTCGTCAACGGCCCGTCCCTCATCGAGCTCATCCAGGAAACCGACATCTCCAACCTTTCCATCCTCACCAGCGGCCCCATCCCCCCCAACCCGTCAGAGCTCCTCGGCTCGGCCAGAATGGGCGAGCTCATCGCCCTATTGCGCGAACGGGCCGACACCGTCATCTTCGACGTGCCGCCGGTCATCGCCGTCACTGACGCCTGCGTCATGGCCTCGCGCCTCGACGGCGTCATCCTCGTACTGGGCGCGAAGACCGTCAGCCCCGAAATGGCGCAAAAAGCCAAAGAACTCATCCTCAAAGCCAGGGGCTGCCTCCTCGGGGTCGTGCTCAACCGCATCGACATCGAAACCGAGCACTCCTATTACTACTACTACTACGGCAATGAGCGGGAATCTGCGGAGACCGGGAAAAAAACGGTAGGATAGATGATTATGCGACACAGATTGGTTTCACTAGCACTGATACTAATAGACACGGCCATAGTCAGCGTCGTGCCCTGCCTGGCGATCATGGCCCGCTTCGACGGCACCGTGGAAGCGAACTGCCTGCAAATCGTGCAGAAATACCTGCCGGCCATGATCATCATCCAGCTCGGCAGCTTCTACGCCTTCGGCCTATACCACCGGCTGTGGCGCTACGCCGGCATCGACGAGCTGCGGGCCATCGTCGTTGCCGTATCCGTCGGTTCGGGCGTCGTCACCGCCTATATGCTCGCCACGGCCGCCGGCCTGCCGCGCAGCATTTACATCCTCGGCTGCTTTTTCACCATGGTGCTCGTCGGCGCCAGCCGGATACTGATCCGCATCCTATACCACCGGCGCCAGCGCACCAACGGACAGCGCGCGCGGGTGCTCATCGTCGGCGCCGGCGACGCCGGGGCCATGCTCGCCCGGGAACTCAACCAGCGCTACTTCGACAGCAAGGAACTCATCGGCTTCGTCGACGACGATCTCTACAAACACGACAAAATGTTATTCGGCGCCAAAGTTCTCGGCGGCTGCGGCGACATCGCCGCAATAGCCGGCCGGTACCGGCCGGACGAAATCATCGTCGCCATGCCCTCCATCGGCGGACAACAGCACGCGGAAATAATCCGCGCCTGCCAGCAGACCGGATGCCAGGTAAAAACCGTCCCCGGCCTCTACGAACTCATCGACGGCAAAGTCACCGTCCAACAGCTCAGGAACGTCGAACTCGAAGACCTGCTGCGCCGCGACCCGGTGCAGCTCGACATAGCGCAGATCGCCGGCTACCTTGCTGGTAAACGCATCCTCGTTACCGGAGCGGGCGGCTCCATCGGCGCCGAACTCTGTCGGCAGATAGCCGCCATGGCGCCGAAAACGCTCCACCTCCTCGGCAAAGGCGAAAACAGCATCTATGAAATACACTGCGAGCTTCAGGCAGGATACCCTAAACTCAGTCTTACGCCGGAAATTGCCGACATTCGTGACAAAGAGCGCATCGACGCCATCTTCGCCCAGGCCAGGCCCCAGGTCGTCTTCCACGCCGCCGCCCACAAACACGTACCCCTCATGGAGCGGCAGCCGAAAGAAGCCGTCAGCAACAACATCTTCGGCACCCAGATCGTCGCCGAGGCTGCCGATCGCCACCGCACGGAAATCTTCATCATGATCTCCACCGATAAAGCCGTCAACCCCACCAGCGTCATGGGCGCCACCAAGCGCGTCGCCGAAATGGTCATCCAGAACCTCAACTCCGTCAGCACCACCAAATTCGCCGCCGTCCGCTTCGGCAACGTCCTCGGCAGCCGTGGCAGCGTCGTCCCCCTCTTCAGAAAACAAATCGCCGCCGGCGGCCCCATCACCGTCACCCACCCCGACATGAAACGCTACTTCATGACCATCCCCGAAGCCGTCCAGCTAGTCCTCCAAGCCGGTGCCCTAGCCAAAGGCGGCGAAGTCTTCGTCCTCGACATGGGCGAGCCGGTCAAAATAGTAGACCTAGCCTGCGACCTCATCCGTCTCTCCGGCCTCGAACCCTACAAAGATATAGCCATCGAATTTACCGGCCCGCGCCCCGGGGAAAAACTGTATGAGGAACTTTTGACTGCCGAGGAGGGCACTAGCGCGACCAGGCATGCCCATATACACGAGGCGAATCTCAGGACGATGAACGAAATGAAACTCCGACAGGGTTTGCTCTCGTTGAAGCAAGAGACCGACCCGGAAGAAATTACGAACGAACTTATCGGACTCGTGCCGAACTATCAAAGGCCCGGGCGAAAGAAGAGCAAGGGTCGGGAATTAATATTGGAGGGGCAAAGCGGTGACGATACCGAGCATGTTAAAGCAGTACCAGCCGGGACCTATTGAAGCACTTATAGAACTGCAGGAAAAAATTCGTGCGAAGTCTGCCGTAGTAGGCGTGGTAGGGCTAGGGTACGTAGGCCTGCCGCTGGCGGTCGAAAAGGCGAAGGTAGGCTTCAACGTTATCGGGTTCGACCATAACCCACAGAGGGTGACCAAGGTCAATCATGGACAGAATTACATCAAAGACGTTAAGGACGACGAACTTTTGGATTTAACCGACAAGCTTCGGTTAAGAGCCACCAGCGACTACGCCAAACTAAGGGATACAGATGTGGTCGTAATTTGCGTACCAACCCCGCTCACCGTCACCCGCGATCCGGACATTTCCTATATTGTCAACGTAGCCGACGAAATAGCCAAATATTTGCACAGGGGCCAGCTCATTACCCTGGAAAGCACTACCTACCCTGGCACCACCAGCGAAGTTATCCTGCCAAAACTCGAAGCCACTGGGTTAAAAGCTGGCACAGACTACTTCCTGGCTTTTTCGCCCGAGCGCGTCGACCCCGGCAACCAGCGATACACCACCAAAAACACGTCGAAGGTGGTCGGGGGCATCACCTCCGCCTGCCTGGCCGCGGCCAAAACCTTCTACGAGCAAACGATTACCCACGTCGTACCCGTTTCCTCGACCGAAATAGCAGAAATGACGAAAGTCTTCGAAAATACCTACCGCTCCGTAAACATCGCCCTCGTCAACGAGCTCATGTTACTGTGCGACCGGATGGGGCTCGACGTTTGGGAAGTGGTCGAAGCAGCAGCGACCAAGCCATTCGGGATTCAAACCTTCTATCCAGGGCCGGGCGTCGGCGGCCACTGTATTCCAATTGACCCATTCTATCTCACCTGGAAAGCGCGCGAATTCGATTTCCATACTCGATTTATCGAACTCGCAGGGGAAATAAACATTCAGGCTTCGTACCATGCCGTCCAAAAAACGGCGCGGGTACTGGGCCTGCGCCGCAAAGCGCTGAACGGTGCCAAGATACTCGTACTGGGAGTCGCCTACAAAAAAGACATTGAAGATTACCGGGAATCGCCGGCGCTGAAGGTGATGGATATCCTGCAGAAAGAAAATGCCCTGGTCTGCTATCACGACCCATTTGTTCCGGAAATCGAGGCTCATCCCCCCTACCCATGGACGATGAAGAGTAGCGAACTGAGCCCCTACAACCTAAGACGACAAGATTGCATCCTTATACTCACCGACCATAGCGTACTCGACTACAACGTTGTCGCCAAACACGCCGAGGCAATCATCGATACCAGGAACGCCACGAAAAACATCAATCCGGAATACCGCTATAAAATAACAAAGATATAAGGGCGGGGGAGAGAGTGCAAAATTACGGCTTTGGCATCGTGGGGTGCGGACGCATCGCCAAGAATCATGCTGCAGCGATACAAAATATAGATGACGTGCGGCTCACGGCTGTCAGCGATAAAGACATTCGGGCGCGCTCGGAATACAGCGCGCTCTATGGGTGCAATAGCTATTCCGGATACCGAGATATGCTGAAAGACCCGGAAGTAGACATTGTCTGTATATGTACGCCCAGCGGTTTGCACGCCCGCATGGCCATTGACGCCCTTTTGGCCGGCAAGCACGTCCTCGTCGAAAAGCCCATGGCAATGTCGCTCGGGGAAGCAGACGCCATGATCGCCACGGCGCGTAAAACCGGCAAAAAACTCGGCGTCGTTTATCCCGCCCGTTTCAACGCGGCGGTCCAGAAACTGCGCGTTGAAGTCGAAAGAGGTAAATTTGGCCAATTCACCCACGGATCTGTGGTAGTCCGCTGGAACCGCAACGAGGACTACTACCGGCAATCGCCCTGGCGGGGTACTCTGGCCCTCGACGGCGGATGCTTGATGAACCAGGCAATCCACGGCATCGACCTATTGCAATGGATGCTTGGACCAGTCGAATCAATCTTCGGCCATACCACCACCAAGCTTAGGAAAATCGAAGCTGAGGATCTCGGTATTGCCATCATAAAATTCAAGGATGGCGCTCTGGGGACGGTGGAAGCAGCCACTACCATTTACCCCTCCAGTCTTGAAGAAAAGCTGTGCCTTTTCGGGGCAACCGGCAGCGTAATCATAAACGGCAAAGGTTTTTCAGAAATAGCGACCTGGCGTTTCCCCGGAGAAGACATTCAGGCCGAACCCAACACCTCGCTAGCAGATTTCAACGGCCACCAGGCTGTGATCGCCGACTTCGTCGCCTCAGTCGACTCTGGCTGCAAACCCATGGCCGACGGCAACGAGGGTCGCAAAGCACTGGAAATAGTGCTCGCCATCTATCACTCGGCGAAAGCCAAACATGAAATTTCCCTGCCGTTGCAGGAACAATTCTCGATAGGAGTTGGGCTGTCATGAACTTCATCCATCCGGCGGTGAGCTTGTGCCCGGATCTGCAAATCGGCCACTTCTGCGTCATCGAACAGGGGGCGACCATTGGCCAAGGAGTCACCATCGGCAATAAAGTCACGATCTTTGCCGGCAGCGTCATCGGCGATAACGTTCATATCGCTGACGGCGCGGTTATCGGCAAACAGCCGAAACCGAGCAAAACCAGCACCATAAAATACGATGCCGCACTAGCGCCCCTTACCGTTGGCAACAACACCACCATTGGCGCCAACGCCGTCCTCTATGCCGGCTCCACCATCGGCGAAAACGCCCTTATAGCCGACCTGGCAACAGTACGGGAAAACTGCCGCGTGGGCAACTACGTCGTGGTCGGCCGTGGTGTCGCCGTGGAAAACGACACCACCATCGGCGACTACACTAAAATACAGACCGGTGCCTATATCACCGCCCACATGGATATCGAAGACCACGTTTTCATCGCCCCGATGGTCACGACCACCAACGACAACTTCATGGGCCGGACAGAAGAACGCTTCAAGCATATTAAAGGCGCGACGATAAAACGCGGCGCCAGGGTGGGCGGCGGGTCCATACTCCTGCCAGGCGTCACAGTCGCAGAAGAAAGCTTCATAGCCGCCGGAGCACTCGTTGCCAAAGATACTGTCGAGCGCCAAGTCGTCATGGGGCTGCCAGCGCGAAAGCTCCGCGCCGTGCCGGAGCCGGAACTGCTGAAAAATCAGGCGGCCAAGAAAACGTCAGGGCAAGACACCGTTTCCGAAATCCCCTTCATCGACCTTGCCGCGCAGCAAAAACGGATTAAACCGGCGCTCTTCAAGCGCATCGACACCGTCCTCGACCACGGCCAGTACATCATGGGTCCGGAAATCTTCGAGCTTGAAGACAGGCTCGCCGCCTACGTGGGCGTAAAACACTGCATCTCCGTCGCCAGCGGCACCGACGCCCTCCTAATCGCTCTTATGGCTTTAAATATTGGGTTGGGCAACGAAGTAATAACCACGCCGTTTTCCTTTGTGGCTACCGCCGAAGTAATCGCCCTGCTCGGCGCAAAACCGGTGTTCGTCGACATCGACCCCCGGACCTATAACCTGGATCCCAAATTAATCGAGCCGGCGATTACGGCCTATACCAAAGCCATCATGCCTGTTAGCCTCTACGGCCAGTGCGCCGATTACGACGCCATCAACGCCATCGCCGCAAAGCACGGCCTAGCCGTCATCGAAGACGGGGCACAGAGCTTCGGCGCCACCTACAAAGGCCGCCGCTCCTGTGGCCTGTCAACCATCGGCTGTACGAGCTTTTTCCCGTCGAAACCCTTGGGCTGCTACGGCGACGGCGGAGCCTGCTTTACCAACGACTACGCTTTGGCGGACAAAATGAAACAGATTCGCGTGCACGGCCAGGACCGCCGCTACCATCATCCCATGGTTGGGTTAAATGGGCGACTGGATACCCTTCAGGCAGCCATTTTACTGGCGAAGCTGGAGATCTTTAACGAAGAGGTGGAGGCTAGGATTCGGATTGGTCGTCGGTATACTGAACTGCTAGGCGGGACTGTCGTTACACCATACATCGAGACCTACAATACATCCGTTTATGCCCAATACACCATTGAAGTCGACAACCGTGACGAAGTACAGAAAAGGCTGAAAGCTGCAGGCATTCCCACGACAGTTCATTATCCGATTCCGTTGCATTTACAGCCGGTATTTGATTACTTAGATATACCTGAAGGGAGTTTTTCAAGGGCTGAGAAGGCTGCCAAGAAAGTTCTGAGTTTACCAATGAGTGCATGGGTTACGGAAGAAAATATAAACTGGGTTAAATTGCATCTAAAAAATATACTATAAGAATCACAGGTTATTTTGAAATTTTTTTACTAATTCACTGAAATCACCGAGCGAAATTAGTATCTTTCAACTCAGTGCTCACGAGGAGTGTTTTTGTTGTATAGATTTCAAAAGGCTTTGCTTGTACCTAATACCAATATTTATGTAAAAGGAATATCCACGTTAACTAATCCCGATAATGCTACGTTGCTGTTTTGTCAAAAAAAATATGAGCCTATGTTAAAAAAGCTTAGAGGTTTAAAGAATTGTTGTGTATTTATAGATACTAATATAGAAATTCCTCAAGAATTATCAAAATACAATTTTTTTTTAAAATGCAAGAATCCCCGATTAACATTTACTAGGACATATCAACAATTGGCAAATATTGATTTAAGTAATGTGTCACTACCGGAATATAGAAATGTTAATGGTTCCTTTCTTGGAAATAATGTACAGCTTGGACATAGAGTTACTCTTGAACCAGGATGCTTAATAGATCATGAAGTGGAAATTGGTGATGATACAGTAATACGCTCGGGTGCAAAGATTAGGCGTAGAGTAGTTATAGGTCACAACTGTTTAATAAAAGAGAATGCTGTTATAGGTAGCTCAGGTTTCAATTTTGAAAGAGGCGAAGATGGGAGTCTCCTGGGTACCCCCCAACTCGGTGGTGTAATAATTAATAATTATGTTGAAATAGGGGCATTTTGTACTGTAGCATCTGGTACAATAGACCCCACAGTAATACATAACCAAGTTAAATTAAATGATCATGTCCACATTGCTCATAATGTACAAATCGATGAATGTACGATTATTAATGCTGCTGCAACAATTTCAGGTAGTACAAGAATAGGCAAAAATGTGTGGATTGGCCCTAATTGCGCAATAATGAATCAGATTACAATAGGTGATGGAGTCGTTGTAGGAATATCTGCCAGAGTGCATAAATCTGTTGCGTCTGGTACTACGGTAATAAATGAGGGAGCAGATACGATGGATAGAGTATTGGAGTTTATCAAATTTAAAAAAGAGATCCTGATAAATAAGCAGGAGCATAGTTTAGAGGATATTGGTCCAGGACATCCCTTGTTTAAATAACAAAGCAATATTGATAAAGATTGGATGATTTATGTGTCTTCAAATAAATTGAAAGCTAAGAAAGTTCAGTTGATAATAAAGCGGATAATAGATATTAGCGCTGCAATAATTGCTCTTACTATGGGTTTGCCATTGTTCATTTTAATTAGCATATACATTATGATCAGTGATGGAAGTCCCTTTCTATTCAAACAAGAAAGAGCAGGATACAAAGGTAAGCCATTTATTTGCTACAAATTTAGAACAATGACAAATGATAGGGGGCCAAATGGAGAGCTATTAGCCGACGAATACAGGTTGAAATCTTGGGGTAAACTGCTTCGCAATACAAGCTTAGATGAGCTCCCCCAATTTGTGAATGTTCTCAAAGGTGACATGAGTTTAATTGGACCTAGACCGTTGCCAGTGATATATCTACCTCGTTATACGAGCGAACAAACTCGGCGGCATGAGGTATACCCTGGAATAACTGGCTGGACAGGCGTAAATGGTAGAAACAATATTGATTGGGATGAAAAGTTTAGGATGGATATATGGTATGTAGAAAATTGGTCTTTGATATTAGATTTTAAAATACTCATTTTGACCATATATAAGGTGCTCCTTCGTGATGGTACGCATAGAAATGGACATGCGACTAGAGACGATTTTAAAGGGTACGCGCAGCCGGTGACTGACGATAAGTAGAGCATGCTGGGATAGGTGGAAATGAAAGTACTAATGATTGCACCGCATGCCGACGACGAGATTCTGGGAGCAGGCGGTACCATTGCGAAATTTGTTGCCGAAGGGCATGAAGTATTTGTTTGTGTAGTTACCACTGGCCAAGTTGCGATGTTCCCGGAAGATACGCTTGCTCAACTGCGAAACGAAGCGTTAGATGCCCACCAATTCTTGGGTGTAAAAAAGACTATATTCCTGGATTTCCCCGCTGTGATGCTTAGCGAAGTTCCACAGCACAGAATAAATAGTAGAATTCTTGAAGTAATTGACGAAGTGAAACCCAATATCTCATTTATCCCCCATAATGGGGATATACATCTTGATCATTCCCTTGTTTCGCAAGCTTCTATGGTTGGATTAAGGCCGATAAGAAACCATAAAGTATTAGAAATCTATGCATATGAAACATTATCCGAAACAGAGTGGAACATACCTCAGTCAAACAATGCCTTTTTACCGAACACTTGGGTTGATATAAGCGAGTATCTGGACAAAAAGCTAGTGGCTATGAATATCTATTTAACACAGTTAAAGCAATTTCCTCATCCGCGCTCTTTGGAAGCTATAAAGGCACTGGCAAGAGTTAGGGGATCAACTGTCGGTGTTAATGCAGCCGAGTCGTTCAGCCTGGTCAGAAGAATCATCCTGTAAGAATGACGGGGATTATTTAATAAATGGAGTGAAAATCAGTGAAAAGAGTCTGGCTAATGAATCACTATGCATCGACTCCCCAGCATGGCGGTTCAACACGTCATTATGATTTTGCCGTAGAGTTAACTGGCAGGGGATATGATGTTACCATTATTGCTTCTTCATTTAATCACGACAAAAGAGCATATATTCAGGAAAATAGTTTTTGCATAGAAAACATCAATGCTAATGCGAGATTAGTATGGCTTAAAACACAGCCTGCCTATTGTAATAATGGTATTAACAGATTTCTGAACATGATATCGTATGTTATGCTTGTCAAAAAATATTATAAACAGATTTTGCTTCAATTTGGCTCTCCTAATGTCGTGATAGGCTCTTCCGTTCATCCGTTTGCCTGGTTTGCAGCCCACCATATTGCAAGTAAGAGCGGAGCAAAATTCATTGCTGAAGTTAGGGATCTTTGGCCCAAGGGGTTAATCGAGGTTGCTGGCATCAAAAAAGTAAATCCAATAATCCCCTTTTTTGGCCTTCTCGAAAAATGGGCTTATAAAAATTCAGAATATATTATTACCACGATGCCTTACGCCGATCGTTATATATGCGACGAGTTGGGATTTGAGAGGCGAAAAATTGTATGGATTGGTAACGGAATTTTTTGCGATAAATACGATGAGAATAAAGAATTTTACCATGATATGCTACCCCGGGTAATAAATGACTTTATCGGGGACAATTTTTGTTGCATGTATACAGGATCTTTTACCAAATCACAGGGGGTATATCAAATTTTAAGTGCAGCAAAAATTATTCAGGATAAAGGAATTAAAAATTTAAGATTTGTGCTAATTGGCGATGGGATAGAAAAAGCAAAGATTCTGGAAAAAATCCAGCAGGAAGGCCTAGTTAACATTGCGTTATTTGATAAAGTTCCCAAACCGCATTTACCGGCATTATTGGCAAAAAGCCATATCTGTATAAGCTCTCTCTTAAACCGCTCGATCTATCAATACGGCATATCGTTAAATAAAATGAATGACTATTGCTGTTCAGGAAAACCAATAATACTTGCCACCAATATACCGCAAAATGTCAATAATTTTTCACACTGTGGAATTTTTATTGAGCCTGAAGACCCCGTAGCATTAGTTGAGGAAATTATAAGGATTTATAATATGCCTCCAGATGAATATGCAAGCTTTGGGATAAAGTCTAAAAAACATGTAAAAGAGCATCATGATATCCCTAAATTGGTAACTAAGTTAGAAAGTTTATTTTAAACATGAGAGGTTAAAAATGGGGCTAATTAGAAAAGTGCCAATGCTTTTGCTGATATTATTTTCCTTGGCAGGCGAATTTAATTTGAATAGACTTCCTGGTATGAGTGATATTTCATTCGAAATTAGATGGATAATCTTGGTGCTGCTATGTTTATCTTTAATAATTTTTTACCCTGCTATTCACACTCAGATCAACAAAATTAGTTTCTTTTTTATCGTAGTTTCATTGGTTTTTATGATACTAATATTTCTAACCACTTTTTATGTTAACAGATCGTTTAATATCGACGAGTTAATTTCCTATATACTAACGCTGATAGTAACCCCAATTGCTACCATTTTATGTGTCATGATGTTTGCCTCAAAACAGGAATTAATTGAATATATTGCTGGGATTTTTATGCTGCTTGGATTGTGTTACAGTTCGATAATAACCGTTACGTCTTTTCTTTTTTCAGGCAGAGGCTCGATTATTATTGGGGGGCCGAATGTTGCTACAAGGATAATTTTTTTTGCCGCTATTTCTTCCCTGTATTTATTTAACCAAAAAAGTAAAGTGATTTACTTATATACTTTCATCTTTTGTCTGATCGGCATACTGCTGCTTGGCTCAAGAGGTGGATTCGTAGGTGCGGCTGTTGCTTTAACAACACTCTTTGTTATTAGCTTGTTTAATAGAAATCCAATAAAAGTCAATCTCTTCAAAAAAATCTTCGGAATTATATCTGGCATTACACTGCTCGGATTACCTCTATATGACAGAATTTATGATGTGTTTTCCCATCGTATAATAGAGCGGCTGATTGAAGAGCAATACACGGCAGGAAGGGGGGGGTTATGGGAGGCCTCACTCGCCTACATTAAGCAGAACATAGTTTCGGGTTACGGGGTAGGCTGTTATTATGACTTTTTCGATATGTATCCCCATAATATTTTTTTAGAAGTAATGCTGAATGCGGGTCTTATTGGGTTGTTCGCTTTTAGTCCAATTATCATTTACTGCATTATCTTGCTCTTTAAAGCTAAAAATACCCGCTATTACTTTTTCGCTGTATTACCCATATACATGATTGTAGTATCAAGCTTCTCGGGTGATATGTACGGCTTTCGCTATTATTATTTTTGGGTCATTGTATTGTCATTTTTGTTATTCCAGCCTGTAGCTTCGAAAGAAAAGGAGAAACTTGCGGGTTTGATAATTGAGGCTAAACTAGGAAGCAGATAGAGATATGTGTTTTGGGGTTCGGAGGTTGTTATGGAAAAAAAACTACAGGTAATTATGTTGGTGTCTATCCTGATAATGGCGGCAGTAACGATGGCGCCTTCGGTGAATCTGATTGCGAAGGAGAATTCTATAAAAACTGAAGACATCATTTCTAACAGTTCTTTGGTAGATGTGCGTTTCTTTGGTGCAAAAGGAAACGGACGGGATGACGATACCATGGCCCTGTTACTAGCCAGGGATCATGTTTTAGCTAACGGTGGTGTTTTTTATGTACCGCAGCAGACGAGTTGCAGGATATCCGACAGTCTCAATTTGTTCGGCCTTAAGAATGTCAGAATTGAAGGAGTCATATCAGGCAAATCTTTAAATGATGCAATTATATTAGGGTCGACTTCTTTACGTTCTGATTCTATTAACTATGAGATTGCTAAAGTGAATAATATTGGCATTAAGATACAAGGGACAAAAAACGCAAACATAAGAATTGATTACGCGCCTTACGTACTATTATGGGCCGACGGTGACAAAGTTGAGATCACATCAATTGCGAGATGTAAATTTTTCTTGGGGGTCGTAAATAAGCTGGAAATCAACTCTCAGGGAGCGAAGAACGGCTGGATAAATGAAAATGTATTTTACGGGGGGAGAATTAAAGAATTAATTATTGATGGAAATTATCATCATAATAATAATGCTTTTTATCATCCGGCCCTGGAAAATGTAAAAATTAAAATAAACAAAGGATCATCTAACTATCTATATGATTGCCGGTTTGAAGGCACTAACTCAGTTGTATTCGGCGAAGGAACCTTCAACAATGTTATTCTCGTTTCCTGGGAATCGCAGCAATACAACTATTTACGGCAAAGCTCCTCGCCAGCAACAGTTGCAAACCATGGATTTAACAATTATTTTTTATATAACCTAGATCTGGTTAATAGCAGAGAAGTAGTATTTGAGCTGCATTCTTTATCAGCAAATTATGATCTTTCCAGCTTTACCAAGAATGCTAACAATTTGACAATAAAAAAGAATAACCAATCTGTTTTTGAGTCAGATTATATAGAAATAAATAATCCAATTGGCTTTATTACTCAATCTGACAAAAACTTTTTTAGGATAGAACTTTACATCTACGATTCTAATAAGAATCTTATTGAAACAGAGCAGAATAATTTTACCAGCATAATTGGCGGGATTTTTGAAAAGGGGCACTATACCGTTAGAACTAATATTTCTAATAAAGGAATACCTATTTTCCCCAATGGCAATGTGAAATTTGTAAAACTAAAACTGCTAACTGGGAATAATGTTATTAATCAAGTTTTCTCTGGACTAAAATTGGTAAAAATAGAATCGGTTAATAATAAAACAACAATTAAAGTTTCTTCTAAATATAAAAAAATAACACATGTTACCGTTCCTACCGAGGGATATTGGGAAACCGGTGACATTGTCTACAATTCGGACCCGAAACCAGAGGGGTATATTGGCTGGATATGTATAACGCCAGGAAACCCTGGTATTTGGAGAGGCTTCTGATCTCAGTTCTTTAATAATTTGATGCTTGATAATATTTTTAATTTATTGAGGGTTCGCATTGAAAAAAAATGCTTTCATATTAATGGTGTTATCAATTATTACCAAAATAATTGGGTTTCTCAGGGACATCACCCTATCATATTTTTACGGTGTATCCGGTATAAGTGATGCCTACCTAGTTTCCCGCATTATTCCGATCAATATCTTTAGCCTGATCGGAACCGGCGTCTCCACCACTTATATTCCGTTATACAGCAGCATTATTGAGAAAAACGGCGTTAAAACCGCTGAACGTTTCACGAATAATATAATTTGTTGCCTAACGATTATCTGCACGGTTATGGTAATTTTTGGACTGATATTTACAGATGAGGTTGTTAAACTGTTTGCTTCGGGGTTTGAAGGCGAAACTTTAAGTTTAGCAGTCAACCTAACAAGAATTAGTCTATTCGGCATCTATTTCTCTGGGTTAGCGTATGTATTTGTCGGATATTTGCAGCTGAGAAGCAGTTTTGTTGTGCCCGCCCTTATGGGAATCCCCTTAAATTTCGTAATAATATTGTCGATAGCAGCGAGCTTTAAATCAAGTCTGATTATTCTAGCCGTTGGGAGTGTGCTGGCATTAGCCTTCCAACTGTTGTTTCTGATACCATTCGTCTTTAATACGGGTTATCGCTTTAGCTTTTTCTTGGACGGCAAGGATGATTATTTAATAAAAATGATGAAATTGTCACTTCCTATAATCCTGGGTATTTCAGTTAATCAAATTAACGTACTAATTGGTTTGGCAATGGCATCGCAACTAGCAGTTGGGGGAATCTCTGCACTTACCTATGCAAACCGATTAAATCTTTTTATTCAGGGAATAGTTACTTTTTCAATAACGACAGTAATGTATCCGAGCATTTCCAAGATGGTAGCTGAAAAGGACTTTTGGGGACTTAAGAAATCTTTATCAGAGGCAATTAGTGGCATTAATTTACTAATTATACCAGTAATGGTGGGGGCAATGATATTTGCGGAGCCAATAGTTATATTGCTATTTGGTAGGGGAGAGTTCGACTCCCAGGCAGTATCAATGACATCTCAAGCTTTATTCTATTATTCTATAGGAATGATTGGTTTTGGACTGAGAGAAGTATTATCAAGAATTTTTTATTCCCTTCATGACACAAAAACTCCGATGATAAACGCTACAATAGCTGTAGGACTAAATCTTGGTCTGAATATCGTTTTGTCTAAGTCATTAGGAATTGGTGGAATTGCTTTGGCAACTAGTATTTCTGCCGTTATGTGTACAATACTGCTACTTTTTAGCCTAAGAACAAAAATTGGTTCACTTGGCCTAAAAAACATTACATTATCTTTTGTTAAAATACTTGTTGCCTCATTGGTAATGGGTTTAATCGCTAATTTATGCTATAAATGTTTAATGTATATACTTAGCGCGAATTTATCATTAGTGATATCTGTCGGCATAGGTGGATTGTCGTACGTAGCGACTGCTTCTCTTATGAAGATAAGGGATTTTGATGCAATAATTTTCGCGTTAAGAAAAAAGTTAGAGAAATCGACCTACGCGTGAGGCCTGGCATGCGTATAGGACATTTGACCATGTAGCCGCAATGTGAGAGGAGGCTAAGTATGAGAAGACTATTGATAGCAGGCGCTGGGGGTCATGGTAAAGTGGTCGCCGAAACGGCAGTTCAAATGAGGTGCTGGGACGATATAGCTTTCGTTGATGATAAGTTTCCTGATTTGCAGCGTGTATATAATTGGCCGGTTCTAGGAAAATTGCAAAACGCCTCAGGCCTTATAGACCTATATCAGGATTTGGCTGTTGCGGTAGGAGAAAATAACTTTCGTCTCCAGATTATTAAGTCGTTTGCCAAGCAAGGTTTCAATTTACCAGTCATTATACATCCTAGTGCAGTTCTGAGTAGAAATTTGAATATAAATGAAGGCACGGTGGTATTTGCTCAATGCGTTATTAATCCTGGGGCCATACTTGGGACTGGCTGCATTATTAACACAGGGGTAATCGTGGAGCATGATTGTTTAATAAGTAATGGGGTTCACCTATCTCCCGGAGTCAAATTAGCTGGGGAGGTACAAGTTGGTGAGTGCAGTTGGATTGGTATCGGTGCATGTGTAATTAACCGCATTTCAATCGGAACTAATGCTGTAGTTGGGGCTGGAGCAGTAATTATTAATGATGCACCGAACGACGTCACAGTAGTGGGTAACCCTGGTAAAGTTATCAGTAAACGGGAGGTAGGCAACAAATGAGGAAAAGAATTTATCTATCACCACCGCATATGAGCGGATTTGAGGAAAAATATGTTGTAGAGGCCTTCCAGACAAACTGGATCGCCCCTACCGGGCCCCATGTCGAGGCGTTTGAAAACGAACTGGCGGAATGCGTCGGCGCCAAAGGGGCCGTAGCCTTTTCTTCCGGCACGGCCGCCATCCACCTGGCTCTAAAGCTCGTGGGCATCGGCCGGGGCGACTCCGTCTTCTGCTCCACCCTAACCTTCGCCGCAAGTGCCAACCCCATCGTTTACCAGGGGGCGGAGCCGGTATTCATTGACTCCGAGCCCGAATCCTGGAACATGTCGCCGGAAGCCCTCAAACGCGCCTTTCTCATCGCCGAGCAGGAATACCGGCTGCCGAAGGCGGTCGTAGTCGTAAACCTCTACGGCCAAAGCGCCAACATGGACGCCATCCTCGAACTGTGCGACTACTATCGCGTGCCGCTCATCGAGGACGCCGCCGAGTCCCTGGGGGCTACGTACAAAGGGCGCCCGAGCGGCACCTTCGGCAAATTCGGCATCTTCTCCTTTAACGGCAACAAAATCATCACCACCTCAGGCGGCGGCGCGCTCGTATCCGACGATCTCAAAGCCTTAGAAAAGGCGCGCTTCTGGGCAGCGCAGTCCAGAGACCCTGCCAGGTTCTACCAGCACAGCCAGATCGGCTACAACTACCGTCTCAGCAACGTACTGGCCGGCATCGGCCGAGGGCAGCTCCGCGTCTTAGAAGATAGGGTTATTGCACGTCGCAAGGTGTTCACGCGCTATTACAATGCATTGCAGGACATTGACGGAATCGACTTTATGCCTGAACCTTATTACGGCCAATCAACCCGCTGGCTGACCGCCATGACGGTCGACCCGAGCAAATGCGGGTTGACCGCCGACAATCTCATCGACGCGCTGGCCGCCGAAAATATCGAATCCCGGCCGGTATGGAAACCACTGCATCTCCAGCCCGTTTTCCGCAACTGCAAATACTACCCACACCAATTCCCCGACAGCGTCGCCGACAGCCTGTTCTTTAACGGTATCTGCCTGCCTTCAGGCTCAAACCTTGCCGAAGAAGAGCAGGACATTATAATTGAAACGATCAGAAAAGCCATCCTAGACAGTCGCTCGCGGATGCCAGCGATCTCAAGCCAACGGCCCGCCGCTCGCACCGCGGACGCCGTCGGACTATAACCATCCCCATCTCCCATCGCCCCTCCCCTCGGGGCTTTTCCCTTTTCTCCCTACCCCTCGCTATACAAACCCTGCGCCGATAAAGTATAATTTTTTTGTACAGGGAATAATACCGGCAGGCCGATCCTGCCGGCAAACCACGCCCCGCAGGAGGTACCCCATGCCCACAGCCGCGGTCATCGGCACCGTCTTCATGGACTGCAAAGGATTCGCCAAACAAAAATACAACCCCGCCGGCCGCAACCTCGGCAGCGTAAAATTCGTCCACGGCGGCGTCGGCCGCAACGTCGCCGAAAACCTCGCCAACCTCGGCATCGACACCAGCTTCGTCGCCAGCGTCGACCGCAGCGGCATCGGCCGCGAAGTCACCGCCCGCCTCGCCAAAGGCAAAGTCGACACAAGCTGCCTCATCGAAACCGAAACCCGCGGCATGGGCATATGGCTGGCCGTCATGGACGACAGCGGCGACCTTGCCGGCTCCATCTCCCAAATGCCCGACCTCTACCACCTCGAAGACTTCATCAGCCAAAACGGCGCCGACATCGTCCACCAGTCCGGCCACATCATCCTCGAGCTCGACCTCAACCAACACATCACCCAAAAAGTCCTCGACCTAGCGCGCGAACAACGCCGCCCCATCTACGGCATCCCCGGCAACCTCTCCGTCATCATGGGCAACCCCGCCATCCTCGGCGACCTCGACTGCTTCATCTGCAACAACGTCGAAGCCGAACGCCTCTTCGGCGTCCCCCTGGCGGCCGACGACACCGCCGCCATCGAATGGGAACTGGCCCGCTTCGTTGCCGGCAAAGGCCTCGGCAGCATGGTCATCACCCTCGGCAGCAAAGGCTGCGTCTTCTACGACGCCCGGCAAGGGACGGCCGGCTACCAGCCCATCTTCCCCGTCACCGTCCTCGACACCTCCGGCGCCGGCGACGCCTTCTTCTCCGGCACCGTCATGGGCCTCATCCGCGGCCTGCCCCTCAAAGAAGCCGTCGTCTGCGGCAGTAAAGTAGCCAGCTGGACCATCCAATCCGACGAAAACACCTGCCGGGACCTCGCCGCCAAAGCGGCCGCCGACTCGCTAATGCAAAAAATCCTCGCCGGCTGATCGCCGGAAAGGAGAAGAAGCCATGCTCACCCTGCCATCCGGATTCGCCTTCGACTACGCCAACCTCTACGGCGAAGGCAAAGTCACCGCCGCCGACATCGCCGGCCTCGCCGGCCGCATCGCCGCCGCCCACCGGGCCGTCGAGCACATGCGGGCCACAGGCGAAGTGCGCGGCCACCTCTCCAAAGACGGTACCCCGGAAAAAGTTCTCTTCAGCCAGCTCCCCTACATCGCCGCCGGCAACCTCAACAACCCCGCATCCATCGACCAGCTCAAAGCCTTCGGCGCCTCCCTGCGCCACCGAGTAGACGCCGTCATCCACTTCGGCATCGGCGGCTCCTACCTCGGCAACCGCGTCATCTTCGACGCCCACTGCGGCGAATTCTGGAACAGCCGCCCCCCCGAAGAGCGCGACGGCTACCCCGAGCTCTACTTCAGCGGCAACAACATCGACCCCCTGCGCACCAGCGACCTCATCGGCCACATCCTCGGCGCCGCCCGCGCCAAAACCCCCTACCGCCTCCTCCTCGTCACCGTCTCCAAATCGGGCGGTACCCTCGACACCATGTCCAACTTCCTCGTCGTCCACGACGCCCTGCGGCAGGCCCCGGGTATCGAACTATCCGTCGTCGCCGTCACCGACCCTCTGGAGGGCGCCAAAGCCACCCTCCTCAAAAAACTCGCCCAGGAAAACGGCTGGACCACCTTCGCCGTCCCCGACGGCATCGGCGGTCGCTT
>MTLD01003634.1_pt1 | contig 24901 bp, 20 predicted proteins | sample 1982471 | NCBI WGS metagenome assembly MTLD01 (sample SAMN05712604, study PRJNA340218) | biofilm metagenome | isolation source: sample SPM anode biofilm adapted to -50 mV | place: USA | collected 2012-02-03 | reverse complement strand
TCGGGGTGGACAAAGATGTTTGATGATTTACGATAAGCCCGAAGCCGTTCAGAAGCGCCCAGATGCAAGGCGCACTGAGGAGCAACGCCGCAGATGTGTGCTTATCAACGGCTGGTTTTTAGATGAGGTGGATGACCATGGCGTCCCGCAGCTTCGGCTCGAACCACGTGGATTTGGGGGGCATGATGGCGCCGCGGTCGGCGATGGCCATGAGTTCGTCGATGGAGGTGGGGAAAAGGGCGAAGGCGACGGCGTATTGGCCGCTGTCGACGAGTTTCTCGAGTTCGGCCGTGCCGCGGATGCCGCCGACGAAGCCGATGCGTTTGTCGGTGCGCGGGTCGCCGATGCCGAGGAGGGGGGCGAGAAGGTTTTGCTGGAGGATGGTGACGTCGAGCCGGCCTTCGGGGTCGGCGGCGTCGAAGGTGCCTTCCTTGGCGGTGAGCTTGTGCCAGCGGCCGGCGAGGTACATGCCGAAGGTGTGGGCGGCGGACGGGCGGGGCGCGCCGGCGGCATGCTCTTCGATGCGGAATTTTTCACCGACGGCGGCGAGGAATTCCGCCGGGGTGCGGCCGGCGAGGTCGGCGACGACGCGGTTGTAGTCCATGATCCGGACCTGGTCGTGGGGGAAGATGACGACGAGGAAACGGTTGTAGTCTTCCCGGCCGGTGTGGGCGGGGTTGGCGGCCCGGCGCTGTCCGCGGACGCGCGCCGCCGCGGCCGAGCGGTGGTGGCCGTCGGCGATGTAGAGGGCGGGAACGCGGCGGAAGGCCTGCTCGATGGCAACGATGGCCGCCGGGTCGTCGACGAGGTAGAGGGTGTGGCCGATGCCGTCGGCGGCGGTGAAGTCGTAGACGGGGGCTTGCTGCCGGCAGCGGGCGATGAGGGCATCGATGGCGGGGTCGGCGCGGTAGGTGAGGAAGACGGGGCCGGTCTGGGCGCCGGTGGCGGCGATGTGGTTGACGCGGTCGAGTTCTTTGTCCGGCCGGGTGAGTTCGTGTTTTTTGATGATGCCTTGCTCGTATTCGTCGACGGAGGCGGCGGCGACGAGGCCGACCTGGGTGTGGCCGCCCATGGTCTGTTTGTAGATGTAGAAGCGGGGGGCCGGGTCCTGCGCGAGGTAGCCTTTGGCGACAAAGTCGTCGAGAGTAGCGCGGGCCTGGGCGTAGACGGCCGGGGCGTGGGGGTCGGTTTCCGGCGGCAGGTCGACTTCGGATTTGGTGACCCGCAGGATGCTGTATGGGTTACCGGCTGTTATGGCCCGCGCTTCAGCGGAGTCCATGACGTCGTAGGGGAGGGCGGCGATGCGCTCGGCCAGTTCGGGGGCCGGACGGAGGCCGCGGAAGGGTTTGACGGTTGCCATAGTGGGGCCTCCTTTGTTTAGTTGTTGCAGAAGTTGACGAGTTTGGCGCCGAGGATGCCGTCGATGGCTTTGATTTTGAGCATGACGGGGGTGGGCAGGTCGGCTTCGACGGTCATGACCATGATGCTGGTGCCGGCGGTTTCGGTGCGGCCGACCTGCATGCTGGCGATGTTGATAGCGTTTTCGCCGAGGATGGTGCCGACTTTGCCGATGATGCCGGGTTTGTCGATGTGGGGGCCGATGAGCAGCCAGCCTTGGGGGTCGACGTCGACCCGGTAGCCGTCGATCATGACGATGCGGGCTTCCTCTTTGCCGAAGAGGGTGCCGGCGACCAGGTTGGCGCCTTTGTCGGTACGGACGCGGACGGTGATGAGGTTGGCGAAGTTGGCCGTTTCCTTGCTTTTGATTTCTTTGGTTTTGATGCCGCGCGCTTTGGCGACGCCGGGCGCGTTGACGTAGTTGACGGTCTCTTGGAGGATGGGGCTGAAGATGCCTTTGAGGACGGCGGTGGTGAGCATGCGGGAGTCGACTTCGCTGATCTGGCCGTTGTATTCGACTTCGACGGTTTCGATGCGGCCGTCGGCCAGGTGGACGGCCAGGCAGCCCATTTTTTCGGCGACGCCGAGGTAGGGTTTGATGACTTTCATGACGTGGGCGGGGACGGGGGCGATGTTGACGGCGGTGGTGACGGGCTCGCCGCGCAGGGCGGTGAGGATGCCTTCGGCGACGTCGACGGCGACGCCGACCTGGGCTTCGGCGGTGGAGGCGCCCAGGTGGGGGGTGAGGACGACTTTGTCGAGGCCGACGAGCGGGTTGGCGGGGTCGATGGGTTCTTTTTCAAAGACGTCGATGGCCGCGCCGGCGACGAGGCCTTCTTTGATGGCGGCGGCAAGGGCGGTCTCGTCGATGACGCCGCCGCGGGCGCAGTTGATTATCCTGACGCCGGGTTTGACTTTCTTGAAGGTTTCTTTGTTGAAGAGGCCTTTGGTGTCGGCGGTGAGGGGCAGGTGCATGGTGATAAAGTCGGCGGCGGCAAGGACGTCGTCGAGGTCGGCGAGTTCTATGTCGAGGGCTTTGGCGTGGTCGGCGCTGATGAAGGGGTCGTAGGCAAGGACGGTCATTTCGAGGGCGAGGGCCCGCTTGGCGACGCCGGTGCCGATGCGGCCGAGGCCGAGGATGCCGAGGGTTTTGCCGCGCATTTCAACGCCGACGAATTTGCCGCGCTGCCATTCGCCGCCCTTGACCGACTGGTGGGCCTGGGGGATGTTGCGCGCCAGGGAGAGCATCATGGCGATGGTGTGCTCGGTGGCGGCGATGGTGTTGCCTTCGGGGGCGTTGAGGACGATCACGCCTTTTTTGGTGGCGGCGTCTACGTCGATGTTGTCGACACCCACGCCGGCCCGGCCGATGACTTTGAGGTTGGCGGCCGCGTCGATGACGGCTTTGGTGACTTTGGTCTCGCTACGGACGACGAGGGCGTCGTAGTCGGGGATGGCGGCGATGAGCTCCTCGGGCGGCAGCTTATGCCTGACGTCGACGTCGTGCTCTTTGCTCAGGATGGCGACGCCTTGTTCGGATACAGGGTCAGCGACGAGGATTTTCAATGTTATCCCTCCCGATTATTTTCCGGAAATAATAGTATTATTGCTTATAAATAAAACTCGCCCCAGTATTGGGGCGAGTTTTTTAGCCCGCGGTACCACCCAGCTTGGGCCGCAGCGCCGTGGTCCGCAAATAAAAAAATCTCATCCTAAAGGGACGAGAGTATTTCCCGCGTTGCCACCCACATTGCCGTACAGCCAACTTTTGCCGCTTTATCGGGCGGCGCCCGTCATGATTCTTCACCAGCCGCTCCGGGGCGGAACCGCATGCCCGGCCGCCGGCTCGCACCTTCCGCCGGCTCTCTGCAGGACCGAAAACATTTGGCTTCCCTTTCAACGCGTTGCCGTATAAAGTTATTTTAGATTATAGTCCATCCGCCCGGCAAAGTCAAGTGCCTTTTCGACAGGAACATTTGTCGCCAATGTCTACTAAGCAACGTCGCCAGATGGGGTCTTATCGGCAATCTGATTATTTTATGCCGACGTGGACGGCAACTATGCCGCCGGTCAGTTCTTGGTAATAGGCGTCCTTGAGGCCGACGGCGTTGAAGATTTCGCGAATCGCGGCCTGGTGGGGGAAGCGGCGCAGCGATTCGGGCAGCCAGCTGTAGGGGCCGTCGGTGCCTGAGCCGGCTTTGCCGAGCAGGGGAAGGAGCCGCTCGAAGTAGAGGTAGTAGAGTTGTTTGAAGACGGGGGCGCTGGGCTTGGCGAGCTCGAGGGAGACGACGGTGCCGCCTGGCTTAACGACGCGCCGCATTTCGGCGAGGACGGCGGCGATGTCGGGGACGTTCCGCAGGGCGAAGCCGGTGACGGCGCAGTCGAAGCTGTCGGCGGCGAAGGGGAGGGCCATAGCGTTGCCTTCGACAAGTTCGATGGTCGCGCCGTAAGGGCTGGCGGCGATGTCGGCGGCGGCGATGTCGAGCATGGCGCGGCAGAAGTCGAGGCCGACGACGTAGCCATTATCGCCGGCGGCTTTGGCGAGTTCGAGGGTGAGGCGGCCGGTGCCGCAGCAGACGTCCAGCGCCCGGCCGCCGGCAGCGAGGCCGGTGCGGGCGACGGCGCAGCGCCGCCAGTATTTGTCGCGGTTGAAGCTGAGGAGGGTGTTCATGAGGTCGTAGCGGCGGGCGATGGCGGTGAAGACGCCGTGAACGTATTTTTCTTTGTCGGCAGGGCCGGTGTAGGACATGGTTATTTCTCCTTAGTTGGGCTATGACTATTATAATGCGTTTGGGCGGACCGCGAAAGGATTTTTGCTGTTTGCCGCCAGGAATGGCTGTTTGCGGGGCAGAATATATTGGTAAAGGTTAATAAGGGGGTATCGATCGTGAAGGATATCAGTTTCAGCGACGAGGCCGGCAAGGCTTTGGCGGCACTGAAGGAAGGCGCGTTCCTGACCGCGGGCGACATGGCCAAGAACAATGTGATGACGATTGCCTGGGGGAGCATCGGGTTTATGTGGGGCAAGCCGATGTTCACGGTGCTGGTGCGGCCGTCGCGGTATACGCATCGCTTCATGGAGGAAGGCGGCGAGTTCACGGTGAGTCTGCCTGTCGGCAGTATGAAGGAGGCGCTGGCGATTTGCGGCAGCAAGTCGGGGCGCGACCTGGATAAGGTGAAGGCGGCGGGCCTGAAGCTGCAGGCGGGCAAGAAGGTGGCTACGCCGGTCGTGGCCGGCTGCGCTGTTTATTACGAGTGCCGCGTCGTTTACAAGTACGAGTTGGCGCCGGGCCGGCTGGACAAGGGCCTGGAGGCGGCCTGCTACAAGGACGGCGACTACCACACGGTGTATGTGGGCGAGATCGTGGCGGCATACGCGGAATAGAGAAAAGTAGAGCGGGTCCTTTCCGGACCCGCTCTTTCCATGCGGGGTTGGAAATTTCCGTTTCTTATCCTTGGCTGCGCTAGACAGCCATTTCTTTGAGGTTTGGCGCGACGGCAAAAGCGGCAGCGGTGGCGGCGCGGACGGTCTCGACGCTGACGCCGGGAGCGGTTTCGGTGAGGACGAGGCCCCGCTCGTCGCGGACGAAGACGGCGAGGTTGGTGACTATCATGTCGACTTCCTGCCGGGCGGTGAGGGGTAGAGTGCATTGGGGGAGGATTTTGGGGGCGCCGTCTTTGGCGGTGTGCTCCATGGCGACGATGACCCGCTTGGCACCGACGACGAGGTCCATGGCGCCGCCCATGCCGGGGACGATTTTCCCCGGCACCATCCAGTTGGCGAGGTTGCCTTCCTGGTCGACTTCGAGGGCGCCGAGGACGGTGGCGGCGATGTGCCCGCCGCGGATGATGACGAAGGACATGGCGCTGTCGAAGAAGGCGCCGCCGGGCAGGATGGTGACGGGTTTGCCGCCGGCGTTGGTAAGCTCGGGGTCAGTAGCGCCCTGGGCGGAGCCGAGGCCGACGAAGCCGTTTTCCGACTGGAGGGTGATGTGGACGTTTTCCGGGATGTAGTCGGCGACGAGGGTGGGGATGCCGATGCCGAGGTTGACGAGGTCGCCGTCTTTGAATTCGCGGGCGATGCGCCTGGCAATGAGTTCTTTGGAGTCCATATGCTCTCCCCCTCCTATCCTTGCACCAGGTGGGTGACGAATACGCCTGGCAGCATGACGGCGTCAGGGTCGATGACGCCGATTTCGACGATGTTGTCGGCCTGGACGATGACGAGGTCGGCGGCCGTGCCCATGAGCGGGTTGAAGTTGCGGGCCGAGCAGCGGAAGATGAGGTTGCCGGCTTTGTCGGCCATGTGGGCTTTGAGGAGGGCGACGTCGGCCCGCAGGGCTTTTTCGAGCAGGTATTCCTTGCCGTCGACGGCTATGATCTGTTTGCCTTCGGCGACGACGGTGCCGAGGCCGGTGGGGGTGAGGATGCCGCCGAGACCTGCGCCGGCGGCCCGGATGCGCTCGGCGAGCGTGCCCTGGGGGACGAGGTCGACGAAGATTTCGCCGGCGTTCATCTGGCGGCCGGTTTCAGGGTTGGTGCCGATGTGGGAGACGATGGCGCCTTTGAGCTGTTTGTTGACGACGAGTTTGCCGATGCCTTTGTCGGGAGTGGCGGTGTCGTTGGCGATTACGGTGAGGGTTTTGGTGCCTTGGGCGACGATGGCGTCGATGATCTTTTCCGGGGTGCCGACGGCCAGGAAGCCGCCGACCATGACGCTCATGCCGTCTTTGACGAGTTCGGCGGCCGCTTGGGCGGATATGATCTTGGGCATGTGTTGCCTCCTGACCGGAGCCGCCCGGCCGCAGCCGGACGGCTCCGTTTGGTTTTGCGAGGTACGGCCCGCCGGTGGGCGGGGCCGGGCGCTAGAAGAAGAGGGGCGCCAGCCAGAAGCCAATGGATGTTATGACGAGGTAGACGAGGAAGAGGATGATGCAGTAGCCCATGATGTCTTTGAAACCGAGCTTGGCGACGCCGAGGAGCGGGATGGCCCAGAAGGGCTGGATGATGTCGGTGGCCATGTCGCCCCAGGCGTAAGCCAGGACGGAGAGGGCGTTGGGGACGCCGAGCTGGCGGCCGGCTTCGATGACGTAGGGCGCTTCGATGGCCCATTTGGAGCCGCCGGAGGGCACGAAGTAGTTGAGGACGCCGGAGTACCAGAAGACGATGAGCGCGTAGGTGTCTTTGGTGGCGATGGAGGTGAACCAGCCGGCGATGACGCTTTCCAGCTTGGAGTACTGGATGATGCCGAAGATGCCGGCGTAGAAGGGGAATTGGAGGACGACGCCCCAGATGAAGGTGCCTGCTTCCTCGGCCGCTTTGAGGAGCGAGGCCGGGGTTTTGTGGAGGAGGATGCCGATCATGAGGAAGCCGAAGTTGACGACGTCGAGGGTCATTTCCGGCCCTTTGGTGGAGAAGTGCCAGAACAGCCAGACGATGCCGGCGAGGCCGGTGAGGTAGTTGACCCACGGACTGTGTTCGATCCACTGGCCGGGCGTCGGGTTGAGCGGTTTGTACGGCGGCACGAAGCCTTCGGCCTCGCCGAGGGAGGCGACGTCGGCTTCGACGACGTCTTCCTTCTTGGGATGGAGCATGGGGGTGAAGACGGTCAGGGCGATGAGGATTACGGCGCACATGGCGAGGTTGAAGGGATGGAAGATGGTCTGGGTGACGGGGATGATGCCGAGCTTGGCTTCCATGAAGTGTTTGGGGGTGGCGACGAGGAGGGGCGCCGAGGCGGACAGGCCGGCGTGCCAGAAGGTGCCGAGGCCGAGGTAGGCGGCGGCGACGAGCAGGCGGTAGTCGACGCCTTTTTGCTTGCGGGCGATGAATTTGGTGAACACGGCGCTGCCGACGATGGAGAAGCCCCAGTTAATCCAGGCCGCACCCATGGAGAAGAGGGCCATGAGGGCGATGGCCTGGGGCGGCGATTTGGGCAGTTCGGCGAGCTTGTTGAGGAGTTTGCTGACCGGCGGCGAGACGGCGAGGATGTAGCCGGTCATGATGATGAGGGACATCTGCATGGCGAAGCTGAGGAGGACCCAGAAGCCGCGGCCCCAGTACTGGACAAGTTGATATACGGTGGATTTTGTAAATATCAGGGCTATTATGAAGGTGACGACGGAGAGGATTACGGCGATGACCCAGGCGTCCGGCACCCAGCGGGTGCTCCAGCGCGTCAGCGCTGTGGCCATTCTTTGCAGCATGCGCAAAACCGTCCTTTCCATTGTGTTTGTGGTTGGTCGGCGCCGATGCGCGCTATGGCTTGCACCTCCCCCCGGTCGCGTCGGCGGTTTCTGGTTCATGTAACTGCAATTTCCGTACCAAGGAGGCGGCGGCCGGTGCAACGGCGTTGCGGCAGGCCGGGGAGGGGACGGACGACCACCGGGCGGAAAATATTTTCGCAGTTGTGTGTTTTCTGATTGTTTTTTGGCAATTTTTTGCACAAAAAAATAGATAAAAAAAAGACCGGCCCGCCGGTCAGTCTTGTACCTGGTCGTTGTCGAGGACGGCTTTGCCGAGGCCGTGCTCGTCGATTTTGTACTGCAGGGCGCGGCGGCTGATGTCGAGGACGTGGGCGGTGCGGCCGCGGTTGCCGCCGCAGGCCTGGAGGGTGCGGGCGATGATCTGTTTTTCGATCTGGTGAAGGATGTCGCGCAGGGTGCCGTTTTCTGGGAGGAAGACCCGGGATGGGGCGCTGCCGGGGGCGACGCCGGGCAGGTCCTGGGGGCCGATGACGCCGCTGGACATTATGACGGCCCGCTCGAGGGCGTTGGCGAGTTCGCGGACATTTCCGGGCCACTGGTAGGTGCGCAGGAGCTGAGCGGCTTCGGCGGTGACGATGGGCGGCTCGCGGTGCGCTTCGGCGGCGAAGCGGCGCAGGAAGTATTCGACGAGGAGGGGGATGTCTTCGGCGCGCTCCCGCAGCGGCGGCAGGTGGATGGGGACGACTTTGAGCCGGTAGTAGAGGTCTTCGCGGAAGGTGTTGTCGCGGACCATAGCGTCGATGTCGCGGTTGGTGGCGGCGATGATGCGGACGTCGACTTTGATGGTTTCGGTGCCGCCGACGCGCTCGAATTCGCGTTCCTGGAGGACGCCGAGCAGTTTGACTTGGAGGGCGGGGGTGAGCTCGCCGACTTCGTCGAAGAAGATAGTGCCCCGGTCGGCAAGCTCGAACCGGCCCGGTTTGCGGGCGACGGCGCCGGTGAAGGCGCCTTTTTCGTAACCGAAGAGTTCGGATTCCAGCAGCCCTTCGGGCAGGGCGCCGCAGTTGATTTTGATGAAGGGGCCGTCGCGGCGCAGGCTGTTGTTGTGGATGATTTTGGCGATGAGTTCTTTGCCGCTGCCGCTTTCGCCGGTGATGAGGACGGTGGCGTTTGTGGGGGCGACGCGGCCGACTTTTTTGTAGACGTCTTGCATGACGGCGCTTTTGCCGATGATTTTGCCGAGGCGGTACTGGTCCTGGACTTCAGTCCGCAGGGCGGCGACTTCGTCGCGCAGGCGCCGCAGCTGGAAGGCGCGCTCGAGGATGATGCGAAGTTCGGCGACGTTGTAGGGTTTGACGAGGTAGTCGAATGCGCCGTTTTTCATGGCATCGACGGCGGTGTCGACCGTGCCGTGGGCAGTCATGAGGATTACTGCGGTGTGGGGCTGTTCGCTGCGGATTATTTCGAAGGCTTCCATGCCGTCCATGACGGGCATCCTGATGTCCATGACGATGACGGCCGGTTTTAGCTGGCGGGCCTTTTCGATCGCTTCCCGCCCGTTTTCGGCGAGGGCGACGCTGTAGCCGGCCTTGCGGACGACTTCCTGAACGAGGCGGCGGACGCTGAGTTCGTCGTCGACGACGAGCACGGAGTCACTGGTGTTCATGGCTGTCTCCTTCCATCGCCGGCAGGACGAGCGTGAAGACGCTGCCCCGCCCGAGGGTAGAGTCGACGAGGATTTTGCCGCCCCAGCTTTCCATGAGCCGGGCGGCGACCGAGAGGCCGAGGCCGGTGCCTTCGTCTTTGGTGGTGAAGAAGGGGTCGAAGAGTTTGGCGAGGTTTTCGGGGACGATGCCGACGCCGCTGTCGGCGATGCTGATGCGCACGCTCCGGCCGGCGGGACCGAAGGCGGTGCGGACGGCGATTTTGCCGCCGTCGCCGACGGCTTGGCCGGCGTTGATAAGGACGTTAATGATGACTTGTTTGAGGCGTTCGCTGTCGACGTTGACCTGGGGCAGGCCGGGGGCGAGGGCGCGGCTGATTCCGATGCCGCTGCGGGCGGCCTTGGGCTCGAAGAGCAGCAGGGTGTCGGCGACGACGGTGTTGACGTCGACGGCGTGGATGCCGGAGGCCGGAGGCCGGGCGAAGGTAAGGAGTTCTTCGATGAGGCGGTTCATGCGGACGGTTTCTTTGATGATGATGTCGGTGTATTCGGCCTGCTCGTCGGGGGTGATTTCTTCTTTGAGGAGCTGAGCGAAGCCTTTGACGGCCATCATGGGGTTGCGGATCTCGTGGGCGAGGCCGGCGGAGAGTTCGCCGGCCAGGGCGAGGCGCTCGGCGCGCTGGACCTGCTCTTCGAGCTGCCGTTTGGCGGCGAGGCTATGGGCCATGTCGTCGATGGCGGCGGCGATTTCGCCCATTTCGCCGCCGAGGCGGGGCATGCGGTGGGTGAGGTCGTTTTTGAGGCGGATGAGGCTGCTTTTGATGTGGTCGATGTCGGTGGCCAGCCGGCCGACGAGGTAGACGATGCCGGCAATGCCGAGGATGAGACCGAGGAGGATGCTGATGTAGACGTGTTTGGTCATGGCGCCGATCTGGGCCTGTATGTCGGCGGTGAATTCGTTGGCCCAGATGTAGCCGATGACGCGGCCGTCGCGGATGATTGGGTGCATGGCGTTCATGATCTGGCCGCGCACGAGGTCGCCTTCCTGGACGCGGGGCTGGCCGCTGGCCATGACGATGCGGCCTTCGTGGGCGGGGCCGATGGGCAGGCCGACTTTGTCGGCGTAGATGTTGCTGGGGCCGTAGGTGATGATGGCGTCAAGGTCGCGGGAGTAGTAGCCGACGCCGATGCCGGGGTAGGCGGCGGCGACCTGGTCGGTGTAGGCGGCCAGCGCCCGGTTGAGGGCGGCGATGCGTTCGTTGCGGTCGACACCGGCGCCCTGGCGGGCGAGAATGTCATCGTAGGTGGCGGCGAGGTATTGGTCGAGCATGCGGGCGGCGCCGAAGAGCTTTTGTTGTTTTTCGGCGACGAGCGCCTGCTCGGCGCTGAGCATCATGAAGTAGCCCGAGGCCACGATAGGCAGGGCGACGATGACGACGGTAAGGATCAAAAGTCGCCCGCGGAGGCTCTTCGGCCACATGCTCACCCCTCCTTTGTTGCATTATTTCCACTTTTCAGACGATTTTCCTTGTTTTTTCCTTCCCGGCCGAAGGGTAAAAAATAAGTCCGGTACCTAGGCACCGGACTCTTCTTCGGCTATCCCATGTTTTGCGGCTGCGGCCTGTTCCTTGCGGGCGTCGCGGGCGAGCGTCCAGGCTTCGCGCGCCAGTTCGAGGATGCGTTTTTCGTTTTTGGCTTGGGGGTTGCCGACGACTTTGCTCAGGTAGTTGAGCGCTTCGGCCAGCCGGCCGGTGCGGCGGAGGAGTTCGCCGATAAGGTATTCGAGGGTGATCTGGCTCATGTTGCCGATGGGGATCTTTTCTTTGAGGAAGGCTTTTTCGTAGTATTCGCGGGCCTGGTCGAGCATTGCCGTTTCTTCGTCGGGCAGCCCGCCTTCGCGATATAGCCAGGCGAGTTTGAGGTAGAGGCCGGCCTGGCGGCTGGGGAGGGCGTCGGCCATGTCGGCGAAGTATACGGCCAATTTGTAGGTTGTGATGGCGTCCTGGCGGGTCCGCTGCCCGCCGAAGTTGACTTTGACTTCACGGCCGGAGAGGAAGTTTTTGATGGTGGCCGCGTTGAAGGGCGGCTCTTCGAAGTAGTTGTCCTGGGCGGCGTAGCCGCAGTGGGGGCAGACCCAGATCGCGTAGTAGTAGGGGTTGACTTCTTTGTAGTAGGTGCAGAAGTCGCTATCTTGTTTGAGCATGGACAGGCGGTTGCGCACTCTGGTGACGGAGAATTTTTGGTCGCAGATGGCGCAGGTTTTTTCCGCCGTGTAGAAGATATCCGCCATGGCTTTCCCTTCCCTGCGATTCCTTGAGGAATCCTTAGTTGCCTTTGAGGTCCTGTGCCAATGCCCTGGCGGCGGCGGCGAACAGGATGGTGTCGGTGCCGATGAGAAGGAGGCGCACGCCTCTTTCCCGCCAGTATCTGGCCTGGGCGGCGTCGAAGCAGAACATGCCGGCAAGCTTGCCGGCCTTGATGGTGCGGGCGACGATGTCGTGGACGACGCGGGTGAATTCGGGGTCGTCGAACCGGCCGGGGATGCCCATGGACTGGGAGAGGTCGGCCGGGCCGACGAGGACGCCGTCGACGCCGTCGACGGCGAGGATTTCGTCGAGGTTGGCTACCGCTTTTATGTCTTCAGCCTGGACGATGACTAGGCTGTTGTCGTTGGTGTCGGCGACGTAGTCGGGCAACGGCGTGAACCCGTAGCGGGCGGCACGCACGATGCCGGCCAGGCCCCGGTCGCCGCGGGGGTGATAACGGACGGCGCGAACGGCGCAGCGCGCTTCGACGGCGCTGTTGACCTGGGGGACGAGGACGCCGCGGGCGCCTACGTCCATGACGCGCAGGATGTAGACGGGGTCGTTCTTGGTGACACGGATGATGGGGGCGATGCCGCTGACTTCGGCAGCCCGGATCATGTTTTCGACGGCGGCGATGTCGTTGGGGCCGTGTTCGGTGTCGATTACGACGTAGTCAAAGCCGGCGTAGCCGAGGATTTCGACGCTTGACGGGGCGTTGGTGAAGACGAATACGCCGTTTACGGGGCCACGGGCGGCTTTTTGCTTGAGCAAATCTAATCACTTCCTATATATGTTCTTTTTATTATTTAGTATTCGGCGGCAAATACCCTGCAAATTTTGGCGATTTCTAGCAGAATCTTTTTTGCCGGCGGGAATTTTTCCCGCAAAATATGTTTATTTATGCGCAAATGATCGTGATTTTTATAGATTTCTCGAAACTGTTTTTTAAAAATGTTCGAAACAATTGACCCGCGCCATTTGGCGCGGGTTGTCAAGTATTGCGAAAAGCCAAGGCAGTGGAGAAGACCCCAGATGCAAGGCGCACCGGAAGAGCGCGCCGCGACGCGTACATGGAACGTACGCTAGCAAGCGCTCTGAGGAGCAACGCCGCAGATGGGGTCTTCTCCGCGGCCGCCTATTTGGCGTAGGGGGCCCAGGATTTGAAGGCGTCCACGTACTGCCGCGCCAGCTCGTCGGTAGATACGCCGGCGGCTGAGGCGTCCTGGGGGGTGATGGTGACGATGTCGCGGTCGTCGTAGTAGATGGTTATGTAGGTGCCGTCGCTGTCGAGGATGAAGCGGTCGCCGCTGAAGTCGGCGGCGCGGGAGGCGAGATAGAGGGAGCCGGCGGCAAGGTAGGCCCGGTATTGCGGCTTGATGCCGCGGTAGGTGGCGGCGAGGGGCGGCAGGGTCAGCCCGCGGTCGGTAACCTGGGCGGTGCCGCCTTTGACGGCGATACCGGGATGGACTTTGGCCGCGTTCAGGTATCCCTGGACGAGGGCGACGCGCGCTTCGGGTTCGGGGTGGGACGAGAAGAGGCCGTAGTTGCCTTTGTTGGGCAGGTCGTTGAGTTTCTGTAGACCCATGAGCATGCTGTAGGGGTTGAAGCCGGCTTTGACGGAGTGGTAGAAGCCGAGCTGGTCGGCTTCGCGTTCGTCGCCGCGGCTGTAGCCGGCCATGATGGCGTTCATGGCCAGGTTCTGAAGAAGGGCGCCCCGGCCGCCGAAGACGACGCCGAAGAGGATGCTCATGCCGATGTTTTTCTCGATCTGGCGGACGGTGTGGCGTTTGGAGATGTGGCCGACTTCGTGGCCGATTATGCCGGCGAGCTCTTCGTCGGTGGGCATGTAGTCGACGAGGCCTTTGAATATGTAGACGAACCCGCCGGGCAGGGCGAGGGCGTTGACTTCTTTGCTGTTGAGGACTTTGAAGGTGTAGTCGATATCGTGGCGGTCGCTGGCGGCGGCGATGCGGGCGCCGATTCGGGCCACGCGCTCCTGCAGCGCCCGGTCGTCGACGAGGCCGTATTGCCGCTCAAGCTCGTAGCTTACGCGGCGGCCGATGTCGATTTCTTCTTTGGTGCTGATGAGGGCGGCTTCGGCCGTAGGCTGCCAGCCGGCGACGACGGCAAGAAGGGTCAGCGATATGAAAAACCCCCAGATTATGCGCCATCTGTTGTGCATGTCTTCTCCTCTCCGGGGACGGGCCCCTGAGAAAATTTTACCGGATTATGCCGTTGTAAGCAAGGATTCCTTGTTCCGGCGGTCGATGTAATAATTGCCTGAATGCAAAATATTTGTCTGTCTTGTAATATTTCCCCTCGTTGTCAGATTATTTTAGTGATATAATAAATAGCGGCCTTGAATATTAGTGTAGCACTTTTCGCGGAAAGCGCAGGTGAACGGCTATCGAACTGTCGAAGCGCCAGGAGGCCATCCTGGCAATTGTCAAGGACTACGGCCCTATCACCGGCAAGGAGATAGCCGACAGGCTGACGCTGAGCCGGGCAGCGCTGCGGCCGGATTTGGCGATTTTGACGATGTCCGGTCTGCTGGGCGCACGGCCTCGGGTAGGCTATTACTTGACGGGTAAGGCCCCGGCGGACGTGATCGCCGGCGTTCTCGGCAGCATCACGGTGGCGGAGGTGCTTTCCCAGCCCATCGCCGTGCGGGATACGAGCACGGTTTACGATACGATCGTGACGATGTTCGTGGAGGACGTCGGCACGATAATTGTCGTGTCCGAGGGCGGGTTCCTCGAAGGGGTGGCTTCCCGTAAGGATATGCTAAAAGCGGCGATGGCTGGAAAGAATATCAATAAGTTGCCTGTGAGCGTCTCGATGACCCGGATGCCGAACATCGTGGTGACTTATCCGGAGGAGCCGGTGCTGCGGGCGGCGCAGAAGCTGCTGAGCCACCAGGTGGACGCCCTGCCGGTCGTTAGTACGGTGGCGACGACGGAAGGCGAGAAGCTGCAGGTCGTCGGCCGTTTTACGAAGACGAACATAACGAGGCTATTCGTTCAGTTAGCCGGAAAATAGGGGGGTTCGGTATCAATTTGAAGTTCGAGTGCCCGACGATTTATATTTTGTCGGATTCGATCGGCGAGACGGGCGAGCTGGTGGTCCGGGCGGCCGCCAGTCAGTTCAACGCCGGACAGATCGATGTACGACGCATCCCCTACCTCACATCGGCCAAGGATGTCGAGGAGGCCCTCCAGGAAGTTGCGGCGTGTCGGGCCGCCGTTATTTATACCCTTGTCCGCCCCGATCTCCGCGAGGCGCTGACCGCCAAAGCGACGGAGCTGGACATTATGTGCGTGGACGTGATGGGTCCGATCATCGGCTGCCTGGCGGTCGTTACCGGGCGGACGCCCAGCCATGAACCAGGCCTGATCCATAAGATGGACGAGGCCTATTTCAGCAAGATGGAGGCGGTGGAGTTCGCGGTCAAGTACGACGACGGCAAGCAGCCCTGGGGGCTGACGAAGGCCGATCTGGTGATCGTCGGCGTGTCGCGGACTTCGAAGACGCCGCTGTGCATGTATCTGGCCCATAAGGGGATCAAGGCGGCGAATGTGCCGCTTGTGCCCGAGGTGCCGGTGCCTGAGGATCTGATGTCCGTGCCGCGGCACAAGGTGATCGGTCTTACGATCAATCCGGCGCTGCTGCACGAGGTGCGCCGCGAACGCCTGAAAGCGCTCGGCCTTGCCGAGGGCGTGGATTACGCCAGTCTGGAGAGGATCTATCAGGAGCTCGACCATGCCCAGCGCATCATGCATAAGATCGGCTGCCCGATCGTGGATGTAACCAACAAGGCGGTCGAAGAAACGGCTGCTAAGATATTGGAACTATATCAGAGGGGAGCAGGTAAGTAATGGCAAAGTATGTTTATCTGTTTAACGAGGGAAAAGCCGATATGCGGGCATTGCTCGGCGGCAAGGGAGCCAATCTAGCCGAGATGAGCAATATCGGCCTGCCGGTGCCGCCGGGAATGACGATCACGACCGAGGCATGCACTGCATATTACGAGCAGGGGAAAAAATTGCCTAACGGTCTTATGGATGATGTGTTCGTCAATCTCAAGGTCGTCGAGAAGAAGGTGGGTAAGCTGTTCGGCGACCCGGCCGACCCGCTGCTGGTGTCGGTGCGCTCGGGCGCGATGTTTTCGATGCCGGGGATGATGGATACCATCCTCAATCTCGGCCTGAACGAGCAAACTGTCAAGGGACTGGCCGACAAGACGGACAACCCCCGCTTCGCTTACGATGCCTTCCGCCGCTTCATCCAGATGTTCAGCGACGTTGTGCTGGAGATTCCGAAGAGCGATTTCGAGCGCTTACTGGAAGAGCAGAAGCATGCGTATAAGGTTACATATGACCAGGAGCTGCCGGCGGAGGCGCTGCGCGGCCTGATCGACAAGTACAAGGATCATGTGAAATCGAAGCTGGGCAAGCCCTTCCCCGAGGAGCCGCGCGAGCAGTTGAGCATGGCGGTTGAGGCGGTTTTCCGCTCTTGGAACAACGACCGGGCGATCATTTACCGCAATCTCAATAAGATTTCCCATGATCTGGGGACGGCGGTCAATATCCAGTCGATGGTGTTTGGCAATATGGGCAACGACTGTGGCACAGGCGTTGCTTTTACCCGCAATCCGTCGACCGGCGAGAAGGTGCTGTACGGCGAGTATCTGACGAACGCCCAGGGCGAGGATGTCGTGGCCGGTATCCGTACGCCGCAGCCGATCGCCAAGCTGAAGGACGAGATGCCGGAGGTCTTCAAGCAGTTCGTGGCCACGGCCGAGCTGCTCGAGAAGCATTACAAGAATATGCAGGATATCGAGTTCACGATCGAGCGCGGTAAGCTGTATATGCTGCAGACCCGCAACGGCAAGCGCACGGCTGCCGCCGGCGTGAAGATCGCTTATGATTTGGTGAACGAGGGCCTGGTGACGAAGCGCGATGCCATCCTGCTGGTGGAGCCGGCTCAGCTCGATAAGCTGCTGCACCGCCAGATCGATCCGAGCGCCAAGCTGGATGTTATCGCCAAGGGCCTGCCCGCTTCCCCGGGCGCCGCTTCGGGCAAGGTGGTCTTCGATGCGGACGACGCGGAACAATGGGCTAAGAACGGCCAGAAGGTGCTGCTGGTCAGCACGGAGACGACGCCGGACGATATCCACGGCATGGTGGCCGCCCAGGGTATCCTGACGAGCCGCGGCGGGATGACGAGCCACGCGGCGGTTGTGGCCCGCGGTATGGGCAAACCGTGCGTGTGCGGCTGCGAGGCGATCAAGGTCGATTTCGACCGCAAGGAGTTCATGGTCGGGTCGAAGGTTATTAAGGAAGGCGACCTGGTGTCGATCGACGGCGCCACCGGCAACGTCATCCTCGGCACGGTGCCGATGGTCGAGCCGACGATGTCGAAGGAGTTCTTGACCTTCCTGGGCTGGGCCGACGAGCTGAAACGGCTAGGCGTCCGCGCCAACGCCGATACGCCCGAGGACGCCGTCAAGGCCCGCGAGTTCGGCGCCCAGGGCATTGGTCTGACCCGGACGGAGCATATGTTCATGGGCCAGGACCGTCTGCCGCACGTGCAGGCGATGATCCTCGCCGACGGCGAAGCCGAGCGCCGCAAAGCGCTGTCTTTCCTGCTGCCGATGCAGGAGGGCGATTTCTACGGCATCCTGAAGGCGATGGAAGGGTTCCCGGTGTGCATCCGGCTCCTCGACCCGCCGCTCCATGAGTTCCTGCCCGATATGACGGAGCTGATGGTGGAGATCGCCGAGATGAAGATTACCGGCAAGGATGCCGCCGAGCTGCCTGCCAAGGAGGCGCTGCTGAAGAAGGTCCGGACGCTGCACGAGTTCAACCCGATGCTCGGCCACCGCGGCTGCCGCCTGGGGATCACTTTCCCCGAGGTTTATGAGATGCAGATGCGGGCGATCTTCAACGCCGCCGCGCGCCTGACGAAGGAAGGCTACAAGGTGCTGCCGGAGGTCGAGATCCCGCTGACGATCGACGTTAACGAGATGAAATTCTTCAAGGAGCGCATCGACGCCATTGCCGCCGAGGTTATGGCCGCCGCGCAGGTGAAGTTCCATTATACGTCAGGGACGATGATCGAGCTGCCGCGGGCGGCGCTGCTGGCGGATGAACTGGCCGAGGTGTCGGAGTTCTTCAGCTTCGGGACGAACGACCTGACGCAGACGACGCTGGGCTTCAGCCGCGACGACGCCGAGGGCAAGTTCCTGAGCGATTACCTGGATAAGAAGATTCTCAAAGAGAATCCGTTCATCGTCATCGACCGCAAAGGGGTCGGCAAGCTGATGCGCATGGCGGTTGAAGGCGGCCGCAAGACGAAGCCCGACCTGCTGGTGGGCATCTGCGGCGAGCACGGCGGTGAGCCGAATTCCGTGGAGTTCTGCCACATTATCGGCCTCGATTTCGTGAGCTGTTCGCCGTACCGGGTGCCGATCGCCCGCCTGGCGGCCGCACAGGCGGCCGTTAGCACTGGCGAGGTGCTGGGAACGAGATAGGTTACGGCTTTAAGGGAAGGCCGCCGATGTGCGGCTTTCCCTTTTTTTTACAAAAAGAAGGGTTTTGCGGCGCGATAAAGAAGTGATGTGCTACGAAGCACGGTTAGCGCTGGGAGGTCAGGGGGCAATGTTCCGATTGCTGCGGGTTTTGGTTTGCGGGTTTATTTTGGCGGCGTCCCTGGCCGCCTTTGTCGGGACGGCGTCGGCCGGCTATTGGCTGGTGACGGTGGAAGGCTATACAGTTTGGGACGATAATCCGTTGATGGAGGATACGGCGACCTGGTCGGGGCGGGCTGATGCCGGCGGATACGCGGAAGGCCCGGGCGTTTTGAAGTGGTTCCGCGACAACCAGGAGGATGCGATTTTCACCGGGACGCTGATGAAGGGCAAATACCACGGTCGGGGCGCGATACGCTGGGCGAACGGCGATGCCTACGAGGGCGATTTCGTTGACGGCAAGCGGCACGGCAAGGGCGTTTATACGTGGTCGAACGGCGACCGCTACGAGGGGGATTTCGCCGACGACCTGCGCAGCGGCCGGGGGACGTTCACCTGGGCGAACGGCGACCGCTACGAGGGCGAGTATACAGCCGGCAGACGCACCGGCAAGGGTGTGTATAGATGGGGCAAGGACAGCCCGTCGGCCGGCGATGTGTACGAGGGCGATTTCGTCAACGGCGAACGTACAGGCAAGGGCATTTACATCTGGGCGGCCGGCAACCGTTACGAGGGCGATTTCGTAGGCGGTGTCCGCTCCGGCAAGGGCGTGTACAACTGGCCGGGCGGCGCCCGCTATGAGGGCAATTTCGTGGATGGCACCTTTCATGGCGAAGGGGTGCTGAGGTACGCCGACGGTTCGTATTATGCGGGCGGGTTCGCCAACGACAAGTTCCACGGCATAGGCACGCTGTACGACAGCAACGGCCGCATGGTGAAAAGCGGCCGCTGGCTTAACGGCAAGTTTTTGGAGTAGGTAATATAAAAGACCCGCCGGCGGCGGGTCTTTTCGCTATTTTTTGTATTCTTTGAGCCTTGCTGTGAATGTGTCCATTATGGCGTCGCTCTCGTCGATCAGGTAGATGCGCCCGGGCTGGCCGTTCTGGTCGAAGTCGACGCCGCTCCACCAGATGGCGACTTTGATGCGGTCGAGTTGCCGGATCTGGTCGAACATGCCGTTGATCCAGGCGACTTTGTCGCCGCCGACGGAGTTGGAGGAGAATTCGGTGATCATGAAGGGTTTGTCGAAGTGACGGCTGTACTCTTCGCAGAGGCCAGGATAGATGTCGGCGAATTCGCGCCATTGTTCGCCGGGGAAGTATGTGCCGTTGTTGTAGCCGGTTAGGCCGATGATGTCGACGTATTCGTCGCCGGGGTAGTAGGCGAGGTAGTGGTTCCATTTGAAAGCCGGCAGGGAGACGTCGTGGGGGTTCCAGACCCAGAGGACGTTGTCGACGCCACGGGCGACGAAGATGTCGTGGATGTAGCGCCACAGAGCCCTGTACATTTCGGCGTCCTTGCCGGTGTAGAAGGCGGAGTACCAGCACCAGTCGCCGTTCATTTCGTTGTTGAGACGGAAGAGTACTGGGTGGCCGAATTCTTTGAGTTTGTCGGCGTAGGCGATGAAGTAGTCGTCGTACTGGCCGTCGAGGATGGCGTAGACCATGCCGGCGTTGCCGGTGTCTTTGGCCCACAGGGCGTTGACCTGCCCGGAACGGGAAGTCTGGAGGGTGAGCTCGACGTATTTGCCGTTGCGGTAAGCGTTGTCGAGGCCCCAGGCGGGGAATTGCTCGTCGAACATCTGGTAGTGGAGGATGACGGGGAAGGTGAAGTCGAGACGCTTTTCGATGGCGGCGAGGGGGACGAGGCTCTGGGGGGCGGAGGGCTCGAAGATGCCCCATGTGAGGGGAGCGCGGGCGCCGAAGTAACGGGAGTAGAAAGCTTTGGTTTCGGCGTTCATGGGGGTAACGGAGGGGGCGAAACGCTTGTAGTTGCGCGTGATGCCCCGGCGATCGAGGAGCGAGAAGTCGGCGAGGATGTCGTCGAGGTTGTCGATGTAGGCGCTGGATTTGACGAAGATGGTGTATACTTCGTTGTCGCTTTTGACGACTTCGACGGAGGCATAGTGGTTTTTGTCGCCGGGGATGCGGGCCAGCGGCTGCCGGGTCCAGGCAAGGAGGTGGGCCGAGCGGCCGGCGACGGTGAGCCAGCGTTCGGCAATGATGGTGTGGTGGGGCGAGGCTTTGACGAATTTGTTGCCGTAGTTGATGTAGTCGGCGGCGGTGGTGATGGTGCCGGTGAAGTCGTCGCGGTAGATCTCGATGGTGGTGGTGTCGTCGGCGATGGTGGTGCGGACGGCGGACAGCGTCCAGTCCGGGTTCATGCCGGCGGGGTAGCGGAGGCTGAAGCCGTTGGCGTAGTCGGTGTATATGGGGCGGTTCTGGCCGTCGACGGTGATGGTTTTGACGTCGTCGCTGTCGTAGCGCGGACCGGCGTCGTCGGGGTAGCCGTTGACGATGATGGTGGCGGCGGCGGCAGGGACGGCAAGGGCCAGGGCGGCGAGCAGGCAGGCGCAGAGCAGCGTTTTTTTGATGGTCACGGCATTTCCCTCCTGGTTTGGCAACAAAAACACAAGTTTAGTGTACCGCACCGGGGGCCGCCTGGCAACCCCGGGGCGGCGCCGAGAGGGAAAATGCGGCCCCGGTATTCGGGATTTTGCAGTATGCACCTTTTGGGGGCGACAGCATAGAATACAGTGAAACCGCATACCGCCCGTAAAGGGGAGTAGCTAACGGATAGCCTCCGTGAGTGGAATCGACACACTGGCTCCGGCCCGGTTCCACTGGCAGCGCCACTGCTATAGCGAGACCTTTATTTCCGCCACAAGGGGGAAATAAAGGTCTCTTGCGATTTTCCCCCAGAAATTCCGCAAGGTCTGCAGTCAAGGCTGCCACCTGCTGCAGACCTGCGGAACACTTTCTAGGCCGCTTTGCCGGTGAAGAGAAGGTAGAGGAGCACGGCGTTCATCGCCAGAATGACGCCGGCAATCGCCCAACCCATAATGTTAGTCAGCCGTCCGTTCTTGAACCGGCCCATGATGTCGGCCCGGTTGGTGACGATCATCAGGGGTATTATCGCCGCCGGCAGGGCGAAGCTGAGCGTTACCTGGCTGTATACGAGCGCCTCCATGGGGTTGAGGCCGATTATCAGGATGGCCATGCCGGGCAGCATGGTGATGATCCGGCGTATGCTGGCCGGGATGTCGAAGCCGACGAAGCCGGCCAGGATGACTTCGCCCGCCATCGTTCCCACCGTGGCGGACGATAGACCGGAGGCCAAAAGGGCCATGCCAAAGGCACCCGCTGCCATATCGCCCAGCAGTGGTTTCAGGGTGGAATAGGCGCCTTCGATGCTGTCGATCTCGTAGCCGTTGCCGTTGAAGACTGAGGCGGAGACGATAACCATGGCAGCATTGACGACAAAGGCCATGTTCATGGCGACGAACACGTCGAGCTTCGCCATTTTCAGATGGTGCCGGCAGTGTTCGATGTCCTCCCGGCGGCGCGGCTGCACGAGGTTGGAGTGCAGGTAGATAACATGGGGCATTACGGTGGCTCCGAGCATGCCGACCGCGACCAGGATGCTGTCGGCGGTCAGTTTGGGCACTGCCAGGTGATACCCGACCTGGCCCCAGTCGGGAGTGGCGATGAAAAGTTCCCCGACATAGGCGACGCTGATTACCGCCACCATGGCGGTGATGATCCTTTCGACCACATGCTGCCCGTATTTCTGCATGTGGCAGATTCCGTAGGTAACGACGCCGGTTAATATTGCCGCCCACACGAGCGGTATCTTCAGCAACAGGTGAAAACCCAACACGCCCCCCAGAAATTCCGCAAGGTCTGTAGCCATGGCTGCCACCGTGGCTATCGACCATAGTCCCCAGTTTACCCGCCGCGGGAAAACCCGCCCGCATTGGTCCGCCAGATTGACGCCGGTCGCGATGCCCAGCTTCGCCGACAGTATCTGGACGAAGATGGCCATCACGTTGCTCCAGAGGATGACCCACACCAAATCGTACGCGAACCGCGAACCGCCGCTGATGTTCGTGCCGAAATTACCCGGGTCCATGTAGGCGACGCTGACGATGAAGGCCGGACCCAAAAAGCCGAACAATCCTTTGGCCTTGGTCTTGACCGCATCGCCGATTTGCGGCGTGAGGCTTACCGGCAAGCTTGTTGCCAATTCGGTTTCCTTCAATAGTACCAACTCCTTAGACGATCGATCACCTCTTATCAAGTGTAGGTTCCGAGTAGGACTAGCGGGCTACAAATATGGTAGCTATTGTAGAGTATGAAAAGGGCCGTGGTTTGGTGCGGCCAGCCGCGAATTATCGCGTGGCTTGGCAGCGGCGAGCCGCGTGGGGTTTGCCCCGGAAAAAAAGAAAACCGCCCTCAGGCGGTTGTGGCAGGCGGGGCTATTTTTTGGTGGCTGCGGGGGCTGCTTTGTCCGCGGGGGCCCCGGAACGGGCTACGAGGTAGATCGCGGCCGCCAGAACAGCGGAGCTGGCGGTGAGGATGGGGGCGGTGAGCAGGCTGGCCGGCAGGGATTCGTACAGGCCGACGAGGCCGAAGGCAATAAAGATGAGGGCGGCGAACCATTTGACGGCCCGCTCGGGGATCTTTTTGCCCATGACGATGCCGAAGATGATGCCGATGCCGTCGGCGATGAGCATGCCGGTGGTCGTGCCCAGCCATACGGGGACGATGGTGTTGAACTGGGCGGCGAGGGCGACGGTGGCGAGCTGGGTCTTGTCGCCCATTTCGGCGAGGAAGAAGGCGATGGCTACCGTCCAGAAGGGGCTGCGGCCGGTTTTTTTGTCTTCGCCGTCGAGCGAGTCGCCGCGGATGGTCCACAGGCCGAAGACGATGAAGGAGGCGGCGGCGGCAATCTGGATGGAGGAGAGGGGGATGACGCTGGTAAGGTAGCTGCCGACGACGACGGCGAAGAGGTGGTTGAGGATGGTGGCGGCGAATACGCCCCACATGACCGTCCGCCAGGGGTAGCGGGTGGCGAAGGCCATGGCAAGCAGCTGGGTTTTGTCGCCCATTTCGGCAAGGACTACGAACAGCAGCGAGGTGATGTAGGCGGTCATCGGGTGTCCTCCGTTTAGTGTTATTGTGAAAAAAATAACGAGACCTCAGTCTGGCCGCAATGAAACGGCCACACTAAAGGTCTCGCTTATCGGCGTAGGCCGACGGCAGAGCCAGGCGTCGCCGCCAGTGTGTTGATTCTGCCTCGCAAGCTACTCCCCTTCAGGGCGAAAGGCTCGTCTTGTTTGTTGTGTTTATATTTTAAGTCCGCAGGGCGGGTTTGTCAAGGTGCCGGGTTAGCCGATCAGCCGCCGGGCTAGCCAGAGCACCGGCCCTTCCGTCAGGAGGACGGCGTTCTCCGGACAGAGTTCCTGGCAGCAGTAGCAGCGGATGCATTTGTCGTAGTCGATGCGGACTTTGCCGTCTACGACGGTCATGGCCTGCGGCGGGCAGTGGGCGGCGCAGCGCCCGCATCCGACGCAGGCGTCACCGATGGCGGGGCGTGCGGTGAGCTGGCTGCGGCCGAGACTGGCGGCCCATTGGGGAATACGGTCGGTGAGCGACTTCATGGTGCGGGGCGGAACGAATTTAAGGCGCAGATCGCGGGCGTTGCCGATGAGGTCTATGCCAGCCAGGGGCGGCGTGAGCCCGCGCTCGAGGGCGAGGGCGGTGAGCGGCAGGCTTTCCGGGGCGAAGCCCATCATGGCCGTCATGACGATGTCGACGGCGAAGCAGTTGGCGCCGGCGAGGATGACGCCGCCGCGGATAGGGCTGCCGTTGCGCGGTCCGTTTCCTTCCATGCCGATGACGCCGTCAACGATGGAGAGCGCGGGACGGACCAGGCCGGCCAGGTCGGCGAGCATGGCGGCGAATTCGCGCCGACCCTGCATTCTGAGGTGGAACTGGGATTTGTGGACGCCGACGACGAAGCCGAACATGTTTTTGGCGGCGCCGGTGACACCCATGAAGGTGTGGGTTTTCATCTTGGCGAGGGAGATGACTTTGTCGGCGGCGGTCAGCGGGCGGGCGAGGGCGAATTTTTTGACGGTGATGCCGTCGGGGTACGGCAGGTCGACCGAGGTGTCGAAGGCAACGAGTTGGGCGTCTTCTTCGCGGCAGACGGCCATGATGCCGCATTTTTCCGCTGCTTTGAGGGTGCCGGAGGTCCCGGGGGAGTCGCCGACGAAGGGGATGCCGCCGGCTTTTTTCACTTCGCGGATGACGGCGCGGACAATTTCCGGGTGGGTGGTGACGGCCCGTTCGGGGGGAAGAGCCTCGAGCATGTTGACTTTTAGGAGGACGCGGTCGCCCGGGGCGACGAACTGCCCCAGGCCGCCGAGGTGACCGAGGGCGTCGCTTATCCCCTGTGCTACTTCTTGTTGGCTATAGTCGGCGGTTTTTACGGCGGCGACTTTCATCGGTGATCACTCTCCAGTTGCGCCAGTAGTTCGCCGGTGGTGATCACCCGGCAGTATTCGCCGGCAAGGTTGGCGAGCGACATGGCATGGATTTCGGCCGCGCTCCTGAGGCGGCCGTCGTAGTCGGGGCGGGCGAAGGTGAAGGCGGCGTCGGCGATGAGCCAGGTGTCGAAGCCGAGATTGCCGGCCATGCGGACGGTGGCTTCGACGGAGTTGTTGGTGATGACGCCGCAGACGACGAGGCAGCCGGCACCGGCGGCGCGCAGGGGGCGCTCCAGGCCGGTGCCG
>MTLD01002183.1_pt1 | contig 24966 bp, 27 predicted proteins | sample 1982471 | NCBI WGS metagenome assembly MTLD01 (sample SAMN05712604, study PRJNA340218) | biofilm metagenome | isolation source: sample SPM anode biofilm adapted to -50 mV | place: USA | collected 2012-02-03 | reverse complement strand
GTCAGCAGGCCCCTTTACATAGAGGCCCATTGACGGTGCCTAAACTCGTTGGCACGAAACCGAGGGCTCTCACATGGATGCAACACCACCGCGCAGCGACACCCCGACACCCGGCGGCCGGCGACGCCCCGGCCAGACCGTGGAGTGCGGCTGGTGCGGCCAGCCCGTCCCCGTGCCGAGTCGCGGCCGGATCCCGTCCTGGTGCTCATCCAGCTGCCGGCACCGCGCCTGGGAGGCCGGCCGAGCCGAACGAGACAACCTGCCGGAGGTGCGTGTGGTGACCCGCACCATCGAAGTCGAGAAGCCCGTCAGCCGCAGCCGTCTTTTCTCGTTGGCACGGAGAGCGCGCTCCGAGCGAGACCCTCACGCGGCGCCCCGCGGTGACTTTGTGCGGACCATGACAAGCAGTTGAGACGCATGAGCCCCGTCCTACAGGGCGGATCATAGGCGCATTGCTTGGCCTTCAGCCCCGCTGCCGGCGGCGCTCCAGCCGAGGCCCGAGGTCACTGCTGCCGTGGACGGCCGCGCTCCCACCAATCGACCGGCTGGCCGTCTCGGGTGAGACCCGCGACGAGCTCTGGGTCGCCGAGGTTGCAGAACTTCCACAGCTCTTTGGCGGCCCGCGCGTACTGGAAGAGCGCTTGGTCGGCACCGGATGCGTCAAGCTCGCCTCGACGGAACCGGTCGACAGCTGAGCCGACGTGTTCAACCAGCACCGCCAGCTGCGCTTCGTGATAGGCCGCCACGGCCTCGCGTGCGGCGCGCCTCTCGGACTTTGACGTCACCATGCGAGGCTAGCCGCCCGACGTCTTGGCGGGATGCCCCTTCGCACGACTGATGACAGGGTTCGGCATCAACGGCATGCTCGTGACCATGTCGGATGGTGCAGGGCTCCCTGAACGTGACGTCGCGATCGTCGAGCAATGGTGTCGCGAGCAAATCCCTGATCACCTGGCTGACGAGATACGGGTTGAGTGTGACGTCACCGCTCGCCACCTCACACTCCTCGACTGCCGTCCGCCTTGGCGGGAGGATTTCGGGCCGGACTGGACTCGGTTCCCGATCGCAAGACTGCGTTACACGAAGAGCCGCCAGGAGTGGAGTCTCTACTGGAGAGATCGCCACCTCCAGTTCCATCTGTACGACCGAGTCAAGCCGACCCGCAATATTCGCCGCCTGCTTACCGAGGTCGAGCGCGATCCGACCGCAAGCTTCTGGGGATAGTCCGTGTCGGACGTGTGGACGAAGAGTCGGCGACTGCGTCCGCCCTGGGCGAGCGGCTGCCCGCTGGATAGTGTTGGCCGTGGTCGCGCAAGCAGGAGGTCAGCGTGGTGCGGTTCATCGTCGAGCTGGTCATCGGAGTCGTTGCTGCGGCGATCATCACGGCAGTTGTGATGGTCACGATGTTCTACTTCGGCCCCTGGGCCGACCCGCCCGGAATCGATGAGCTCTGGTGGCTGCTGGCTGCAACGGCGATTGTGTTCGCGTCGTGGCGATGGTGGACACGTGTACGGGAAGCTCCCTGATCACGAAGTAGCTCCCTAGCCGTTCGCGGCCAGATGCGCGTGGTTGGGCGAGGGCATCGGCCGTTGTTGGGTTCCGGCCTCCCGAGCGTTCCGACATCGACCCGGTCCGCGCCGGGCACCGTGTGCGTGTGATGCGCCAGCGAGGATGCGCGTTCCGACCGGAGTCGGGGTGGCTGGAGCTAGATTGGGAACACCCCCAGGTCTGCAGGAGCGCCGCAAGTGAAACCCACCCACATCACAGCCGCTGCCGCACTCCTCGGCATCGCCCTGAGCCTCACCGGGTGCGGATTTGGGACCAAGGAGCCCCACATCTACCTGGAGAACAAGTCGGATCAAACGATCGTGCTCCAGCAGCCCTCCGAGAGCGGAACAATCAAGGTGACCGCGCCCCCACACGTCACAAGCGAAAGTCTCAACTCCCCGCCCAGCGGTCACTGTTGGGACAACTGGCAGATCGTGGACGAGAACGGAAAGGTACTCCGTGAGATCGATCGCGTCTGCGCCGACGACCACATCACCTACCCCTGAACCTTCGGGTTCCGAGTGGTCCCCAACACCGCGAAGGCGGTCGGCGAACCCAGCCGCCGTTGGCGGGCACTGTTTTGATGGCATAGATCTGGGCAGGCGCACAACCTGGCGACGGAAACTCACGCGCTACGTGCGGCAATTCAGGACGCTTGCCATCTTCTGAGCAACAGGCAGCTCCGCGCTGCCCCGGACAACCGATCCCGGTGCGGGAGGGCGCTGTTGCAGAGGACGCGTTCGCGACTTTCCAGCCTCGGCCTCAGTAGATTTCACATCCGAAAGACCGAAAGCCGACGGGATGCAGCGGCAATCGTGCGGTTAGGTACATCCTCCTCGGCGTCCAGATCCTCTCTGAGTCAGGCCGGCTTGGGTCACTGTCGGCGGCCACGAGAAACTGCCCAGTGACGGCCACGAAGGTGCCCGCTGGCGGTCATGAGTTCTACCCGGTGGCGGTCACGGGATCTGCCCGGATGTGACGTTGCTCCGGCCGCGTCTGTGCGGTTGGGGCCCCTTCCTCGGATGCGATGAGCGGTGCCTCTCTCGGACACCGGATCAGACCTTCTCGGGCCCCGCTGCTGCGGGGCCCTTTCGGTGTGGGCCCGCGTGCGGCGGCCCTTCTGCGAGCTGATCCGGTCCGGCCCCGGAACGCAGGGGTCGTAGTCTGGACCGGATTGCTCCCGACGCGACGTGAAGCGCCGCACGAAAGGCGGTGCCACCGCATGGCGTCCCCGCAGACAACCCCGCCGCAGCAACGTGCACTGGTCCGGCTGGTCCATGGCCGCACCGCACTGCTCATAGCGTTCGCGTTCTCGGTGATGGCCGACCCGGTGTCGTCGGTGGCCTACGCGATCGAGGCAGCCCTGCGCGCGCTGGACGGAAACCTTGCCCTGCTGATGCCCGCCATGATCGCCGTCGTCATCGTGGTGGCACTGGTCGTGGCGAGCTACCACCAGCTGGTGGCGCGCTTCCCTGAGGGCGGCGGCTCGGCCGCCGCGGCCGGTGCGGCGTTCGGTGAGGGCTTCGCATTCATCCCGATGGGCGCACTCATCGTCGACTTCGTGCTCACGATCTCGATCTCGGTGTCCGCCGGCGCGTCCGCGATCATTTCCTACCTGCCGGGCCTGGCCCCGTGGCGGATCGTGCTCGCGCTCGGCCTGCTGGTGCTCGTCGCGGGCCTGATGTGGTTCGGGCATCTCGGACGCGCCGTCTTCGCGCTGCTGACCATCGCCTTCATCGTCACCGCGGTGCTGGTGCTGCTGCCGGTGCCCGGTGCGCCGCCCGCCGTCCTGCCCGTCCATCCGGTCGCCTCGGCGCCCCTCTCGGTCGCGCTCGCCTTCCCGGTCGCCATGGCCCTCGCCACCGGAGTCGAGGCCCCCTCCTCGGCAATCGCGCAACTCGCGCAGCTCGACAACAACGGACGCCGGGCCTTCGGCCGCTGGGCGTTGTGGCTGACCCTCGGCATCGTCGGCGTGCTCACCCTCTCGATCACCGCAGCCGTCGTCCACCTCGGCATCACCGTGCCTCAGGACGACTCCACCATGGTCGCGGAGCTCGCCCGCGCCGCCGACGGACCGGGCGTGTTCGCCGCGTTCCAGGCCACCACGGCCCTGCTGCTCCTCTCCGCGGCGTCCTCCTCCTTCCAGGCCGGGCCCGGGCTGCTCAAGGCGCTCGCCCGCAAGAAGGTCGCCGACGGCACCGAGCGCGGCGTGCTACCCGCGGTGCTGGGCCGCACGAACGTCCACCACGTGCCGGTGATCGGCGTCGTCGTGTTCGCGATCATCTCCATGGTCGTGGTGCTCGCCGCCGGTGCCCGCGACCAGGAACTCGTGCTGTTCTACGCCGTCGCGGTGTTCGTCAGCTTCCTGACCGGCCTGCTCGCCATGGCACGGTTCTCGCTCCACGACCGCAAGCCCTGGTGGGTTGTCCTCAACGTGGCCGCCGCGGTCGTGGTGGCCTTCACCCTGGTCGCCAACCTGGCCCGTCCCGCGGCGATCGGCTCGCTCGCGGCAACCGCCCTCGCTGCAGCCGGGTTGTACTGGTCATGGGTGCGTGCCGGGCGCCCCCGCGGCGCAGGGCACGCCGTCGCCGAGGCCGAGGTGCTGGAGGAAGAGGTCGACCTGCTGGTCGACGACGACTGATCCGCCGGAAGGGTGGGTCCGGTCCTCGGCCGGCACAGGCTTTCCGGCCCAGAACGGCGCTCAGACCGGATCAGAGTCCGGCGAACTCCGTGGCGATCGCTGCGCCCAGGCGCGCATTGTTCTTCACCAGGGCGATGTTCGCCCGCAGCGACTCGCCTCCGGAGAGCTCGACGATCCGGCCCAGCAGGTAGGGCGTGATCGCCGCGCCCGTGATGCCCTTCGCGTCCGCCTCCGCGACGGCCGTGGCGATCAGGGCGCCGATCTCGGCCTCGGGGATCTCCTCAGCCTCCGGGATCGGGTTCGCGATCACCAGCCCACCGGCCAGGCCGAGCTCCCACTTCGCCTTCATCGCCTGCGCCACCTCGTCCGCACCGTCCATCCGCAGCGGCGAACCGAAGCCGCTCGAGCGCGAGTAGAAGGACGGGAAGTCGTCCGACCCCACGGTGATCACCGGAACCCCGAGCGTCTCCAGCACCTCCAGCGTCCGGCCGATGTCCAGCAGCGACTTCACCCCGGCACTGACCACGGCGACGTTGGTGAGGCTCAGCTCGGTGAGGTCGGCGGAGATGTCCATCGAACGCTCGGCACCGCGGTGCACGCCGCCGAGTCCGCCGGTGACGAAGACCCGGATCCCGGCCAGCGCGGCCAGCCGCATCGTGGAGGCGACCGTGGTCGCGCCGTGCTCGCTGCGGGCGACCACGTAGGGCAGGTCGCGAATGCTCACCTTCCGCACGTGCTCGTCCGAGCCCAACAGGTCCAGCTCCGCGTCGTCCAGGCCGATCCGCGGCACTCCGTGCAGCACGGCGATCGTGGCCGGCACTGCGCCGCCGTCGCGGATGATCTGCTCGACCTCGCGGGCGGTCTGCACGTTCTTCGGGTACGGCATGCCGTGGCTGATGATCGTCGACTCCAGCGCCACCACCGGCTTCCCGGACGCGAGCGCCTCGCGCACCTCCTCGGTGACGGCGAGCATCGGGTGCGGTGCGGTCATGGTCTTGCTCCTTCGGGTTGGGCAGGGTAATCGGCGAGCGCCGCGGCGAAGGCGACACCCAGGTCTGGGGGGACGGTGTGTCCACTGGCCACGGTGAGCGCGGCGGCGAGGTGCCCGTCCCGTGCGGCAGCCGCCGGCTCCTCGCCGGCGAGCAGCCCGTGCACGAACCCGGCGGTCATCGCGTCGCCAGCCCCCGTGACGTCCGTGACCTGGGCCGGCACGGCGGCGATCGGCACGCACTCTCCCCCGCCCGCCAGCAGGCTGCCGGCGGCCCCGCGGCTCACCCAGACGTGCGCGACCCCGCGTTGCTGCAGTTCACCCGCGGCCGCCAGGATGTCGTCGGTGGAGTCGGCCACCGGATGGCCGACCAGGGCGCCCAGCTCGTCGACGTTCGGGGTCACCGCGAAGACCGGGCGCTCGGGGACGAGCAGCGGCGCGATCCGTCCGGCCTTGGCGACGCTGACCGGCTCGAGCACCACCCGGACGCCGCTGGCCGCCGCCACGCCGAGCACCCACGCCGCCACGGGGACGGGGATGTTGCCATCCACCACCACGACGTCCGCGCGGGCGAGCAGCTCCCGGGCCCGGGCGAGCTCCTCGACGTCCATCGCATCGGTGGCGGCGAAGTCGGCCAGGCCGATCACCAGCTCGCCATCAGCGTCCAGAGCAGCCAGGTAGCTGCCGGTCGGGTGCGGACTCAGCACGACCTGGTCGACGTAGACGCCCGCCTCCGCGGTCCGGGCCAGCAGCTCCCTGCCGGCCGCGTCCGCGCCCACGGCCGCGACCAGGTGCACCCGCCCGCCCAGCCGGGCGATGCCCTCGGCGATGTTGCGGCCCACGCCACCCGGCGTGCGGCTGACCACGCTCGGATTGGAGGTGTGCAGGCGGGCGGCTGCGAGGCTACGGGCCTTGATGTCCCAGGCGGCTCCCCCGACCACCACCGCCCACGGTTCGCCGCGCAGCACGTAGCCGCGTCCGACGATCTCGCCCTTCTGGCTCAACGAGGACAGCGTGACCGCGATCGCGCCCTTGCTCGTGCCGAGGCTGCGGGCCAGGCCGGCCGCATCCAGCATGGGTTGCGCGCGCAGCAGCGCAAGTACCTCGCGTTCACGCGGACTGAGGGTCACACTCAGCATTCTTAGTTCAACTTGATTCTCTTAGCAAGCCAGCGCGAGTCGGGACGCGTGGTTACTCTCGCCACGTGACCGCCAACACCGCCGACCCTGCCCCGCCGGGCACGATCGCCGCCTGGTGCGAGCGTCACCTCGGGTCCCTTCCCGTGCACAGCTTCATCACCGAGGCACCCTCATCACAGCTGTGGGGCTTCGAACTCGCCGACGGCCGGGTGATCGCGATCAAGCTCCGGCCCGCCTCCGATCGCCTGGACGCCTGCACGGCAGCACACCGCACCGCTTACGCGAAGGGCATCGACTGCCCGGCACCGCTGGCCGGGCCAGCCCTGCTGTCCGAGGACGCCGAACTCGCCGTCCTCGCAGAGATGTGGCGCAGCGACGGGGCGATCTGGCCGTCCGATGATCCGCCTGGCAACTACGGACGCCTGCAGGCCGCGTTGATCGCCGCGCTCGTGGACGCCGACCCGGCCGGCTTCGCCCCTCCGCCCATGTGGCTGCGCTACGACCACCGGGCGGCCAGGCGGCTGTGGCCGCCGGTCGACGCCCTGCGCGACCCGGAAGCCGTGCAGCGCGACCTGCCACCCGGCCTGACCAGGTACGCCGAGGCCGCCCGGGAGCGCCTCCTCGCTGCCCGTCTCCCGGCCGTGGTGGGACACGGCGGGCTGAGTGGGGTCCACGTCCGCTGGCTCGACGGTGCCGAAGGCACCCTTCGCCCCGTGGTGCACGGCTGGGAGGAGCTCGCGGCTCGTCCCGAGGCGGTGCTGGCGGGCTGCGTCGCCACGGGCTTCAACGGGCTCCCGGACCAGGCCCGGATCGCGCCGGTCGTGGAGGGTGAGCACGTGCTCGCGTCCTACCAGGCAGCGAGCGGACGGGAATTCACCGACGAGGAGCTGCAGGTCGCCTGGGCGACGAGCGTCTGGGTCGCCTGCCACACCGCAGCGATGGAGCATCTCGATGGTGCCCCCGGGCAGGTCACCCACCAGGTGATGACGGACGCTCCGCTGCGGCTGCACCTGGCCGGCTGCTGAGTCCCCGGGCGGCCCGGGATCGATCGGCCCACGCACGGTAGACGACGGCCCCTGCGGCCACCCCGAGGCCGAGCAGCGCCGGCCAGCCGGTGAGCCAGAGGAGGACGGCCACGCTGGCCAGTGCGACACCGGCGACGGCCTTCTCGCCCCGCCCCGGCAGCAACCGGACTGCGGCGGCAGTGCCCAGCACGTAGACCAGCGTGAGGCCCCCGGTGACGAGCAGCATCAGGGTGTGCAACTCGATCGGCAGGAACTCGGCCGCCACGGACGCGAGAACCACGAACACCAGCGACCCGCGCACGGACCCGAAGAAGCGGTACGGCAGGGCACCCTCCCTGGCGAGGGCCGCGCCCAGCCGGCAGGCCCCGGCGATGTAGGCGTTCACCGTGCCGACCGTGAGCAGCACGGCGACCACGGCGATCACCGGACGCGACGCCTCGCCGAAGCCCATCGCGAGCAGATCCGCCAACGGCGCCTGGCTGGAGGACAGCGACGGCCCGAGCACCACAACGCTGGCCCAGGCGATCGACAGGTAGAGCACCCCGACCACCACCACCGCCAGCATCGTGGCGCGGGGCACGTCGCGGCGCGGATCCCGGTAGTCCGGGGAGAGCGAGGAGACCGCTTCCCACCCTGCGAAGGCCCAGACCAGTAGCGCGGCTGCCGATCCGACGGCCCCCCAACCTGCGGGCGCGAACGGGGTCAGGTTGGCCAGGTCCGCGTGCGGAAGCGCGGCGACGACCGTCACCAGGAGCAGCACGGCCAGCGACGCGGAGAGGACCAGTTGCACCCGCCCGGACACGTGCAGGCCCAGCCAGTTCATCACGAACACCGTAGCCACGATGCCGATGAAAGTGACCAGCCGGGTCACCTGGCCACCTCCCAGGGCGTCGGCGACGTAGCCTCCGGCGAACGAGCACGCGGCCGGCGCGCCGAGCGGAACCGCGAAGTAGAAGATCCAGCCAACCGCGTCCGCCGCCCGGGTGCCGAAGGCGCGGCGGACGTATCCGGACACGCCGCCGCCGTCGGGGAACCGGGCGCCGAGCTCGCCGAAGACCCAGGCCAGGGGTGCCGAGAGCAGCACCAGCGCCAGCCACGCCACCAGCGAGGCCGGGCCGGCCACGGCGTCCGCAACCGCCGGTAGTGCGATCACACCCGCGCCGAGGACCGCCCCGGCGCTCAGCGCTGTGCCCTGTGCGACGGTGAGCTTGTGCACCGCGTCACCATAACGGCTCGCGCCGACACCCGGGGACGCGGCGGCCCAAGTTGTGCTGATGGCCGCGCCGGGAGCGGGCTGGCTAGCTTGGCGCCGATGAACGATCACGCTCTTGCGCGCCCCTCGCGGGCGCTCCTGGTGGGCTATCTGCTCGCCTTCGCCCTGCCCTGGCTGGTCTGGTCGACCACCATCGCCCAGCAGTACGGCCTGATCGGCTGGCACCTCCCGCAGTCGCTCGCCTTCTGGGTGGGCCTGCCGATCGCCTACCTCGTCGCCGCAGCCTCCAGCGGCGGACGGGCGTCGCTGGCCGACCTCGCCCGTCGCCTGCTGCGCTGGCGCGTCGGGTGGCGCCCCTACGTCGCCGCGCTGGCCCTGGCCCTGGCCCTGCCCGGAGTGGTCTGGATAGTCGTCCTGCTCGGCGGCGGGCCCGGGCCGCAGGCGATTCCACTCCCCTCACTGATCCTCTCCCTGGCGATCGAGTTCGCGCTCTTCTGGCTCACCGAGGAGGCGATGTGGCGCGGCTTCGTGCTGCCCCGGGTCGAGCTGTGGCTGTCCCCGGGGGCGGCCGGGGTGATCGTCGGCGTCGCGTGGGCGCTGTGGCACCTGCCCCTGTTCGCGATCGCCGGATCGTTCCAGTCGAGCATCCCCTTCGCCGGCTTCGCCGTCCTCACCGTGGCAACCTCGGTCATCCTCAGCTGGCTCTACCACCTGGGCTTCGGCGCGGTGCTGGTCTGCGCCCTCTACCACGCCGTGGTGGACGTCGTATTCGCCACCACGGGTGTCCTGAGCGCCGCCGCGCCGGCGTTCTGGGCCGTGGTGGCACTCCACGTCGCCGCCGCCGGCCTGCTCTGGTGGCGCGGCGCCTTGCGCCAGCCGATCGCGACCGCTTGAGTCGGAACATGGCCACAACCCCGCAACTGCGGCCCGCCGAGCGGCTCGTCTTCTTCACCGACGCCGTGGTCGCGATCGCGATGACCCTGCTGATCCTGCCGCTGCTGGAGTCCGTCGGCGACGCGGCGCGGGAGGGTCTCGATACCGTCGGCTACCTGGTTGAGAACCAGGGCCGGCTGGTCGCCTTTGCGCTCAGCTTCGTGATCATCTCGGTCTTCTGGCGCAGCCACGATCGCCTGTTCGAACCGGTCGAGCGCCAGGACAACGCACTTCTCCGCCTCAATGTGGCGTGGATGTTCACGATCGTCTGGCTGCCCGTGGCGACCGCGCTGGTGGGGTCGATGCCCACCGATCCCCTGCAACTCGTGCTGTACATCGGCACCATGCTCGCCACCAGCCTGCTCACCCTGGCGATGCGGTGGTGGCTGGGCCGCCGACCTGAGCTGGTCGCGCCGGGGCACCGCTTCGACCCGTCCGGGTTCGCCTCGATGGTCGTTGTCTCTGCGCTGTTCGCGGTGGCTCTCCTGCTGGCGGTCCTGGTTCCGGGGCTGGACTACTGGGCGATGCTGGTCCTGCTGCTGAACGCCCCGCTCGAGGCACTGCTGGCGCGACGTAGGCGCCCCTGACGCCCGGGCCGGCGTCCCCGGTTGCACCGCGGCCCCCACAGGCACTTCGGGGCGGAGGGACCGATCGGTCCCTCCGCCCCCAAGACGTGTGCTGCGACGTGGTCATCCTCAGGTCAGTCGCTCCCGGCCAACGGCCTCGCAACAGCGAGCGACTGCTCCCCCCCTGCAAGGGCCATGCTACGGAACGGCGTCCGTCGGCGTCTGTCCCCCCGAAGGGGGACACACCCTCTAGCTGGTGGCGTCGCCGGCGTCGGGAGTGCCGCCACCGGACGCGGCGGCCTGGCCGGGGCCCTTCCCGTCCGGCCGATGCAGCCTCGCCCTGCGCCGCCGCCAGACCAGCAGGGGGACGGCGATGATCGCGACGGCTGCGGCGAACGGCAGCACCGCGCCGACCACGGTCATCAGCATCCGGCTGCTCGAGACCAGCGCATTCCAGCCCGCGAGCAGTCCGCCCATGAAGCCCGTGGTCTCGAGCTCGCTGGCCGGTTCCGGCACGGTAAGGCTGATCGTGACCGGTGAGTTCGCGACCCGTCCGGCCAACGCGCGCTGCTGGGCAACCAGCGAGTCGCGCTCCGAGATGCGGTCGGTGATCTGGCTCTCGAGCTCGGAGAGCTCACGGACGCTTCCGGCCTTCCTCCACAGCTCGCGCAACCGCGCGATGGAATCGTTGAGTGTGTGCACTCTGGAGTCCACGTCTGCGACCTGGGTGGTGACGTCCTCGGACGAGATCACCCGGTTGGTCACCGTCCCGATCGACTTGAGCTGCTCGAGGGTGGAGTCCAGTGCCTCCGCCGGAACCGAGATCACCATCACAGAGATCAGATGCTGCTTCGCCTCCGCGTCGGTCTCGGTGACCAGGTTCTCCGCGGTGACCTGGCCGTTCATCGATGCGGCCAGCGACCGTAGCTTCACCGCCGCGCCCTCGACATCAGGCACGGTCAGGCTCACCTGGGCGGTCCGGGCCAGCTTCGGGGTGAGCGTGGTGTCGGGCTGGCCGGCCGGGGCCGGGGCCGGGACTGCCTCGGCGTTGCCGTCCGCCTTGGAGTAGGAGCCGTCCTCGGCTGCACTGCCGGCAGCCACCGGGTCGGCGCGGGATGCGGAGGATGCGCCGGAACAGCCGGCGAACAGGGCGAGGGCGGCTACCGTGGCCGCGGCGGCGAGTGCGCGGAGTGTGCTCATACGATCTGCACGCTTCCCGCTGGTGGCTTCGTTGCGCGAAAGGTACGCAGCAGCCGAACTGTTGCCGAATCGTGACCTGCAGCAGACTGGGCGGATGACACAGACCTATGACGTGGTGGTGATCGGAGCCGGGCCGGCCGGGGAGAACGTGGCCGACTACGCGACCCGCGGCTCGGCACGGACGGCGCTCCTGGTGGAACGCGAGCTGGTCGGGGGCGAGTGCTCCTACTACGCGTGCATGCCGAGCAAGGCGTTGCTGCGGCCCCTCGAGGTGAAGGCGACCGCCGAGCACCTGGGCGGGCTTCCGGCGGAGGTGCCGCTCGACGTGCCCGCGCTGCTGGCCCGCCGGGACGCCTGGGTCTCCGGCTACGACGACTCCGGGCAGGTCGGCTGGGCCCGTGGCGCCGGCATCGAGGTGGCCCGCGGGACGGGACGGCTGGACGGTGTCCGCCGCGTCAGCGTGACCGGCGAGGACGGCGACCGGCAGGTGGAGGCCCGTCTGGCCGTCGTGGTTGCCACCGGCAGCGTGCCGGTGATCCCTGACACGTTCGCCGGCCTGCACCCGTGGACCTCGCGGGACGCCACCGGTGTCGTCGAGGTGCCGGAATCGATCGCGGTCATCGGCGCCGGGGTGGTGGCTGTCGAGGCGTGCCAGTGGCTCGCCGCTCTGGGTGCCCACGTGACGCTGGTCGCGCGCGGGGATCGCCTGCTGCGCCGGTTCGAGCCGTTCGCCTCCGACCTGGTCGCCGAGGGGTTGCGCAGTGCCGGCGTGGAGGTCCGGCTGGGTGGGCGAGTGGGCTCGGCCGCCCGGCTCGACGCCGCTGACCGCGGCCTCGGCCGCGTCCACGGCGGACCGGTGCGCCTGGAGATCGATGGACAGGCCCGGGAGTTCGACGAAGTACTCGTGGCCACCGGCCGGCGTCCCGCCACCGATGGGTTGGGCCTGGAGTCGATCGGGCTGAGCCCCGAGCAGTTCAGCCGGGCCGACGCGCGCCCGGACTGGCTCCACGCCGTGGGCGATGCCAGTGGCGAGGCCCCTCTGACCCACTGGGGCAAGTACGCCGCTCGACTGGTCGGCGACCGGATCGCAGCCCGCGCCGAGGCAAGGCCGGACCCGCAGGTGCCCACCGCCGTGCCCGTGCCGCAGGTCGTGTTCACCGACCCGCAGGTGGCGACGTCCGGCTTCACCGAAGCCGACGCTCGCGCCGCCGACCTCGCGGTCGAGTGCGTGCAGGTGCCCCTCACCAGTGCCGCGGGGTTCGGCCTGCTGCGCGACGACGCCAGCGGCGCGGCGAAGCTCGTGTTCGAAGCCGGGACCGGCCGATTGGTCGGCGCAACCTTCGCCGGCCCTGAGGTCGCCGAGCTGGTGCACGCCGCCACGGTCGCGATCCTCGGCCGTCTGACCGCCGACCAGCTGTGGCACGCCGTTCCGTCCTACCCGACGGCGAGCGAGGTCTGGCTCCGGCTCTTGGAGGCCTACCGGGAGCACTGAGCCACCCTCGGCGGCAGCTGCCACTCCCCCTGCGGGTTCTGCGCAAGGAAGCCGCGCTCGGCCAGCAGGTCGAGCAACGCAAGGCAGCGCGGCACAGTCAGGCCCGCCCGCAGTGCCAGGTCACCGGCGGGCGCACTCCCGCGACCCGGCACGGCCTCGAACAGCCGCAGTTCGTCAGCGTCCAGCTCGTCGGTGGCCCGGCGCTCCCCCGGCGCTCGCGGGTTGGCCCGACCCAGTGGCGACAGCATCTCCAGCACGTCTTGCGCACCGGTGACCAGAACAGCCTCAGCCTCGCGGACGAGCCGGTGCGGCGTGACCGAGGTCGCACTCGTCACCGGACCCGGGACGGCCATCACCACCCGGCCCAGCACGTTCGCCCAGGTGACCGTGTTCCGGGCCCCCGACCGCGCCGCAGCTTCCACGAGCACCGTGCCGGGTGCCAGCGCGGCGATCAGCCGGTTCCTCGCCAGGAAGCGGACCCGCGTGGGGTGCTCCCCCGGAGCCAGCTCGCTGACCAGTACGCCGTGTTCGGCGATCCGCTCGAACAGGGGACGGTGGCCCGCAGGGTAGGGCTGATCCAGACCACAGGCGAGCACACAGATGCTCGGCGTCCGGCCGGCGAGGCAGCCCCGGTGCGCCGCCGCATCGATGCCGTAGGCACCTCCGGAGACGACACACCGTCCGGCTTCGGACAGCTCGGCGCCGAGGTCCGCGGACACGGTGTCGCCGTAGGCCGTGGATGCCCGGGAGCCCACGATCGCCACGGAATTGGCCGCCAGCGGCGCCAGATCGCCTCCACCGGTGACCCACAACCCCAGGGGCGAGCCGGACAGCTCGTTCACCGGTTCACAGCCGGCGAGGTCGGCCAGGCCGGGCGGCCAGTCAGGATCGCCGGGAATCACGAATCGCAGCCGCAGTTCCCTCGTGCGTTCCACGAGATCACCCGGCCGGAGCCGACGCGCCCGCTCCGCGATCGGCAGGTCGCCCTCAGCGCCCAGCAGCCCTGCCCACACCTGCGCCGCCCCGAAGCTCGCCACCGCATCCGCCAGCACAGGGTGTCCCGGCTCGACCACAGCAGTCAGGCACATCCGGGCGGTCCGCTCATCCATCACGTCAGCTCCGTCCTGTTCTCGCCCCTTCGCATCGCCAAGGCGGTGTGGAGGTGCTCCCGGGTGGGCCGGGCGACCCCTTCGAGATCGGCCACCGTCCAGGCGAGCCGCAGTACCTTGTCGACCCCGCGGGCAGACAGCCGCCCGCGCGCCACCGCCACATCCAGCAGATCGGAGCCTTCCGGCAACGGCAGCCGCTTGCGCAGGGCAGGGCCCGGAACCTCCCCGTTCGTGCGCCACCCGCTCGGCTCGAGCCGGTGCCGCTGCCGCTCCCGCGCGCCGGACACCCGTTCCGCCACCGCTGCCGAGCTCTCCCCCGGCTCGCACCGGCGCTCGAGGAAGGCGGCCCGCGCCGGCCTGAGCTCCTGGTGGATGTCGATTCGGTCCAGGATCGGCCCCGACACCCGGGACGCATACCGGCGCACCGCCATCGGCGGGCAGCGACAGTTCGCCCCCGGCGTGCCGGCCATGCCGCACGGGCACGGGTTCGCCGCCAGCACCAACTGGAAGCTCGCCGGGTAGGTGGCGGTCGCCACTGCACGGCCCAGCACGATCCGGCCCGACTCGAGCGGCACGCGCAACGCCTCCATCACCCGCGGGCTGAACTCCGGAGCCTCGTCCAGGAAGAGGACGCCGCGATGGGCGCGGGAGACTGCCCCGGGCACCGCGATCCGGGCGCCGCCGCCGACCAGGCTCGCCAGGGACGCCGAATGGTGCGGATCGGCGTAGGGCGGACGCCGGACCAGCCCGCCGTCCAGGTTGATGCCCGCCAGCGAGTGCACGGCGGACACCTCGAGTGCCTCGCTCAGCTCGAGGTCGGGCAGCAGGCCGGGTAACCGCTCGGCCAGCAGCGTCTTGCCGACCCCCGGAGGCCCGTGCAGGTACAGGTGGTGCCGGCCCGCTGCCGCCACTTCCAGCGCCCATTTCGCCTCCACCTGCCCGGCGACGTCGGCCAGGTCGAGCGGTGGACGTTGCGAGGCCGGCGGCGCGACGGGCGGAGGTTCGGTGGCTCCCGACCCGCCGGTGAGCACGTCGAACAGGTCGGACAGATCGGCCGCGCCCGCGATCGACAGGCCGGCCACCAGGGACGCCTCGCGCAATTGCGTGACCGGCACGACCACCCGCGCAAACCCCCGCTCCACCGCCGTGAGCAACGCAGGCAGCAGCCCCCGCACCGCGCGCACCCGACCGTCCAGGCCGAGCTCGCCGAACAGGGCGAGCCCCTCCAGTGCCTCCGGGTCGAACTTCCGCCCTGCGGCCGCCACGGCTGCCGCGATCGCCAGGTCGTAATGCGAGCCGGCCTTCGGCAGCGTCGCAGGTGAGAGGTTGATCGTCACCGGGTCGGACGGCCAGCCGAAGCCGGTCGAGGCCATCGCCGCCCGGCACCGGTCACGCGCCTCGTACAGCGCCGCATCCGGAAGACCCACCATCGTGGTGCGCGGCAGCCCGCTGCTGATCGCAGCTTCGACCTCGACCATGGTGCCCTCGATGCCGACCAGGGCGACCGACCAGGCCCGCGCCTGGCTCATCGGCCGATCCCCGGCACGTGGGTGATCACCGGCAGCGTGTCCCGAGCGAGCAGCACGCCCACTCCGTCGAACCGCACGTGCCGCACCGGCCCCGGTTGGGCGCGCAACCAGTGCAGCGCGACCTCGCGGAGCTTGGCCACCTTCCGGGGGGTGATCGCCTCCAGCGGCGGGCCGAAGCCCAGACCGCTGCGGCATTTCACCTCGCAGAACACCACCACCGGCTCCGGACCCGGCTCCAGCGCCACGATGTCGAGCTCCCCTGCCGGACACCGCCAGTTACGGTCCAGGATCCGCCAGCCGAGCCGCTCCAGGTGCGCCGCCGCAAGCTCCTCCCCGACGCGCCAGACCTCTGCCCTGCCCACCGCCACCACCTCCCGGTAGGCACTATCGGCAGCAGGCCGGTGAAGTGTTCAGGAGGGACGAGCGGGTGTGGACAACTCCGAGCCTGTGGACGAGGGGACGCCCCCGACCCGCTCGGCGAGCCGATCGGCCGGGTTCAGAGGTTGTCGGGGACCTTCAGTTCGCTGTGCGCGATCTCCTCGATGGAGACGTCACGGAAGGTGAGCACCTTCGCGCTCTTCACGAAGCGCGCCGGACGGTACATGTCCCAGACCCACGCGTCGCCCATCGACACCTCGTAGTAGACGTCACCGCCCTCGGTGCGGACCTTCAGGTCAACCGCGTTGCACAAGTAGAAGCGACGCTCGGTCTCCACCGCGTAGGTGAAGATGCCGACGACGTCCTTGTACTCCTTGTACAGCTGCAGTTCGAGTTCGGATTCGTACTGCTCAAGGTCCTCGGCGCTCATAACGAGTTCACCTTAATCGCTCGCCGGACGTTGTCGAAGCACATCCGGTGAATGCCGCTCGGCCCGTGCCGGTCCAGCCGCTCCTGGTGCAGCGCGGTGCAATACCCCTTGTGGATGTCGAAGGCGTAGTCGGGCAGCTGGTCGTGCCAGTCGGCCATGATCCGGTCCCTGGTCACCTTGGCCACCACGGATGCTGCGGCGACGCAGGCGGCGACCCGGTCGCCCTTCCAGATCGCCAGGCTGGGCATGCCCAGCCCGTCCACGCTGAACCCGTCGGTGAGCGCGAACTCAGCCTGGGGCCGCAGCCGCAGCAGTGCCCGACGCAGCCCCGCGAGGTCCGCCTGGTGCATGCCCAGCGCGTCGCACTCGTCGGCCTCCACACTGACCACGGCCCACGCCAGGGCCCGATCGAGGATCTCCGCGTAGACCCGCTCGCGTGCGGCAGGTGTGAGCAACTTGGAGTCGGCGAGCCCGGGGATCTCCCCCGCCTTCCCCGGATGCAGGATCACCGCCCCGGCCACCAGGGGCCCGGCGCAGGCGCCACGGCCGGCCTCGTCCGCTCCGGCGATCAGCTCGAAGCCGCCCCGCCGCAGCGAGGCCTCATAGGCGTAGATGCCGGCGTCCCGGCGTACCACCACCGCCACGGGGTCAACACACGACCTTCGGCCCCGACAGCACCGGGGCGGCGGGTGGAGTGCCACCCGCGGGGATGTTCTCGAACGTGCGGGGTCGGCTGATCCCGTGGAAGCGGTCGAACGGATAGACCACGGCGATCGCGGTACCCACGATGTTGCCGACCGGGATGAAGGCCTTCGATCCAGGCGGAGCCCCGCCGGTGTCGTCGCTGAGGTGGCAGCGGGAGTCCGCGGAGTCGTTGCGGTGGTCGCCCATGACGAACACCGTGCCCGCGGGCACGACCACGTCGAAGGACACCGAGGACGGCTCCACCCGCCGTCCGGTCGTCGGGTCGGTGTAGAGGTAGTCGCCCTCGTTCAGCGCGGTGCCGTTCACGGTCACCCTGCCCCGGGCGTCGCAGCAGGTGACGTGATCGCCTGCAACCCCGATCACGCGCTTGATCAGGTGGTTGGAACTCTCATCCGGGGCGAGGCCGACGAAGATCAACGCCTTCTTCAGCGGGTCGTCCTCGACCTTCGCCGGGGCGAGCCAGTTCTCGGTGTCCCGGAACACCACGATGTCGCCCCGCTGGAAGCCGACGATCTTCTGGACGGCGACCCGGTCACGGATCAGCAGGGTGTTCTCCATCGACCCGGACGGGATCACGAACATCTGCGCCACGAACAGCCGCAGCAAGGTAGACGCGATCAGCGCACCGACGACCACGATCGCGATCTCACGCAACCAACTTGCGGCAGCCAACCACCCTTCGTGGCGACCGCCGTTCTCACTGGGTGCGCTCACCGCAACCTCTCCCTCGACGTCCCTGACCACATTACGGCCACCGCAGGACGCCCAGCGCCTCAGCGGTCGCGCTTCTCCTTGATCTTCGCAGCCTTGCCGCGCAGACCACGGAGGTAGTACAGCTTGGCGCGTCGCACGTCGCCGAGCCGCTCGACCTCGATCTTCTCGATGATCGGGCTGTGCAGCGGGAACGTCCGCTCCACGCCGGTGCCGAAGCTCACCTTGCGAACGGTGAACGCCTCGGCGATGCCCGAGCCGGTACGGGAGATCACGGCGCCGGCGAAGACCTGGATCCGGGAGCGGTTGCCCTCGATGACCCGCACGTGCACCTTCACCTGATCGCCGGGCCGGAACTCCGGCACGTCGTCACGCAGTGCAGCCTTGCCGATCTGCTCAACCAGCTGGTTCATCCGATGTCCTCGCCAGTGCCACAGGTCACTTCGTCTCGTGTGTCATTCGTATCCGCCGGCGCCTTCCCCCTGTGGCAGGAGCGCTCGCGGCACAACGACTGACAAGTTTGCCACACCCGCAACGCGTCCTGTTAATCGGCCCGGGCCAGCACGGTCCGCTCCCTGCCGAGGGATGCTCCCGATTCGCTGTTGTTCCGGAGTCCGGGAGCGTTCCGGGGCGCGGGAAGCTCAGGCCCGGGGACGCGGACGGGCCCCGGAGACAACTCCGGGGCCCGCGCCGATCGTGCTGGTGCTACTTGCCGTCCCGCTTGAACAGCGAGGCGATCAGGTCGCGGTTGAGCTGGCTGATCGTGTCGAACGGGATCTGCTTGGGGCAGACCTCGGCGCACTCGCCGATGTTCGTGCAGCCGCCGAAACCCTCGGCGTCGTGCTGCGAGAGCATCTTCTTCACCCGCAGGTGACGTTCCGGCTGGCCCTGCGGGAGCATCGCGAGGTGGGTGATCTTCGCCGCGGTGAACAGCATGGCCGAGGAGTTCGGGCACGCCGCCACACAGGCGCCACAGCCGATGCAGGTGGCCGCGTCGAAGGCCCGGTCGGCCTTCTGCTTGCCGACCGCGTTGGCATGGGCGTCCGGAGCCGAACCGGTGCTGACCGAGACGTAGCCTCCGGCCTGGATGATCCGGTCGAACGCGGACCGGTCGACGACCAGGTCCTTGATCACCGGGAACGGACCGGCCCGCCACGGCTCGACGTCGATCACGGCGCCGTCCTCGAAGGAACGCATATGCAGCTGGCAGGTGGTGGTCGGCACCGGGGAACTGCCCCGCCCGTGGGCGGTCCCGTTGATCACCACGCCACACATCCCGCAGATGCCCTCGCGGCAGTCGTGGTCGAAGGCCACCGGCTCCTCGCCCTTGACGGTGAGGTCCTCGTTCAGCAGGTCGAGCATCTCCAGGAAGGACATGTCCGGGGAGACGTCCTGCACCTGGTAGGTGACCATGCGCCCCTCGGAGTGGGCGTTTGCTTGGCGCCAGACGCGCAGGGTGACGTTCACTTGTAACTCCGTTGCTTCAGCTCGATGGCCTCGTAGACCAGTTGTTCCTTGTGCAGGACGGGCTTCTGGCCGGTACCGGTGAACTCCCAGGCTCCGACGTAGAGGAACTCGTCGTCATGACGCAGCGCCTCACCGTCCTCGGTCTGGCTCTCGGCCCGGAAGTGGCCGCCACAGGACTCACGACGGTGCAGCGCGTCCACGCACATCAACCGGCCCAGCTCGAAGAAGTCGGCCACGCGGCCGGCCCGCTCCAGGGTCTGGTTGAAGTCCTCGTTCACGCCGGTGACCTTCACGTTCGCCCAGAAGTCCTTCTGCAGCTCGTCGATCTTCCCGATCGCCGTCTTCAGGCCTTCTTCGGTGCGCTCCATGCCGCAGTACTCCCACATGATGTGGCCGAGTTCCTTGTGGAAGGAGTCCACCGTGCGGTTGCCCTGCACCGCGAGCAGCTTCTCGACCCGGCCCTTCACGTCGTCGACGGCTTCCTTCACGGCCGGGTGCGTGTCGTCGAGCTTCTCGTACGGCGCGCTGGCCAGGTAGTCGTTGATCGTGTTCGGGAGCACGAAGTAGCCGTCGGCCAGGCCCTGCATCAGGGCCGAGGCACCCAGGCGGTTCGCGCCGTGGTCGGAGAAGTTCGCCTCACCGGTCACGTACAGGCCCGGGATGTTGCTGGACAGGTCGTAGTCGACCCACAGCCCACCCATCGTGTAGTGCACGGCCGGGTAGATCCGCATCGGCGTCTCGTACGGATTCTCGCCGGTGATCTGGGCGTACATGTCGAAGAGGTTGCCGTAGCGGGCAGCCACCCCGTCCGCGCCCAGCCGGCCGATGGCCTCGGCGAAGTCGAGGTAGACCCCGCGCCGCACCATCCGCTCGTTGCCCTCGTGGTCGAACTCCCTGACCGCAGGGCCGACGCCGCGTCCCTCGTCGCACATGTTCTTCGCCTGGCGGGACGCGATGTCACGCGGCACCAGGTTGCCGAACGCCGGGTAGATCCGCTCCAGGTAGTAGTCGCGGTCCTCCTCGGGGATCTGGCGGGGATCCTTGTCGCAGTCCTCGGCCTTCTTCGGCACCCAGATCCGCCCGTCGTTGCGCAGCGACTCCGACATCAGGGTCAGCTTCGACTGCGTCTCGCCGTGCACCGGGATGCAGGTCGGGTGGATCTGCGTGTAGCACGGGTTGCCGAAGTAGGCGCCCTTGCGGTGGGCCCGCCAGGTGGCGGTCACGTTGCAGCCCATGGCGTTGGTGGAGAGGAAGAACACGTTGCCGTAGCCGCCGGTCGCGAGCACGACGGCGTCGGCCGTCCAGCTCTCGATCTCGCCGGTGACCATGTCACGGGTGACGATGCCGCGGGCACGCCCATCCGCGATGATCAGTTCGAGCATCTCGTGCCGGGTGTGCATCTGCACCGTGCCGGCCGCCACCTGGCGCTCCAGCGCCTGGTACGCACCGATCAGCAGCTGCTGGCCGGTCTGGCCGCGGGCATAGAAGGTGCGCTGCACCTGCACGCCGCCGAAGGAGCGGTTGTCGAGCAGGCCACCGTACTCACGCGCGAACGGAACGCCCTGTGCCACGCACTGGTCGATGATGTTCGCGCTGACCTCGGCGAGCCGGTAGACGTTGGTCTCCCGGGCGCGGTAGTCGCCGCCCTTGACCGTGTCGTAGAACAACCGGTAGGTCGAGTCGTTGTCGTTGCGGTAGTTCTTGGCCGCGTTGATGCCGCCCTGCGCGGCGATCGAGTGCGCCCGACGCGGGCTGTCCTGGTAGCAGAAGTTGAGGACGTTGTAGCCGGCCTCACCCAGCGAGGCGGCTGCTGCGCCGCCGGCCAGGCCGGTGCCGACGATGATCACGGTCAGCTTGCGACGGTTGGCCGGGTTGACCAGCTTCGCCTCGAACTGGCGCGTGCTCCACTTCTTGTCGATCGGACCGCCGGGCGCCTTGGTGTCGGCGATGTCCTCGCCGAGGGTGAAGAAGTCGGCGCCGGGAAGCGGCTTTGCCGCCTTGGCCGCGGGCTTGGTCGTCGTCGTCATCATGCACCAATCCATCCGAAGAGCACCGAGACCGGCATGATCATGAAGCCGATGTAGAGGATGAGCGCGACCGCCCAGGCGCAACCGTTCAGGATGGCGCGGGCCTTCGCGCTGGTGTTGGCACCCAGCGTCGCGAACGCGCTCCAGAAGCCGTGCCGGATGTGCATGCAGACGGCGACCATCCAGATCGCGTAGACGAGCACCATCCACCAGATGCTGAACTCACCGAGCACCATCTTGTACGGGTTGTCCTCGAACGGACCCGCGATCAGGGTGGCGTGAACGGTGAACTGCAGCAGGTGGAAGATCAGGATGCCGGCCAGGATGATCCCGCCCCAGCGCATGGTGCGCGCCGAGTAGGTCTGCGCGAGCTTGCGCTTGGCCTCGTACGTCGTGGGGTTGGCAGCCAGAGCCCGCGACCACAACGTCACCGCCGAGTAGATGTGCAGCACGACGGCCGCGAGCAGGACTACGCGGAAGATCCAGATGAACCAGCCCGCAGGCAGGATCGGGTAGAGGATGCCACCGTCTGCCGTTTGCCCCTTGAGCCACTCTGCGTAGTGGTTGAAGGAGTCGGCCCCGATGAACATCTTGAGGTTGCCGAACATGTGCATCAGAAGGAATGCGATCAGGATCAACCCGGTGACGGCCATCAGGGCCTTCATCGCGACGGTTGATCGGACAGCTCTCTGATGTGGGGTAAGAGTCGTTGTCGCCACAGACACACCCTAGTGAGAATCGGCCCGCTCATCCGCCACCCGCCACCTTTCCGGGAGAGTGGGTCTCAGATTCCGGACAGGGACTGGACGAGACGGCCTTTCCGCAGATTTGGGCAATAGCGACGTTGCCTAATTGCGCCCCTCGAGGAGGTCCGGGCGACGTTCCGCCGTGCGGGCCCTGGCCTGCTCCATTCGCCACGCTGCGACCTGGCCGTGGTGGCCCGACAGCAGCACCGGCGGCACCTCCAGCCCTCTCCAGCTCGCGGGCTTGGTGTACACCGGGTACTCCAGCAGTCCCTCCAGGTCGGCGCCGTGGGACTCCTCCACCAGCGATTCCGGGTTGCCCAGAACGCCGGGCAGCAGCCGCACCACCGCTTCGGTGATGGCGAGCGCGGCAACCTCTCCGCCGTTCAGCACATAGTCACCCAGGCTCACCTCGAGCACGTCCATTCGCGTGGCCGCGTGCTCGACCACCCGGGCATCGATGCCCTCGTAGCGCCCGCAGGCGAACAGCAACCAGTCGCGTCCGGCGAGCTCGTGGGCGAGCGGCTGGCTGAACGGCACGCCGGCCGGGGTCGGCACCACCAGCAGCGGCACGGCGCCACCCGCTGGCACGAGCTGATCCAGCGCCTCGCCCCACGGCTCGGGCTTCATCACCATGCCTGCGCCGCCGCCGTAGGGGGTGTCGTCGACCGTGCGGTGGCGGTCGTGCGTCCAGTCGCGCAGGTCGTGGACGCCGATCTCCACGATGCCCGACTCGGCCGCCTTGCCGACCAGGGAGAGCTGCAGGGGCGCGAAGTAGTCGGGGAAGATGCTGACCAGGTCAATCCGCATCGGGGACCTCATCCAGCAGACCCGGGATGGGATCGATCACGAGGCGCCCTGCGCCCGGGTCGACCTCGGGCACCAGCGCCTCCACGAACGGCACCAACCGCTCCCCGGACGCCGTCCGGACGACCAGCAGGTCCTGGGCCGGGTGGTGCTGGACGGCGACGACCTCGCCCAGCCGCTCCCCGGACGGGTCGACGGCGGTGAGGCCGATCAGTTGGGTGTCGTGGAACTCGCCGTCCTCGACCGCCTCGCCCGCGCCGTCGGCCCACAGGTCGATCCCGCGCAGGGCCTCGGCTGCCGTGCGGTCGCCGACACCGGCGAAGGCCACAACCAGCCTCCCCTGCTGCCAGGAGTACCCGCTGACCGTGAGCGTCCGCCCGTTCGCGGTCAGGGACGCGCCGAGGGCGAACCGGTCCTCGACGCTGTCCGTGCGCGGGCGGACCGTGACCTGCCCGCGCAGCCCGTGGGCGCGACCGACCGTACCCACGATCACCTGGTCGGCCACGCGTCCTCCTTGGAATACGCTTCCGCCCCGACCGCGACGGCGGACGGGGCGGAAGAACGGGTGTTGCTCAGCGTCGGCGCGGCCGGCGGTCGACATCGACGAAGTCGACCCGCACCTGCTCGCGTCCGGCCAGAGCGGCGATCACCGTGCGCAGGGCGCTGGCCGTGCGTCCCTGCCGCCCGATGACCTTGCCGATGTCCTCGGGGTGGACCCGCACCTCGAGGGTGCGGACCCGGCCGCGATCGGACTCGCGCACCCGGACGTCGTCCGGGTTGGGCACCAGGCCACGGACCAGGTGTTCCAGCGCGTCAGCAAGCACGATCAGGCCTCTTCAGCCTCGGCCGGGGCGGCCGCCTCGGGCTCGGCCCCTGCCTCGGCCTGCTCGGCCTTCTTCTTCGACGACCTCGAGATCGCGGAGGTGGCCGGCTCGCTGTCGGCCTCGGCCAGCGCGGCGTTGAACAGCGCCACCTTGTCCCTGGGCTCCGGCTGCGGGTCGACCCCGGCCGGAGTGGTGTCGCCGCTGAACTTCTGCCAGTCACCGGTGCGCTTGAGCAGGGCGACCACGGCCTCCGTCGGCTGGGCGCCGACGCCGAGCCAGTACTGGGCGCGCTCGGAGTTCACCCGGATCACGGACGGATCGTTCTTCGGGTGGTAGAGCCCGATCTCCTCGATGGCCCGGCCATCCCGCTTGGTGCGGGCGTCCATGACGACGATGCGGTAGTGCGGGGAGCGGATCTTGCCGAGCCGCTTGAGACGAATCTTGACAGCCACGTGTGTGGTTTCTCCTGTGGAACTAGGGACGGTGACGTCACCATCCCGGACGGGTGAACACCGGCGCTCGCTGTGGGGCAACGCCCACCGGGTTCGGGTGGATCGGCGTCCGACGGCGATGAGAGGGCACCGACGGGCACAGATGCGCCGCTCATTGTGCCAGAGCATGCGGTGGCTGCGCCAATGCGCACCGGGTGAGCCCACGGCGAACACCGGAACAACACGGTGGCAGCCCGGCGTTGGCCCGGCATGCCCGATGAGGAGATCCTGGACGCGTACTCGGCAGCGGTCGTGCGCGTCGCCCGGAAGGTGCTGCCCGGTGTGGCGAGCCTGCGCGTGCACAGTCCACGCGGTGATGGCGGCGGCAGCGCGAGTGTGCTGAGCGCCGACGGCTACCTGCTCACCAGCGCCCACGTGGTCGATGGCGCCACGGCCGTCACCGCGTCGTTCGGCGACGGCACCGAGACCGCCCTCGACATCGCCGGTAGCGACCCGCTGTCCGACCTGGCCGTCCTGCGGGCCCGCGGCGAGGTGCCTGCACCCGTGGAGCACGGCGACGCTGCCTCCTTGCAGGTGGGGCAGCTCGTGGTCGCGCTGGGCAACCCGCTGGGACTGTCCGGCTCGGTCACCGCGGGGATCGTCTCCGCCCTCGGCCGCTCCCTGCCGACCCGGCGCGGCCGGGTCGTGGACGAGGTGATCCAGACCGACGCAGCGCTGAACCCCGGCAACAGCGGCGGCGTCCTCGCCGACAGCCACGGCCGCATGGTGGGGGTGAACACCGCCGTCGCCGGCGTGGGGGTCGGCCTGGCCGTGCCGATCAATACCAACACCCAGCGGATCATCGCCTCGCTGATCAAGACCGGTCGGGTGCGCCGGGCGTGGCTCGGGATCGCCGCCGGCCAGTCGCCGCTGCCCCCCGCGCTGGTCGACCGGCTGGGTCGCCGCAGCGGCCTGCGGGTGGCCCAGGTGCTGCCCGACAGCCCGGCAGCGGTCGCCTCGCTGAAGGGCGGGGACGTGGTGGTCGCCGTGGCGGGCGAGC
>MTLD01002504.1_pt2 | contig 25010 bp, 25 predicted proteins | sample 1982471 | NCBI WGS metagenome assembly MTLD01 (sample SAMN05712604, study PRJNA340218) | biofilm metagenome | isolation source: sample SPM anode biofilm adapted to -50 mV | place: USA | collected 2012-02-03 | reverse complement strand
GAGGGGCAGCGTCTGGGCCGTCCGCGCGGCAAGGTCGATGAGGCAGAGGGCGCCGGCGCCGCCGGGGCCGGCGAGCGCGAGGAGGGCCTGGCCGGGGCGGGGCCCGGGGCTGAGGGCCAGCGCCGCGTAGCCTGGCGGCAGGGGCATCTCGGCGAGGATTTTGCCGCTGGGGCCGTCGGCGCGGAGGAGGGCGTTGCCGGCGGCGTCGAGGAGGAGGAGTTCGAAGGGGGGAAGGGGCATGGTGGATCACCTCCGGGAATGGGTAGTATATATTATTCGGGCGACGGCAAAAAGCGCTGTTGGGCGGGCCGACCGTTTCTGTTATAATGGGAGGAGATGACATATTCCGGGCGAAGGAGGGGGCGGAGTGCGCAGGTTGCCTGTCCCGTGGGCCAGCCCCGGCGAAGCGATCTTTTATATCGTGCTGATGCTGTTCGCGATCGGCACGATCAACGTGTTCAGCGCCAGCTTTGTCCTGGCCGGGCAGTTGTTGAACGACAGTTATTTTTTCCTGAAGAGGCACCTGGTGGCTTTCCTGCTGGGGATGACGGGGCTGGCGGTGATAGTCCGGCTGGATTACCGCCGGCTGAGGAATTATTTGCCGCTGTTCATAATGGCGGTGCTGGCGATGCTGCTGGCCGTGCATGTGAGCGGGGTGGACGCGAACGGCGCCCGGCGGTGGCTGCGCTTGGGGTTCAAGTTTCAGCCGTCGGAGTTTGCCAAGCTGGCGTCGGTGCTGATGACGGCCTCGTATATCGGCCCGCGCCTGGAGAAGGGACTGCCGGTGACGATTTTTTCCTGGCCGGTGGTTTTGACCGGGGCGATGGGGGCGTTCGTGCTGCTCCAGCCGGATATGGGTACGGCGGTGGTGATCGTCGGCCTGTGCCTGCTGCTGTATCTGCCGAGCGGCATTCCGCGGCGCCAGGTTTACGGCTTGATGTTCTGCGCGGCGATGGGGACGGTGTACCTCGTTTACGCCGCCTCTTACCGGGCGGAGCGCATCATGGCGTGGCTCGATCCCTGGTCGTACGAGCAGACGAGCGGCTACCAGACGGTGCAGGCGCTGCTGGCCATCGGTTCGGGGAGCCTGTTCGGCACCGGACTGGGGATGGGGGCGAGCAAGTTTCATTATTTGCCTGAGGCGCATACCGATTTTGCTTTCGCGGTGCTGTGCCAGGAGATGGGCTTCGCGGGCGCGGCGCTGGTGTTGGCGCTGTTCGCGGCTCTCGCCTGGTACGGGATAAAGACGGCTCTGCGGGCGAGCGACGGCTTCGGTATGATGCTGGCGACGGGGACGACTTTCCTGATTGTCGGCCAGGCGGTGGGCAACATCGCGATGGTGTGCGGCCTGCTGCCGGTGACGGGGGTCCCGCTGCCGTTCATCAGCTTCGGCGGGACGTCGCTGTTTGTGAATTTGCTGGCGGCCGGGCTGCTGATCAGCGTGGGCCGCCGGTCGATAAGCGGCAGCGCGCCTGCCGCGAAGCGGGACGAGGATACCGGCGACGGCGGCCGGCTGAGGGTTGTGGACCGCCGTACGATCAGGAAGCCGGAGAAGTAATAAGAAAAAGAAATGCGAACGGAGTTCAGAAACCCCCAAATGCATCGCAGATGGGGGTTTATTATTTTCTGTGTTTAGCCGCCCAAACATTATGGCAATAATCCCTATAAAGGGGGGCGGCGTATGTTTTGGCTGATCCGCGTGGGCGCTTATCTGCTGAGTGGCGCGGTTATGTGGCATTTCGTACAGGCTGGGGCGGGGACGGAGGGGTTATTCCAGGGGCGGCGCCTGGCCCTCGACGCCGATAACGGCCTGGTGTTCGGGGTGTGCGCCGGTCTCGCGCGCTTTACGGGGTTCGATGTGACGCTTATCCGTCTTGGCTGGGCGTTGGCCGCGTTTTACCGCGGTGTGGGGCTTGCGCTGTATATCCTGGCGTTTTTGTTGATGCCTATGTAAGGGTGTCGTCCTGCGGGGCCGACCTGACGGTCGGTGCCATTTTTTTTTGCCGCCGGTGTCGCTGTCAGTCAAATTCACATAAAATGTATTAGGTCTACAAAGAAGGAGGTAGAGTCGCTTTGAGCAAGTTTTCCGGGCCGAAGTGGTACGACGAGGTGGCGATGGCGGACGTGCAGCCCGTGCAGGTAGAGAAGATGATGGAAGAGTGCCTGGACACCGCCGTCACCCCGGTGACCGGTGTCGAGTTTCCCATTCCCGACGGGATGATGGCTCACGCCTACGTACCCTGGCAGTGTTACGAGAAGGCGTTTTCGCCGCGGGATGCTCTGATGAGAGGCACTCTTTTCCCCGAGCTGTGGGGCGCGTATCCTATCCCGAAATAATGGCGACGGAGGTGAATGATTCGTGGATTGCACAGAACAGGCCGCCATGCTGAAAAAGATCCAGGAAATCGAGTTCGTGGCGGTGGAGCTCAACCTGTACCTCGATACGCATCCTGGCGACGAGGATGCGATCAATGACTATAATTGCGCGGTGGAGGTCCTGAGGCAGCTGAGGAAGGATTACGAGGCCGCGTTCGGTCCGCTGTTCAACTTCGGCTGGGGCGGTTTCTCGAAATGCCCGTGGCGGTGGGTCGAGGGTCCCTGGCCATGGGAAATTTGATGTGAGGGAGCAATGACGAGATGTGGATATATGAGAAAAAGCTGGAGCATCCCGTTAGGGTAAGCTGCCCGGACCTGAAGTTCGCCAAGCAGGTAATCACGCAGTACGGCGGTCCGGACGGCGAGTTGTCGGCTTCCCTGCGGTATTTGAACCAGCGCTATTCAATGCCTTTCGATAAGGCCAAGGCCCTCCTGACGGATATCGGCACGGAGGAGATGGCCCATATGGAGATGATCGCTGCCCTGGTGTTTAAGCTGGTGGATGGCGCGTGTTGCGAGGATTTCCAGGCGGCCGGCTGGGACGGCCAGTGGGCGCAGCACGGCCGCGGCCTGTTCTGGACGGATGCCAACGGGGTGCCGTGGTCGGCGAAGTATATCGCCTGCCTGGGTGACCCGATCACCGACCTGACGGAGGATATGGCGGCCGAGCAGAAAGCCCGCACTACGTACGAACATCTTATCGGCTGCACGGACGACGAGTGCGCCAAGGATACGCTGCGGTTCCTGTGGGAGCGGGAGGTGGTCCACTTCCAGCGGTTCGGCGAGATGCTGAACGATGTGCAGGAGTGGATGAACCAAAGCAAGCATGTATGGACGGGACACCGGACAGAGGAGAAGGAATAGGGAGGAAAGGGAAACAGCGGCTTACGGCCGCTGTTTTTGCGCCTCAAAACCACACGTCGTGTTGTGTTGGATATCAAGCTTATGGACGGTTTGGGCAAATCAACCGATATGAAGTGATGGCATAGCCCATTCCAACAGCGACTCTAGCCCCTTAAGGGGTAGTGGAAGGCGGCTGGAGAAGAACTAAATAGTTTTAGGGTGAACTGTTGTTTTTCTCCGAGTATGGTAGAATGTTGTTAATAAAAGCGGAGTATGGTTATTCTATCCTGAAGCCAAAAGCAGCAGCGCTCTGGGGGGACGTTAAGTTGGATACAGAAATCTTGCTGGTAGCGCCATACAAAAAGCTGGCTGAACTGGCGGAACAATTGAAGCCGGAAATAGGGCTGCCTTTTGACGTAGCTGTTGGCAACCTTGATGAGAACAGACAGGATATCGACGCCATTATTCAACAAGGTATAAAAGTGATAATATCTCGGGGCGGGACAGCGCAGTACCTACGGGAGCGGCTGGATATTCCCGTTGTCGAGATCCCGGTGACCTCGTTCGATATTTTACATGCGATTAGCAGCATGGAGAAAAAGGGGTATACGAAATTCGCTTTCAGCACGGCAGCTAATATTATTGTCAGCGCCGAGCATTTCGAACAGATCCGCGACCTTTCTCTGCGGTTTGAGCCTTCGCAGGTGAAGGGTATTCCTACGAAAGTTAAGGAATTAATTGCTGTAGGGATAGAGGCCATCGTCGGCGATGTCTATTCGACCCGTGAAGCGATAGCAAACGGTATTCACGGCCAGTTATTGGAATCCGGTCAGGAGTCTTTGCTGTACGCCATGCGCGAAGCTGAACGGGTTTTAGAAGCCAACAAGAAAGAAAAGGCTAGAATCCAGGAAATGGAGGCGATTTTAAACGTTATCAGCGAGGCGGTTTTGGCTATCAACAGGCAAGGGCAGGTGACCTTGTATAACGTATCTGCGGAAAGAATTTTCGAGTGCCCCCGTGAAAAGGTAATTGGTCAGCGGATTGGTGAATGTCTGCCAAATAGTGATCTAGGAATCCTCTTGCAACGTAGAGAAAAAGAAAAGAACGTCCTAATGGAGATTGACCGAAAAAAAATCATTGGTGAGCGTATACCGGTTGTAATTGACAATGAGGTTCAAGGGGCTGTTGCCGTCTTTGAAGAAGTAACCCATATCCAGGAGCTGGAGCTTAGCATACGCCAACGGGCAGCTGCCAAAGGCCTGGTGGCTAAGCGGACTTTTTCCCAGGTTACGACAAACAGCCCGGAAATGATGAAAATAATCAAGCAGGCGCGGCAATACGCAAGGTCGGAGGGCACTATCCTCATACACGGCGAGACAGGAACCGGCAAGGAGTTGTTTGCGCAAAGCATTCACAACGCTAGCAAGCGGGCGAGCGGCCCGTTTATATCCATCAACTGCGCGGCTTTAAGCGAAAGCTTATTAGAAAGTGAGCTTTTCGGGTATGCGGAAGGTTCGTTCACTGGTGCGACCAAAGGCGGGAAAGAAGGGCTGTTTGAATTAGCCCACGGTGGGTCTATTTTCCTGGATGAAATCGGTGAGATATCGGCGAACTTTCAGGCAAAATTGCTGCGGGTTTTGCAGGAAAAAGAGGTGCGCCGGGTTGGGGGCGATAAAGTTATTCCGGTCGATGTCAGGATAATTTGTGCTACCAATCGGGATTTGAAGGAGGAAGTCAAAAACAAACGCTTCCGCGAGGATTTATACTATCGCCTGGCTGTTCTGGAATTAAAGCTGCCGCCACTGCGAGAGCGGAAAGCGGATATTATTCCCATGGCGGTATCGTTTATTAAACAAGAATGCATTGCCGAGAGCAAGAACCTCTATTGGCATAGCGACGATATATTTTGTTGCCTGCTCAAACACAAGTGGTACGGCAACGCCAGAGAGTTATATAACTTTATCAACCGGTTGGTTATTTGCAGCGAAGAGGGTGAATTACAAGAAGCCTTTATTGAAGAAATGCTGGCTTCCGAACTTGATGAGGATAAAAACTCCGACCAACAAATTACTATCCGGGTGCATAAAAATTTGAAACAAATGGAAGCAGAGTTTCTAACAAAAATGATTGATAATTATGGAGGTAACAAGAAACTGCTGTGCGAGGATTTAAAAATTAGCCCCATGACCCTGTGGCGAAAACTGAAAAACAAAAATGATATCTGAGGAGTGGATCAATTTCGTCATTTTCCACGGGGAAGACGCGCTTAAAAAGCTCTGTGGGAAGTAAAATCAACTAAGTGAACATGCAAATCAAGTGAACAACAAATATGATATGAGAAATATCATATTTGTTATAAAGGCTTCTGATTGAGGCCTTTTTTTTCTGGATATATGCGCTGGCAAGATGGCCTTAAGCCTGATAAGCCAGTAACGTCAGCTGTTGGCATAATAATTGCGTGGATATGAGGACGTAAATGCTAGGACAATATCTGAGGAAAGGAATAGCTATGAAACAGAAAAACAATGCACTAGTCATTAATCCAATTGACAGCGTGGCTGTAGTACTTCAACCTTTGCGGGCTGGCGATACAGCCGTCGGGATAGTCGCCGGCGAAGAAAAGCAAGTTCGTGCTTTACAGGACATTCCCATTTATCACAAGATAGCGATCCGTACCATCCAGAAAAACGGGGAAGTATTTAAGTACGGGAAGAATATCGGGCGGGCAATCTGCGACATAACCCCCGGTGAACATGTCCATAGCCATAACATTGTGAGTAACAGGGAAGAGATTGCCGAAGAAGGGCGGTAACATCGATGAATTTCTGGGGTTATAAGCGACCTGACGGCAAGGTGGGTATTCGTAACCGTATTCTCATCCTGCCCACCTGTGGATGCGCAAGCGAAACTTGTCGCATGGTTGCCAACCAAGTCCAGGGGGCTGTAAGCATAATAAACCAAAACGGGTGCGCCCAGGTCGAGGGGGATCTTGCGATTACGAAAACCGTTCTTGCCGGACTGGCGGCAAACCCCAACGTTTATGGCACGGTGCTGATCGGTCTAGGCTGCGAGAGTGCTCAACCGGCCGACATGGAGACGTTGATTCGGGCCAAGACTAACAAACCTTTAAAAACCCTGATTATCCAGGAAGAGGGTGGCACCATCGCCACCATCAGGCGGGCCGCGGAATACGCCTTGCAGATGGCGTTGGAGGCGTCGAAGCTGCCGCGGGCAGAGTTTCCCCTGTCTGAACTGATCGTCGGGACAAATTGCGGCGGCTCTGACCCCACATCAGGTATCAGTGCAAATCTTGTCGTTGGCAATCTTAGCGATAGACTGGTGGATGCGGGTTCAACGTCCATTCTCTGTGAAACCACCGAGTTTATCGGGGCTGAACAAATTTTGGCCGAGCAGGCTGCAACACCGGAAATTGCCCAACAGGTATATGATATTGTCAAACGTTACGAGGAGCATCTGGCGAGAGTCGGCGAGGGTCTGCGCAATGGCAATCCTACGCCCGGTAACAAGGCCGGCGGTATTACGACGTTGGAGGAAAAATCTTTGGGCTGTATTCACAAAGGCGGGCATCGCCCCATTGTAGAGGTATTCGATTACGCCCAGTCGCCGACAAAGAAAGGCCTGGTTATTATGGACACTCCCGGTTACGATATTGCCTCCGTCACCGGGGTGGCTGCCGGCGGAGCCCAGGTCATGGTTTTTACCACTGGCCGGGGGACGCCGACAGGCAACGCTATTATGCCGGTCATAAAGTGTACGGGGAACAGGGATACTTACCGAAAAATGAAGGACAATATTGATTTTGACGCCAGCCAGATTGTCAGTGGCGGACGAATGGTCGAGGATATGGGAGCCGAACTTCTGGAAGAAGTTCTTGCCGTTGCCAACGGGAAGCTGGTCAAGTCTGAAGCGCTCGGTTTTAACGATATTGCTATTAGCAGGCTTTGCAATTATGTCTAAGCGGCCTATTGCAAGTAATTCACAAGCATGTGCGAGGGGTGAATGAGATGTAACATGGACTGCGGCTAGCTATGCATGCTCAAACAAAGTAGTAGTTCCGAGAAGGAGGCGTTATGGTGAGTAACAACATGGTAGCTTTAATCACCGGGGGAGCAACAGGAAGTGGAAAGGCGACAGCGCTGGGGTTAGCTCGAAAAGGTGTTAACGTGGTTGTCAATTATTTCGGTAACGAGCCGGATGCCAAGCAGACAGCGACTGAGATCGAAAAACTGGGGGTATCCTGCTTGCTGCAGGAGGCTAACGTCGCTGACGACACCCAGGTCAAGACTATGATCAAGAATGCGATCGACCACTTCGGCCGGCTCGACTATCTGGTTAATTGTGCAGGCGTTACTGTATTTGTTGACCTGGACGATCTGGATGGGCTGAAACCGGAACACTGGCACAAAATCATGGGGGTCAACGTTGAAGGAATCTTCTACGTAAGCAGAGCCGCTAGCCCTTTTCTTAAACAAACCAAGGGCAAGATAGTCAATATAACCTCTATTGCAGGACTTACCGGGCAAGGCAGCTCTATCGCGTATGCGGCTTCAAAAGCGGCGGCCATCAACCTGACCAAGGCTCTGGCCAGGGTGCTTGCACCGGATATCACTGTAAACAGTGTTGCTCCCGGTATCGTTCTTACCCCATGGGTTGCCGGGCGCGAAGAGCACGTAAAACGATATGGCGAGGGTACTCCGCTCGGTAAGGTCTGCCAAGCCGACGATGTGGCCGAAGTCATTATTGCCTTGCTTACTTCCGCGTCAATGGTAACTGGACAGACTCTGGTTGTTGATGGTGGCATGACACTCTAAAAATATATTAAAGGAGAGGATCGCGTAATGGCAAAATCACTCAAAATTGCTGTATTGGCAGGGGACGGAGTAGGTCCGGAAATCACGGCGGAGTCGGTTCGTGTCTTAAAAGCCGTCGAATCGAAGCTGGGAACTTTCAAATTTGACTTTCAGGATCAGGACACGAGCGTAGAACGCTATCGCCGTACCGGCGTAGCCATGACGGAAGAAGCTTTCAACGATTGTAAAGCGGCTGACGCAATCCTGCTGGGCGCCATGGGCATTCCCGAGGTGCGCCTGCCGGACGGGACCGAAGTGCAGCCGTCCATTATTCTCCGCCTGCGTTTCGAGCTCGACCTTTACGCCGGGGTGCGGCCGATCAAATATTTCGAGGGTGCGGCCAGCCGGATTATGGACCCGCGGATCGATTACGTTATCATGCGGGAGAATACCGAAGGCCTTATCGGGGCCCGGGGTGGCGGCAATCTTTTGCATGACGAAGTCGCCACCGACACCATGATAATTACCCGCAAGGCTACCGAGAAAATTGTCCATGCGTCTGCCAAGTTGGCACAGTCCAGGGCTAAAATGCTTGGCCGCCCTGGTAAAGTGGCCTGCGTTGACAAGTCCAACGTCCTTCGGTCCTTCGCCTTTTTCCGCAAGGTCTTCGACGAAGTGATGGCAGGCTATCCGGATTTGCAGAAAGACTATTCGTATATCGATTCGATGACGATCAATATGATTCTCTGGCCGGAAAAATACGACGTTATTGTGACCGAGAACATGTTCGGCGACATTATCTCCGACCTGGGGCCGGCTACAATCGGCGGTATGGGTATGGCGCCTTCGGGCGATATCGGCGACAACCACGGCATGTTCCAACCTTCTCACGGCTCGGCGCCAACCATCGCCGGCAAAAACATCGCCAATCCCATTGCCACAATTCTCTCCGGAGCAATGATGCTCGATTGGCTGGGCGACAGGAATCCCGGTCTGATGCTCAAGGAAGCGGCAACAATGATTAATTCGGCTGTCGGCGAGTTCGTCCGTAAGAAGGAAGGCCTGACATCCGATATCGGCGGCAAAGGGACGACTACCGGCGTTGGTTCTGGCATAATCAAAGAAATTGAACAGATGAAACTCGGATAAAACCATAGCAGGCAAGAGCAGCACCCGACGTCTTGGTCGCCGTATGTCCAACACCAGGGTGCTGCTTCCCCTAAACGGTCAATCTAATGAATTGGAGAGTGAGACTATGCTGCTGGCATTGGTAGCAATCACAATTGCCGCATTGTTCATTTTGATCGTGAGGTATAAAACCAATCCTTTTGTGGCGCTAATTGCCGCCAGTATATTTCTTGGCTTGACGGCAGGAATGGCCCCGGCAGCCGTAGCTAAATCAATTGCTGCCGGAATGGGCAATACGTTGGGGTTCATCGCCATCGTCCTGGGGTTCGGTACGATGATGGGTAAATTAATGGCCGAGTCGGGAGCCGCCGACGTGATGGCCCGTCGCATGATCCAATTGGTCGGCGAACAGAACGTCCACTGGGCCATCACGGTTGTCGCTTTTATTATCGGTATCTCGGTATTTTTCCAGGTTGGATTGGTTCTGCTGATTCCGCTACTGTTCACCATTGTCTTGCGGACAGGGGTGTCGCTGCTTTTTGTCGTGGTTCCTCTCATTGCCACACTTAGTTCAGTGCAGCATTTCATGCCGCCGCATCCGGCGATCATGGCCATCGTTAATCTTTTGCACGCCGACGTGTCCAAGACTATACTTTACGGTATTGTGGTTTCGATTCCCTGCGCGATTATTGCCGGCCCCTTATATGGTATGTACATCAGCAAGCGAATTATAAAGAATCCCTCTCAGGAAATGGTTGCCAAGTTCTGTACAACCACGGTCTATGAAAATCCGCCGAGTTTCGCCAGTTCGGTGATAACGATGGTTTTTCCGATTGCGCTTATGCTGCTGTCGGAAGTAGCCGACCTGGCATTCAAAAAAGGTTCGACGGCACATGGCCTACTCAAGTTCATAGGCGACCCTTCGATTTCGCTTTTTCTATCTTTGCTGCTAGCACTGTATACTTTCGGCTTTTCCCGCGGCTTCAGCAAGGAAAAGATCAACAAATTCACTTCCGAATGCCTGGGCCCGGTGGCAATGATTTTGCTGGTTATCGGTGCCGGCGGGGCTTTTGGGAAAATACTGGTTGACAGTGGCGTCGCCAAAGCCGTAACAGCCATGGCTACCAAAATGAGTATTCCCCCGTTGCTGCTCGGCTGGTCTATAGGCTCGTTGCTACGTATAAGCGTCGGCTCAGGAACGGTGTCGATGATTACCACCGCCGGTATGCTGAGCCCGTTGGTCATGTCGGGAGCGGTTTCCCCGGAACTCATGGTCATGGCGATCGGCGCCGGCGGTACAGGTTTTTCGCACGTGACAGACTCGGGGTTCTGGGTGGTAAAAGAATTCTTCGGTCTCACCATGGAAGAAACGCTTCAGACCTGGACGGTTTCCGTTTCGATCATATCCATTGTCGGCATAGTGATTATCAGCATTATGGGCGCTTTGGGCTTTTAGCCGCCAAGTAGAAGCGAGCGCTGTTACGGCTACAGATAAGGGGTGAGGAAATGGAGCCGATACTTTTCATTGCTGGCTCGCCGGAAATGGCCAAGGTGGCTGAAGGGATTGCCGCCGAACGGGGGTTGAGCCTGCCTGTTGCAGTAAGCAATATGGAAGAGGCGGAAAAGCTGGTTCTATCCACTTATCCCGATGCCCGGGTGCTGATATGTCGAGGAGGAACGGCCCAAACCCTGAGAACTTTGCCCGGCAAAATTATCGTTGATATCACGTTGGCGATAAGCGATCTCGCAGAACCGGTCAACCGCTTGATTGTTGCCGGCATTAAAACAATTGGCGTTTTAGCCCACCGCAATGTGATAGGGGAGGATGAAGAAACTCTACGCTTGGGCGGCGTGGAAATCTTCATGCGCTCTTGGAAGAGCAAGGATGATCTGGCCAAGTCAATCAGCGATTTTTCCCGTATGGGGGTTCAGGGGGTTGTCGCCGATAAGAGCGGAGCCCGCGCTGCGAAAGACCATGGTTTGAGCGTCGAGCCACTCGAGTCGGGGACGGCGGCGATCAGACGGGCAATAAACGAGGCCCAAAAAATCGCCAAATCCCAAGAAGTCGAGCGGGCGCGGGAAAAGGATAAGGCGCAAAAAATCCAGCGGAACATCGCGAGCATTTATTCGGCTCTGGAAAGGGCGGTCGCCGCCACGGAAGAGTTGACCGCCTCCTCAAAAGAGCTGGCAAATACAAGCCTGGAGACGGCAGACACAGCCGAAACTGCGGCCACGACAGTCGAGGATACAACGCAAATACTGGCGATTATCGGCCGTGTGGCCCGCCAGACAAATCTGCTGGGTTTGAACGCGGCTATCGAAGCCGCCAGAGCTGGCGAGGCGGGACGGGGGTTTTCGGTGGTGGCCGAGGAGGTTCGCAAACTTGCTGATGAAAGTAATAAGTCTGTCGAGCTTATCAGGCAAATGCTGACCAACCTCCAGACTGCCGTCGAACATGTAAAGGAGATTATTTGTCAAGGTAAAACTATTACCGAGGAGCAAGCCAAAGCGACTCAGGATCTAGCCCAGATGCTTGAAGGCATCCGGCTTGCCGGGCAGGAACTTCTGGAACTGGCCGAGGTCGGTGGCCTGTAATTGAACTGTTGCAATTCCCCAGGGCTGCCCCCGCGGGTTACTAAAAACGCCTGAACTGCGGGGGCAGTCGGCAATGGGGCATGGGGGCAGGCCGATGATGGCAAAATTTTTGCTCCCTCACCCGGGAAACGGGCAAGGAGGGAGTCGTCTGATAGATTGCGTGGCCTTGAACTAAACGAACCGGTAAGCTGCGGTCGTGAATATAAATAGCACTTTAAAGGAGGGTTAATATGTTTTTACGCGAAAAGCTGAAGAACGAGGAACCTCTTTTTGGACCGTTTATAAATCTCTGTCATCCGGCAGTGCTCGAAATCGCCGGATTGGCCGGCTTTGATTTTGCGATCATCGACACGGAACACGGCGAAATTTCCTCCGACCGGGCGGTCGACCTGGTAAGAGCGGCCAAGCTAGCCGGAGTCAGTCCGGTTGTTAGGGTTTATAGCAATCAGCCGGAGCTAATCGGCAAAGCCTTGGATATTGGGGCGGAAGGAGTTCAGATTCCGCAGATAGCGACAAAAGCTGAAGCAATAGCCGCGGTGAAAGCGGCTAAGTTTTCGCCTGAAGGGGAGCGGGGCTGTAACCCGTACGTACGGGCCGCGCAGTATTCGGCAACTGACAAGCGGGCCTTTTTTGCCGATGCTAACACCGAGACGGCAGTAATTGTCCAGGTGGAAGGCAAGGAGGGCATGGAAAATTTGCAGGGTATCCTGACTGTCCCGGGCATCGATGTTCTTTTTATCGGCCCATACGATCTTTCCGCTTCTCTTGGTATCCCGGGGCAGGTCGACCACCCGGCTTTGGCGGCGGAAATGCAGAAGACGATGAAATTAGCCCGCGCGGACGGGGTGGCCATTGGCTTCTTTGTCGATGATGTGGAGACCGCGATCAAGTGGAAGAGGTTAGGCGTAAAGTACGTATCCTTTGCCGGCGACGTCGGGATTTTGTACGAAGCTTTTGTCAGCAAAGTAAGGACGTTTAAAACAGCCTAGTCCGGCGCTTGGCCTTATCCTCTGACTAACTAGCTTCTGACTTACACCGGCGGGTCAGGATAAACAAACTGGAGGTATTCAAAGTCATGGATATAATTCGTGCCGCCATTATCGGTCCTGGCAACATCGGGATCGATCTGATGAAAAAAATTGCTCGCAGCCAAAACCTAGAACTTGTTCTGATGGCGGGGATCATAGCCGACTCGCCGGGAATGACGCTTGCCAGAAATGACGGGATTGCCGCCACGGCGGATGGGATCGACGGGCTACTGGCTTATCATGCCAAAAATAAAATTGATATCGCTTTTGACGCCACCGGGGCCCGTCCGCATCTCAAGCACGCGCCGCTCCTTAGGGAGGCGGGAATTTTCGCCGTAGATTTGACGCCGGCGGCCGTGGGTCCCTATGTAGTGCCTGCGGTAGGCATGGACAAGCAATTGCGGGAAGAAACAAATGTGAACATGGTTACTTGCGGCGGGCAGGCGACGGTTCCGATCGTGTACGCGATCAACCAGGCCGCGAAGATCGATTATGCGGAGATCGTATCTACTATCAGCAGCCGAAGTGCAGGCCCGGGTACGCGACAGAACATCGATGAGTTCACGCAAACTACCCGCAACGCATTGGTCAAGGTCGGCGGGGCAACAACCGGAAAGGCCATCATCATCCTAAATCCTGCCGAACCGCCGATAATGATGCGCAACACCATTTATACCAAGTGTGATTCCGGAAAAATTATGGATATCCAAGAATCAGTAGTGGCAATGGTCGAGAAACTGCAGCAGTACGTACCCGGGTATCGTCTAAAAGTGCCCCCCTACGCCGATGGCGAACGGGTTGTCTCGATGATTGAGGTTGAGGGCGCGGGCGACTATCTGCCCAAGTACTCCGGGAACCTTGATATCATCACATCCGCAGCCGTGGCGGTCGGACAGCGTTATGCCGAGCTCAAGAAGGAGGGGACCATCAGATGAACCATATTCGTATTATTGATAGCACTCTGCGCGACGGCATGCATGCCGTAAGCCACCAACTGACGCCGGCCCAAATGGAGGCGGTCGCCGCGAAACTGGATGATGCTGGTGTCGACACCATAGAAGTCGGCCACGGCGACGGGCTTGGCGGTTCATCGTTCCAATACGGTTTCTCCCGGGCGCCGGAAGCCGAGTACTTTCGCGCAGTAAGCAGCAGTCTGCGTAAAACCAAGCTGGCGGTTTTGCTTATTCCGGGCATTGGCACGGTGGAAGACCTCGAAGTCGCCATGGAGTGTGGAGTCAAAGCTGTTCGAGTTGCCACCCATGTTACCGAAGCGGATACCGGAGAGCAGCATATCAAGTTTGCTAAAGCTCACGGCCTGGAGGCCATTGGTTTTTTGATGATGTCCCATATGGCGCCCCCGGAGAAGGTTCTCGAACAGGCTAAAATGTTTGAGAGTTATGGCGCTGACGCTTTGTATGTCACCGATTCGGCGGGAGCGATGTTGCCGGCTGATATCCGGGTACGCATCGCTCTGGTACGCAAGGAATTGTCCATACCTATCGGCTTTCATGCCCACAATAATTTAGGGCTTGCCGTTGGCAATACGCTTGCGGCAATTGAAGCCGGGGCGACCATGGTTGACGCAACGGTGAGCGGCTTAGGCGCCGGCGCAGGAAACACCCAACTGGAAGTGCTGGTTGCGGTATTGAATAAGGCCGGATACGATCTTGGGATTGATCTCTATAAAGTCATGGATTTGAGCAAGAATATCGAAAGCCTGATGCACCGTCCTCAGATCATTAACGGCGATGCGCTGGCCATCGGCTACGCCGGCGCGTATGGTAGTTTCCTGCTCCACAGTCGGCGAGCGGCGGAAAAATTTGGGGTCGATGCTCGTGATATTTTGCTGGAACTCGGCCGCCGTAAAACAGTGGGCGGTCAGGAGGACATGATTATCGATGTAGCTATCGAACTTGCTCAACGCAAAGGATGATATGTTAGCCTGCCGGCCTCGTAAAGGCACGTTTTGCCGGGGTGTTCGTATATGCCATACATCAAGGCGCATGCTGAGGGGCTTTCAAGGCTGTCGGCCAGTGGGCGCAGTACGGAGAAGGAATAGGGAGTAAAAGGGAAACAGCGGCTAACAGCCGCTGTTTTTGCGGTGGGGCTTAGTCTTGTGATCTGTCGGTAGGGGTGACGCGAAATTTATCTTTCCGGAATTTTTTGCTGTCGCAGGCAGGAGTTGGCGTAATGTTAGAGAATAAGCAAAATATACGATACAGTTTATAGTACATAGAATATATTGTCAGACAATTAAAGGAGGGCGATTAATGGTGCTTGCCAATAATCAACTTCGTTATCGATCAAAGGCGGAGTTTGCCTATAGCGCAATTCGCGCAGCGATTGTTGCCGGCAGTTTAAAACCGGATGAGCGGTTGGTATTATCTCATCTCGCCGAAGAACTCGGCGTCAGCGAGATCCCGGTCCGGGAAGCCGTGAAGCAGCTCGTAGCCGAGGGGTTTGTGACCAAGGCCGGCGTTACTTTCATGGTGTCCAAGCTGTCCAAGCAGGAGCTTGAAGAAAATTACGTAATCCGCTCTTCCCTCGAAGTAACGGCCGCGCGGACTGCGGCAGAGGTGATCGATGACGAGGCGCTTGCCGTATTGGAAAAGATACTTGCCCGCATGGCCGATTGTCTCGCAAGTGAAGACTACACGCAATACGGCGAACTGAACCATGAATTTCACCTCGCCATTTACGCGCAGTCTCCGTACCCAACCCTTTGCCAGATGATCAAGGATCTTTGGGAGCATGCCGAGCGTACGCGGACAATATTCGCCTTGCGCAGCCAGACGTCCCTGGAGTCGCACAAAGAACATGGGGAAATTTTCCAGGCGCTTAGAGCAAGGGATGCGGGCCGGGTGGAAGCGGTGATGCGCCGCCACGCCGAACGCACCTTGCAGATTATCAAGGCGCTTGTAGAAAATATGGCTTCCAGTAAGTAAAACTACCTTCAATCAACTAGGGGGAACATGGATGAAAATTACTAGTGTCGAAGCAATGATCCTGCGCACCAAGACGAACAAGCCGTTTACTTCGGCCCGGGGCTGGTGGTACAAGACCAAAAACGCCATGCTGGTAAAAATAACCACCGATGACGGCATCGAGGGATGGGGCGAAGCTTACGGTCCGGCGGAAGTAACCAAGGCTTGCGTAGATACGCTCCTTGCCCCGCTGGTTATTGGCGCCGACCCGTCTGATACCGACATTCTTTGGGAGAAGATGTACCAGCGCGTCGAGGACTATGATCCTCAGGGCTTCGGCGTTGCGGCCATCAGCGCTATCGACATCGCTCTTTGGGACATCATGGGCAAGGCGCTTAACCGCCCTGTTTATCAACTGCTTGGCGGCGCTCATCGGAAAAGCTTCCGGGCTTATGCCACCGGCCTGTACTTTACGAGTGAGGACGGCGATCATATCGCGCCAGCGGTCGAGGAGGCGTTAAAGTATAAGGCGCAAGGGTTCACCGGCGTTAAGATGAAGATTGCCCTACCGATGCGCGAGGAATTGAAACGGGTGCAAAAGGTGTGGGAAGCGCTGGGCAGCGGCGAAGTCGAGCTTATGGTCGATGCCAATCACGGCTATAACCTCAGTACGGCGATCCTCCTTGGTCGCGAGTTCGAGAAGATGGGCCTTACCTGGTTCGAAGAGCCGGTGTCGCCGCACGACCTCAACGCGTATGCCGACTTGCGCAGCAAACTCAGCATCCCTCTGGCCGGCGGCGAGAACGCCTTTACCCGCTATGCCTTCAAAGAAATAATTGAAAAGCGCGCTATGGATATCATCCAGCCTGATCTCTGCTGTGCCGGCGGCATTACGGAGACTAAGAAAATCGGTCACATGGCGGAGACTTTCGGTATTGGCGTTATACCCCACGTCTGGGGCTCGGCGGTCGGCTTGTTCGCGGCCCTGCACAGCATGGCGTCGCTGCCACCGGCTCCGCATAGCTGGCGCCCGGCGGCCATGTGGATGGAATACGAGCAGACGGAGAATCCTTTCCGCGATCATTTGATTACCCAGCCTATAAGCCATAAGAACGGTTATGTCGATGTCCCCGAAGGCCCCGGTCTCGGGTTCACCATCAACGATGAGATAATCAAACGCTATCGTTTGGCGTAAAGGGGAAGGGCTATGAGTATATCTGCTAAGGTACTGAGGGATTTTTACCAGCGAGTACTGCTCGCGGTTGGCACCGACGAGAAAGAAGCCGCCATAACGGCCGATGTTCTTGTCGACGCTGATCTGCACGGCCTGGAAACCCACGGCGCGCTGAGAATTCCGCCATACATCCGCGTAGCGAAGGCGGGAGTAATTGAAACAGGCAACAAGCCGGCGGTCGAGTGGCGGAAGGGCGCCGTGACGCTTATTGACGGCAAAAACGGCTGGGGGCAGCCGGCCGGGGTGCTCGCGGTGGAAGAAGTGATCGCCAATGCCCGGAAGTGCAGCATTGGCGCGGCCAGTATATATAACACGAACCATATCGGAACGTGCGCCTATTATGGCAGGCTTCTGGCAAAAGCCGGGCTTGTCGGTTTCGTCACCACCAACTCGCCGCCGAACATGCCGCCGACAGGCGGCGCCGAACCTGTTCTCGGGACCAATCCCATTTGCTTTAGCGCCCCGGCTTCCGGCGGACGGGTTGTTGTTGTCGATATGGCGACCTCGGTTGTGGCGAAGGGCAAAATAATGCTTGCCGCGCAGCGCGGCGAGCCGATACCCGAGGGCTGGGCGGTGGATAAGGACGGCCGGCCCACTACCGACCCCCAGGCGGCCCTGGGCGGCAATCTTCTTCCGGTGGGCGGGCCGAAGGGCTATGGTCTGGCGATGTTCGCCGATATTTTTTCCGGAGTTCTGTCCGGCGCGGCGGTCGCCAAGAACCTTAATACCATGTATACGCCTGTGCTCAAGAGATCCGGGGTCGGCGCCTTCATGTTCGGTATCGACACCAGTATCTTCGGCGCTGAGGACGTTTCGGCGCGTATGGATGAGTTGATCGCGATGGTAGTCGGCGCAAAACGGGCCGCCGGAGTGGAGAAGATTTACCTGCCCGGCGAAATCGAGGCAGACAAGGCGAAGCAGCGGCTGGCCGCGGGAGTTTCCATTAGCGCTCCGATACTCGCCAGCCTGAACAAAACGGCCGTGGAACTCGGTGTTGAGCCCCTGCCGGCGGAATAGGAGGGAATGCCATGTTCCAGGCTCTTAAGCTAGAACCGGCGGACAACGTGGCCACGGTGATTACCGAGGTGGCTAAGGATACGACCATCATTGTCCAGGCACCGGAAGAAAGCTTCAATCTTACGACTGTTGACGCAATCCCCTATTGCCATAAAGTAGCGCTGGCGGCAATCCAAAAGGGCGACATTATTACGAAATACGGGCGGCCGATTGGCAGGGCGCTGGACAATATCGCCAAGGGCGGACTTGTCGGCGCTCATAACATCGAGGGTATGCGCGGACGCGGCGATCTGGAAGGGGGCAAAAATAAATGATGTTTTTGGGCTATCCCCGTCCCGGAGATGCCGCCGGTATCCGGAATCACGTGCTCGTTATCCCGGCGGGCAGGCTGCTGAGTATTGCCGCAACACGCGTCACCCAATATGTCGCCGGTACGAAAGCCGTGATAACGACCGGCGAGAACGGCCGCCACAAAAGGGACCGGGAGAGGCTGGCACGCATTTTGACCGGGCTGGGGAAAAACGCCAACACTTACGCTACCGTCGTCCTTGGTGCCAAAAAGGGTTTCGGTTACGGCGAGCTGGATGCCTATGGACTGGCGCAAGAGATTTCCAAAGCCGGCAAACCGGTAGAGGTACTGACTGTTGAGGAGTCGGGCGGCTTGGAACGCCTTGTCGAGAACGGAATCGACCTTGCCCGCCGCTATGTCCATGAGGCTTCGCTGGTAAAACGCGAGCCGGTGTCGATCGACAAGCTCATGATCGGCGTCAAATGCGGTTTGTCCGATGCCACCAGCGGCATAGCGGGGAATCCCAGTTTCGGCAAGGCGGCCGATCTTCTGATCGCCGCCGGCGGCAGCGCGATTTTTTCGGAGACGGCCGAACTGATTGGCGCCGAACTCGATGTCGCCGCCCGGTGCGTGAATAAAGCGGATGCGAAGCGGCTGCTCCAGATGGTGGCCGACGTTGAAGAGGCGGCGAAACGGACCGGCGAGGACATCCGCGCGATCAACCCCTTGCCTTCCAACATTGCTGCCGGCCTTTCGACCCTCGAAGAGAAATCTTTGGGGGCGATAAGAAAAGCCGGGACGGCGCCGATCGTAGGCGTCTTGGAGTACGCTACCCAGCCCAAGCTGAAGGGCCTGCACTTTATGGATGGCTGGCAATCGTCGTTTTCCCTGCCGATGAGCCTGGCTGCCGCGGGCTGCCAGCTTAGCATATACCAGTTGGGCGGTGACGATCTGCCGAGCAACGACCCGCCGATGCTGGCGACAAACACCGGCGTTGTCGTTCCGTTGATGATGATTACCGGCAATCCCCGCACGGCGGATAAGGCCAAACGCAGCATCGATTTTTCGTCGGGAGCGATTATTGCCGGCAAGGCTACGGTAGCGGAGATGGGCGCGGCTCTCTTGGCCAAAATCGTTTCCGTCGCCTCCGGCGAGATGACCAGAGGGGAAACCGTCCGCTATAGCGATCCGCTTGAGCCTTACTTCCTGGGGCCGGTATTCTAAAGGAGAAGCTGCGATGAGACTTGTTACATTCCAGAAAGACAACAAGCGGCTGGCAGGCGGGTATGCCGACGACGGCGCCATTATCGATCTTGATGCCGCGGCCGCGGAATTCGGCCTGAAGGCGCCCGGCGATATGCTCGCAATCCTGAGCGAGCAGGACGGCCTGAACGGCGTCCGCGCAATTCTTGACGCCGCTGCCGGCCGCAACGGCGCCTGGCGGCTGGCGCCCGATGCCGTGAAGCTGCTGGCGCCAATTCCCCGCCCGCCCAAGGTGCTGGGGGTCGCGCTGAACTACCGCGACTTTTGCGAGCGCGGCAACCTCCCGCTACCGGATGCCCTCAAGGTTTTCAATAAAGTGGGGACGACGATCATCGGGCCAGGCGATCGAATCAGTCTGCCTGCCGGCCACAAGGTCACGTATGAAGGCGAGCTGGGCGTGGTGATAGGCAGACGCGGCAAAGGCATTTCCCCGGAAGATGCGTTCGATTTCGTGGCTGGTTATACCGTTGTCAACGATCTTACCGCCAACGATGCCGCAAAGGCGGACGTGCAGCTGATGCGCGGCAAAAATTTCGATACCTTCTGCCCACTAGGGCCGGTCCTGGTGACCAAGGACGAGGTTGCCGACCCTTATCGGCTGACGATCAGGACGACGGTCAACGGGGCCGTCCGCCAGGAAGCGAAAGTCAATCAAATGATTTTCAAAATCCCCGAGATAATCCGTTTTTTCTCGTCGTTTTTGACCTTGGAACCGGGCGACGTTATCGCTACCGGGACACCGGCCGGAACAGCCCTGCAGCATAACCCTCCCGCCTTCTTATTGCCGGGTGACGTTGTCGTCGTCGCCGTCGAAGGAATAGGCACGTTAACCAATACTTGTCAACAAGACTGAGGAGGAGAAAAATGAAGCTGACCAAAGTTGTAAACGCCCTTCTGATTGCCCTGATCATGTTAGTGCTTGCCGGCTGCGGCTCATCCGGCAACCAGGCGGCTCCCAAGAAAGCCCAGGCCGATTTTCCCAAAAAGGAAATAACCATCGTTGTTCCCTGGAACGCCGGGGGCGGCAACGACGTCATGGCCCGGAAAGTAGCAACTATTTTTAAAGAGATGGGCATCACGGCGGTCGTCAAAAACGTTCCCGGCGGCAATGGCGTGGTCGGCATCAACGAGGTAGTCACCGCCAAGCCGGACGGGTACACCGTCGGCGTGCAGACCAGCTCCACCCTGAGTGCCATGGCCCTTGGCAAGACCTCCATCAAGGCCGACAAAATGACCAATATTGCCCTGTTGTGCGATGAGCCGCACATCCTGGTTGTCAGGGGCGATGCTCCTTGGAAGAACCTTAAGGAAATGGTCGATTACATGAAGGCCAACCCCAACAAAGTCACCATCGCGACCCCGGGGAGCAATAACGTTAACCACGCTGTCGCGGCGATGCTCGGCAAGGTAGCCGACGTTCAGTTCCAGCATGTTCCGTTCGATGGCGGTGCGCTGGTAATCCCGCAGCTTATGGGCGGGCATGTCGATGCCGCCGTGCTGAAACCGAGCGAAGTAGTGGCGCAAGTTAAAGAAGGAAAGTTTAAAGGATTCGGTGTCAACGACGATAAGCGCCTGGCAAACCTGCCCCAAGTTCCGACCTTTAAGGAAAGCGGTTTTGATCTGTTCAAGGCTGGACCGGTAAAACAGATGAGCTTTATCGTGGCTCCCGCCGGTCTTGATCCTGCCGTGCGCGACAAGTTGGTCGAAATATTCAATAAGGCCACTCAGTCCGAGTCCTATCAGAAGCTCGGTAAGGATAGCGGCTTTAACGCACCGCTCCGGACCGCCGGCGATCTGGATAACGACGTAAAGGCTTTCCTGAGTTCCGAAGCGTTTACCAAGATATTCAAGTAAGGCAATCGGCCGGTAGCCAAGAACCTTGGTGCAGAGGAAATATGAGGCGTTCTCCGCATCCGGGGAACGCCGAAATTTCCACGGGGCATGCCGGTTATTCCCGGGGACCGACAAGGCGGCATGAATCGGCGTAAATCGTTCCTATAGGCGGGGTGTTGAAGTGAGAGGGCAAAAGGCTGAGGTTTGGGTCGGACTGGCTATCTTAATCTATGCGGGAATCATGGTTTGGCAGTCAATTTCCCTGGAGTATTACTCTAAGTCGGGGCCAGGCGCCGGGTTCTTCCCTCTGTGGATAAATGGGGTCCTCGTCCTGCTTTTGGCGGCGTTTATTATTTCGTCGCTAAAAAAACACAGCGTCACTTTTGACAAAATTCTTCCTAAAGGTAAGGACCTGGCAAACAATTTGACGATAATCGGCGCTATCCTCCTTTTTATGCTGCTGGTGAATATAACCGGTTTCGTTGTCGCCTGCGCGGCAATGATGTTTGCGGTGATGATCCGCCATTATAAGTGGAAGCCGGCGCTGACCATATCCCTGGGTGTTGCCATCCTGCTGTTCGTTACCTTCCAATACGGACTGGAAATACCTCTGCCGGTCAGCATATTCGGCTTTTAAGGCACAAGAAATCTGGCAAGGAGGATAGCCATGGATGCATTTACCCAGCTGCTGCACGGTTTTGAGGGAGCGCTTACGTATTACAATATAATTTATTGCTTTTTGGGCGTTACTGTGGGAATGCTGGTAGGCGTATTGCCCGGCCTCGGGCCTACTACGGCCACAGCCCTGCTGATACCGGTTTCTTTCGGCATGGAACCGGTTTCGGCGATTATCATGCTTGCCGGTATATATTACGGGGCGATGTATGGGGGGACGGTGACTTCCGTATTGATCAATACGCCTGGCGAAGCCGCCTCGGTAATTACCTGCCTTGACGGGCATCCGCTCGCAAAACAGGGGCGGGCGGGCGCTGCCCTGGGTATAGCTGGCATCGGTTCCTTCATCGGCGGCACAATCTCCCTCTTGGCGCTGGTTTTTATCGGCCCTCCGATGGCCCAGTTCGCGCTGAAATTCGGCCCCCCGGAGTTCTTCGCGCTGTTGGTGCTGGGCTTGGTTACGGTTGTCGGCCTGATGGGCAAGTCGTTACTGCGAGGTGTAATCGCGGCTTTTATTGGCCTAAGCTTGTCCTTGATCGGCACTGACCCTGTTTCCGGCGTCGATCGATTCATATTCGGCGAACCGTTTCTGATGGGTGGCCTCGACTTGGTGTCGGTATGCATGGGATTATTCGGCCTTTCGGAAATTTTAATCGGTATGGAAAGTATGTCGGCAGCCAAAAAGCCGCATGAGGTAAAAGGGGTTTTGCCGCGGCGAGAAGAATGGTGGCCGTCGTTGAAAGCGATCAGCCGGGGTTCTATCTTCGGGTTATTGATTGGATTGATACCGGGAACTAACTCGGTTATTCCCACGATGCTGTCGTATTCAACCGAGAAAAAAATGGCCAAGGATCCTTCGCGGTTCGGCAAGGGCGCCATCGAGGGGGTTGCGGGTCCGGAAACGGCCAATAATTCCTACTGCGGCGCGGCCTTGATTCCCTTGTTTACCCTCGGGATACCAAGTTCACCGACGATCGCCATCATTCTGGGCGCCTTTATCATGCACGGCCTTACACCGGGCCCGGCGCTGTTCCAGGAAAGGCCCGAGGTCGTCTGGGCCATCATCGCCAGCATGTTTATCGGCAACTTAATGTTGGTGGTGATGAATGTCCCTATGGCGGGTTTCTGGGCCAAAATAACGATGGTGCCGGAGAAGCTTCTCTATCCGGTTATCTTGGCGATTTCCATATTGGGTGCATACGCTAACAGCAATAGCCTCTGGGGCGTCGGTATCATGCTTTCTTTCGGCCTGCTCGGCTATTTTATGAAAAAACTTGACATCCCGATGGCGCCGGTCATTCTCACTTTTGTGCTTGGCAAGCTGATCGAGACCTCCTTTCTGCAGTCGTTGCGGATATTTAACGGTAACATACTGGCGATATTTCAGCGTCCTCTTACCGGGGCTCTACTGGGGATTGCCGTTCTCATCTTGTTGCTCTCCATGTTCAGCGGTTTCAAGAAAAATTTAGCGGACGACGTGGAAATGTAATACGGTTAACTGACCCGCCCTGTGCAACGATGAGCTACCTGCTCCGCCGGAGGCTATGCTGGTTCAGGACTTGCCCCCGTGAAGGGGCGTTGTTGAACAAATGTGCAATTGCGTTACTCCTTTCGGCACGGAGGAGATGGCCCATCTGGAGATGCTCGCGGCCCTGGCATTCAAGCTGGTGGACGGCGCGTGTTGCGAGGATTTCCAGACGGCCGGCCGGGACGGCCAGTGGGCGCAGCACGGCCGCGGCTTGTTCTGGACGGACGCCGCCGGGGTGCCGCGGTCGGCTAAGGATATCGCCTGCCTGGGCGACCCGATCACCGATCTGACGGAGGATATGGCGGCCGAGCAGAAAACCATCGCTACGTATCCGCGAGATGCTGAACGATGTGCAGGAGTGGATGAACCAGAGCAAGCATGTGTGGATGGGACACCGGACGGAGAAGAGGGAATAGGGAGAAACAGGGAGACAGCGGCTTGTGGCCGCTGTTTTTGCATTTGGGCGATGGAGCATATTGCAACGGCGCAGGGGGTGGTGCAAGGCGGGAGGGTCGCTGCATAAAGCAACTATATAATGCATGTTTTTGAACGATGATAAATAAATAAAAACCATCCGTCATCGGCCATGAGATTTGCGGAGTTATCCAGGAAGCCGATTCGCGACATCGGGATGATGGCAAAACAGTGTATGGCTGCCGGGATGCCGTTGATCGGCCATATTATCCGAAAGGCGAATCGGTTAAGCCGGAAGATAGAACGACCATGTACACGGGCGATCCTGCCACGATGGAAAAGGTGGTGAAATGCTGCCCGGCCCGGGTGGTTATTCAGGGCGGCGATGTCGGCAATAGCGTTGAAGACTATATCAAAATGACGCGGGAAGCCTGGACGTCGGCGTCGGCGGGGTCACTTTCGGCCGTTTTGTCTGGGAATACCGGGATGTCACTTCCCTGGTCAAGACGCTTCGCTGCGTTATCCATGAGAACTTAGGTGTGAAAGAAGCGGTTGAAATGCTGCGCGATTTAGAGAGTGATGCGAAAAAGGCGCACTAAGGCGCGGCAAAGACGTTACAGGAACTTTGTTTCTAAAGGGAGACAGCGGCTTGTGGCCGCTGTTTTTTGTTTGGGGATAGGCCGGCATACGCATAAGCTCCGGCCAGTTTTGTGAGGACAGGCAGGAGTTTTGCACTTTTATTGGGAAAAGGTAGGGATAGGCACGCAGGCGAGCGCGAGGGAGGCGTAGGCATGGGCAAAAACAGGCGGGCGGTTTTTTGGGCGATTCTCGGCTGGGCGGTCTTGTTTGCCGGCTGCGCCGGCGCCAAGGAGGCCGAGGCGGCGACTGTGGCCGCTTCCTCGGTGGGGATGGTCGCCGATTACGGCACGATCGACGACCGGTCGTTCAACCAGGGGACGTGGCAAGGAATCGTCCGGGCGGGCAAGGAGCTGAATTTCGCGCCCGTGTATTTGCTGCCGGCGGGACCGGGCGAAGCCGATTACGATAGGGAG
>MTLD01003813.1_pt1 | contig 25111 bp, 19 predicted proteins | sample 1982471 | NCBI WGS metagenome assembly MTLD01 (sample SAMN05712604, study PRJNA340218) | biofilm metagenome | isolation source: sample SPM anode biofilm adapted to -50 mV | place: USA | collected 2012-02-03 | reverse complement strand
CTCGGCGGAAGCGGCTGAGCAACTGAGCCAGAATGCGGCGCAACTGCAGTCGAGGGTCCGGCAGTTCAGGATCGACTGAGCCTTAACCTCACCCTAGCCGTCCCCTCTGCCGGCCTCCTTTCCCGGCCGGGCGCTCAGCGCCACGTCGGGAAGAGGTCGGCAGCACCGCGAGGTAGATGGTCACGCAGGCGGCGACGGACAGGAGCACGACCCTCAGCCAGATGCGGTCCACGAACATGAAGGTGGTAACCGGAAACGAGATCCAGACAGCGCCGATGGCGATGCACTTGGCGCGCGCCGGGATTGAACCGTGCAGGAGGTATTCCTTCAGCATCGGCCCGAAGTGCTTGTGTTCCACAAGCCAGGTGTGGAAACGTTCGGAACTGCGTGAAAAACAGATGACGGCGACCAGCAGGAAGGGGACACTCGGGATCAAAGGAAGGAAAAGCCCGACAACGCCGCCGGCGAGGGAGAGAAGCCCCGTGCCGATGAGCAGGTAACGCAGCCACTCGCTCTTGACCAGCCTGATCTTCAGGTGACGGTGTTTCATCCGACTTGCTTGCCCCCCGCTCCACGCTTTCCATTCCATCCAAACTAATTGTAAGCGATCCCATCTCGTTTTAACATCCAGAATACCCGATTCGCGGCCGGCACGTCTCCTGGAACGCCAATCGTCCCCCCGCACGGGGCCGCACTCCGCAGGCATCCCCCACTGTTCCCGCCAAAGCTAACCACCGCATCTACCTCCGGTCTGCATAATGAAAACTGCGGAGTTGACTCCTCATGGGAGGTTCTGCGAGAATCGCCGTATGGACGTTTTCGCGATCATAGCAGAGAGAAAGATCAGGGAAGCCATGGAGCGCGGGGAGTTCAACAACCTCGCGGGGCGCGGTAAACCCTTGGTGATGGAGGACCTCTCCGCCGTCCCGGAGGAACTGCGCATGGCCTACAAGGTGATGAAGAACGCCGGTTGCGTCCCTCCGGAGGTCGAGCTCAGCAACGAGGTTGCATCGCTTAGAAGACTCGTACTGGAGATGGAGGAGAGCGAGGAACGGATGAAGAAGGTGCGGGAGCTGAACTTCAAGTTGATGAAGCTCGAGATGACCCGTAAGCGTCCGCTTTCGCTGGACGTCTTGCCGGAGTACCAGGCAAAGCTCCTCGACCGGCTCGGCGACGGCTAAATCATCGCAGTATCCATATAAACCTTGAAATGATCCACCCCATCCGGTATGGTGCCCGTTGACCAATACCACAACCGATACGCAAAAGGAAATGCATGGAAAAGCTTGACGAGGCGCTGGTCAACCTGCGCCAGAACCTGAGAGACGGCAAGAAGCAGTCCGAGTTTTACGACCTCTTCCTGAACTCCGCCTTTTTCGTCCCCATCCTCAAGGATAGTGAACAGGCAGAAAAGTCCGGCGGGGTACTGCCGCTTATCACCGAGGCGGACGGCAAGGACTACCTGATGCTCTTCAGCACCCTGGAGCGCCTCCAGGCCTGGGACGCCGAGTGCCAGTACATAGAGGTCCCCGGGCACCTGCTGGCACTGAGCACAACCCCTCCCCTGCACTGGGCCCTGAACGTCGGCACCGAATATTCCAAGGAATTCCACCCCGAGGAGATCGCCTGGCTCAGGGACTCCGTAGAGCGCTGCAACGCCGAGGCCGCCAAGGCTGCCGGGGCGCGACAATCCTGATGAAAGTAAAGGGCGGGGTCCCGTCCTTAGCACAGGTCAAAATGAACCAGAACATCCATCTCATATATTTCTCCCCGACCGGCACCACGCGAAAAACGGTGACCGCGATCGCGCAGGGGCTCGGTACGGGGAAGGTCGTCCATCATGATCTCACCCGGGTACGGGAAGGGATCGAACTCGCCCTGGACGAAGGAATCGCCGTCATCGGCTTCCCGGTCTACGCCGGAAGGGTGCCCGAGCTCTTCCTGCAGCGCATCGAGCGGCTCCAGGGCGCCGGCGTGCCCGCCGTCGTCGTCGCGATCTACGGCAACCGTGCCTTCGAGGACGCCCTTTTGGAGATGGCCGACGTCTGCCGGGCCAAGGGCTTAACCGTGACAGCCGCAGCGGCATTCATCGGCGAGCACTCCTATGCGACCCTCTCCCAACCGGTCGCTTTGGGCCGCCCGGACCGCGACGATCTGGACCGGGCCATCGAGTTCGGCACCTTTGCCTCACGCGCCGCGGCAGATACCTCCATACGCGGGCCGCAAATCCCCGGAAATTCCCCGTACAAGGAAAGGCCGCCTTTAGGTGGTGCCGCTCCCGACACCGATGCAGGTCTGTGCACACTCTGCGGCGCCTGCGCCGGGGTTTGCCCGACTTTCGTGATACAGGTCGGCGATGCCGTAAGGACCGACGCGGCCGGCTGCATCAAGTGCTGCGCCTGCACACGGGTCTGCCCCGCCGGTGCGCGAACCATGAACCACCCGTCGGTTGTGGAGAGGCGACAGATGCTTGTCGACAACTGCTCGCGCCGCAAGGATCCGGAATTTTTCCTGTAAAACAAATCAGACCGTGAGGCCCCAGCGGGGCCTCCTCCCCCCTCTACACTTGGGCACAAGGGGACAGGCGCCTTCGGAGCCAGTCCCATCAGGTCCCATCCCTTCGGCTTTGCACCTCGCCTCCGCTTCGCTCATCGCCCGCCGCCTGTTTGATTTACTACCAACAGGTGCGATAATCATCCCTTGTTGCCCACTCTGCACCAGATCCAGACACAGAGACGCCGGCACCCACGCCGCACTGTCTCTACATATCTGCGACAGGGATTCATTTGAAACAGCGCGTATTCTCATACAGCATTGCTCTCGCGTTGATCGTCGCCGTTGCAGCGGTGTGGCTGCTGGTAAACGTATCGAGGGATGACTCTCTTACGCGATTGCGCGACGCCGGGACCATCCGTATCGGCTATGCAGTGGAAGCTCCCTACGCCTTCGTCACACAGGACGGCACGGTGACCGGGGAATCGCCCGAGATAGCGAAGCGCATCGTCAAGGCCATTGGTATTGATCAGATTACCTGGCGGCAGGCCGAGTTCGGTTCCCTCATCGCCGAGTTGGAAGCCGGCCGCATCGACGTCGTGGCGGCGGGCATGTTCGTCACTCCGGAAAGAAAGATGCAGGTCGCCTTTTCCACACCAACCTTCCAGGTCAGGCCTGGGCTTTTGGTTCCTGCCGGCAATCCCCTCCGGCTGCACTCCTACAAAGAGATTGCGACACACGAGGTAACCGTTGCCGTGCTGAACGGCTCCGTTGAGGAAAGCACCTTGCGCCGCCTCGGCGTCCCGGCAGGAAGACTCCTTGCCGTTCCCGATACCCGCACAGGCATTGCAGCAGTGACGTCGGGCCTCGCGGCAGGAATGGCAATTTCATCTCCGACGGCAAGATGGATCGCAAAACACGGCGAGGAGCAGGTCGAAGCGGCAGAGCCGCCCGCACAGATGGATAGGGATTCGCTGGGGCTCGGCGCTTTCGCCTTCAGGAAAGAGGACCGGGAATTGCTGGCGGCCTGGGACCGGGCACTTGATGGTTATATCGGCACCAAGGAACATCTCGCCATGGTCTCACACTTTGGTTTCACCACGGCAGAACTCCCCCCAACGGGAAAGGGGAAATCGGAGTCCAGGCCATGACGGCCGCACCTCTAAATCAGCACATCCGCTCCCACTCGTGGCTATCGGTCGGGAGCGCCGTCCTCCTCTCCATCCTCGTCTGCACCACCGTCTACTGGCTCGACCTTCAACAACGCCACACCCTGCGCGCGGCCCTCTCCGGAGTTGAAGACCTGCGTGAGGCCCGCATCGACCTCAGCAAGGGTTTTCTGCACCTGACGCTCGCCGGTCAGCCCGGTTCCTCCTTTGGCCAAGCCGACGGTCTTGCCCTGCTGCGCCAGTCCATCTCCTCCCTGGACCGCGCCGCCATGCGGCTGGGCGCCGACCAGAAGGACGCCGCCGCTTCTTTCAACAGCAGCGTCAGCAGGTTCGAGTCCATACTGGCGAGGTGGCAAAAAGGAGGAGCGGCGCGCGCCGCCCATGAGGTGGCGCTGCGGGTCTCCTTTCAGCAGCTGGAGCTGCAGGCTAACGAAATAGATACCCTTTCGCAAAAAAGGCTGAGGAGGCTGTCGCAGCAACTGGACCGCCGCTTCGGCTGGACGATTTTTGCCGCGGCGCTTTTTTTGTCCGCCCTGTGCGGCGTGGTGTACCAGGCTGGACGGGCGCGGGATCGTCTCTACGCCTCCTCGCGCGAGAGCGAGAACCGCTTCCGCACCATCTTCGAGCGGACCACTTCGGGATACTCCTTGTCGACGACTGACGAGGTGCTGCTGATGGTGAACGACGCTTTCGCCCAGATGCTCGGTTACGAGCCGGAGGAACTGCCGGGACGCCCGCTGTCCAGCTTCATGCATGCGGACGACTTCGCACAGTTCCTGGAACAGCGGCGGCTGACCGTTAACGGTAAACAGGAGTCATTCCGTTTTGAAGCTCGCTACCTGCACCGGGATGGTGCGGTCGTCTGGGGCATGGGAAGTTCCAGCCTGCTTAGAAACGCCGAGGGTGCCCCGCTGTATTTCATCACGAGCGTCATGGACATGACGGAGCGCAGGAAAGCCGAGCTAGCCCTAAGGGAGAGCGAGAGCAGACTGCGCTTCGCGTTGGAGGGGACCAACGACGGCCTGTGGGATATCGATATGGTGACCGGGGCAACATACCTGAGCCCGAGGGGTTGGGAGATCCTTGGCTACGCTCCCGGAGAGGGAGAACTTTTGCGGCCGGTGTGGACCGACCTGCTGCACCCTGACGACCTGTCCCGCACTCGCGAGCTTTTGCAGGCGCACATGGAAGGGGAAACCGAGATTTTTGAAATGGAGCAGCGTCTCCTCACGAAATCAGGCGACTGGAAATGGGTACTCACCAGGGGCAAGGTGGTGTTGTATAACGAGATGAATGCCGCGCTGCGGATGACCGGAACGCACACCGACCTTACCGTCCAAAAGAAGCTGGAAGAGCAATTTCTGCAGGCACAGAAAATGGAAGCAATCGGCCGGCTGGCAGGAGGCATCGCCCATGATTTCAACAACATGCTCCTAGTCATCATCGGGTTCGCGGAAATGTCTTTGCACGAGCTTGGCGACGACAGGCAGACGGTGTCGGGCATGCTGAACGAGATCGTCAAGGCTGCCGAGCGTTCGGCGAACCTGACGCAACAACTCCTGGCCTTTGCCCGGCGGCAGAAAGTTTCCCCGAAGGTGGTCGATATCAACGCACAGATAGGCGACACCATCGCGATGCTCAAGCGCCTGATCGGAGAGGAGACCGAACTGGTGTGGCTTCCACAGGAAGAACTATGGCCGGTGCTCATGGACCCGTCGCAGTTGAACCAGCTCCTTGCAAATCTCTGCGTGAACGCAAGGGATGCTATAGCGGGGTCGGGCAAAGTGGTCATAGAGACCGCCAACATCTCACTCGACCGGACCTACTGCCAGGAACACCCGGATTTCCACCCCGGAGATTACGTGAGCCTCACGGTTACCGACAACGGCTGCGGGATGGAAAAGGAGACGGTCGAGCGGATCTTCGAGCCGTTTTTCACGACGAAGGGGCCGGGAATGGGAACCGGGCTTGGGCTCTCCACCGTGTACGGCATAGTTAAGCAGAACCAGGGGACCATCCACGTGTACAGCGAGCCGGGTCAGGGCACCAGTTTCGCCGTCTATCTGCCCCGGCACGGCGGAGAAGAGATTCCGGTTGGAGCAGAAGCAAGCGAGGAACCCCAGCAGGGGAAAGAGGAGACGATTCTCGTAGTGGAAGATGAGCCGGAGATCCTGCGGATGACAACCGACATGCTCAAACTGCAGGGATACCGCACTCTCGCGGCGTCATCCCCTGAAGAGGCGCTAAAGGTCGCCGAGCAGCACCCAGGAGTGATCGACCTGCTGTTAACCGACGTCATCATGCCGGGCATGAATGGCCGGGCACTTGCCGAGCGGTTGCTCGCCGCGCGGCCGGACCTGAAATGCCTTTACATGTCAGGGTATACAGCCGATGCGATCTCTCAGCACGGCGTCCTCGACCCCGACGTCAAGTACATCCAGAAACCATTCAACATGAAGGCGCTCGCCCGCAAGGTAAGAGAAGTCTTGAGCGAACCGTAGCCATGCTAACGAAAAAAGGCAGCCTAGAGACGGCTGCCTTTCCTCGATTGATTCACCTGTCGCTGCTTATCGCGGCCGCGGGACCACTACCGCCTTAACCCCTGCCCTCTCCAGCTCGCCAGCACTTCTCGTAGCTGCGTCCTCGCTTTCGAAGGAACCGGCTGTAAGTTGAAAGGTAGGGACCTGGACCGACAGAGGCCTTAGCTCGGTGGTGATGCCGAAGCGTGCCAGGCGCACCTGCTCCTCGATGGCGCTCGACTTGTCGAAGTAAGAGCCTGCATAGAGGATGAATTTGCCTCGGCGATCCTGAAGGATGAAACTGTCACCCTTCGCCTTGCGCAGCTTCTGTATCATATGGTCCGCCGCCTTCTTCTCGGTGTACTCGGCGACGTAGATCCGGCTCATCTGTTCCTTTTTCCTGGGACCGGGCACTACAACCGGTACCATTCCTGCTTTCCTGATCTTCTTCTTGATCTCGATCATATCCCTCTTGAGCACGAAGGACCCAAAATCGAGGATGTATGTCGCCGCTGCCGACTCACCCCCAGCAACAGCATCAGGTACTGCCGCGATGACAGGAGGTGCTGTAGGAGGCTCCGGAATAGCTGACAAGGCGGGATCCTGCATGGAAACTGCAGGAGTTACAGCCTTTGCTGCTTCCGCCTGAGCCTTTGCCTCAGCCTTTGCCTCAGCCTTCGCCGCAACTTCAGCCTTCGCCGCAGCTTCGGCCTTTGCCTCCTCGGCTTTCGCCTGTTCGATCCTTGTCTGTTCAGCTTTTGCGGCTGCTTCAGCCTTCGCTGCCGCCTCTGCCTTCGCTGCAGCTTCGGCTTTCTCTTTCTCGAACCTCGCCTGTTCGGCCTTAGCCGCAGCTTCAGTCTTAGCCTTCTCAGCTTTGGCCTGCTCTATTCTCGCCTGTGCTGCTTTTGCAGCTGCTTCAGCTTTCGCTGCCGCTTCTGCCTTCGCTGCCGCTTCTGCTTTCTCTTTCTCGATCCTCACCTGTTCGGCCTTAGCCGCAGCTTCAGCTTTAGCCTTCTCAGCTTTCGTCTGCTCTATTCTTGCCTGCTCTGCTTTTGCGGCTGCTTCAGCCTTGGCAGCAGCTTCAGCTTTAGCCTGCTCGATCCTGGCCTGTTCAGCTGTTGCCGCAGCCTCTGTTTTCGCTGCCGCATCGGCTTTCTCTTTCTCAACCCTCGCCTGTTCAGCCTTAGCCGCTGCTTCAGCCTTAGCCGCTGCTTCAGCCTTAGCCGCTGCTTCAGCCTTAGCCTTCTCAGCTTTGGCCTGCTCGATCCTTGCCTGCTCTGCCTTCGCTGCAGCTTCAGCTTTCGCTGCCGCTTCGGCTTTCTCCTTCTCAATTCTCGTCTGTTCAGCCTTCGCTGCTGCCTCAGCCTTCGCCGCTGCTTCGGCCTTAGCCTTCTCGGCTTTTACCTGCTCTATTCTCGCCTTTTCTGCTTTAGCGGCTGCCTCAGCTTTAGCTGCCGCTTCGGCCTTCTCTTTCTCGATCCTCGCCTGTTCAGCCTTGGCCGAAGCTTCAGCCTTAGCCGCAGCCTCAGCCTTAGCTTTCTCCGCTTTCGCCTGTTCGATCCTTGCCTGCTCTGCCTTTGCCGCAGCTTCGGCTTTCTCTTTCTCGACTCTGGCCTGTTCTGCCTTAGCAGCGGCTTCAGCCTTAGCCTTGGCCGCAGCTTCGGCTTTTGCACTTGCCTCAGCTTTGGCCTTATCAGCTCGGGTCTGCTCCGCCGACACAAGGCCGCCGAGGCCCAAAACTGCACCGGCAACCGGGGCTTTCAAAGAAGACACGGCGGCGGGAACTTCGGAAACAGCGGAAACGGCAGATTTGGCCGCGCCGGTCGTCGACGGCTGTGCTTTGGCAGGCTTGGCCTCGGCGACGGACTTCGGAGCTTCCTGCGGCTCCACAAGCCTTGGAGGCTCCTGTTGCGCCCTATCTTGAACCAGCTTCAGGACATCAGGATCGAGCTTGTCGGCAGCCTTAGGGTAATCCTTGAGCAGCATGTTGGCCGTGCGGACGGCCTTCTCGTCGCGTGAAGTCGCCGCATAGGACTTCACCAGCATGAGGAGCACCTCCTCGCGCTGGGGCGTCTTCGGGTATTTCTTAAGGATCCTTTCAAGCCAGGTTGAGGCGTAGTAGTAACCCTTTTCCTGGTAGTGGTTCTTCGCCTGGGCGAACATCGCCGCCTCATCTGTTTCGGAAAACGCAGCGGAAGGGAAAGTTAAACTTGTCAGCACAACAGCCATTAAAAGAATGCGAACAGCGCTCATTCAAGACCTCACGTTGCAATAAATTCTCTGGATATGCCCGAGTCTAAGACAGAAACCGGAAACCGCATGAATTGGCGAAAGATTAATTTAGCGAAGGAATAAAGTCAAAGAATATTTATAAGGATTCTATGACAGAAGAGGTGTGGCGCATTCAGCCTGCACCATGAAATTTCTCAAGGTGACACATCGATTTCTTCCTGTAGAATCATCCGATATGAGAGATATCGACCGTTGGCACGAAGAGGAGTTTCGCCGCCTGACCACGGATAAGGTGATGCGGCTACTTGATGGCACTCCGACAGAAGCCACCCTCGCTGCAGCCGTTTCGGGTTGCGCCGAGGACGCCGAAGCGATCTGCAGCGACCGCCCCATGGCCTGCGCCGCGGGCTGTCCCCACTGCTGCTTATTGAACGTCGCCGTGCTGCTACCGGAGGCGATGAGCATCGCACAACGGCTGGTGGAACAGAATTCTCCACGGGAGCTGGAAGAGTTGCGCAAACGGCTTTCGCAGCACCGCTGCTGGACGCGATGGATGGACGACGAAGAGCGGATACTGAAGAGGATGTCCTGCCCGCTACTTGATCAGTACGGCGCCTGCGGCGTTCACCCGGTACGCCCGCTCGCCTGCCGCGCCATAACGTCTCTGGACAGCGAAAGCTGTCGCGAAGCATTCGCCCCGGTGGTAAGTGACGAAGACCACCCGGTGCCGACCGACTTATTGCGCAAGGCGGCTTATGATGCCGCCTTCACCTCGCTTGCCGCGGGACTTCTTTCATGCGGTCTTGACGACCGCAGTATCGAGCTCGGCACCGGGGTCATAGCCTTTCTCGAACACCCGGAGTACCGGGAGCTGTTTCTAAACGGAGGAAAGCTCCCTGAAGCACTGTGGCGATAAAAAAAGGGATCAGCCTTTCCGGCTGATCCCTTTTCATTTCCGTTATACCAAGCAACCCTGACGGCTAACCGCGCGGGTCCTTCGGGTACCCGAGCCCCTTCCAGTCGATGCGCCCGTTCTCGCCGTGACAGTGCCGGCACCTGATCGCCTTTTCCTTTGGCACCACCATGTGGTTCAGCGACCAGACCGTGGTTGTCTCCACCCAGCCGTACTTCCCGCTGTAGGGAAGCCCGGCCGCTTTCATCCCCGCCTCGATCGCCTTGTTCCAGTCGAAAGTCGCGGAATAGGCCGTCTCGCTGTCGGCCGGGCCGAAGATGTTCGGGACCGCTATGATCCTGTTCTCGAGGTCATAAGGCTGCTTCGCCTTCAGCACCTTGAACGGGAAGATCTTCGACTGCGGATCGGAGCGGTCGCCGCGGGGGGCGGAAAGCCGCACCACTTGGCTTGGATCGATCTTGTCGCCCATGAAGACCCGCTCCACCGTCCCGTTGTACCACATGTAGGTCGGTACGAGGTCCTTGCCGAGCACCAGCTCGCCGCGCGCCTTGTCGTAGATCTTGAGGGGGTCGGTACCCTCGCCGGCGTTTTTCCCCGCGGCCGACCAGTCCCACGACAGCACCGTAGGGCTTCCCTTGGCGTAGGTAGGGATGTGGCAGGTCTGGCAGGCGACGCGCCTCATGTGTATGTTCAGGATCTTGATGGCGTGGACGTCACCCTTGTGGCAGTCGGTGCACCCCATGGCGCGGGGGCCGGAACCGGGCGAAACGGAAAGAGCCTCCCCTTTCACGTCATGGTCGGGCGCCTTGTGGCAAGACTCGCAGGTGAGCCCCTTCGCCCCCATGTGCACGTCGTAGTCGCCGCTCGGGTTGGCAAGCGTCGAGTCGAGATCGCCGTGCTTGTAGTTGTCGCCGCCACCGCTGTAGAAGTGGCAGGCACCGCAAGCCGCCCGCGAGGGACGCTCGATGGAACGCGCGGCGGCAAGAAGATCGACAGGCTCCCACACCTTTCCGGGGGGGAATTCCTTTTTCTCCCCCTGGTAGACCGGGTGCCCCGATCCCAGCGGGAACTTCTTGTACGCGCCGTTCGTCTCGTGACAGACGAGACAATCTATATTGTCGGTGTTGCCGAAATCGAAGGTGCTGTCCTTCCATCCGTAACCTGCGTGACAACTGGTGCAGGCGGACAGGTTGGACGGGACGGCTAGGCAGAAGGAATTGCCGAGGGCGTTCTTCTTACCGAAGTCGACGGTCTTGCCGTTGATCGTCTGCTTCTTGCCCCAGTTCCAGTGCACCGTCTGCATGATCTGTTTGGTCAGCTTGTCATGGCAACCGGCGCAGGTCTTGGTCACCTCAGGGCCGCTCTTGAACGGTTCGGAGAAGAACCGATGCGTCCCTTTCAACGAGGCATCCGAGGTGGAAGCACAGACCAGCACCAAAAGCAGCAGCAGGTATTTCCTCATGATGTATTGGACCCCGCGATCTGTATGATTGGCGACCCGCCCGCCCGAGGCATGCGGACGGTAAAGAACCGGGAACACATTATATTTGATGCCGGACGTAGTCAATGACAAATTGCGCCGCAACGGTCATAAGCCGCATAAGTGCCTTCCTTGAGACGGGCTGACCGGTCCGGCATCTGACAACGAAGCGGCGGTTCCCCCTCTTTAAGCTGCACATCGCGCCGAAGCTGTTAAAATGTTCAACTTGTCGGACAATGGCACCTTGTTACCAGTCATAGACAGACAATAGGAGACACAAGTTATGGCGGTACTTGCAACAGTGTTAGGTCATCCGAGAATCGGTATAGCGCGGGATCTGAAAAAGGCGCTCGAGGCATACTGGAGCGGGGCCACTCCGGCTGAATCGCTTCTGGCCACGGCCCAGGAGATCCGCAGCCGTCACTGGCATTTCATGAAGGAGGCCGGGCTCGACCAGATTCCGTGCAACGACTTCTCCCTTTACGACCACATGCTGGACATGGCGGTAACGGTCGGAGCGGTTCCCCCGCGCTTCGCCGGGATCGCCACTCCACTTAACCGCTATTTCGCCATGGCGCGCGGCATCCAGGACCGCGGCGCCGGCATCGATCTCTCCCCGCTCGAGATGACCAAGTGGTTCGACACGAACTACCACTACATCGTCCCGGAACTCGACCCTGAGCAGGCCTTCCGGCTGGATCCCACCAAGATCATGGCGGAGCTCACCGAGGCGCAGGCGCTCGGCATCGCGGCACGCCCCGTCATCCCCGGCCCGGTCACCTTCCTGAAACTCTCCAAGTTCGCAGGAGAAGCCCCCGCCGGAAGCGACACCCTCGACCTCCTGGAGCGCCTTCTGCCGGTCTATGAGGAGCTCTTCGCGCTTCTTGCCGGGCACGGCGTTTCCTGGCTGCAACTGGACGAGCCCGGCCTCTGCTTCGACCTCGACGCCAGGAGCCTGGAAGCCTATCGCTCCGCCCTCGCCCGGCTCGGCGCCTGCCCGAAAAGACCTGCGCTGTTAATCGCCACCTACTTCGGCTCGATCGGTGACAACCTCTCCCTCGTCACAGCGTCGGGATGCGAGGCGCTGCACATCGATCTGGTCCGCGCCCAGGCCGAGTTAGACACAGTGCTCGCCGCGCTTCCCACCGGGATGAAACTTTCCCTTGGCGTGGTGGACGGCCGCAACGTCTGGCGCTGCGATCTCGAGCAGGCGCACCGGTTGGTCCGGCAAGCGGTGACGAAGCTTGGAAGCGAACGCGTCATGGTCGCATCCTCGTGCTCGCTGCTCCACGTTCCGGTCGATCTCGACGCGGAAACGAAGCTCGACCCGGAGCTTAAGAGCTGGATGGCCTTTGCGGCGCAGAAGGTGGCCGAGGTCCGCGCCCTGGCCGACGCGGCGGAAGGTGAAAAACCGGAAGACGCCTTCTGGGGACAGGCCTCGTCGGCGCTCGCGAGAAGGCGCGCGGCCGCGGCGACCTCCAACCCAGAGGTCAGGCGCAGGGCCGAACAGGTGACGGAGGAGATGCTGCGGCGCAGTTCTACGTTCCCCGACCGAATCGCCCGGCAGAAGGAACACTACGGCCTGCCGCTTCTCCCCACCACCACCATAGGCTCATTCCCGCAGTCAAAGCAGGTGCGCGAAGCGCGGTCCAAGTGGCGCAGCGGCGCCCTCGACGGTGAAGGGTACGAGGCATTCCTGAAGGAAGAGATCAGGCTTTGCGTCGAGAAACAGGAAAAACTCGGGCTCGACGTGCTGGTACATGGGGAGTTCGAGCGCACCGACATGGTTGAATACTTCGGAGAGCAGTTGGAAGGGTTCGCCTTCACGCAAAACGGCTGGGTGCAGAGCTACGGCTCGCGCTGCGTCAAGCCGCCGGTGCTCTTCGGCGACGTAGCGCGCCCACGCCCGATGACCGTCGACTGGAGCCGCTACGCCCAGTCTTTGAGCGAGCGCCCGGTGAAAGGGATGCTCACCGGCCCGGTAACCATCCTGCAGTGGTCCTTCGTGCGCAACGACCAGCCCCGCTCGGAGACCTGCCGGCAGATCGCCCTTGCGCTGCGCGACGAGGTGGCCGACCTGGAACAGGCAGGTATCGCGATGATCCAGGTGGACGAGCCTGCCATCCGGGAGGGCTTGCCGCTGCGGCGCGGCGAGTGGTCCGCATACCTCGAGTGGGCGGTGGAGGCGTTTCGTCTCGCCACCTCCGGGGTGAGGGACGTGACCCAGATCCACACCCATATGTGCTACTCCGAGTTCGGCGACATCCTCGCATCCATCGTCGCCATGGATGCCGACGTCCTCTCCATCGAGTCGTCCCGCTCCCGGATGGAGCTTCTGGGGAATTTCCGCCAGCAGGGATATCCCAACGACGTGGGCCCCGGCATCTACGACATCCACTCCCCACGCGTCCCCTCCGTAGAGGAGATGGTCGCGCTGCTTGAACTCGCCTGTGAGGTTCTTCCGGTGGAACGGCTCTGGGTCAACCCGGATTGCGGGCTTAAGACCCGCGGCTGGCCCGAGATCGAGGCATCCCTTGCCAATATGGTGGATGCCGCGCGGCAGGCGCGCTTGCGGCACGCCACGGGCTAGCAGCAGAACCGCACCCGCACCTTTAACGCAAAGAGGGATCGCCGTCGCGGCTGATCCCTCTCGTTTTTCTGCTTTAGTTAAAGCCCGCCCTGTGTCTTCTCACCCGGCGCTTATCATGCGGCCTTGCGCCCGGCACGTTTTTTCACCTTGCCGACCGCCTCGGCGATTTTGGGCACAACCGACGGAACAGGCTTGAAAGAGTTCGCCTCCGCCGGTGCCAATTTTTCAAAATGGGAGCATGCGATCTTTCTGACCACACCGTCGTTGAAATGAATGGAGACCCACTTCGGCGTAACCTCGACGACCTTGCCCGAGCCCCACTCGACAGCTGCGCAATGACTCACGACATCCCCGCGCTTGATTGACATCTCTTCCCCCTTTTTGTGTGCAGCATGAAAGGCAACTTACGGCCACTGGGCAGCACCCAATCAAAATTACCCGACTGCATGGCGCCCCCCTTACTACCCACGGCCGTTTCGGGAGACATCGTACACTTGAGTTGTGACAACAAACGGGTAGGCCGGTTTCAGGAGTGGCCAGGAAAATCGAATCGGCGGTTGAACCGGAAGGGCGGCGCGGAGAGGCTTGCAATAAAAATGGCCCCAGGCTTTAAGCATTGGGGCCACTTCTTTCTGGCATAGACTGATTGTGCTGCTAGATCCTTTGAACGTTGGCCGCTTGAAGACCTTTCGGTCCCTTCACGACGTCGAACGTCACGCTATCGCCTTCCGCCAGGGATTTGAACCCGTCGCCGCTGATCGCGGAGAAGTGGCAGAAAACGTCGTCGCCGTTCTCCTGCTCCAGAAAACCAAACCCCTTGCTGTCGTTAAACCATTTTACAGTACCGTTTGCCATGTGTTTCTTTCTCCAAATGTTGCTGATTGTGTTCGGCCACATGCCGAATTTAACGGTCACCGTAACAGCTATGGTTGACTTAAGCAAGCTATTTAATAACTTCAGCCTCAGAAATAATTTCCTCATTGATGACATTTTTGTCATTTTCAGCAGCGAAATATCGATCCTAATCTGAACTTCGCATCAAATAATAACCTATCTAAACAGCAGCTTGTACGATTACCGGCGGAAGAAAATCCGTTGAATTCGAAACTGCTTGCTATTTGAATGACGGTAATTCAGTATGGCCGAACGGCTTATTTCAGAATCAGCGCATATAAAAACATTATCCGCCCGATACGAAACGCATCTTTTTTGTGAAGGAGAGCCAATGGCACATACGAATTTCAAGTTTCAGAAGCGTCAAAAAGAATTGGACCGGAAAAAGAAACAGGACGAAAAAGCGCTGCGCAAGCAGCAGAAGGACACCGCCGAGCCTGAGACCGAGGGTGAAGATATGCCCATGCCGGACACTGAGATTAAGGCGTAACGAAGCAACTTCTGGAGATGTCAATGGGCGAACTGTTTTGGAAAGTTCAGGCGGCTGTTTTTTACTGTCTCACCTTGGTCGGCGCGCTGATCCCGGTTGCGGCAACGCAACGTGTGGGGGCCGTGGTCGGATCAGTGATGTGGCGACTTTTGCCCAAGCGCCGGGACATTGTTTTGGACAACCTGAAACAGGCACTTGTCTACCTGGGCGGCCACCCTCTCTGGTGCGCGCCTGGCAGCGGGACCGCTCCACTCGCCGCGCGGGCTTACAGCAACCTCGGCACATCGCTCATCGAGATCTGCAAGCTTTACCACGGTCGCGGCGAGCACCTCATCACCGGCATCGAGTTGAGGGGGCTTGAGCACTACGAAGCGGCGAAGGCAAGGAATAAAGGGATCATCTGCTTCAGCGGCCACTGCGGTAACTGGGAGTTGATGGCCCTCGCTCTGGGGCGCCTGCTGGGCGACGGCGCCGTAGTGGCAAGACGCCAGAACAACCCTCACTTCAACCGGATGGTAGAACGGATGCGCATGAGCTACAACAGCCGCGTGATCTACAAGAAGGGGGCCTTCCGGAGTATTCTTTCCGCTCTGCGTTCCGGCGATCTTGTCGGAATCCTCGCGGACCAGGCTGCCTCGCCCGAAGACGGCGTGCTGGTGAGCGTGATGGGGCGCAAGGCCTGGGCCTCCAAGGCTCCGGTGTTATTGGCCCGCAAAAGCGGCGCCCCGCTGCTCCCCGTCTTCATACACAGGGAGGGAGACCACCACGTGATCACCTTTTACCCTGAGCACACCTTCAGCCGGGACATGAGCGACTGCGGCATCCAGAAGGAAACGCAGGCACTGTCGCACTACGTGGAGAATTTCGTGGCCGCGCATCCGGCGCAGTGGTACTGGATGCACCGGCGCTGGAAGCGGGCCGGAGAGGCTTGCGTCTGATCCAAACCGCAAAGAAGGGACCAACCGGTAGGTTGGTCCCTTCTTCGTTCACGCCTCCATGAAGGCTATGTCCTCTATTTACTCCCCTTCACCGCGTGCATCGTCCATGGCCCGCGCGTTGAGATCTGCACAACGGTCTCCTCCTCGACCCAGGCGTTGTGGACCGTCTTCGGTTTGATCGAAAAGTAACTTCCCGCCGGGAGCGTGACGGGGTTTTCCTGCATTTTACCCATGGCCAGCTTGATGTTCCCGGAAATCACCGTCACCCTCTCGACGTTGTCATGGAAATGCGGCGCTATCCGCGCCCCCGCCGGGAGCTTGAGCCTCGCCACGAAGAATCCCGGCTTGGATAGGTCCCCATCCAGCACAGCCATCTGCGAGCCTGGAATGGCCGGGGGACCCGCATGCCACTGTATGTCGGTCGGAACGACGATGATCGTTTTTACCGCCGACTGCGCCATCTTCTTCTCGGCCGCGAAACCGCTTCCGGCCAGCGAAAAGAAGATCACCATCAGAAGTAACATCATCCTTTTCATGTTGTCCTCCCTTTGTCTTCAGCAACAGCCTATTCCGCTGATTTTTCTCCTACATGCCTCCATTTTACCGGCCACGGCTCCCGTCGCGCCACACAAAACGACACGAGCAAGACCTGCCGCACCACATCCGAAAATAATTCTTTACACCACCCACTAAAATGAATAAAATTCGTCCAGAAAGGTGTAAACAAGAATGTTCGACGAAATAGACATCCACATACTGGAAATCCTTCAGGAGAAGGCGAGGATACCCAACGCCGAGGTCGCAAGGCAGGTCGGCATGGCGCCGTCGGCGGTGCTGGAGCGCATCCGCAAGCTGGAGGAGCGCGGCATCATCGAGGGGTACGAGGTGCGGCTGAACCCCGCCTGCTTCCACCAGGGACTCTCCGCCTTCGTGCAAGTGGAAAGCGACGGCGCGGCGACGGCACAGGCGCTCGCCGAGATCGCTTCGGTCCAGGAAGTGCACCAGGTGGTCGGCCCTGACGGTTTCCTGGTTAAGGTTAGAACCGCCGACCACACCACCCTGGCCAGAATACTCGGGGAAATCCGGACCGTCGAGGGGGTCAGGTCGATCAGGACTCAGGTGGTTCTGGAAACGGTGAAGGAGACCAGGCGGGTGGATCTTACCGAACACAACGGCAACGGCCGTCACTGATATATCGAACGCAACAGAAAACCATCTAAAAACTGCGAAGGAGAATCACGATCATGCCGATGTCCGCTTCTTTCAAAGACCGTCTGTTTCCCAGGCTCCACGAGATCGACAAGCACTTCAACACGCCGTTCCACATCTACGATGAAAAAGGTATCCGGGAAACCGGCGCAGGCCTCGTCAAGGCCTTCTCCAGCATCCCCGGTTTCCGCGAGTTCTTCGCGGTCAAGGCGCTCCCGAACCGTGAGATCCTGAAGCTCATGAAGGAAATGGGCTTCGGTTTCGACTGCAGCTCGATCCCCGAGGTGATCCTCGCCCGCGAGCTCGGCGCAAAACCCGAGGACATCATGTTCACCTCCAACAACACGAGCCAGGAGGAATTCGAGTTCGCAGCCAAGGACGGCGGCTGCATCCTGAACCTCGACGACATCTCCCTCGTCGACAAGGTGCCGGTCTTCCCCGAACTGATCTGCTTCCGCTACAACCCGGGTCCGCGCCGCACCGGCAACGTCATCATCGGCAACCCCGAGGAGGCTAAGTACGGCGTTTCCCACGAGCAGGTGGTCGAGGCGTACCGCAAGGCCAAAGAGCGCGGCGCCACGCGCTTCGGCCTGCACACCATGGTCGCCTCCAACGAGCTCGACTACACCTACATCGTAGAGACGGCGCGCATGGTCCTCGAGGTAGCCGAGGAGGTCGAGGCGGCCCTTGGCATCACCTTCGAGTTCGTGAACATCGGCGGCGGCTTCGGCATCCCCTACCGCCCGGACCAGAAGGCGCTCGATCTTACCACCATGTCCGGCGAGATCACCGCGCTCTTCAACGCCTTCCGCGAGCGCCACGGCCACGCACCCGCCATGTTCATGGAAAGCGGCCGTTTCATGACCGGCCCGCACGGGGTCCTGGTCTCCACCGCCATCAACAGCAAGGACACCTACAGGAAGTACATAGGCCTCGACGCCTGCATGTCCTCGCTCATGCGCCCGGCGCTCTACGGCTCCTACCACCACATCGACGTCCTCGGCAAGGACGGCGTTGAGCGCAGCGAGGTGTACGACGTGGTCGGCTCGCTGTGCGAGAACAACGACAAGTTCGCCATCCAGCGCGAGCTTCCCCCGATCGTCGACGGCGACCTGGTGGTGATCCACGACTCCGGCGCCCACGGTCACGCCATGGGCTTTCAGTACAACGGTCGTCTCCGCCCGAAGGAACTCATGCTGCGCGCCGACGGCAGCGTGGAGCTGATCCGCCGCGCCGAGACCCTTGAGGACTACTTCGCCACCTATAACTTCGAGCCGAGCGTGCTGAAGCCGTAGGCTTTTCGAGGCGCCGGCTGAAGTAGCCAGTCTCCCGAAACAACAAAGGCACCCGCCATCGCGGGTGCCTTTTTCATTGCTGCGGCATTGCCATACGTTCCATGCTTCGGGGCATTTACGAGCTTGGCACCCCCCCCGGCAACGCCCCGGAAAACCCCTTCCATCAGGCAAGGAAGCCGCATCAAGAGATCGAACGATCCGTCGCTCGCAGGAACGCCTCGGTCTCCGCCGCTGGCATCGGTCTCGCGTACAGGTACCCCTGCACCTCGTCGCAGCGGCACGCACGGAGCTTCGCTTCCTCCTCCTTCGACTCGACCCCTTCGGCGATCACGGTTACCCCCATGCTGTGACCGATGGCGACGATGGCCTTCACGATGCCGGCGGCGTCCTCGCGGATGGTGATGTCGCGGACGAAGGACTGGTCGATCTTGATGCGGTCGACGGAAAAGTTCTTCATGTAGCTCAAGGAGGAATACCCCGTCCCGAAGTCATCGATGGATATCTTCACCCCCAGCGACTTGAACATGCGCAAAAGCGCCACCGATTCCGCGGCGTTGTCCATCAGCATGCTTTCGGTCAGCTCCAGGTCGAGGAACTGGGGCTCCAGCCCGGTCTCTAACAGGGTATCCACCACCATCTCCGAAAAATCCTCCTGCATGACCTGCTTTATCGAGACGTTGACGCTGATGGCGATGGGGTGGCCGTTCAGGTGCCATTGCTTGCATTGCGCACATGCGCTCTTCAGAACCCACGCCCCCAGCTCCCTTATAAGACCGGTCTGCTCAGCGACCGGAATGAAGCGTGCCGGGGCCACGGCGCCCAGGTTGTCATCGTACCAGCGGGCGAGCGCCTCCATGGCGACCACCCTCCCCGTTTGCAATTGAATCTGCGGCTGGTAGTGCACGGAGATCTGCTCCTTCTCGAGTGCCTCGCGTAACGCCCGCTCGATGGCGGCCCGCTCCTGCGCCTTCAGGTTCAGCGTCTCGGAGAAGAACTGGTACTGGTTCCCCCCTCCCCCCTTGGCCGCATACATGGCGAGGTCGGCGTTCTTAAGGAGCGTGGCGATGTCGGAGCCGTCCTCAGGGAAGAGCACGATGCCGATGCTCGCCCCGGTGTAGATCTGGCGGCCGTCGACCTCGAAGGGATCCTTCACGAGTTCGAGGAGTTTTTCTGCGAGTGTTGCCGCTCCTTCCGGGCCCGCTACAAAGGAGCAGAGGATGGCGAACTCGTCACCACCAAGCCTCGCGAAGGTGTCGCTTGCGCGCACTATGCCGTTTATGCGTTGCACCACGAGCTGGAGCAGGGCGTCCCCCGCGTGGTGTCCCATGGTATCGTTCACGTCTTTGAAGTGATCGAGGTCGAAGAAGAGGATGGCAAAGAATTCGCCGTAGCGCCGGCAGCGCGCAAGGGCCTGTGCGCTGCGGTCGTAGAACAGGGTCCGGTTAGCGAGGCCGGTCAACTGGTCGAAGTAGGCGAGGTTGTGCACCTCCTGTTCCGCCTGCTTGCGCTTCGTGACGTCATGGCTTAGGCAGAGAAAGCGCTCCTTCGTCCCGTTGTGATCGAGCATGGTCGCGCTGAGAGTCACGTGCAGGTCCCGGCCGTCCCTTGAAGAAAGCATCGCCTCCTCCTCGACCAGCCCAGCACTCGCCGTCACCGTAGCCACCAGTGCTTCGCCCCTGTGCCGCTCCAGGAACAGGTCCGCGAACGGACGCCCGACCAGTTCCTCCCGCGGGTAACCGAACATCAGTTCTGTGGCGCGGTTTACATCGAGGATCACGCCAGCTGCGGAAACGACGGTCAGGGCCTCCGGCATGGTGGCGATGACGCTGTCGAGGTAGCTGTTGGCCGAGTCAAGCTCAGAGTCGTACTCCCTGAGTCTCTCCACCATCGCATTGAAGCACATGGAGACCGAGGTGATCTCGTCGTGCGCCGTCACCGGGAGCACGATGTCGCGTCGCCCCGCGGCGACCTGGAGCGCCGCCTCCTTGAGGAGGCGCATCCTGCGGGAGATGGAGAGGGAGATGGCGAGTCCCGAGACAAGGGCCCCGACGATGGTGACAGCCGACAGGACCGCGAACAACCTGAGCGCGCCGGTGACGCTCTCGAAGGTGCTGGCGACATGGCGTCCGAGGTTTTCCATCTCCTGGTCGTGCGCGGAGTTAACCTCCTTCAGGAACTCCTGTTCCGCGTGTTCGAAACGCTCCTTCGATTCGAGCAAGCGCCGCGCCGAAGGTCGCGCATCGACTACAGCCAGGTAGTCATGGGACGCAGCAAGCAGGGCCCGTCCGGTCCGCTCGATGGGATGGGGCTCCCTTCCCTGCGCCAGCATCGTCCTGCAGGCGGCGAGGCTCATAAGGAAGCGCTCGCGCCCCTCTTCGATGAGCCTGACCTCCTCCTGCCGTGCGTTACCGTGACGCGCCCCATGCTCCTCCCCAATCGCCGTCGTGAGAAAGGCATACTCCATCGAGGAGGAGACAATGCGCAGCCCGGCGTAGCGCAGATCCTTCAGGGCGAGCAGATGCGGGATCACCTCGCGGTTCACCTTATTGAAGCTGTCTTTGACGTGTTGGGCGCCGCTGATGCCTCCAACGGCGAGGATGAGGGTGGCACAGATGACGGCCAAGTAGCTAAGGAGCAATTTCAGCCAGAGTTGCATAGGGAAGTCTCTCGAGGAACAGGATCAGACACGCATATCGTATCGGTCGGGAAGGATAAAACGTTAATGATAATCGACCTGCCGGACGAAAAAGGCGCCCGGGGAGCCCGGACGCCTTTTTCCGCCTTTATTCTCGCGTCATCATTGCCCCAGTGCGTGCCTCAGGTCCTCATCCGGCGTCGTGATCGGGCCAAGATCGTAATTTTGCACCAGGAAGTCGAGCACCGCCGGCGAAACGTAGGCCGGCAGCGTGGGACCGAGCCGGATCCCCCTTATGCCGAGATGGAGCAGGGTGAGCAGGATCACGTGGGCCTTTTGCTCGTACCAGGAGAGGATCATGGAGAGCGGAAGGTCGTTTACACCGCATTGGAAGGCGTCCGCCAGCGCCACGGCTATGCGGATCGCGGAGTAGGCGTCGTTGCACTGCCCGACGTCTAGCAGGCGCGGGATGCCGCCGACATCGCCGAATTCGTGCCGGTTGAAGCGGTTCTTGCCGCAGGCAAGCGTCAGGATCACGCAGTCCTTGGGAACCTTCTCGGCCAGTTCCGTGTAATAGTTTCTCCCCGCCTTCGCCCCGTCGCAGCCGCCGATCAGGAAGAAGCGCTTCACGAGGCCGTTTTTCACCGCGTCCACCACGGTGCCCGCCACCTTGAACACCGCCTCGTGTCCGAACCCCACCAGGATCTCCTGCCCCGGGTTTTCCGGGAGGTCTGGGAGCGAAAGAGCCTTGTCGATCACGGCCGTGAAATCGTGCCCATCGAGGTGGGGTATACCGGGCCAAGCGACCTCGCCCCAGGTGAAGAGACGATCGGTGTAGGATGGGTCCGGCTTCTGGATGCAGTTGGTGTTGAAGACGATGGCTCCCGTGAAGTCGGGGAGCTCACGGGTCTGGTTTTGCCAGGCGGTGCCGAAGTGTCCGGCAAAATGGGGATACTTCCTGAGGCCGGGGTAACCGTTGGCGGGAAGCATCTCACCGTGTGTGTAGACGTAGATCCCCTTCCCCTCGCTCTGCTTAAGGATCTCCTCCAGCATCGGCAGGTCGTGCCCAGAGACGACGATCCCCTTCCCGCCGCGCGTCCCGAGGTTCACCTTCATCGGCTCGGGAGCCTGAAAGCTTTCGGCGTGGCCGTCGTAGAGCAGCTCCATGGTGCGCAGGTTCCACTTACCGCACTCAAGGGAGAGGTTGACGAACTCCTCCAAGGTCGCCGCACCGTTCGTCGTCGCTGCGAGGGAGCGGTGGATGAATTCGTAGATGCCGTCATCCTCCTTCCCCATCTCGGCGGCGTGCCACGCGAAGGCCCCCATGCCTAACAGGCCGTAGATGAGGATCTCGATGGTTGAGAGAAGATTCGGGTCCTGGTGCCAGGTGAGTACGCCGTGTTGCTTCCCCTGATCGATGAGCGCCTGCGTCCCCCCTGTGGGCTGCCACAGAGCCGCCTCCTCGGTCAACTGCGGCGCCTCGCCCCCCTTTTGCTGCCGGTAGGTCTGTTCGTAGAGCGACCTCGCCTTCTCTTTCATCTGGTAGCACTTCTGCAGGCGCCGGGCGATGTCTTCGGGGTCGAAGTTCACGTTGGTGACCCTGGTGAAAAGGCCATCGAGCATGAAACGATCCACCTCCTGATCCTTCGCCCCCAGCTCCCTCGCCCGGCTCGCGTAGAGAGCCACGCCTTGCAGACCGTGGATCATCAGATCCAACAGCGCCGAGACCTGCGGGTCCTTGCCGCAGTTCCCCATTACGTCGCACCCCACCCCGCGGGCCGCCTGCTCACATTGCCGACAAAACATCGCGCTAGCCATTTACGCCTCCCTTGAAAGATTGGAATTTTCCAACCACAGAGTTTTCCAGAAGCGTTTACTTTTTCAACTACAAAAAGGCAGTGAGCGAAGATAAGGCTTAAAGAAAGAGAGGAATGCGACGCGGCAACTGGTGGGCATACGGGGGCAGGAAGGTTGAGTGAGGCGGATTCAGCGATGGAGAGACGGTGCGAGAAGGTCGGCCAGCACCCCCGAGACTTCCGAGGCACGGTAGGGTTTCGCCATGGTCGCCCTGAAGCCGAAGGCGGCATAATCGGACATGATCGGGTCGTTGGAGTAGCCGCTGGACACGACGAGGCAGGCATTCTTGTCGATCTCAAGGATCAGCCCTGCCGCCTCCTTCCCCCCCATCCCGCCCGGTATGGTCAGGTCCATGATCACCGCATCAAAGGGGGCCGCATCCCGCATGGCGGCGGCGTAAAGCTCCACGGCCTCGCTGCCGTTGCCGCAGGTAGTGACCGCGCACCCCAAAGCGGCGAGGATTTCGGCCATGAGATCACGGATCATCTGCTCGTCATCCATCACCAGCACCTTGCAAGCCGCGTGCTTCGCCGCGGCCTTTTGCGCCAGGGCCGGTTCCATCTTCGCCGGGGCCTCGATCCTGGCGGCGGGCAGCAGTATTTCCAGGGTGGTCCCATGGTCCGGCTGGGAGTGCACCGCGATGTACCCCCCATGCCTCATGACGACCGAGTGAGCCGAGGACAGCCCCAGCCCCTTCCCCCCCGCTTTCGTGGTGAAATACGGATCGAAGATCCTCTTCTGGTCCTCGCTCGAGATACCGCACCCGGTGTCGGTGAACAGGAGCTTCACGTAGGCACCGGCGGGAAGGGCAAAACGGTTTTCCTCGAGCAGGGAGATGTTCATGGCGCTCACGGCAAAGGTCCCTCCCCGCGGCATCGCCTGCACCGCGTTGATCGCGATGTTGTTGAAAACCTGGTGCATCTGCCCCTCGTCGACCTCGATCAGGTGCAGGTTGCCTGGTATATCGAGTACGCTCAGCACGCTAGTTCCGCGCAGCGCGAGCGACACCGCCTCCTCGATGAGGTGCCTTGCCGCAATGCACTTTTTGATCGGCTTTCCCCCCTTGGCGAAGGTGAGAAGCTGCGAGGAGAGTTCCGAGGCACGCTGGCAAGCCTTCTCCGCCTGCTGTAGGAGCTTTTTCCCGCGCTCCGGATCTCCGAGGGTCATCTGGGCGAGGGTTATATTCCCCATGATGCCGGTCAGTATGTTGTTGAAGTCGTGCGCGATGCCGCCTGCCAGCACCCCAAGCGATTCCAGCTTCTGCATCTTGAGGAGTTCCTGCTGCGCCTTCTCCCGCTCAGTGATGTCGCTGTCGATCTCCATGATGCGCCAGGGGCGGTTTTCCTTGTCGACCTGCAGGACCCATCTGCTGCTAACGATGATGCTGGCGCCTGCAGCCGTGGTGTGGGTGAGCCTTCCCTCCCAGCGCCCGCTGCGGCGCAGCTCCTCGTAGATCTCCTCCCGAGCGTTCGGAAACTGGGTCGCCAAAAGCGGGTGGATCACCTTGCCGATCGCCTCTTCCGGCGCGTACCCGTAGATAGCCGCTGCCCCCTGGTTCCAGTACAGGATGGTCCCATCCATATCGAGCAGCACGATCGCGTCATGGGCAAGGTCGAGCAGGCCTGACTTCTCACGCAGCACCTCTTCCTTCTTCATCCGTTCCTGCAGCTCGAAACAAAGCGCCTCGGCCATCTCGTCGAAGCAGAGCCCAAGCCTTCCCAGTTCCCCACCACCCGCCTCCTGTCCGACCCTGGCCTTCAGGTCCCCGCCGGCCAGGGCGCGCGAGGTGTGCTCCAAAACGCTGATCCGGTTCACGATGAGCCGTTTGCTGAGCCAGATGTTGAGCCCGAGCACGGAGACGAGGATCAGGAACATCACGCTCAGGTTGAGGATGAGTTCCTGGTTCGCCCCCTCGAGCATAATCTCGATGGGGGTCCCTCCCCTGATGTAGGCGTAGGGGGGAAGCTCAGGTCTGAGCCGGATTTTGCGGTAGGCAGACAGGCGGTGGATGCCGTCGTTCGAGACGATGTCGATGACACCCGCCTCGGGACCGTTTTTCATCTTCTCGAAGTGGTTGGTACGGTCCGGCTTGCCGATGAATTTCTCGGGATCGATGGTTCTATAGAGAAAGGTCCCTTTGTGGTCGAAGACTCCGAACGAGGTGCCTGCCGGCAGTTTGGCCGCCTCCAGCAGGTTGCCGATGTTGGTAAGGTCGATGCCGAAGAGGATGGCGCCGTCGAAGGCGCCGGCCTCGTTTCTGAGCGGGTAGGCGAAGTTGATGATGGGCTTGTTGCTGGCCCTCCCCACGGTGTACTCCCCTGGCGAGAAGTGGCCGCTATCCCTCGCGTCCCTGAAGGCCTTCCTGTCTGCGAGGCAAACCGGTTTGCCGCTGGGCAG
>MTLD01001286.1_pt1 | contig 25117 bp, 20 predicted proteins | sample 1982471 | NCBI WGS metagenome assembly MTLD01 (sample SAMN05712604, study PRJNA340218) | biofilm metagenome | isolation source: sample SPM anode biofilm adapted to -50 mV | place: USA | collected 2012-02-03 | reverse complement strand
ATCGCCTTCCATGCCCGCCTCGTTTTACCCTTAGGTAGAATTCTAACTTAGGGTAAAATAATGCGAATGGCACCGTGGTGTCAAGGGTCTTGAGCATCTTGCATGGATGGGTGGTGCCAGCGGATTCGAGATGGAGCCTTATGGTGCTGTGGCTGGTTCTGGGGATGGTGGGTTCAAGGCAAGTGCAAGAGCTCAATAAAAAGGGCCGGATCACCTTGCGGCAATCTGGCCCTTCAGCTACAGGTTATGAAGCTTAGAAGGTGAAATCGAAAGCGGTGCCGAAGTAGACATCGGTACCATCGTATCCGACGGCGGCGCGGATGGCGGCCTTGGCAGTTGCCATATACTTGATATAGCCCTGCGCGGTCATGACATCATCGCTGTCATAGGAAGCATCGCCACCAAGGGTGACCTTGTCGGTTACCGCATAGGACACATAGGGATCGGCCAGCCAGTACAGCGTGGAGGCAACGCCATCCTCATTGTAGAGACCGAGCGTCAGAGCGCCCATAACATAGCTGACATCGACGACGAAATAGGGCTCAATGGTGGTCAGGTCGGCGATGTGCATCTCGACTATGGCATCAAGGTTCTCAATGGCAGTGATCTCTGCCTCAAGCCATGCACTCCGGGTTCCCAGCGCAGTGTAGTCCTCATTGGCGAATCCAGCATAGAAGTCGCCAATACCTTCGGCGGAATACTTGGCTGCAAACATCGCGCCATTGAATGCATCACTGAAAGTCACACCACCAGCCTGGGTGACGGGGAGGAACGCGCTGACCGTAAGTCCAGCCACAGGAGCCAGGAAGAGCTGCGCACCTTCCATACCATCCGTCTTGCCATAGTAATCATAGGTGGCTACGGTATAGTCATCGAGCACACCAACCTTGAATTTCAGCATGCTATCGAGGAATCCGAACTTTACCAAAGCCTGGGTGATCTTGGGGTTTTCAAGACCATTCGCCTGATAGCGGAAGTGCACACCAAAATCGCCATCCATGTAATCGGCGTTGAACCGGACACGATTGGTATACCCATTGTAGTAGCCCAACAGTGACAGATCATCCTGCGACATGTTGTAGTTCACACCAGTGCTGACATAGCCACTGAACTTCAGAGCCGGAGCATCCTGAGCGAAAACGGCACCGCCGATAACGGCGAGGGCCAGAAGAAGCACGATAGCTTTCTTCATGTAGATTCCTCCTTGTAGGAATAAAAGCGGGGACCAAACCTATGGTTTGGCTTTCCCCTTAGCTTTATTGCGAGTATATCAGGGGCAAATTCAGGTGTCAAGGAAATTTTGTGTATTCGGCGTCTCATATTTGACAAAATGACATTAGTTTGTCATGCAGAAGTTCGCGAATTTCTGATGTTTAGGGCATGCGGCTATTGCATAAATCACGCCAATCGAACCGGATTACCTGCTCGGGAGCGCAGAAGGGCTTGGTTTCCCAAAGTCGCGGGGTCCTGGCCTCGCAAACGTGGGGCGTGCCAGAGCGCGCGATCGGAGGCCTGGGGTTCGTCACGAGATCGTCGATGATTAGGTCTGAATTACCGCTTTGGCGCTCGAAGAGTACGCTACGCTGCAGTTTGAAATACGTGCAACAATGATGTATATTATACGTACTGGAGGCTTGGCATGGAAACGAAGCTGACCCTGAAGCTTGAGAAGAGTGTTATTCAATCGGCAAAGCAATATGCGGAAAAGAATAACAGGAGTCTCTCGAGACTGGTTGAGGATTACTTTCGAAATTTGCTTATGGAGAGTGATACCAAGAAGGCATCCATATCACCCTTGGTTCAGGACTTGAGCGGGATAATTTCGGAAAAGGACCTGAATGGAATCAGTTATGTTGATTACCTCGAGTCAAAATATGAATAGCAGGATATTCATAGATTCCGATGTGATTCTGGATCTCTTGTGCAGGCGAACTCCACATTACGATTTTGCCGCAGAGGTATTTACCCTTGGTGATTATCATAAGCTGGAACTTGTTACGACATCTGTTGTATACGCAAATGTCTTCTATATCTTGCGCAAGACCTTGGGAATAGAGAAGGCAAAGGAATACCTGAGGAAACTGCGGATTATGCTCGGAGTAGTCAATGTGGACGAGAAGATTGTTGATCTGGCATTGAATTCCAGGTTCTCGGATTTTGAAGATGGTTTGCAGTACTTCACAGCTCGGGAGCATGGGATATCGATTCTCCTGACGAGGAATATAAGAGACTATAGGGAGACTGATATAATCATCCAGACTCCAGAAGAGTTCGTGAAAGCAAGAAGATAGACAACCGGATTACGTGTTCGGGAGTGCATCGATGATCTGCTCCGGCAGACCCTTTGAACACGGGCCCCAACAGGAGCAGGCATCAGAGCTGCGCTATCGCCTCACGCGTCAGTCCGGTGACTTCGGCGATATCGTCTATCGCCCCGCCGCGCCGGGCGCGGCTCACACCCATGACGCGATGGTAGCCTTGAAGGCAGCCAGCGAGCCCTCTATGGTCGCCTCGGGCACGCTGTAGCAGAGGCGGAACCAGCCAGGGTAGCCGAAGCCGACCCCGGGAACCGACAGCACGCCGTGATCCTTGAGGGCCATCGCGAAGGTGACATCGGCGGTCTCCGCGGGATTCGCGGCGGAACCGGTCGTCCGCAGGCTCGTTGGGGCCTTGCAGAAGAAATAGAAGGCGCCTTCCGGCGCGGCAAATTCGATGCCGGCGTCACGCAGGACCGAAGCCATCATATCGCGGCGGCTGGCATAGCGGGAAATGTCTGTCTTCGCCTGCCAGCTGGCGGCCACGGCGCGCTGCATCAGGGCCGGGGCGTTGACGAAGCCGAGCACGCGATTGGAAGCGGTGAGTCCGGCCATCACGAGGGCCTTGTCATCGCAGGCCGGATTGACGGCGATGTAGCCAAGGCGCTCGCCTGGTATGGACAGGGTCTTGCTGAAGCTGGAGGCGACGATGCTCTCCGGATAGGAGCAGAGCACCGGAGGCACCTCGAGACCGTCATAGACGATGTCGCGGTACGGTTCGTCTATGATCAGGTACGGCGCCCGGCCGCTGGTCCGTGCGTGGGCGACCAGCACGTCGGCAAGGGCCTTGATCGCCTCCGCGGGATAGACCCGTCCGGTCGGATTGTTCGGGCTGTTGATGATTACGGCGGCGGTCCGGGCGGTCAGGACCCGGGCAATCGCGGATGGATCGAGCGAAAAATCGGGCGCCGAATCCGCCACGACCATGGTGCCGCGATAGTTGTCTATGTAGGCGGAGTATTCGGCAAAATAGGGCCGTATGACCACGACCTCGTCGCCGGGGTTCAGTATGGTCTTCAGTATCACGTTGATGGCTCCGGCCGCGCCGACGGTCATCACCACCTCGTCGGCCGTGATCGGGACATCATGTTCCCGGCTCACCTTCTGCGCCATCGCGGCGCGGACGAGCGGGTAGCCGGCGTTGGTCATGTAGGCATGCGAGCCGAGCTCGTCGCTGAGCGCCGCCGAGCGCAGCGCGGCTATGAACTCGGGAGGTGGCTCCAGGTCGGGATTGCCGAGCGAGAAATCAAAGACGGCCGATGCGCCAAGCCGGGCCTTCAGCTGGATTCCCGCCTCGAACATCTTTCTGATCCAGGAGCCTTTCTCAAGGCTGGCACGTACGGCGGTGGCTATGGGCATGGGTTTCTTGCCTCGCTTTCATCGGAATCGGATGTTACACTATAGCACGAGGTACCTGCAATGTCTGAGGCCATCAGCAACGCGGCGGCCAGGGCCGCCGCATTCTCCGATCTACTCAACGCGCTCATTCTTGGCGGAAACAACGAGGCGGTGGCTCAGGCGATGCCGCTGGTCGAGGATGCCCGCCCCGAGGACCTCGTCAACGCGGTCGACACGGCGGTGGCGGCAGGCGTCGACTTCGCGCTGCTCAAGCCGGCCATATCCAGGCTGGTCAACCTGCTGTCTTCATCCCTCAGGCGCCATCGCTGCGCGCCCGGGCGGGGCGAGCGGCTCTTCTCGTCGCTGATGGCCGAGAATGCCGGTTTGCTCAGGGTACTCGATGAAGGCAAGGCCCTGGCCAGGGAGATCAATGGCGCGCGGTCATCGGAACGAGAGGCGCGAGCCGCATTGTCCGGACTGCGCTCGCTCTTGGGGCGGCTCGGCGCGGTGGAGGCGCACTACCGCAAGAAGGAGAATGTGCTGTTCCCCTGGTTTGAGTCGCGGTATCCGGAATACCGCTGCGTCCGCATCATGTGGGAAATCCAGGATGATGCGCGCCGCGGCCTCGAGGTCGCTACGCGGCTGGTCGATGCGGGGCTCGCGTTGCTGGACAATCCGCGATCGCAGGTGTCATTCGATCCAGCGCCACTCAATCAGGCGCTTGGCCGGCTCTATTTCGACCTGAACGCCAACGTGTTCCGCGAGGACTGCGCGCTGTTTCCGGTCATGCTCAATCTGATGCCGGAGGAGACCGATGAGCTGTTGTTCGTCGAGGCGGCCGACTATGGCTACGCGTTCCTGGATGACGCGACGATACAGTCATTTGGCCGCCATCCAGCCCAGCCGGCTCGGATTGACCACGCCGCGGCCGGCGACCCCGCCGGCGGCTTTCTGGGGCGTACCGGCAGCATACCGAACCAGGTGCTCGCGGCTATGTTCGCCTCGCTGCCGGTCGACATGACCTATGTCGACGCCGACGACAAGGTCCGCTGGTTCTCCGACTCGCCGCACCGCATCTTTCCGCGCAGCCCGGCCATAGTTGGCCGCGACGTCCGCAACTGCCACCCGGGCGCCAGTGTCGGCAGGGTCGTCGCCATCATCGAGGCCTTCAGGCGCGGCGAGAGGGACAGCGAGGCGTTCTGGATATCGATGGGCGGACGATTCATTCATATAGAATATTTCGCGCTGCGCTCGGCCGACGGCCAGTATCTGGGCGTGCTCGAGGCAAGCCAGGACCTCACCGGGAAGCGCGCTCTGTCGGGCGAGAAGCGCCTGGCCGACTGACAGCGGCGTAATATCGCCGATTCCGGACCTAAACACCTGAATATGATGACTATTTCGGCATTGTAGTACTTTTATACCTTGACAATCTATCCAGACGATATAATACTAAACCCATCATAGTTGCTGACCGCTACACGAGAGCGACGGCCACAAGGAGTCCCGCATGAAGAAGACACTGACTTCCACCGTATCGTGGGTAGGCAAGATAGACTGGGAGCTTACCCGTTTCCATGGCGACGAGTACTCGACACACAAGGGTTCGAGCTACAACAGCTACATCATCGAGGAAGGCAAGACCGTGCTGATCGACACGGTCTGGGGCCCATACGCCAAGGAATTCGTCGACAACCTGGAGTCCGAGGGCCTTCTGAGCAGGCTGGACATGGTCATCGCCCAGCACGCCGAGAGCGACCACTCGGGGGCCATGCCCGAGCTGATGCGCCGCAGGCCAGACCTGCCGGTCTATTGCACGGCCAACGGCGTCAAGTCGCTCAAGGGTCATTATCATCAGGACTGGGACTTTCATGTCGTCAAGACCGGCGACGAGCTGGATCTTGGCAACGGCAAGAAGCTCGTGTTCATCGAGGCGCCGATGCTGCACTGGCCGGACAGCATGTTCTCGTACATGACCGGTGACGCGATCCTGTTCTCCAACGACGCCTTCGGCCAGCATCTCGCCACCGAGAAGCTGTTCAACGACCTGGTGGATCAGGACGAGCTGTATGATGAAGCCATCAAGTACTACGCGAACATCCTGACCCCGTTCTCCGCGCTGGTAAAGGCCAAGATCGACCAGGTGCTGTCGCTCAAGCTGCCCGTCAACATGATAGCGACGAGCCACGGCGTCATCTGGCGGGACAACCCCACACAGATCGTGCTCAAGTACCTGGAGTGGTGCCAGGACTACCAGGAAGACCGCGTGACCATCCTGTACGACACGATGTGGCAGGGTACGCGCGCCCTGGCGGACACCTTCGCGCGGGCCATCAACAGCGTCTCGCCATCGACGACGGTGGTGTCGCACTGCCTGTCAAAATTCGACAAGAACGACGCGCTGACCGACCTGTTCAGGTCGAAGGCCGTACTGATCGGCTCTCCGACCGTTGGCAAGGGCATCCTGACAGCCGTCGCCGGCTCGCTGGAGGAGATCAAGGGGCTCAGGTTCAAGGGCAAGAAGGCTGCCGCCTTCGGGACCTATGGCTGGTCGGGCGAGTCGGTCAAGATCATCTCCGACGCACTCAGGGATTCAGGCTTCGACGTGGTCGATGATGGTTTCAAGGCGCTGTGGAATCCCGATGATGACGCATTGCGGGCGGCATTCGAATACGGCAAGGCATTTGCCGCCAAGATAGCGTGAGCGGCGCAGTTACCCCAGGAGGTCGTACCATGATAGAGAAACCCTATGCTTTTGCCAGAACGGACGCGAAGACGATGGAGCAGGTCGTCGATGACGAGTTCGTCGGCATCAACCACATCGTCCTGCCGGCGGGAGAGTCAGTGAAGACCCACGTGGCCAACTCCAACGTGCGACAGATCATCGTGCGCGGGACCCTGAGCCTGTCGCTGGAAGACCAGCCTTTCAATCACCACCCGGCCGGCTCGATAGTCGCCGTCCCCTTCAACGTGAAGATGGCCATCCAGAACCAGGGCACCGAGACGCTCGAGTTCTTCGTGGTCAAGACACCGAATCCGCGCGACATGCCGCCGACGAAGACGATATAACCTTATCGATATAATATAGCATTAATTGAATCTTTGACGGACGGTCCGAACTGGCCTATACTGTCCGCCATGAGGCGCCGTGATACGATTCTCGAGGACATGCACGCCGTACAGGCCAGGACGCAGGGTTCATGGATACCTCCAGAGGAACTTGCGCGCCTGGCCCGTTCGTACGGTATGTCCAGAGCGGAGACAGAGGGCATAGCCAGCTACTATTCGATGCTGAGCCTCAAGCCGCGAGGCAGGCACGTGATACGGGTGTGCGCCTCGCCCGTGTGCAGGATGTTCGGGTCAGTAGATATTCTCACGACGATTTCCAGGCTGAGCGGCGCGCCGGTCGGCGGTACCGATCCGAGCGGCACCTTCACGCTGGAAACGGCACAATGCCTGGGTCGATGCGCGGGCGCGCCATCGATGCTGCTAGACGACATGGTGTATGGCAGACTCGATCCAGAACGGCTGGCGGCCATCATCGAGGCCGTCCGTTCCCGCGATCGTGCGGAAGCCAGCGATGCATTCCCGGTGGCTTCGATGTATGCCGATGATATCGGCCCCTCCTCCGGCGCACACACCATCTTCCGTTTTCCCCCGGACCTGGACGGTACGGACGCCGCTCGCTATGGATCGGCCGGCGGCTGGGTCGGCCTTCAAGCCGCGCTCTTGATGCCCCCTGACACGGTGGTTGCCCAGCTGTCCGAGGCCAAGGTGCGCGGGCGGGGTGGCGCCGGATTTCCGACAGGCCTCAAGGAGCGCGCCACCGCGGGTTCAGCCTGTTCGGACAAGGAAGACTGCGAGCGCTACGTGGTGTGCAACGCGGATGAGGGCGAGCCCGGCACCTTCAAGGATCGCATCATCATGGAACGGTTGCCGATGCTGCTCGTCGAGGGCATGGCGATATCGGCGTACGCGATCGGGGCGCGGCGCGGCTATGTATACATTCGCGGTGAATATACCCACGCCATAGAGCGGGTGAGGAAGGCTATAGCCTCCGCCTACACCGCGGGGCTTCTGGGGCAGCGCATTCTGGGCACCGACTTCTCATTCGATCTGGTCATCAGGCCTGGAGCGGGCTCATATCTATGCGGCGAAGAGCTGACGCTCATCGAGTCGCTCGAAGGCAAGCGCGGAAGCCCGCGTATCAAGCCGCCCTTCCCCGCCGAATCGGGTCTCTGGGGCAGACCAACGCTGATCAATAATGTAGAGACGATGGCCTGCCTTCCGTGGGTGCTCGAGCACGGCGCCGCGGCCTATCTGCGGCTCGGCACCGCCGCCTCTCCGGGCACGAAGATCTTCTGTGTCTCGGGCGATGTGGCCCGGCCCGGCTATGGCGAGTGGCCACTGGGCATACGCCTGGGGGACATCATCACCGCGGCAGGCGGCGTCGTCGACAGGACCGGAGGCTCAGCCGACAGACCGCTGGCGGTACTGCTCGGCGGAGCGGCAGGCACCTTCATATCAGGCGACAGGCTCGATCTGATCATGGACTATGATGCGCTGAAGGAAGCCGGAGCGACCCTGGGCTCCGGTGCGATCATCGTGCTGGGGCCGGGAAGATCGGTGGTGGACTGCCTTTCGGCGATCATGGATTTCTTCAAGCACGAATCATGTGGCAAGTGCGTGCCGTGTCGAGTCGGTACCGCCAGGTTGGCCGAGCGTGCCAGGTCCATGGCGGTGGCTGCTCGATCCGGAACGTTCAGGCACGACGATCTCGCGTCCTTGGTCGCCGACGCCGAACGGATAGCCAAGGCCTCGCTCTGCCCGCTCGGCCAGTCACCCATACTATCACTCCGGAGCGCGGCCCGGAACCTTACCAGCCTCTTCTGAAGGGAAGGCATTCATGCAGCATGACAACACGGTCAGCATCACCATCGACGGTTCGAGCATCACCACCGCACCAGGACGGCTGCTCCTTGAGGTGGCCCGCGAGGCGGGCTTCAACATCCCGAGCCTGTGCTGGCACCGGAAACTGAGCCCGACCGGCGCGTGCCGGCTGTGCATCGTGAAGGTCGCCGGCATGCGGGGTCTGGTCACATCGTGCTCCACCAGGGTTGAAGATGGCATGACCGTGACGGCCTTCGATGAAGAGCTCGAGACCGAGCGCAGGTTCATACTCGCGTCGCTGATGAGCGAGGTTGCCGTCGGCACCGATGGCTCTCACCGTGACGAGTTCGCCGAGCTGGCGGTGCGGTACGGTCTGGCCGATTCGACGACGCCGCCGCGAGCGCCCGTCGAGGCGCTGGGCCTGCCGCTCGCGCACGGAAACCGGCCGGGAATCGACGCTTCATCAGTGATCCTGACCTACGATCCATCACACTGCATCAAATGCTTCCGGTGCGTCAAAGGCTGCGACGAGGTACAGGGCAAGGGTGTCATAGGCATCCTGGGCCGCGGCATCGATTCGTACATATCGGCCGGCATGGAAGGCTGGGGCAGCTCGGAGTGCGATGGGTGCGGAGAGTGCGTGCAGCTGTGCCCGACCGGAGCCCTGGTCGAGAAGCCGAATCGTGACACGATCAGGCGCGCGGGGCTCTTTGCCGGCGATACGCTTCCTTCGAACGCGCACACCGTGCGGACCACCTGCTCGTACTGCGGCGTCGGCTGCCAGCTGGAGCTGATGGTCGTGGGCAACCAGATCGTACGCTCCAACGGCGTCGAGGGTGTGCTGCCCAACGACGGGCGGCTCTGCGTCAAGGGACGCTTCGGCTATGATTTTGTCGACAGTCCCGAGCGTCTGACCGTGCCGCTGATCAAGGAGAACGGGGCCTTCCGCGAGGCGAGCTGGGACGAGGCGCTGGACAGGGCGGCTCGGGCCTTTCTTTCCATAAAGAAGCAGTACGGACCCGATGCCCTGGCGGGGCTGTCGTCCGCAAAATGCTCGAATGAGGACAACTACCTCTTCCAGAAACTGATGCGCATCGCCTTCGGGACAAACAACCTGGACTACTGCACCAGGCTCTGCCACGCGTCCACGGTCACGGCGATGCTCAAGGCGCTGGGAGACGGTGCGGCGACGAACTCGATACAGGATTACGAGACGGCAGATTGCGCACTGGTCATCGGCAACAACATGATCGAGACGCATCCCGTCACGGCGACCTATCTGAAGCGCGGGCTGATCAACGGCGGCAAACTGGTCGTCATCGATCCGCGCTGGACGCCGCTGGCGGACTGGGCCGACGTGTGGCTGCAGCCCCGGCTGGGCACCGATGCCGCGCTGCTCAACGGCATGGCGCGCATCGCGATGGCGGAGGGCTGGGTAGACCGGGACTTCATAGCTACACGGGTCTCTGGAGGGCTCCAGTCGCTGGAACAGCTGCGGCTGGCGGTGGAGCCGTACGACGAGGCGGAAGTCGAGCGGATATGCGGCGTGCCGGCCGACAAGCTGCGCGAGGCCACGAGGCTGTATGCCACCGCCGGAAGATCAATCATCGCGACGGGCATGGGCATGAGCCAGCAGGCGGTGGGCACGAACAACGTCTTCGCCCTGATCAACCTGATGCTGGTGGCGGGGCAGGTCGGCCGTGAGGGTGCCGGCATCAGCCCACCCCGCGGGCAGAGCAACGTGCAGGGTGCCACCGATGTCGGCGCGTCGCCTATATTCTATCCCGGTTACATTCCGGCCGCCGACGCGGCCAACCGCGGGCGCATCGCCGCGCTGTGGGGGTGCCCTGCCGCGGAACTGCCCGGCGAACGGGGATTCTCCACGGTAGAGATCATGAAGGCGGCCGGAGACGGCAAGGTGCACGGCCTGTACATCATGGGTGAGAACCCGCTGCACACCGATCCCAACCTTAACCATGTCGAGGAGGCCGTGGACAAGCTGGACTTCCTGCTGGTGCAGGACATCTTCATGACGCCTACGGCGTTGCGCGCCGATGTCGTACTGCCCGCCACGAGCTTCGCGGAGAAGGATGGAACGTTCACGAATTCGGATCGCCGTGTGATGCGCGTCAGGAAGGCGGTCGCCGCTCCGGGGCAGGCGCGCGACGACTCATGGATCATTCAGGAGATCGCCAGACGCATGGGCAGGCCCGTCGGTCCGGCCGGATCGCCGGAGCCGTACCCATCCTCCGAGTCCATCTGGAACGAGGCGACCAAGGCGGCGCCCATCATGGCCGGCATAACCTACCAGCGTATCGACCGGCAGGGCATCCAGTGGCCATGCAGGAGCGCCGATGATCCTGGCCAGCCGACGCTGTTTCTTGAAAAATTCAACACGCCCGACGGTCTGGCCCGCTTCACGCCGGTCGCGTATGTGTCCGGCGCGGAGGCCACCGACGATGAGTTCCCGCTGCTCATGAACAGCGGGCGCATCCTGTACCAGTTCCATTCGTCGACGATGAGCCTGCGCAGCGCGCCGCTGTCGGCGTTTGCCAGCGAGTCGTACATACTGGTGCACAGCGACGACGCGCACCGGTTCGGTCTGTCCGATGGCGCCCGTGTACGCGTCCGCTCGCGCCGTGGCGAGCTGGCAACGGTGGTCAGGATCGACGATGGGGTAACGCCCGGCGAGACATTCATGCCGTTCCATTTCCCCAACGCCCTGGTCAACAAGTTGACCAGGGACGAACTGGATCCACTCAGCAGGATAGCGCCGCTGAAGCTCAGCGCCGTCTGCGTCGAGGCTATACGGTAAACTTGTCCGCGGCCGACTTGACGTCGGATATCAGGTCGGCATTGTGGGATGACAGCTCGGTCGTGGCAACGATCGCCTCGTTGATCTCCTTGGTGCCGATCATGATCTCATCGTTGTTCTGCACCACCGACTTGTTGACGGCGGTCAGCCTGGCTACCTGATCGAGGATGGCGCGGTTGCCGCCGGTCATCTCCTGGGCACCCTGGGAAATCTGCTGGGTAATGTCCTTCAGTCGCGAAAGCCCATCCAGGAGCTGCCTGCCGCCCTCGCGCTGCTCCGCCATGGCCGTGCTGGTCCGGCCAATTTCGCCACCCAGAGCCTCCGAGCGCACCAGGACCGCCCCGAACGACTCGACGGCTGAATCGGATGCGGCGCGCACCGTCTCGATGGACTGGGCCACCTTGCCAAGCCCGGCCGAAATGTCCTTGGCCTGGCTGGTGGACTGCTCGGCCAGTTTGCGTATCTCGTCGGCGACGACCGCGAAGCCCTTGCCCGCCTCGCCGGCATGCGCGGCTTCGATGGCGGCATTCATCGCCAGCAGGTTGGTCCGTTCCGCTATCGCCCCTATCACGGTCGCGGCCTCGTTCAGGTTCTCCGAATTCCTGACAATGTCCCGAACGGATTCTCCCACCTCATCGATGCGCGTCTTGCCTTCGGCGCCAACCGACACGAGCGACGTGCTGGCCTCGGCCGCGACGACCAGAGACTGGGCCACCGACTCCACGTTGGCAATCAGCTGCTCCACCGCGGCGGAGGACTGCGACACCACCCCGGATTGTGTTCCGATGAGGCCGGACAGCGAATCGACGCTGCGCGCGAGCTCCTCAATGGCCGCGGAGACCTCGCTGACCGAGTCGGTCTGCTCATTGAGCTGGCTCCTCGTACTGGAAATGTTCGAGTTTATCTGTATCACCGCGGAGCCGGTCTCCTCCATATTGGCGGCAAGGTTCTGGCCGGTCTCCTCAAGGGCCGAGACCTTCTCCTTGACGGTGCCTATCAGTGAGCGGGTCTGCCCTATCAAGGTATCGATACTGCGACCCATCTTGCCCATCTCGTCGCGGCCCGACAGCCCCGTCAACATGCGGTAGTCGCCCTTGCCGGCGGTGTCCAGAACTCCAACCAGCGTACCGATCGGAGACGTGATGGAAAGCACCGTCAGCGTCGAGACACCGATGGTCAGCGCTATCACGATCAGGCCAACAACCATCAAGAGGATGATCAGGTGGTTTGCCTGGGATTGCGCGGCCGCATAGGCCGTGGAGCCAGCCTTGGCTATGGCCTGGTCGAGGGCGGCTACGGAATCCAGTATCGCCGCGAACCGCTTTTCAAGATCGGGCATCGAGGAGAGCGCCAGTGCCGGAACATCGATGATGAAGCCGAGCGTGTTCTTGGAGGCCTTGGCGTAGGCATCGAAAGCCGTCTTTGTGGCGACCGCCGCATCTGACTCTTCCGCGCTCAGTCCAGACAACTTCTCGAAACTGGCAACCGTGGCTATGCCATCGGCCATCGAAGCCGTGGCCTTGTCTATCATCGCCTGGACATCTTCTGTCGAATAGTACTGGGAGCGATAGTTCGCGGCCTTATACAGGGCAATCTGGGCATCATAGGCGTGCGTAGCAACCTGCTTGGCCACCTGGGATGCGGCAGCGTGCGTGTTCTGCATCTCCTCCATCGACCTGGCTATCCAGACCAGCCCTGACCGGCTGAACAGGAACAGGGCGGCGAATGCCAGTACGACGACGAGGCACAGCGCTATCAGTTTGGCCAGTATGGTCATATTGGGAAAAAGACGGTGTTTCATTCGTGGCTTCCTCTGGAGCATGGCGGTATCGGAAACAGTGCCGATTGCTCCAGTATATACTATATATCCAAATATCCCAAGATGATACGAATATCTACCGCTGGAATCGATACGGCGCCTCTGCTAGTATCAGGCACATGATCGATCATTCGGTATATCAGTCACCATACAGCTGGCGGTATGGCAGTGCGGCCATGCGTTCGGCCTGGAGCGACCTGACAAAGCGGCGGCTCTGGCGCTCGATCTGGGTACACCTGGCGCGGGTCGAGGAGGAATTCGGCCTGGTCACATCTGCCCAGGTCGATGAGCTCGCGGCCCATGCAGACGAAGTCGACATCGAGCGGTCGCTGGCCATCGAGGCTGAAATCAGGCATGACCTGATGGCCGAGGTCAAGGCGTTCGCCGAGCAGTGCCCGGAGGCTGGTGGCATCATCCATCTGGGGGCCACGAGCATGGACATCGAGGACAACGCCGATGCCCTGCGGCTCAGGCGCGGCCTCGGCCTGCTGATCGACGCGCTCGATACCCTGCTTGCCGCGTTCGCGGACCGGATAGAGGCGTATGCAGACGTGCCGGTCATGGCCTTTACGCACATCCAGCCGGCGGAACCGACGACGCTGGGCTACCGCCTGGGCATCTGGGCACAGGACCTGCTCGATGACCGGCAGCGGATCGCGCACGAGCGCGAGGCGATACGGGGCAAGGGCTTCAAGGGAGCGGTGGGCACGGCGGCCTCGTATGCGGAGCTGGTCGGCCCCGACCGCGTCCAGCGCTTTGAACAGTGCCTCTCCGAAGAACTCGGGCTTCCATTCTATCCACTGGCAACGCAGACCTACACGCGCAAGCAGGACTACGCCGTCGTGTCAACGCTGGCCGGCCTCGGGGCTTCGCTGCACAAGTTCGCCCTCGACATGCGCATACTGCAGTCGCCCCCGATTGGCGAGCTTTCGGAGCCATTCGGCTCAAAGCAGGTGGGCTCATCGGCGATGCCCTTCAAGCGCAACCCGATCAACGCGGAGAAGATAGACTCGCTGGCGCGATCGCTGGCGGTGCTGCCGCAGGTGGCCTGGCAGAACGCCGCCCAGAACATCCTGGAGCGCACGCTGGATGATTCGGCCAATCGCCGCTCGATGCTGCCGGAGGCATTCCTGATATGCGACGAACTGCTCGCCACGGCGCAGAAGATCGTAAGCGGCCTCGTCGTCAACAGGCCGGCGATTGAGCGCACGATGGCGACCTACGGACCGTTTGCCGCCACGGAACGAGTGCTGATGGCCATGGGCAAGGCAGGTGCCGACAGGCAGCAGACTCACGAGCGCCTCAGGGAGCATGCGCTGGCGGCCTGGGAAGCAGTGCGAACCGCCAGTGCCGGATCGCCGAACCCTTTGGCGGAGCGGCTCTCCTCCGACGCCTTCTTCACGGGCACGCTCGGACGCGAGGCCCTCGCCGCGCTCATGGACTGGTCCGGATATACCGGCACCGCCGCGGCGCGGGCACGGGACATGGCCAGGCTGCTGCGCTCTGTCATAACTACCGCGTAACTACCGCTTGACTACCGCGTGACTTCCGCGCGCCCGGCCATGTCGAATGGCAGCACGAATTGCGGCAGGAACCCGAGGCCCGTATCGATGCGGGCCACGCCGGCGAGCCGGTAGTTGACCGTCGCCAGCCTGATCACCTGGTCGAGGAGCGATCGGCTCATATCGGTAAAGTTCATCGTCAGGAAGAGGCTGGCGGTGGCCGAGCCACCGGCGGGAACATCGAACGGCTGCGCCTGGCTGCCATCGGCCCAGAAGCGCCCCTCCCCGTAGAGCCGGTAGTCAAGCGTCGCGAATGACAGCCTGAAGGCGTTCGGGTTGTGGATCGCCAGATCGACGCGCAGGCGGGTATTGATCAGCTCATCCTTGATGATGCGTATCGATGTAATATCGAGCGTCGGCGCCATCACGCGCGGCACCTCGACGCGCACCGTACCGGCGAAGCGCTGCGCATCGCCATCTGCTGAGCGTGCCGTTACCTCTGTTGCGAGCAGCAAGGACACGAGCGCCGACGTGCCCGCCGGCACCAGGAAGTCGAGCCGCAACGGCAGGCTGGCCGATTGGCCGGGGTCCAGACACATGGCAGTGCCGTCGTTACCCGTCGCGACCGAACCGGATTCCCCATCCAGGCGGTAGTCGACGGATTCGACGACAACGCTCGCGGAGCCGGTATTCGACAGCTCGACAGACGCATCGAGCCGCGCCGAATCGAGGCCGGTGCCGGACACCGCCAGCGAATCATACGATACGGACAGCGCCGCCTGATGCACGTCGGCCAGGGGCGGCCGCGTGGCGCAGGACACGGCCGACGCGGCCAGGGTCAGAGCAAGCCAGCGCACCGTGCGCATCAGTGCGCGGCTCCATCGGTCTGCCGCTCCAGGCGCCGGTTGCGCAGCCAGAGCACGGCATCGGTCGATACCATCGTCGCGTTGATCGCATAGAGCCATATGACAAAATCGGGCTTGTACAGCAGCTTGTTGATGATACCCGACAGGTAGCCAACGATGACGATGAGCAGAAAGACCAGACTCTTGCCATCGGTCCGCCTGGTCTTGATCGACTTGTATATGGAAAATGGCCAAGCCGCGCCAAAACACACCAGCATGATGATCTCGAAGATACTCATAGGTTCCTTTCAGGTATGCTACTTGATCAGGGCACCGAAGTACGCGCCCGCACCACCCATGATCATGTCGACCGATACGGCCGTCAGCACCAGACCCATCAGGCGCTCGATCGCCGACAGCAACTGCACGCCGAGCAGGCGCTTGAAGGTCGACGACAGGAAGAGGCTCGCCAGCGTCAGCACCATGGAGATGGCAAGCGCGCCTACCCACAGCGGCATCCTGGATGGATCGTCCGCGGCGACAAGCATCGCCGTCGCTATCGCCGACGGGCCGGCTATCAGCGGCACCGCTATCGGCACGATCAGGGGCTCGCCATCGGTCGGGCCCTCGCCCATCCTGGCGCCAGCCATCGGGAATATCATGTTGATGGCTATCAGCAGCAGAATCACGCCGCCGGCGGCCTTGAGGCTCGCATCACCGATGCCCAGTACGCCAAGCGCGCCGCGGCCGCCTACCATGGCCAGGAGCAGGATGCCAAAGGCAAACGCGCACTCGCGCAGTATGACGCGCGTCCGTCTGGCAGCCGAGACCCGCTCCAGCGCCGTGATGAACAGCGGGATATTGCCGAGGGGGTCGGTGACCAGAATCAGTATCAGGGTCGCGTGCACAAAGCTATTGTCCATTCGGACCTCCGGTGTCTGGTGCTAGAATCCTCTGACGCGCCTGCCGCACAGCATGTTCTGATAGCAGCGGACACAGCCAGGGAAGATGCCATTCCTGGCATGCCTGAGCGCGAGCCTGAATTTCCGGGCGCGCTCGCCATTGTAGATATCGAAGAACGATTGCTCCCGAATGTTGCCAAGCGGGTAATCGTTGTAGTCGGCGCAGAAGTGCACATCGCCATTGTAGTCGATATTCGCTTGGCTCCAGGGCACCGAACAATGGGTACGCACCGGCACTTCGAGCCTTCCATAGTATATGTCGATCTTGTCCGGCTCCAGCGCGGGCACGGTGATGATCGGATGATCGATGTCCATGGCATGAATCCTGGTCAGGATGTCGTACAGCTCCTGACCGTCGATGCCCTCATTGTAGCCCGTCGCATAGCCCGGCAGGCAGGCGATATCGGTATCCAGATGCTCCTTCATGAACGCCTGCTGGCTCGCCACGATGGCATCGTTCGTGTAGGTCCCCAGGTTGTATATGTGCCATGCCAGCTTGAAGTCCTTCGTAGCCTCCGCAAGGGCGTACAGGTCACGGTAATTCAGGTTGCTGACCGTTGTCACCACGCCCATGTATGGGTAGTGCGACCCTTGCCGCTCCTTCTCCCGGTTGATCGCCTCGAAGCCGGCAAGTACCCGCCTGTACGATCCTTCCCCGCGTATCTTGTCGTTGGTCGCCTCGAAGCCATCGAGCGATACAAACAGCCCGTGCCATTTCTTCCGTACTATCTCCTCGGCATATTGCGCAAGAAAGGTACCATTGGTATTGACGGTGACGATGAGTCCAGCCGCCATCATGTAGTCGATCAGCGCGAAGAGGTCAGGATACAGAAATGGCTCGCCGCCCCAGAGGTAGACTACAGGATGCTTGTGCTTGATCTGGTCGACCAGCCGCTTGTAGTCATCGAGCGGCACCACCTTGCGGGCCTCGCTGGCGGCGAAGCTACCCTTGAGCACGCCCTTGTCGCCCCGCTGGCCACACATGACACAGCGCAGGTTGCACAGCGGGGTCAGCCTGAAGTATATCAGACCCAGCTCGTTCGACGTGGCGGGATGCAGCGTGTGGTCGACGAGCATGGACTTCTGTCCTGCAAAGAAAGCGGCGGCCATGCGCCCGGCGAGCAGTGGGTCCTTGCGGAGCAGCTTGGGTACAATGGAAAAGTTGGTCTTCATGGCAGGTCCTGAGGCTGGGATGGCACTGGTCAGACCAGCGAGTCCAGAAAGCGTTTGATGATGGCCGGCGGCGCGGTCCGCGGCAGGAGCCCGAGCAAGAGTGCGGCGAAGCGGTTCCTGCCGCCGGCGATGACGCTAGCCTTGCGCTGGTCCATCGCACGAAGGCCGATGCGGGCCACGACATCGGGCGCGAGGCTGTTGGCCTTCGAGAACTTCTGGTAGGCCTCATTGACGATGCCGGCGTGTTCATCGAAGCCTGTCCGCACATAGCCGGGCAAGAGGCAGGTGACGCCGACGCCAGATCCGGCCAGCTCGGCGCGCAAGGCCAGGCTGTAATTGAGCACATAGCTCTTGGTCGCCGCATAGCTGGCAAAAAACGGCGTGGCGTTGAGCCCCACGAACGAGCCGACGTTCAGGATATGGCCCACCCCCCTGGCCCGCATGTCGGAACCAAAGAGCTGGCAGAGCGTCGTCAGTGCGGTAATGTTCAGGCCGATCATCGCTGCTACCGCTGCCGTATCCATGTCGACGCTGGGACCGAAGAGGCCGACGCCTGCATTGTTGACAAGCAGGTCGACGGCAAGACCTTTCTCAACGCAGTCAGCATGCAGGGCCGTCGCGGTCCCCGGCAACGACAGGTCGCTGGTCAGCACGACCGACTGACTGCGCGCCGGCTCGGGGAATTCCGCCAGCACCGCGCTGAGGCTGACCGAATTTCTGCCAACCAGGATGCAGGCCTTGCCCCGCCCTGCGAGCTGCATGGCAAATTCCCTGCCGATTCCGCCGGAAGCGCCTGTGATCAACGCATACATTCGAGGTGAGTCCATTCCTATATATACCATGAATAGTGCCGGAACAGAAAGCAGAAAGCATGCCGACCGGTGCATGCCCACTACTGATATTGATTATCATTATCATATTATGGTATGATAGATTATGTTTATTGAAGAAGCCGATATGCACAACGGATCGGACGTGGCTCCGGTGCGGCCACTCAAGGTGGCGCTCGCAGGCAACCCAAATGCCGGCAAGACGACCATCTTCAATGCGCTGACCGGTGCGCACCACAAGGTGGGGAACTATCCCGGAGTCACCGTAGAGAAGCGCGAGGGATCAAGGACGAGAAACGGCAGGCACTACGACTTCATCGACCTGCCGGGCATATACAGCCTGACGGCATATTCGATAGACGAGGTGGTGGCCCGTGACTTCCTGCTTGACCACGCGCCCGATGTCATCGTCAACGTCATGGACTCAACCAACCTCTCCCGGCATCTGTACCTGTGCCTGCAGTTCCAGGAGCTGGGCATACCGGTAGTAGGCGCGCTGAACATGAGCGACGAGGCGGAGGCCAAGGGCATCAGGATCGATGCCGAGGCGCTTGCGGCCGTCCTCGGCATTCCGATGGTCAAGACCATTGGTCCCAAGGGCGATGGCATGGATCGACTGCTCGACGCGATAGACGCGACCGTGGCCGACCGGAATCGGGCACCGCACAAGTTCATCAGATATGGATCCGAGATAGAGGACAAACTTGAGGCGCTTGAAGGGGCGATTCGTGCCGATGCCGGGTTCTGTGCCCACTTCCCCGCCCGCTGGCTGGCGATCAAGTTGCTGGAGAAGGATGTGCACGCCTTCGAAAAGCTGACAGAACACCGCGATGCCACGGCAGTTGCGGTGCTTGCCCGGGAGTCGAGCACCTGGATAGAGGCACACTACGGCAAGGATGCGGAGATTGTCGTATCGGAGCAGCGCTACGGCTACATCAGGGGCGCTACCAAGGAATGCATAACGATCGAGCAACGCCCTTCATTTTCGCTGACTGAATCCATAGACAAGGTGGTCATGAACCAGTTCCTGGCGCTGCCAATATTCGTTGGCGTGCTCTGGGCGGTATTTCAGACAACCTTTGCCCTTGGCTCGTATCCGATGGTCTGGCTTGAGACCTTCTTCGCGTGGCTTGGAGCCGTGGTTCGGTCGGTCGTGCCTGCCGGGATGGTGCAATCCCTGCTGGTGGACGGCATCATAGGCGGCGTCGGTGGCGTCTTCTCCTTCGTGCCGCTGATCGTCATCCTGTTCTTCTTCCTGTCCTTGCTCGAGGACATCGGCTACATGTCACGCGCCGCGTTCGCGACGGACAAGCTGTTGCACACGTTCGGGCTGCACGGCCAGTCGGTGTTCCCGATGATGCTTGGCTTCGGATGTTCGGTGCCCGCCATCATGGCAGCCCGCACGCTCAAGAGCCGCAGGGACCGCATCGTCACCATTCTGATCATACCGTTCATGAGTTGTGGCGCGAAACTGCCAGTCTACGTGCTGCTCGCCGCGGCCTTCTTCCCGAACAATGCCGCCAACATGGTCATGCTGATCTATGGCGTCGGGGTCGTCATGTCGCTGGCATCAGCCTTCGTATTGAAGCGCACCCTGCTTCGTGGCGATGCGACCCCCTTCGTGATGGAACTGCCGCCGTTCAGGGCGCCGACACTGTCGGGCATCGTGTGGCATATATGGGAGAAGACATCCAACTACATGAAGAAGGCGGGCACCGTGATTCTGGCCGCCTCCGTACTGATATGGGCCATCACGAATTTCCCGGTGTACAAGCCGGTCGGCCAGGAGACTGCCGCGGCGACGGCGCAGCACGCCCTTGAACAGAGCATCGCCGGCCGGATCGGCAAATTCATAGAGCCGGTCTTCAAGCCCATAGGATTCGACTGGAAGGTAGGCGTGGCCACCGTGACCGGCTTCGCTGCGAAGGAAGTCGTGGTGTCGACGCTCGGCGTCCTCTATAGCGTCGGACTCAACGAGAGTGCCGAGAGCGAGGGTCTGCGGGATGCGCTGCGCAACGATCCGGCCTTCGGCCCACTGGTCGCCTTCATCCTGATGTTGTTCATACTGATCATCCCGCCATGCTTCGCATCACTGGCCACCATCAGAGCGGAGCTGGGCTGGGGCTGGCTGCTCTTCGAGGTGGCCTTCATGTTGACACTCGGCTGGGTCATTGCCTTTGCCGTGTTCAGGTTTGGTCTGCTGCTTGGTCTGGGTTGACCTTGAACCGCTCGATGCCCACCTCGACCTTTGCCAGCAATTGGGCGTTTCTCTGGCCCAGCTCGTTGACCCGTGCCGTCACATCCTTGATACCATCCGAATCCCGACCGATTTCCTCCATGCTACGCTTGAGTTCCTCGGTAACCTGCAGCAGGGCATGCATCTCTTCTCCGGCGACGGACGCGCCCTGCGTCATCTCGGCAGAGGCGCCTCTGACCTCATCCGTTATGTCCCGAATGACCGACAGGGCCTCGAGCACGTGTTTCGATCCGGCGCCCTGCTCGGCCATCGCCGCCTTGATTTCGGTTTCCAGTTCTCCCACGCGTCGGACCTGATCGACAATGTTGCCAAACGCATGCTCCGCGTCGGCCGTGGAGACGACCACCTGATCGATGCCGCCGCGAATGCCGCCGATGCTGGCCGCTATTTCCTTGGATCGAGCCTGCGACAGCTCGGCCAGCGTTCGTATCTCGTCGGCAACCACCGCGAATCCGGCTCCGGCATCGCCGGCATGCGCAGCCTCGATCGCCGCGTTCATTGCCAGCAGGTTGGTCTGCGCGGCAATGGACTGGATAACCTTGTTGGCGTCGATCAGACCCTGCGACCGTATTGATATGTCCTGGACCAGCTGCGAGACACCCGACAGCTTGCCACGGCCAGCGTCCGATGCCTCTATCAGCAGATTCATGTAGTCGCCAAATGAACTGACATTCTTGCCGATCGACCCGATTGCACCGACCAGTTCTTCTATTGAAGCTGATGATTCGGCTACGCCCGCCTTCTGCCGCTCTATCATCGTATCGAGCGACTCGATGTTCCGCGCAATCTGCTCCACCGATGAAGAGACCTCTTCCACGCTGGCCGCCTGGTTGAGCGAGCGCTGTATGACGCCGTCTATCGATTGATCGATGCGGTGCGCGGCATCGCTGGCTGCGAGCATGCCATCATCAAGTTCACCGGAACTTGCCTTCAGTTCGGCCACGGCTCGCTTGGTATCGCCGATGATGCCGGCCAGCTTCTCGGCGAACTTGTCGAATGACCGCGCGAGCGCTCCGATCTCATCCTTGGTCCGGATGCCCAGGCGCTTGGTAAGGTCGCCATCGCCCTCTGCGATTCCCTTCAGCAGCGCACCCGCCTTCAATGCGGGTCTGGCAACCTTGCCAGCGACGATCATCGTTACTCCAAACTGCGCGAGCAATACCGCCGCAAAGGTCGCCAGCAGCATGACCATCAGCGTTGTGGCTCCTGAAGCGGCCCGTATCGTCGACATCGGTGTCTCCACCAGGAGCGACCATGGCGCGTTGGTGTCCGAGACGCGCACCGGCGTCAGTATCCGCAGGAACGGCGTGCCGTCCTTTCCCTGCCTGAAGTGCGACACATGTTGCTCGCCGGCCCTGACCGCCTTTGCCTCATTTCCCCGCGACGCGTCGATGCTGATGATCGACCGCCCCACATATTCGGGGTTGTCCGCCTCGAGAAACACGTAGTCATTGTCGAGCAACGAGAACGCGGAACCGGTCTGCATGCTCATCGCATTGACCAGCCGGGTTATCGTTACCGCCTCCAGTTCGATGCCAACAACCCCCACGGACTTTCCATCCTCGATGACGGGCGAGGCGATGCTGAAGACCGGGTCGCCCGCGGTGTCGTCCGGTCGGCGGTACGGACCGACGATTGATGTTGTCAGCCGCGTATACGGCGTGATGAACCGCTTGTCGGTGCGGGCCGAATCTGGCAGCGCGACCAGCCCCTTCGCGTCGGTGCCCTTCACGTATTCGACACAGAAGGATCCGCCATCGCTGGCATACGGGGAACCCACTGACTGGGCATCGAGCGAATCGATCGAATCGGGCGTCCAGGCGGTCCAGGCCGAGCGAAAGTCAGTGGTGCGTTCGGCGATCGACCGCAACATCGAGACGAAATATGGTCGCCGCTGGGACTCGACGACCGACGCGTAATCACTGAATATGTCTGACATCGTGCGGGCGGTTGCAAAGGGGCCTTCAAGCAGGGCCTCTATGCTGTATGCATAGCGCTCTGCCGCGGCGACCGCCTGCCGCTCGGCGGACGCGATCGCGGTCTTCACGGTGGTGGTAACGGCTATCGCGGCGGCGGTTCCAAAGAGGGTCGCGGAAACAGCGAGTACGGGAACAAGAATCTTGAATCGAATATTCACGGCACTACCTCGAAGCGACAGTATAGCCCGAAATCGCGGTTCGTGGTCAAACTTGCGTTATCATGAGCGATATCGTATGCTGATTCGGTGAAAAATATGCGCACAATTTCCATAGGGACGATCTCGTTGCTGCTCCTGGCGGCGACGATGGCATATGGGAATGACCGGATGCTGCGTGTGTCCATCGATGTGGGTTCCCCTCCCTTCGAATATGTCGATGAGACGGGCGAGCCGGCTGGTTTCATGGTCGACGTGATGAACCGGCTCGCTCGGGACCAGCATCTTTCAGTGACATTCGTCCCGGCACGGCCGGTTGCATCCCGGGCGATGCTGGACGAAGGCTCGGTCGATATCCGTGCCGCCATGCATTCAGATATGCGCCCGATCGATGCCGGCACGGCCTCGACTCCGCTCTGGTATGCCGACTATAGCGTTGTGGTCAAGCGCGGTTCCGATATCCACGACAATGCCGGCATCAGGAACCACATCATAGCGACCCGCGCCGGTGACCTTGCACAGACCGCCGCCCGAGGACTCGGTTCCAGGATGGCCAGCTTCGACGACTGGACGGCCATGCTGTCGGCCGTCATCGATGGCAGCGCAGACTGCGCCATTGTGCCAACGATCATCGGTGCGCATCTGGTGCTCCTGGACGGGCGGCAGTCCCTTTCGATGATCGGTCCGCCCCTGTGGCATACTACCTACCGACTCGAGTTCAGGGCCGGCGATCCTGTCCTGCAAGACGTCGTCGAGCACGGACTTCTTGCGATGCGCGAGAGTGGCGACCTGGACAGGATCGGCCTGCGATGGTTCTCGATGCAGGGCCCGACCAGCCCGATATTCCTGAATGGCATGATTCTGGCCATGCTGGCCGCAGCGACAATCGTCGCATCCGTCGCGCTGGCCTGGGCGCTCGTCCTGCGGCAGCAACCCGCGCGCGCTCCGGCTCCCGCGGTGCCGATGCGGCCGCAGGGCAGCGAGCCGATAGAACCCCCGCATGATGAAGGCGGACAGACGCCGAGCACGCAACGGTGCGAACCAGACCTGACGGCGGAAAGCACGAAGCTGCTTGCATGCCTCAGCCGCGAGCTCAGGACACCGCTCGTTGGAGCCTCGGGGGCTCTCGAATTGATCAAGCCGGCCCGTCTGGAGCCCGAGCAGCATCATTCGCTCGAAATGGCCATGTCATCGATGTCACAGCTGGCTGGAATCATGGACACCCTGGACGATGTGGTCGATGCCGCAAATGGTTCGCTACGACTGCAGATGAGCGAGTTCGCGTACAGGCAGTTCGCGACAGCCATCGAGACAGAGACAAGGAAGGCGGCCGAGACTCGTGGTCTTACCTTTCGCTGCATGATTCAGGGCTCTGATGAATTGATCATTTCCGATCCGAAGCGCCTGGCCCAGGCCATCAGGAACCTGTGCAACAATGCAATAGAGTATACCGAGCATGGCGAGATCGATCTTGTGCTGAGTCTGGAGCCCGAAGGCTTGCACATTGAGGTGCGGGATACGGGGCCAGGATTGTCTGAGCAAGCGCGCCACAGGCTTTTCATGGTTCGGTACAAGGATGAAGAAGGCAGGCCTACCGCAAAGTTGGGTCTGGGACTGACAATGGCCAAGGCCATTGTCGACGCTCTTCGTGGATCGATCAGTCTATCAAGCAGACCCAACCAGGGAACCGAATTCGTGATCGATATTCCGGTGACGACCGGGTCAAGGCCGATGCTCGAAGTCATTCCGGCAGCGGCAGAAGTTGCGCCTGTCAACCGGCCTGTGCACCACGGTACGGCGATCATCGCAGAAGACGAGGCCATCAACCGGCTGTATCTGAAGCGCATCCTGGAGCTGGCCGGATATCAGGTGGCCCAGGCGCCCAATGGCGCCATTGCGCTTGAAACGGCGCTTGAGGGCGCATGGGACTTCATACTGATGGATGTAAGCATGCCGAAGATGGATGGCCTCGAAGCCACGAGGCGCATACGAGCCCATGAAGCTGGCCGCGAAGCGCCGCATATCCCCATCATAGCCCTGACGGCGCATGCCTATGCAGAAGACAGACAAGCCTGCGTTCAAGCCGGCATGGATGGTTTCCTCTCCAAGCCCTTCACCGAGACCGCCCTGTGGGCCGAGATCCAGCGGGTGCTTGATTCACTTCAGGCCAGTCGCTCATCTACATAGGAACCGTTGTTCGCCAGCGCGGCGAGGCGGGGGAAGCAGTGCAGGAATAGAAA
>MTLD01002333.1_pt1 | contig 25131 bp, 27 predicted proteins | sample 1982471 | NCBI WGS metagenome assembly MTLD01 (sample SAMN05712604, study PRJNA340218) | biofilm metagenome | isolation source: sample SPM anode biofilm adapted to -50 mV | place: USA | collected 2012-02-03 | reverse complement strand
CCACTGCATGCGGGAGCAGAAGCCGTAGCCCATCCGCGCCTCGGTGCGGATCGCGACCTGCACGTCCATCAGGACACAGGCCAGCGTCCAGTCCGGCCCGTCCACGCCCTTCACCATCGCGCCGGCCGGGGTGGCCGACACCAGCGTGGTGACATCCTTCGTCTGGCCGCCCTGACGGCCGGCGGCCAGGAACGACGCCACATCCCTCGTCAGCTCCCACGTTTCGACCGCGGCCCCGCCCGGCTCGACCCAGGCCTGGTGGATGTCGCGCACCACCGGCAGGCTCATCGACTCCAGCACCGTCTTCTCGACAGCGGCCAGCTGCCCGACCGCACCCTGCGGGGTATGCGGGAACCCGGTCGGCACCCCGGCCGGCCCGGCCTCCACCGTGGCCACCGGGATCAGGATCTGCGGGATCTCGGCGGTGGCGGAATCCGGGCTGAACGCCGCGTCCGGGTCGACGCTAGCCATCGGGGCGGCCGCGATCCGATCCCGCACAGACACCGCCGGCCCGACAGACTCCGCCGCGGTGCGAGCGGAAGGGATCGGCGCCGGGTCGACCACGACCGACCAGACGGCGATCGCCAGACCGGCCAGAAGCACGCAGACTCCGACCCCGATTCCGGCAAGCATCGCCAACAGCAGATTCCGGCTCCACGGAACGGCCTCGCTCTGGCGACGAGTGGACATGGGGCGCATCAGATACAGCCGTTCCCGAGGATGCTGTCGACGATTCCCGGAGCAACCACGAACGCGATCGCGGCCAGCACCACGACGAAAATGCCGACAATGCCCGCCTTGCTGGCGTGCGGCATGTTGAAGATCCGGCCCGCCACAATCGCGCCAATCGACACAATCACCCCGACAGCGAACAGAATGATCACGCCCCACAACACATAGCCGGTGATGTCATCGGCATACTGCTGCGCACCCGGAGGCGCTTTCGGGCACACCTTCAACGGAATCCACGCCGGCACCACACCGGCAGCCATCGCGGCAAGGATCATCGCAACGTCCCTCTCAAGCCTTCGAACACGGGCGAAATAGCGGCCAACAATGACGCCGGCAACGAATCCGGGGTGAGACCCTCCAACGCAAGACGCGAATCATGAGGCACCAGCACCAGGCGCGACCCGGCGCGCAGCTGCCTGCACAAGGGGCCGAGGTAGTGGTCGAGCTGCCGGGGCCAGCGTCGCGGTGCGCCAACCAGCACCCCATGAACACGAGCAGCGCCGAGCAGACCGACAGCGGCCTCGAGTCTGCGCAGCCCAGGGCCGGACGGACGGGACACCACGACCACCGACGCCACGGTGCGAGCCAGCTCCCCCAGCCAGCCCGAGGTGGTCAGCAGAACATCCACGTCGGCCGGGCAGTCAACGACCGTGAGCCGACGATCGGTCGGGGCTGGGGCGGGCATCGTGGCGAGGCTGGGCACCCGATCGGATCGTCGCTCGATCAACACCGTGTTCCGGGTGCCCTGCACCCAGCCGTGGCTGGTGACACCCATCTCGGCGGTGCTCGCCCCCGCCAGACCAGAGGCCGACACCGTGCAGCACTCCACCAGCCGCGCATCACCGGCACAGGTAGCCAGACCCAGCGCCACCGTCGATGCGCCGGCGCCACCACAGGCGCCGACCACCAGCACGACCTGCTCCGCCGAGCCGGGATCCCAACCAGGCGACCCAGGATCGGCCGGGATCGGCGTGCGGTGGTTCGGGTGCCGGAACTCGCCGGCCAGGGCGGCGCGGTAGGCGCGTCGCAGATCCTCCACGGACACGACTGGGGCGACGGAGGCGGTCATGGGCGCAGCACCTCCGCCCGTTCGCGCAGCCCCGCGCGCAGCACGGTGCTCGGCAGCACCGACAATCGCTGCTTGGCAGTCTGGATCGCCTGCAACGTCGCCAGCGCATCAGCCAGGGCACGGATCGCGGCCGGCTCCTCACCCAACAGGGCGAACAGTTCAGCGACCTCGGCAGTCGACACATCACTCATCGGGCTGAACACCTCCTCAACCCACTAAGCCGGGAAGGCACCCTCGATCCGGACACATCCGGCTAAGCAATCCGGCGAAGAACAGCCGTGCGGCCCTGATCGGCGACCGCACCTGCCAGAGTCGTGATCGCCTGGCGGGCATGCCGGCGGACCGTCCGGCCACTCATCCCCCACCGAGCAGCGACCCGGTCACACACCGAGTCGCCCAACAGCGGAAGGCTGTCCGGATAGCCCTCCCGCCACGCATCCGCCGCCGCCACCACATCCACCAGCAGGCGCGCATCCGAGACCGTGATCAGGTCCTCACCGCTGGCCCACGCCAGAACAGCAGCAAGTTCCTCCCGGATCGTCGGATCGTCGGTGTCGACGCCGAGATCCGCGGCCGTGGCGAGATCGTCGTCGAGGAAGGTGCGCGCCAACGTCTTGTCGCCATGGGACTCGATCCGGGCCCGGTCGCCCAGCTCCATGAACACCTGCCGTCGCAGCCGCCACGCCAGACTTGCCGCCACCCGCGCGGTCGGTCGCGAAGCGACGGTGCGGACCTCGATCCACAGGCACGCCGCGATGTGCTCATCGATGTCCGGATCGGCTTCGGTCAGCTCCTCCGACAGCCGCAGGGCGGCCGGCATCATCAGCCACGCCAACACCGAGGCGGCATCCCGGTCATCACCACCATCCCGGCCGGCCAGCTCCGCCAAGCCATGCAGCACCCGGTCCACCACCTGCGCCGGCGCGGTCCTTCGCCACGCGTCGATCTGCGCCGGATCGGCCAACAGCGCCAGGTCCGGGACCTGCTCGACCCAGCCCGGCCAACGCTCGACCAGTAGCCCGAGCACCTGCGAGTCCTCCAGGCCCATCGCCTGCATCACACCCATCGCCGTCTCCTTCTCTTCGCGCGTTCACGACCAGAGAAGGCCAGCCCATGCATGTGGCCATAGACGTCACCACCACATCTGTGGACAGCCATCAGTTATCCACAGATCACGACAAAACCCCTTGACAAACCCATGTCCCCCCATGTCCCCCCGGCTCCACAGATCAGGCCGAACGGGGAGGTCCGTCAGCAGTCCCAATCGAGGTGTCCGCGACAGTGTCCACGAACCCGCCTCCGGCTCCCCGGGGAGTAGATCCACACTCTCCTCCCGTGAGCTCGCTCAAGATCTCGCACGGGCTGCGTGGTGGCATATGCCCAACACTCGTCACGCTGCTCAAGTACGTCGACGATACGGACAAGCAGTCCCTGATTCGCCTCCAACCGCGTCCGGCCACGCCAGATCAAGGTCAGCCCCACGAGGAGCTTCCTCATGCCAGATCACCCACGCCCGACAGGCCCTGGCTCTACAGCCAGACCATCTGTTCGCCTTCGAGCAGGCTCTCCAGGCCCACCCGGGTGTGCACCAGGATGACCCGATGCCCGATGAGTTCGCTGATCGCCTGCGACGGCTCGGTGAGGTCGTACGCGGCCCGTTCGTGCGCGTCCGCGACGTCGACCAGCATCTCCACCGGCACCATCTCTGGAAGGTCCTGGCCGCTGGCTGCGAGGCCGACAACACGAGGGTGGCTCATCTCGAGCCGGGCAAGGACGGCGTGCACCTGGTCGCCGTAGAGGTGGAGCAGTTCCAGCGGCGGGAAGTCGTCGGCCACCCAACCTCCGCTCAAGACATGGACGGACCCGGTGGCGCTATCCCACCCCCAGGCGCATGCCACCGGGCCCTGAAGCAGCTCAGAGTAGGCCTGCCCGGCGCAGACCCGCCAGAGCCGAACGTGTGGCGACCTGGGAGGGCATTGGGTTCTGTGTCCTCACCAGGCCAGAACGAGCGTATCCGCTGTCCATGATGGCTGTCAGACGGTTACGCGTGTGGGTTGCGGAGACCCTGATCCGCCTAGCGGGGCGTACCGGCACCTTGACTGCGGACAGCGGGGGTGTTCCATGGCTCCATGAAGCGCGTGTACCTCGACCAGAACAAGTGGATTGAGCTTGCTCGGGCTGCATCTGGTCAAGCGACGGCCTCGGCGACCAGCTGTCTCGCCGAGTGCCGCAAGGCCCTCGCAGATGGGCGAGCCTCGTTCCCGCTTGACCTGGAGCGGTACTTCGAAACGAGTAAGCCGAACAGCGCCAGGTGGCGGAACGATGTCAGTCGTGTCATGGCCGAGCTGTCGCGGTTCGACGGGCTCACCCTCCCGAAGCTGATCCTTCCCATGGAGATTGACCTCGCGCTCCAGAAGCGAGCCGGGCTTCCGCTCGAGCCGCGCTACGTCTCGGTGTTCGGCCGTGGCATCGCTCACATCTCCGGAGGTTCCGTGACCACTCCATCAGTGCCGACCGAGCTTTCGGTAGAAGCAGGGACCAATCTCGGGTCGGCTTGGCAGGAGAACGCCGAGTACCTAGTGCTCGCGACGCCACCCGAGGAGCTGTGGTCCGACCAGTTCCGGCAAACCCGAGAGGCCCTCCGACGAATGCACCATGCAGGAAGATACCTCGCCCACGAGACCGGGCTCGGGCGGACGCTTCGCGAGCACGGCTGGGGCGCTGGTGAGCGGCTGTCGCACGCCATCGCGGAAAGTGACTTCGTGGACATCAAACCGGTGCTCGCTGAGGCGATGTGGAGAGCCGGGATCCCGCCAGAGGACTTCCAACTGGTCATACCCCGGGGAGGAATCCCGGGGTTCATCGACGATCTGCCTACGCGGGCGGTGACCTGCGCGATGAGGCGGGCCCGGCACTCCCAGCCACAGCAGAAGTGGACCCTTACCGATCTGGTCGACATCACGTCCTTGCCACCTGCCGTTGTGTACTGCGACGTTGTCGTCACGGAACGACAATGGGCGCAGCGACTCACCGCAGACGGCACCGCCAAGCGGTTCGGCACCGCGGTCATCCCGGAGTTGGCCGAACTGACAAAGATCCTCCAAGCCCCCACGGCCGGCAACTGATTTCAGGCCTGCGCGGACGACTGCTCTCGGACCCAACCATCTGGGCGCCCGCCGAGCACCAACCGAGCAGACGGTGAATCCCGTGAGTCGCTCGACTTACCGCCGGGCCGTGAGGCCGCGCCTGGTTGAGAGCAGGCTCACGTCTTTGTGGTTGAACTTGTGCTCAAGACTGCTCAGCACCTTCTGCTGGCTCTCGGGTGTCCAGAAGACCTTGAGCTGGTCGCGAGCTCGAGTGATGGCCGTGTAGAAGATGCTGTGGGAGACGTCGTCCTCGTTGTCGTGGGTGACCACGACCTTGACTGAGTCGTATTCGAGTCCTTGCGCCCGGTGGATGGAGACGGCGTACGCGACCTGGAACGGAACGCTCGTGTCGAGCGCGTCGTCGTCATCGTCGCTGCTGGCGTACTCATAGACATCGAACTGGACGGTCGAGTCGTGCAGCCACCGAAGGTCCAGGCCCTCCACGTCGAACTCTGTGACGGGGAGGTCGAGGAGGTCCACGTCGAACTGGATGATCCCGGGCGACCAGGTGATGTCGACGATCGTGGCCTTCTGGTTGTTGTGGATCAGCGGCCAGAACCGCTCCGAGTCGTTGAACAGGATCGGGTCGCCCACCTTGAAGGTCGAAACACCCCATTCCACCGGCGGGTTGGGGTTGCTGCTCTGGAGGAATCGGTTGACGTTGTTGATGCCGTACAGCCCGTCGTAGTTCAGGCACAGCACGATCTCGTCATCACGGGCAGGCTCGAACAAGCTCTCGTTGAGCACGGCCGAATAGCCGCTCCAAGTCATCACCTCGGCGATGTCGTCGTCAATGTTGCGCACCTTGCCCCAGAGCTTCAGCAACGCCGGGTTCTTGGTCCGGTAGGGCGACTTCAACTCGAACACGGCCGAGACGGGAAGGAACGACGGAACGATCCCGAACCAGTTGCCGAACTGGATCGCTTCGATCTGGTAGACGTCCCCAACCAGCACCAGCAGGTCGAACGAAGTCCGCTCGAGCACCTTGAGCAGATCGGCGTTGCTGACGGTGCTGCACTCATCAATGACCAGCAGGTCGTAGGCGGGGCTCGGTGTGCGCCGGAAGATCTGCTTGCTGATCGTGCTGAACGTCACGTTGTCGGCGGTCACCCTCCGCCTGAGGTTGTCGACTGCAGGGTTCGTCTGGGCCAGGTAGAGCTTGTTCGCGCTGTTGAAGAAGTGGGAGATGTAGTTGACCATCGTGGACTTGCCGGTACCGGCCGCGCCATAGATCAGGGCAACCCGGGACTCGCCGAACAGCCCCCTGAGGGCTCGGATCTTGTCCGGATCGTCAAAGACAAAACTCGTTGTGTCCAGCCAGGTGTCGACATCGTCTGTGTAGTCATCAATGCCACACGACGCCAGCGCCTGCAGCTTCTCGATGATGGCGACCGCGTGGTCCTCATACTCCTTGAGGAAGACGTGGTCCTTATAGCGCATCAGTCTTCTGTGCGTGTGCTTGTAGTAGAGACTCGCGTTGTAGGTCTTGATCAGATGGTCGACATCCCCGAACTCCTCGAGCTCAGCGACTGGCGTGTAGATCATGCCCCGCTGCTCAACGTTGTTCCGTACCCGACGAGCCAACTGCTCATGGGCCCGCCCCGCAGGGTCGATGCTCTCGGTGAGGTCCGACAGCCTCGGATTGTGTCGTTGCAGCGAGGTGCAGAACGGCATCTGGTCGAACGGATTGCAGCCATAGCTGAGCATCAGGTTGGAAAGGACCCCGCAAGGCTCCGGCCAGTACTGTAGCTTGAGCCACTCGTTCTTCATCTGCAGCATCAGATACCTGAGGACGTTCGCGCCGGGCGACCGCCGCGCAACGATCCCCCGGGCGGCATCGAGGACCGGGAATACCTGCGGTCTCTGGGTCCGCAGGAGAACATCCGCCTTGACCTGATCATAGGCATCGTCAGGCAACTCGACCACATCGATCAGGCTCCACGCCCTCTCGGTCAGGTACTGCATGAGTCGCCGGTACTCAGGACTGTTGACCGCGACTTTCGTAGTCACGCCGAAGATCCTGGCGAAGTTGTTGAACTCGCAGGGGCGGATGGACACCTCCCACTCCCTGATGATCGTGATCGGCATGATCTGCCCGAGGATGTCGATCGAGTCATTCAGCAGCGTCAGATTCGCCGAGTACCTGTCGGTCATGTCGATGTCGGTGAACGCGATGATGCGGTCGAACTTGCTCACCTTGTTGCCGGCCTTGGTGAACGTGACCTCGTAGTAGATGGTTCCGGCAACGAAGAACGGCTTCACCTTCTGGATGTAGTAGCGATCTCGCCGACCTCTCTCCGGCGCATACGACCCCACAGTCTCGATCCTGGCCGCGATCTTCTCGTAGTACTCGCGCAACGAAGGGTCGAGATCGACAGGGAAGTCTTCGAGGTTGGCCAAGACGTTGATCCCATAGCTGCCGGCGAGCAAGCTCCGAGTGCGGTACAGGTACTCGTAGTACTTGAGCATCAACCGCTCGGAGTTCTCACCATCCTGGGTGTAGTGCGACGCACTCATCTGCAGGAGCTTGTGGAACCTGCTCAGGAAGCTCAGCCGGCCCTGGGACCTGATGTAGGCCAACGCCGGCTTCACCGCCGCGTCATAGGCAAACTCGGCATCACCATCGCTCAGATGGATCCTGACAGCAACAGCTTCGACCAGGTTGCGCAGTTGGGCCAGGAGGTTCTGCGACAGGAGCGCGCGATCATCGCCACCGGATGCGATGTTGCTACAGATGACCGCGTCGACGTTGCGTATCTGCGCGTCTACAGTCCCCATAGCCTTAGCCGCCTCACCCCAAACACCTCGAAGCCCGAAGCCGCGCTCCGCATCAAATAGCCGGCCGCCCAGACCGGCCGCACAGCCTCATCTTGTATATCGCCAGCGGGCCACCCGGCCACGCTTCGACACCCCACAAAGCACGGACCGGCGCAGGCGCCACTCTCGTGAAGCATCTCGACAGCGCGCCCGCCAGCCGCCGCGACGGCCCAGCAGTGTCAGAGGTGTTGCGTAGTGTCCTGATCGTGATCAGACCCACCAACACCGAGTACGACAACCTGCGCCCATTCCTGGCGTACGCACCGGCACGCCTACAAGAGCGTGTCATCGCCCTCATCGGCTCACGGCCGATCGCGGCCGGATACTCCTGGACGGAGGAGATCGGCGAGAACAACTGTCGTTGGCGTGGCCTGGCAGTCGTCGGCCACAGCGTGCTAAGCATCACGCAATCGCCCCGGCCTACCCTGAACGTTCAGGCGAACTCCACCAGTTGATCGACGCTCGTGTCATCCTGTTTCCCGGCCGCCACGTCGAATGGCTGGGGTCTCTCCTGGCCGAGCGAATCCCGCAGTTGATGCGACAAGCGAACGTGGCGTTGGGGTGTCAATGGACCGTCAGCTTCAGCGACGGAACGTCACTGACTTTCCCCGAGGATGACGGGCTCGGTTCCCAGCAAGATGAAAGGGCGGAACTGCTGGCGAGCGCGCTTGTCGACCTCCTGGACCGGTAGGGGGCGAGCCGCCGCCGGAACTGTCGTCTACCGCCGCTAACCTGACAGCTGAGAGGGGACTGCCCATGGGGCCGCTCAAACACAGAGAGCCAGCCGAACTCATGCCCGACGCGACGCCACCTGACACCCCCACGGTCGAGGGCGGCCACGGCAAGTACGACTTGGCGCTGCAGGAAGCCAGACGGAGCTTCGATGAGCAAGCTGCGCAAGTTGGACGGGGTCGCGCCGCGATGTCAGGCCTGCTCGCCTCGGGAGGCATTGCGTTCTCCGTCCTCGTCGTTGCGCCCGGCCAGATCGTCGGCCCACACGAACGGCCGCTGCTCGTCGCAGCCGCCATCGCGTTCGCCCTCTTGGCGATAGGCGTGGTCCTTGGGACTCTGCCAATCAGGATCACTCCAGGGGTCCGGGCAACGGACTTGATCACCTGGGCCGACGAGGCAGACCCACCCGAGACCTCCACGCGAACCCTCGCCTACTACTACAACGAGGCGTACACGGCCAACAAGAAGAAGATCGACCGCCTCGCATTCATCCACATGGCCTGCCTCGCACTCCTCGCCGCGACCATCGTGATCCTGACCGTTCGATTGATGGGAGCCTGATGCCCGAAGACCCCAAACCGACACCGCCACCGCCCCCACCTACCCGCCCCAGCCCATTCCGCGAGCCCGAGTACCGCAACCAGCCCAACCCGCCGGATGCACCAAGGCAAGCACCCCAGCGGAAGCCCGGAAATGGTTCCTAGCGCTCGCACCGTTGGGAGGCCGCCAGCCCGAGCCCTGATCGTGCTGCCACTGGCCCGGACCGCACGGTCCAGCACCAAGGTGATCGGCTTCACCTCAATTCCCACGGAACTGGCCTACCACGCCCAGCCACGGCCCGACTCTGGACTGGGCAGGCCACGGCGCAGCGGGCCGCTTCCCCGATGTTGGAACTCATCGTGCCCACAGCCCTCCTGGCCGGCCGCGGCGCCGGATAGCGTCATCCTCTGATGACGAGGCTCGAGGCAAGCGGCCAGACCTTTGATGGAACTTCCCTACTTCCACTCTGGGAGCGTCTGGATGTGCTCGAGGCAAAGATGGAAGAAGCCGATCGCTGGTTTGCTCGGACCAATGTGTTGAGCGATCGGCGCTTGGATGGTGCCCACCGGGCGGGGATCCGTGCCTACATACTCGCGAACGGCTTCATAGGCCGCGCACGGGAGAACCACCTCCTTCTTGTCCAGACGTTCACAACGCCAGGCGTGAACGTGTTCCCCCATGCAACGACGAACATCATCCGACCCGCGTTCGAGGCTGCCGCTCGGGCCCTATGGATCCTCGACGGAGAGGACACGGGTGAACGTCGGCTGCGAGGCTTACGGTCCGCATGGGAGGACCACAACGAGTCCAGGAAGTGGGCCGCCGAACTGATGATCCCGCTGCTGATGGACAGCGCCGCCATCGAGGCCAAGCAGACGCGGCAGACCGCCATCTCCAAGCGATACCGGGATGACGCGAGCGATCTGAACCTCCCTTGGAGCAGGGTCACGCAAGCAATGAACTTCCGCGACGAGATCGGCAAGATCAGCTTCCTTGCCACGGATGCGAGCCTCGCAGCCTTCCTGCGGGCGATCTGGAGGCGGATGTCAGGAGTGCAGCACGGCATGTCCTACGCCGGCCTGCTGGGCTCGCAGCGCACCGAAGAGAACGCCATCCCCGGGGGCGTAGAGGCCCTGCTAGTCCCAGACGATGACTCCCTGCTAACCGAGTGCAAGGCCTCTGCGCTGATCCAGCAATGGGCGATCCAGAGATACATCGATCGGACCACAAAGCTGAGTGCCTGACCCGAGCAGCTCAGTCCGGGAGTGTCCGCGCTCCGCAACAGTCGTTGGGCGATCAGCGTTGACGCGCCTGAAATCCCTTTGGCCTTCAATCACGAGAGGCTTCCTCGCCTCATTCCTCCCTGGTACGTGACGACCAGCGGCTCAGAGGTCGAGGGTCTGCAGCGACTGAAGCTCGGTGCTGTCGATGGTCGGCCTGTATTTGCTCATCTGTGGATATGCGTTCTCGATGTGTGCGTATTGACCGGCAACCATGGCTGGCGCGACGCCGACCTCCGCGGCGATCTCTTCTACCGCTGCCGCGCCCGCCGCAAGTAGCTTTTCCCTTGCCGGTATCGGCAGGAAAAGCTCGCTTGCGTAGCGGTTGGCTTCTCCTTCATGGTCGTCATTGTCGTCGTTGGCCAGGGAAGTTTGCGTGTCGATGAACGTTGCGCGTTTAGGGTGGAGAAGGATGTGCGCAACCTCGTGAGCCATCGCGAACCAGAACGAGTCGAGCCTTTTCATCCGACCTGTGAGTCCAATCAAGTGTCTGCCGTCGTCGAGCGTCTTTGAGATCCCGAATAGACCGGTCTTGTCGAGCGGCTCGACGAAGACGAGCATGACCCCGGCCTGACGGAGACGCTGACGGGCAGCTTCGAAGCCTGCCAGTAGCGGGAGGGTGGTCAAGGAGGGAAGGTCGCGAGCAGCCGCGCGCAGCTCCTTCGCCGAGTACGCAGGCGCATTGGGGGCAAGCCTCTGCGCCGCCTGCTCCGCGAGCCGAATCCATGTTGCTGTGGCATAGGGGTCAAGCTTGTGGGTTTGGCTGCGCTTGTAGTTCACCTGGGGCTGGAGCCAGACTCTTTCGAAAGCCGAAGGGTCTGTCACCTGGAAGAAGCGTAGAAGGTCCTCCACCTGGCTGGCGGTGTCGCCGCGCTTGCCGATGACGCCTCTGGTCGCCAGCGCAGCCAACGGGAATCTGGCGAGCCACGAGGCGTAGTTGCTTGACGACGCCTTCGCGGCGAGGGCGGTGTTGTGGGCTTGCCACGCCGCTTCGGTCTTCAACCAGAACCTCGCTGATATTCCCAACGCTCGCTCAAACGAGAGAGCGACCTCCGCGGAAAGTGGCACATTCCGTTTGATTATCTGATTGACGTGCTTGATGCTCAGGCTGGTTCTGTACGCGAGGTCGGTCTGAGACATTCCTCGGCTCTTGAGCTCCTCGGCCAGAATCTCGCCGGGCGCCACTGCCCAGTCAGGGGAAAAAGCCACGGTGGTGTTGTCTCTGGTTTCGATATTGTTCATTACTCTAGCCGTTGCGGACGATCGAGATGATGCGCAGGCGGCGGATGGGATTGAGCCATTCAGACGAATCGTTGTCGGTGTACACGACCGTGGTGTTATCGGTGAGCAACTCCGTAGTCACATCGATCTCCTTGTGTCGGATGAGTAGTCGGCCCCGATGCGTCTGGGTCGGGGGAATCAGGTACAGCTGGAGGGACTGCAGGGTGCGGATGTCCCCGAGTGTGTCCGACTGCTGGAGCACGGTCAGGACGAACCTGACTGCCGCGCCGGCCCCGGCGAACCGCCGCTCAAGCAGCTTCTCCGACGCGCACACCTGCTGAAGATCACCTCCGGGCCAAGCGAACTCCACTTTATACCTCCTAGGTACAAGACAGCGTCGCCGGGCGTGCTACTCTAGATGGGAAAGTTGTACCTCTCTGGTTCAAAAGTACCAGAGTCCTCCAAGGGCGGCGCCCCAACGCGCCGGTCTTCATTGGCTTCACGCCAGAAAGGCAGTCGATCATGACTTCCCAGAACGACACCACCGCTGACCTCCTCCATGACGCCCACGGAGTGATCGATGACGTCATCGAGGACCTTCGCACCTCGGACGTCGTCATCAACGAGGTTCACAAGGTGCGCCTGCCCAAGCACATCATCACCGGCGCCGAGATCAAGCAGGCCGCCATCGAACAAGGCGTCCCCATCCAGCCCGACTTCCTCCTCACCCTCGAACGCGCTGGCGGCCGGGAGAAGCAGATCGGTGACACCGAGAAGATCCTCACGGTGGACGGGATGAGGTTCACCGCGATCGCAGGCGACGACAACTCGTGAGCACCCTCATCGAATCCCCCTGGGCTGCGCACGATGTGGCGGAACTGAGCCTGCTCGACACTGTCAACGCCGCCCCACTCGCGGCTCTGCGGGAAGTGCGGTCGATGTTCGAGGAGCACACCATTCGGGCTTGGCCCGACGGAGCGGGCGGTGTGCACGTCGTCATCGAGGACATCCAACTGGGACCGGCGTGGTGCCAGAAGACGAGTTGGCTGGGCTTCACCATCAACTACCTCTATCCCGACGCCGATACGTACCCCCACTACGTCCGTGCGGATCTCAGGCACGTCGACGGGAACCCTCTCGTCGCGCCGTTTCACATCGGGCATGCCTTGCAGGACCAGCCAGCCGTGATGGTCAGCCGCAGCAGCCCCAACCGCGTGTCCGGACTCAGCACCGCCGCCCGCAAGGCACTCTCGGTGATCACGTTCATCCAGTCGCAGCCGACCAGTCGCGAGCAGACACCATGAGCGTCGTAAGCCTTCGGGTGGGCAAGTCGCTGTGGAACAGCGTCACGACCCACATCCTGCAGCCAGACAGCGACGAGCACGGCGGTGCGCTCTTGTGCGGTGTCGCCTGTGATGACACCGGGAAACGGCGTCTCCTCGCACGCAGGTTCGTGCCCGCGACGGACGGCCTGGACTACGTGCCAGGCGTGCGGGGGTACCGGCAGCTCACCGCCACCTTCATTCGACGAGTCGTGCTGAGGGCTCGCGACGAAGGGTTTGTCTGCCTTCTCGTCCATGGCCACGGAACTGGTGACCACGTCGCATTCTCCGCTACCGACCTGGCATCCCATGAGCGCGGCTACCCGTCCCTTGTGGATATTGCAGGCCGATCGGTCGGCGCTCTCGTCCTCGCGTCGCGCGCGGTAGCTGGCGACATTTGGAACCCCGATGGCACGCGCGACCTCCTCGACGTCGCGGTCGTCGTCGGCTCCAATATCGAGGTCCTCACACCTTCGCCCCGGAGGATCCAGGCGGTCCGAGCCGAAGACGACCGGCAGGCTCGCCTCTTCGGCTCGGTCGGTCAGCAGATCCTGCGGCAGAGCTGCATTGGTGTGGTCGGTGCCGGTGGCGCCGGAATGCTGGCCATCGAGATGCTCGCCCGTCTCGGGGTCGGCAACCTCGTCGTTGTCGACCCCGACAGGGTCGAGACCACCAATCTCAACCGTCTACCCGGCGCCCTACGCCACGACGCCTGCACCACACTTACCCACCCGGACCGGCCGGAGTGGATGCGCCGGATCGGGCGGCGACTCTCCCGTCACAAGGTGGCCCTCGCACGACGCCTCGCCCGTCGAGCAGGGCAAGGAACACGAGTTGCAGCCTTCCCGACAAACGTCACCGACGCCAAGGCTGCCGCCGCTCTGACAGCCTGCGACTACGTCGTCCTTGCAGCCGACACCGCCACCGCCCGACATCTCGTCAACGTCATCGCCCACCAGTACCTCATCCCGTTCATACAGGTGGGCGCCAAAGTGAATGTCGATAGCACTGGCCACGTCGGTCGAGTGTTCAGCGTTATCCGGCCCGTCACACCCGACTCGGGGTGCTTGAAGTGCGCCGGTCTGATCGACCCCGCCAAGCTGGCGCTGGAAGCGCTCCCCGACCGACAACGCCACGACGCCGACTACGGAACCGGTGAACACGCTCCCAGCGTCATCACCCTAAACGGCGTTGCCGTGAGCGGCGCCCTCACCCACCTGGTTCTCTCGCTCACCGGACTTCGCGCCGAAGAGAACGACGACTTCATCCTCCACGACGCCCGCACCGATGTCACAACCCGAACCGAGCCCTACCGCAATCCTTCATGCTCGGTCTGCGGAGCGTCTGGTCTTGTCGGTCTTGGAGACTTGCGCCCCCTCCCCCTCCCCCGTGGATGACAGCCGTTCAATGTCGGTAGACATGTGGACCAGCGGTGTTCCGGCACGCTGGAGAAGCACTGGCCGTTCTTCGCGACCACCACGACAACGCCATGCTCGACCCATACCACGAGGGTTCGTTCCCGCCGACCCCGAGTAGCAGTAGGTCCGCGAATCCAACTCGAGCAGAAGGACGAGCCAGCCGCGACGTCGGTCTAGGAGCTAGCCACGCCCGGGTCAGGACTTCGGTGACGCTTCGAGGGTGTTGGGACTGGTGCGGGGCAGCTAGCCTGCGCGTTCGGCCTGTTCGAGCCAGCGGTGGGTGCGGAGGATGCGGTCGGCTCGTTCGGTGAGTTCGAGGGGTGGTTCTCCGGTCTGATCTGTCCAGTCGTGGATGGTTCGGATGAGGGTGGCGGCTTCGTCTTCTCGTCCTTGTTCGATGGCGACGTTGGCGAGGTCGATGGCTGGGGTGGTTTCGTCGGGGGCGATGAGCAGGGCGAGTTCGGCGGCGGCGCGGGCTTGGTGGAGGTCGCCGGCTTTGAGGGCGATGCTGGTGACGAGGTGGGCGACGTCGACGACGGCTGTCTGGAGGTGGTGGTCGGGTCGTTTGTCGGTGAGCCAGGGTCGGGGGTGTTGGCTGCGGTCGGCGTAGGGGGTTCCGCGGACGAGGCGGAGGGCGGCGAGGAGGTCGGGTAGTCCGTCGGCGCCGCGGGCTTCTCCGCGGAGGCGGAGGCGTCGGAACAGGTCGGCGTCGTCGAGGAGTTCTTCGATGACGTAGAGGCCTACGCCTTCTTCGGCGGCTGCCATGTTGCTGGCGGCTCCGGGCAGGTAGTGGTCCTGGGTGCCGGGTTTGTCGCCGAGCCAGGTGCGCAGGATGTACATGTCTTTGCGGACGCGGAGGGGTGTGAGTTTCATGGCGGTGGCGATTTCGTCGGTGGTGGCGCCGCGGGTGTGGGCGAGGTAGGCGACGATGCCGGTGTAGAAGGGTTTGCGGTGGGCGACTGCGGCGGGGTTGCCGCCGGGTCCGACGCGGAGCCGCATCGGCCCGAACACGGACAGGCGTGGCCGGTCGCAGGTGTCGGCTGCCCACGCTTCCAGGTCGGCATCCAGGGACGGGTCGGCGGCTTCGGCGGCTTTGCGGATCTCGACGGGCACCAGTGGCGCTATGAGGGCGAGGTCCTCTTCGGTGTTGGCGGTAGTGGTGGTCCAGTCTTCGTCGGGTCCGGGGAGGAGGCTGCTCGCCTCGGTGTCGGGTTCGGCGTTCCGGTCGAGGGTGATGTCGGGGCGGAGGTGGCCGGTTTCGTCGCAGAGTTCTTCCCATTTATGGGTGGGGTGTTCGGGGATGGGTGTGGGGGTGTCGTCGAGGGTGTCAGCGGCAGCGAGGACGGCGGCGCAGCCGAGGGCTTCGGAGGGGGTGAGTCCGTTGGCGATGAGGTCGAGGCCGAGGCTGGGGATCTGGACGCGGCCTTCGTCGTCGACTCGGATTTCGACGCCGGCCGGGGCTTCGCCTGGTCCGACGACGAGGACGGTGGTGGCGGTGCGTCCGGGCTGGCCGTCGATGAGGTCGATGAGGATGGGCAGGTCGGGGGTGTCGGGGGTGGTGATGAGGATGTGACTGTCCCACAGCTGGTCGGCGGCCTGGGTGGTGCGGGCCTGCTCGAGGTGGTCGAGGTGGTTGGCGTCCATCCGGTCGCAGGTCTCGACGGCGGTGGCGACGGTGTCGGCGACGATCTTGTCGGCCGGGTGGGGGTGGATGCGGGCGGGGTTGAGGGTGGTGAGTTCTGCTGCGATGCCGGCGCAGTCGATCTGGAGGTCGCGGGCCCAGGGGGCGACGGCGAGTTCGGCGACGAGGTAGCGGGCCAGGTCGGTGGTGTAGTCGGGGTCGCCGGTCAGGGTGATGACGCCGAGCGCTTCGAGGTTGATCAGGTGCCAGGCGTCCTGGTCGTCCATGCCGAGGGTGACCAGTTGCGGCCAGGCGGGCGGTTCGTCGGGGTCGAGTTCGCCGCTCTGGTCGACCAGGGCTCGCTCTACGGTCCACTGGTGGGTGTCGGTGGCGGGCTGCCACGGTTCGGTCAGGGTGACCGGATCGGTGAACCGGGCGGTGAGGGTGTCGGTGGTGACGGTCAGCTCGGCGAGGGTCGGGATGGGTTGCCGGTTCGCGTGGAGGGTGGCGGCGAGTCGGCGGAGTGCGTCGTCGATGGCGGTGACGATTTCGCCGGTGGGGGCGCCGGCTTGTTCGAGGGTCTTTTCGATCGGGGCATATCCCGGGGCGGGGACGACGATGGAGCGGCCGGGTCGGCGGGCACGCCACTGGGCGCGGCGGCGGCGTTGCAGCATCAGCCACAGGGCGCCGGCGAGCAGGCTCCCGGCCCCGACCAGTCCGGCCACCAGCCAGGCCGGCGTGACCAGCTCGTGGTCGGCCGGCTCGGCGTCGACAGGTGCCGGCGCCGCCCGATCCGGCGCGGTGGTCGTGGTGGGTGCGGACGTGGCCGGTGCGGGTGCGCGCGGAGCTGACGGTGTGGTGGCGACGACGGTCTCGGCAGGGATCGGCACGGGCTTGCTGGTGGTGTTCTGGTCCGGGTCGGGATCGGCGTGGTGGTGCTTCTCCGGCTTCGGAGGGGTGGGGGTGTCGGTGTGCCGGGTGGGGATGGTGAGTTTCCAGCCGGGGATGATGAGGTCGGGGTCGGTGAGCCTGCGCCCGTCGGGTTGGACGGTCGTCTTGGAGGCGTTGTAGATGCGCGGGTAGGCGCGTCCGTCGCCGAGCTTGTCCAGGGCGATCTCGGACAGGGTGTCGCCGCGCTTCACGGTGTAGCTGCGGGCGTGGTCGGTGGTCTTGGCCGGCGGGTGCGCGGGCAGGGTGGCGACCAGCGGGACGGCTGTGGGGGTGGACTGGCTGGGCGCCGTCGGGTCGGGGGCGCTGGTGGTGATGGTGTTGGTGGCGATGAACCCGGCCAGGACGGCGGTGACGAGGGTGCGTGCGAGGTGTTGGGGCCAGGCCATGCCGCGCAGTTGTGGGACGGGCAGGCGCCGGGCACGGCTGGCGACTTCGAGGGCGATGGTGCCGGTGAGGATGGCCCAGGAGATCCAGCCGGCGAGTTTGACGATGGTGACGAGCAGGGTGCCGTCGTCGGGGGCGAGCAGGGCTTGCCACAGGCCGGCGGGGGTCCAGCCGTGGTGGGGTGCGGCGACGTTGGCGGTGGCGATCAGCAGTGCGGGCAGGCCGATGAGGATGGCGACCAGCCCTGTGCCGGCGAGGATTGCGGTGAATCGTCGTTTCATCGTTCGGTTCCGTTCTGGACGCGCAGGATGCGCACCGTGCTGGTTGCGGTGACCTCGATCGGGCCGACGCCGATGCTGGACAGGAACAGCGGCTCGTAGTCGGCGTGGGCGGTGACGACCAGGGTGGTGCCGTCCTCCACCGCGGCGGTGCCGGTCATGCCGACGGCCTGCAGGCAGTCGACGGCCGCCGTCTTGGCTTCGCGGGTGCGGACTTCGAGCCGTCCGGACTCGAACAGGGCGCCGGTGGAGAGTTGCTGGCCGGCTTGTCGGGCGGCTTGGGCGGCGGCGTCGGCGGCGGCTTGTTTGGCGCGGACGAGGCCGGACAGGTCGACAGCGATGGCCAGGACGAGCACCATCGTGGCGGCGATGACCGCGGTCCACACGGTGACGACCGCGCCCCGCTCGTCGTGGACGCGCCTGGAGGTGCTCATCGGCGACCGGTCCTCTCGCGGTAGGTGTCCAGCGGGCTGCTCATCGCGGCCTGGATCGGCATGGTCGCGGGGATCCCGGGCAAGGCGGCGAGGTCTGCGGTGTTCAGATCGCAGGCCAGCTGGACGGTGACGGTGGCCGGGGTGCCGACCGGCCGGTTGAAGCCGGCGGTGTCGACGTCAATCCGAGTGCTCACGCAGTCGACGCCCTGGTTGGCGAGGCTGGTCGCGGCCCACTCGCGGGCTTGGGTCCGGGCGGTGGTGGCGGTGCGAGCGATGGAGGCGGCCCGGGCGGCGTCGGCGGCGGCGGTCTGGACGGCCTGGTGGGCCAGGGCGATCCGGCCGCCAAAGATGACCAGCCAGATGAACCCGGCCAGAAGCGGCGCGCACACGACCAGCTCGACGGCCATCACCGAGCCCCGCTCATCACGCCTCAGCCAGCCTCTTGAGCGGATCATGTTGGCCTCTCAACGGGTGCCTCGACCTGCTGGACCACTGTGCCGCGCCACCCCGGAAACACGCTGAGGGCTTGTCCGGTGACGGTCGCGGAGGCCCGGGTGGCGGTGCGGGTGCAGGTGATCTGGACGTCGGTGATCGCATCGCCGACCGCGGCTTGGAGGGTGGCGGCTGCGGCTTGGCAGTCGGCGGGTGTGCCGTGTTCGGCGGCGGCTGCGGCGGCGCCGGTCTGGGCGATGCTGATCGCCGCACTGCGTCCGTAGTAGTACATGGCGGCCTGCATCGCGGCCAGGAACAGGCCCATCAGTAGCGGCATGATGATCACCAGCTGTACCGATCCGGCCGCGCCCCGTTCACCGCGGCCGGCCGGCGGTCGTGGGTGAAGGGTGTGCGGGATGGCCATGGCCGGCCTCAGTGGAGGGCGTTGAGTTTGCCCTGGATGTAGTCGTTGATGGTGGGGCCGAGGAACGCCAGGATGGCCAGCACAATCAGGATCAGGCCGAGCATTTCGACGGTGCTGATCGCGCCTCGTTCGTCGTGTTTCATGGCCCGGGTGTCGTTGATGAAGGTCAGCGTCCAGCCGGCCGCCTTGTGGTACCAGCTCGTCAACATGTCGTTTCCTTCCTATGGGGTTTGTGTTGTGGGGGTTAGCCGGCGAGGAGCCGGAAGACGGCGGCCATAATGACGACGCCGATGAAGGCGGCGGCCATGACCAGGGTGGGCAGCATCAGGGAGTCGCTCTTCGCGTTGATGTCGGCCCGCTCGGATGTGGTGATGGCGTTGCGCAGCGCGGAGGAGCGGGCCCGCAGGGTGGGGACGACCTGGGCGCCTTCCTCGCCGGCCAGCCGCAGGGTGTCGGCCAGGTCGTCGAGGTCGGGCAGTCCTTGTTGGGCGGCCATGTCGGCCAGCGCGTCCCAGGGCGGGACGCCGGAGTAGCGGCTGCGGACCACCACGGCACTGATCCGTTCGAACGGCCACGACTGGCCCAGCCCGGCCGAGGTCTCCATCGCCTGCCGGGTGCCGATCCCGCCGGCGGCCCGGCCGAGCGCGATCAGGTCGGTGTAGGCACCCAACGCCCGCCGGAACTCCATCCGGGCCCGGGCAGCAGTGCGTGCGATCCGGCGGTCCGGCAGCAGCCACGCCACCGCAGCCACCATCAGGGTCGCCAGGGCGGGCACGGCGAACGGCAGGCCGAGCCGCATCGAGTACAGCCCACCGACCACCGGGACGCCGGCGAGCACCAGCAGGACGGCGGCGACCTTCTCCCCGTAGTAGGCGCGCAACGGCATGCCCAGCAGCTGGAGATCCTTGTCCGGCACCCCGCGCAGTAAGGCGCCGGGCAGGTGGGCGATGGCCCACGTGCCGATCCGTTCCCGCAGTCCCACCGGACTGGGGGTGTCCTCGACGTTCACCGGGGTGCGGCCGGGTGCGAGCCGGGCCAGGGCCGTGGCGAGGTCGGGCTGGGCGGGTTGGAGCCACCACACGAGCAGGGCGATCCCGCCGCCGACCATCGCCCCTGCCAGCACCCACAGCTGCACCGCGTTGGTCATCGTGGCACCTCCCGGACGGGCAGGAACCGTGCGGGCGGGTCGTCGGCCACCATCCGTTTGAGCCACCACAGCCCGCAGATGAACATGGCGGCCAGCCCGGCAAGGACGACCTGGCCGGCCGGGGTGGTGTAGGGGGCGAGGAAGTCGCCGGAGAAGGCGAGCAGGCCCATGCCGCCCACCGCCAGCAGAGTGATCAGGCGGGCCGAGCCGCGGGCCTTGTCCCGGTCGGCCTCGATGTCGCGGCGGGACCGGACCTCCTCGGCAACCGATTCGGCCAGCCCGGTCAACACCCTCGACAGGCCCTCGCCGCGATGCCGCGAGCCGATGATCAGGGCACTCACCACCAGATCACCGGTCGCATCATCCAGGTCGTCGGCGAACCGGAGCAGCGCGTCCTCGGTCGACCAACGCGCCCGCAGCCGGGCGACCAGATCGGACACCTGGGGCCGGATCGCCGCCGGGGTGGCCCGGACGGAGGCGGTGAGGGCTTGTTCGAGGCTCTGGCCGGCGGTGATCACCGAGGCCAGGTTGCGGGTCCATTCACTGATCGCATCCAGCCGGGCGATCCGGCGTCCGCCGTCGGAGGTGACCAGCAGCGCCGGCAGACCCAGCACCGCCAGCGGCAGCAGCAGTCCGACCACCAGCGGCACCCCGAACACCGTCATCACCACACCCAGCAGGGTGGCGGCCAGCAGGCTCCAGCGTTGCCAGCGCGGCATCCGCACCAACCTGGCCACCCAGCGAGGCTGCTGACGGGGGGGCCGGGGCGGTGGTGCCGGGCGGCGTTGCAGCCCGTACACGCCCAGGACGATGCCTGCGGCGATCATCGCCCCGGACAGCATCGACAACACCGCCCCGGTCATCGCCCGCCCCCTGCGCGGTGGTCGGCGGCTTCGCGTTCGAACGCCGGGCCGTTCATGCCGGCGGCGACCAGGTCGTCCCAGATGCTGTCGGGACGGGTGTCGGCGACCCCGGGTTGGCCGGGCACACGCCGGAACACGGTGGTGAACGAGATTCCGGCGGGCCACTCCCCCGGTGTCACCTCGACGATCTCGGAGACGAAGCGGCGTTTGTGGGCGACCTGTCCGAAGTCGTCGATCGGGGTGATCTCCGAATGCATCTGCACCACCAGGTCCAGCGTGGCGGCCAGTTTCGCGGCGACCAGGTCGTGGCTGACGTGCGGGCCGGCCTCCATCGCGCAGGTGATCAGCTTGTGGACCGCGAGCCGGGCGTTGGCGGCGTGGGTGGTGGAGATCGAGCCGGTGCCGGACTCCATCACCTTGATCATGTCCATCGCCTCAGCACCGAGGACTTCGCCGACGATCTGCCGGTCGGCCCGGAACCGGAAACTGCTGGTCACCTGTGATGCGGTCGTCCGCTGGCCGGCCATGCTGCCGTCCTCGCTTCGCTCCCCCGACCCGGCGCGCATCTCCCAGTCGAACACCACTGCGTGCTGGCCCTCGATCTCGGGCAGGAACAGTTCCCGCTCGGACTCGAAGGTGCCCACGATCTCCATCCGCGGGATCTCCGCACACAACGCCCGCACCAGGGTCGTCTTGCCGGCGCCTTGGGCGCCGGAGACCACGATCGACTTCCGCGCCCGCACCGCGGCACGCAGGAAGTCGGCCATCACCTCACTCAACGAACCCCACTCGACCAGATCGGCCAGTGTGACCCTGCGGATCCGGTGCCGGCGGATCACCAGCGACACCCGGCCGGTCTCCAGGGAGGCGGCCAGCCGGGAACCGTCGGCCAGGGTCAGGTTCAGTGACGGGTGCGCGGGGGTGAACGAGCGCGGGTTGTCCGCCCTCGAGGCGACGAACGCGATGAAGTCGACCAGGTCGGCGTCGCTGTCGGCCACCGCCGGCAGCTGGCGCATCGACCCGTCGGCGTACTCCACCACCACCCGGTCACACCCGTAGACCAGGATGTTCTCCACCCTCGTGTCGTCCACCAAAGGTTGCAGCCGGCCCAGCCGGAACACGCTGTCGAAGATCGCCTGCGCCAACCCTTCCTGCGCCGCGGCTGAGCGCAGCTCACCGGTTCGGGCCACCGACGCGGCGGCATCCTCCTCCAGCAGCTGCCGGATCACCGACCAGCCCTCGTCCTCCTCCCCGGCCCGGTCCGCCGTACCGCCGACCCGGCCCGGGAGCCGCTTGGCGACCTCGCCCCGGAACCGGGCCACCTCCGCCCAATCCACCCCGCCCGCCGGCGCGGCCGGGGGCTGTTCGCGACGGATCGGCACGACCCGCGACACCGCCGGCGGCGGCTCGGGTGTCGGCTCGTCGGGGGCGCGGAAGCCGCCACGGACCCGGCCCGGCCGGCGTCCCGGCACGGTTCGCTGGCTGTCGAACATGGGCAGTCCGAGCAGGTCCTCGCTGTGTTCAGGCTCGCTCACCGGCCTGCCTCCTCTCCGCCGGCCTGCGGGGCGATCCACCTGGCCCGGTCCCGCTCCGACCGCTCCACCACCGCCCGCAGCGCCTCACCCGCGGCGTGGATGCTGCGCTGATAGCCGGACGCGGCGAACGCCGCCCTGGCCGCCTCCGGCCCGCCCCTCAGGCGTTGCAGACCACGCGGTGTCGGCAGCGGATCACCGTGGGAGAACACCGCGGCCCGGGCCGGGTCCCAGCCGATCGACCCGACCACGCCGACACCCAGCGCGCGTGACACCTCGCCGGCGCTGTACGGGCGGCCCGCACCGACCAGCAGCAGCCGCACCTCATGGCCCGGCGCCGCCCCGTCCTGCAACGACAACGCCCACGAGCGTGCCCCGGCGACCGCCACCAGCGTGCTGCGGGCCACCAGGACGGTGACGTCGGCCTGGCTGATCAACGGGGCCGGTGAGCCCTCGAGGCCGAGCCGTCCGGCATCTACGAGGACGTCCTGGTCGCGGGCGGCGAGATCCCGCAACACTTGGGTCAGCGGCTCCCACAGCCGGGACAGACCGGCGGCCTGCTCGTGTGACCGGGAGCCGATGATCACCGACGCCTGGGTGCCGTCGACCGGCATCGCCATCCGCAGCAGCGCGTCAGCCAGCACGCCGGCCCGGTGGGCCTTGACCAGGTCGACCACCCCGGTGTGGTCACGGGTGCCGCGCCAGTAGCCCGCCAGCAGAGCCGACGACCCGGACGGGTCGGCCTCCACCAGCAGGCACGGACGGGGCCAGCACGCGGCCAGCGCCAGCGTGGTCGTGGTCACCCCCGGCGCCCCGGAGGCCGACGTGAGTGTGATCAGGGCCACTGCGATCAGCGCTCCCGACTCGCCAGCACCAACGCCAGGTTCCCCGACGCCGCCCGGGCGGCCAGCTCGCCGGCCCGGTTGTCGGCCACCAGCACGTCCACGACGGTCTGGGTGTCCCCCGGCGTCACGTTCAACACCGTCGCCGTGATCTCGGTCGGCGCGGCCGAAACCTCACCGCCCTGCGCCGGTGCCTGCACCAGACGCACCGTGTCGCCCGCCTTCAACGGCTCCGCCGGGATCAGGCCGGGTGCGATCGGCACCGCGACCACCGCCACGCCCGCGCCGGGCACCACCGCATCGCTGACCTGATCCGGAGACACCAAGGTGCCCACCGCGAGATCGGTCACCGCACGCTTGCCCACCAGCGACTCCCGGGCCGTGGCCGGAACCGTCCGCAACGAGGGATCCAGTGTCACCCGGACCGTCGTCAGGTCGGTGTCGGTGATCAGCTGGCCGCGCTCGACCGGGGCCTTGACCGCGACCACCTCGATCGCCGCCGATGACGAGGTCCACAGCCACAGGCCGGTCACCCCACCCAGGCAGACCAAGACCACCGCGAGCACCACGGTGAGCGGTCGACGCTGGAGTTTCGTCACCTCGGGCGCCTGCAGCGGCGCAGCCGTGGGTTCGGCGCCGGCGGCCGGCTTGGTCTCCACAGTCTTCATCGGTTCGCTCCCTATCTGCGTGTCACGATCACCTGGATCTCGCCCACCCGCAGAAGCCGGGTGGAGTACAGATCGAGCCGGATCGTCCCCGACTCGCCATAGCCCTGCCAGTCCGCAACCCAGTGCGCCACCGCCCGCACCGTGTAGCGGCCCTGCTGGTCGTACACATGCCCACAGGTCGGGGACTCCCCCACCATCCCGTTGCGATCGACCATGCTCGGCCGCCACTCGGTGCCCTTGCCGCACCGCAACCACGTGCCATCCCCCATCACCCAGGTCACCGACGACACCCGCGCGGTCAACGAGATCCCGCCAGCAGTGATCGACGCCGGCCCCCAACTGGTCCGCGACGGGTTGTCCACCCACAACCACACCGGAATCCCGACCGCGGTCATCACACCCGGATCCAACGGGGTCAGTCCGATCTCGACCGGCTTCAGCTGCAGCCGGGCGATCGCCGCCCACGCCAACTGCTCCGCGCTCGCCCGAGGCGGCACCCACAACCCGATCGTGTCCGCGTCGTTCGCCGACAGCCGGCACTCCACATACACCCAGTCATCCGCCGGCGGATTGTCCGGAACCCCACGAGAGAACGCAGAACACAGTGGCGGCTCCGGAGACTTGCTCTTGCCACCCCCACCGCCGCCCTCTCCATCGCCACCGTCCTTGATCCAGCACTCGTTCGTGACTCGATCACATACGACTTCTGCGTGCGCGGGGGATGCGGACAACGATCCGGCGAGCAGAATGGAGCCAATCAGGATCGCCAGGACTCTCAGCACTACGGACATGGGTCACCGAACCCTTCCTTCTCCCCGACGACGCGGAAGCCCGAACCGTTGTTCGTCACCTCGAACTCTCGAATGGAGGCGGGAATCTCGGCGAGCACCTTCCCGGATCGGTTCACGAGGACCTGACCTTGCGGATCGCGACACACGGTGACGTTGACCGACTCCCCCACCCCACTACCGAAGATTCCGGAAGCCTGCGTCCACGCCAGGCGTGCCAACCCGTTGTAGTGCTCGCCGTCGGCCTTCAGTTGCTTGAAGAGGTTGAGGTTTCCCTTGAGCATGTCGGCTCCGAGCAACGGGCCCAGCGCGGCGCGTGCTTCCGTCGTAGAGAACTGCGAGGGATCGGCGAAGAGGCGCTCCTTGGCGGCGAAGTAGTCCTCGACGACCTTGATCGCCGTGGCCTGGGTCGGGTTCCAGCTGCTCGTCCGGGTGGGCGTCGATGTCTCGGACGCTGTGGCTGAAGGGCTCGACGCGGCGGGGCTCGCCG
>MTLD01001301.1_pt2 | contig 25135 bp, 22 predicted proteins | sample 1982471 | NCBI WGS metagenome assembly MTLD01 (sample SAMN05712604, study PRJNA340218) | biofilm metagenome | isolation source: sample SPM anode biofilm adapted to -50 mV | place: USA | collected 2012-02-03 | reverse complement strand
GGCAGGTCTTCGGACTTGCGAGCTTCTTTTTTTCCTACTGGCCGAGGCTTCCCAGGGGCGTGGCGCTCCCAGTACCGTGGACGGCGTTCGTTCTCGCTTACCGCTGCGGGGCAGTTCCGGATTCCCACCGGATTCCCTTTTGATCCCGCCTCGTTCTCTAGATTTAGAAAATGAGGCGAAAACCCGCGACGCCTCACTATCGCGCTGGAGTGGTGAAAATGTCAAGAAATAGGCGAGCTGAATTTGAGAAAGCCCTTTGAAAGGCCAGAGGCGGAAGGCGCGGCTGTTCGATCCGGCCGTATTCCATGGAGACAGTGATCCCCTCCATGGTCTTGGTCTCCACGCCAACCGGTATCCTCACCTTCCCCTAAATCTCCTCCTCCTACGCCAGTTTTACTAGTTTTATAATTACTATTGTTTCGTCACTACCTAGTTACGAAACTAGTTTATAACCTTGTTCGAGCGAGGCCGAGTCCGGAGAATCTGTCAATAAATGGCATTGAATATCAAGAATCAGTACGCTATGCAATGACACGATGCCCGTCTCCGGCACTATTCCAAGAAATTTCTCGATTGTTTTCGCTTCTTTCGCAATTCCGTCTTACATTTTTCTCGACAAGGCCGCCCCGGCCAGCGCAAGCCCCGCCAGGGTAAGCGCTAAGCCGAGGATGACGTTCACCCCGACATTCAAGATTCCGGCGCCGATCGCCTTTTCGCGGAACATGCCGATGGATTCAAGCGCGAAGGAAGAGAAGGTGGTGAATCCGCCAAGAAACCCCGTCACCAGGATGAGGCGGTATTCTTTCGGGAGCATCGAGCGGTCGACGAGACCGACCAGGAACCCGATAAGCAGGCAGCCGAGGAGGTTGACGGTCATGGTTCCCCAGGCGAACGAGCTGCCGAAGCGTTTGTTCAGCCCTGTTGAGACGAGATAGCGGCAGACGGAACCGATGCCTCCGCCGAGCATGATCGCGAGCAGGTCTTTCATCGCCCCTCCGGGCTTACTATAGAGCAATCGTGAAGGGGCTCGCTAGAGTGGGGGGACGCCCGCCGCTGGGCGGCGCCCGCCGGCGAGTTCCTCACGCTATGGGTCAAGGCCCGCCGCGCGCGGGGAGGCTTGGGCGCCGCGTCGACTGGTTTTGCGTTCGGAAGGTACATAGGCTGACCTCCTTCACGTCGACACAGACTCGATTCCTAGGCTAAGAGTCGTACGCGAAACGGCGGAATGGAAGGGCTTGTTAGCGCTTTTTCGCCCTTTCCATGGCGCGGGCGAATCCTGGCAGGGCTCCAGTTATCGTCGCGTCTTCGACGCAGTAAGCGATGCGGAAAAACCCGGGCGCGCCGAAACCCTTGCCATCCACCACCAGGATGTTCTCTTCCCGCAGATAACCGAGGAATTCCCCGGCGTCGGCGATGGGAATCTTGGGGAAGAGGTAGAAGGCGCCTTCAGGGAGGACGAAATCATAGCCGAGCGCGGCGAGGCCCGTGACCAGGAGATCGCGTTTGCGCTGGTAGGCGCCGATATCGACGCAGGCGACCTCCCCGCCCGCCAGCTCGTCCTGGATGACCTTGGCCACGACCCGCTGCATAAGGGCGGGCGCGTTGACGAAGCCGAGGATGCGGTTGGCGATGGCCAGCGCGCCGAGGAGATACTCGAGGTCGTCGGCGGCGGGATTGACCGCCACGAAGCCGAGCCGCTCGCCGGGCAGGGAGAGATCCTTCGAGTACGAGGTCACGGCGATGCTGTTGGCGTAGCTCGCGAGGGGGCTGGCGACGCGCACCCCGTCGTAGGCGATCTTGCGGTAAGGTTCGTCGGACACGAGGTAGATGGCGTGGCCGTATTCCTCGCCTTTGCGCGCCAGCAGGCCGCCGAGCGCGGCCAGGGTTTCGGCGGGGTAGATCCTCCCCGTGGGGTTGTTGGGCGTGTCGATGATGAGGATTTTCGTCCTCGGCCCGATGGCCGCCTCGATCGCTCCCAGGTCGAGGGAAAAATCGGGCGCCGCGGCGGCGGTCTTGAGCACGCCTCCGTGATTGTCGGCGATGAAGCCGTATTCGAGGAAATAGGGAACTATGGCGAGCACTTCGTCGCCGGGTTCCAGGATGGCCTTGAAAACGATATTGAGGCCGCCCGCGGCGCCGCAGCTCACTACGATGTGCCGCGCCTCCACGGGGACGCCCTGTTCCCCGGCGAGGCGCGCGGCGATGGCGGTTCGGGCGGCGGGCAAGCCCGCGTTGGGCATGTAGGAGTGGCGATCGGGCGCCTCGCTGGCGGCGGCTTCCATGAGGACTTGCCGGAAATGCGCGGGAGGCGGGACGTTGGGATTTCCGATGCTGAAATCGAAGACCTTGTCGGCGCCGTAAAGCGCTTTCAACCGAATGCCCTCCTCGAACATCCTCCGGATCATTGAGCCCGAGTCGACGAATGCCCTCATTTTCCGCGAAATCGCCATGTACTCCTCCTGTGATGCCGCGCGCCGCCAATCGGAGCGCCGTAAGACTTATACTATTTCGCCGACGGATAGAGCGAAAGTACCCTGGCCTGAAGCCGCGCCAGGCCGAGCAAAGTATCGATATTCGGCGTGGGTTCGCCCACGAGGGCTCCGATCTCCGCGGGCGCGGCGACGAGGGCGTCCAGCTCCACGGACCGTTTCGCCTCGATATCCTGGAGCATGGAAGTCTTGAAGGCGCCAAGGCCTCTCGTTATGGCGAAGCGGGCTTCGACGCTCTGGTCGATGGCGCAGCCGATTCTAGCCCCTATCCGCCGGGCTTCCTCCATGATCTGCCTGCAGAATTCCGCCACCAGGGGATCGTCGAGAATCCTGTCCATCGTGGCGCCCGTTATGGCGGAGATGGGGTTCATCGTCATGTTTCCCCAGAGCTTGTACCAGATATCGCGCTGGACGCAGTCGCTGACCGGAGCGTCGAAGCCCGCCTCGGCGAGGAGGCCGGCCAGCGCGCGGACTCTTGGGCTGTCGGCCCCGGAAGGCTCGCCGAGGATGAGCTGTTTGCGCGGCAACGCGCGGACGAGCCCCGGCTCGGGGCAGGAGGCGCCGCAGTGGACCACGCAGCCGATGATGGCTTCGGGCGGGATCGCCCTCGCAATGGCGCCCTCCGGGTCGACCGAGCGGAGGCTCGTTCCCGCGAGGCTCCCGCCGAAACCCTGGAAAAACCACCAGGGAACGCCATTCATGGCGGGCAGCACGAGGGTCTCCGGTCCCAGGAGGGGCGCGATGGACGGGGCGACCGAGGCCAGGGCGGGCCCTTTCACCGCGAGCACCACCAGATCCTGCCGGCCGAGTTCAGCGGCGTCGGCGCTCGCGCGTATGGACGCCCTGCCCAGTTCCGGCGTTCCAACGGAGGCTTTCTCCGCCCCGGCGGGGGCGCCTGGAGCGCCGGGACCGCCCGTCGGAGCCTCGGTGTAGCGCAGCCCTTCTTTCCTGAGCGCCTCGAGGGTCGCGCCCCGGGCGAGTCCGGAAACTTCGCAGCCGACGCCGGCGAGCCGATAGCCGATCATACCGCCGATCGCGCCCACTCCCACGATACAGACTTTCATCCGATCCCCTCTTTGATCGTTGCTATTGATAGAAACAGCTTTTTACGATACTATCGCAAGACAAGCATGAGCGCAAGTGAGGAACTGCCTTCGCACCGCGGTTTGACTCCAGCCGCGCGCCTTGCTAGAATCGGGCATTCTGCCCGCCCGGAGGATCGCCATGCACATAGAGACCCAATGCCTACACGAAGGGTACGCGCCGGAGAACGGAGCGCCGCTCGTCCTGCCCATCTACCAGAGCACCACCTACGCCTACGATTCGACCGAGCACATCGGCAAGCTCTTCGACCTCACCGCCGAGGGGCATATGTATTCGCGGATATCGAATCCGACCGTCGCCGCCGTGGAGGCCAAGATCGCGGCCATGGAAGGCGGGATCGGCGCCCTCTGCACCACATCGGGCCAGGCCGCGAGCCTGATCGCGATCCTCAACATCATGAAGGCGGGCGACCATTTCATCGCCGCGTCGACGATCTACGGCGGGACGATCAACCTTTTCGCCGTCACCTTGAAGCGTTTCGGGATCGAATGCACTTTCGTGGACGCCTCGGCCCCGGACGCCGAGATCGAAAAAGCCATGCGGCCGAACACCAAGGCGGTCTTCGGCGAGACGATCGCGAACCCCGCGCTCGCCGTTTTCGATATCGAGCGATTCGCCGGCATAGCCCATCGGCGGAAGGTCCCCCTCATCGTGGACAACACCTTCGCCACGCCCGTATTGTGCAAGCCCTTTGAATTCGGGGCCGACATCATCGTGCACTCCACGACCAAGTACATGGACGGCCATGCGGTGCAGGTCGGCGGCGTCATCGTGGATTCCGGCGCCTTCGACTGGGCCTATGGCACCTTTCCCGAGTTCACCGAGCCCGACCAGTCCTACCACGGCGTGATTTACGCCAAGGATTTCGGCAAGGCGGCCTATATCACCAAGGCCCGCGTGCAGATGATGCGCGACATCGGCGCCTACCCCTCGGCGCAGGCGGCTTTCCTCCTGAACCTGGGCCTCGAGACTTTGGCCGTGCGCATGGAACGCTACTGCCGCAACGCGGAAACCGTGTCGGCCTACCTCGCCGCGCGCCCCGAGGTCGAATTCGTCAATTATCCGAAGCTAAAGGGGAATCCGAACGAGGCTCTCGCGGCGAAGTACCTGCCCAAGGGCGCCAGCGGTGTGGTTTCGTTCACGATCAGGGGAGGCAAGGCCGCGGCGGTGCGCTTCATGGACAGCCTGAAGCTCGCCTCCAACGTGGTGCATGTGGCCGACATCAGGACCTGCGTCCTCCACCCCGCCAGCTCGACGCATCGGCAGCTCACCGACGCGCAGCTCGCGGCCGCGGGCATCAATCCGGGGCTTATCAGGCTTTCGGTGGGATTGGAGCATGTGGACGACATCGTAGCCGACTTGGCCCAGGCTTTCGCGGCGCTCTAGGGGTTGGCGCCGGCCGCGGGGGCTGCGTCGCCAACGGCGATCACTCCCTGCAGGCCAGCTCGTCCATCCTGCGCAGGCGCCGCGAAAGGTCGCGGGCCAGGTTCATCACCAGGAGCGAGAAGGTCTTAAGGTCCACTTTCGAGATCTCGTAGAGGGCGCGGTTGGAAATCGTCACCACTTCGAGGGGCTCGAGGGCCGAGATGGTGGCTATGCTCGGCATCACGTCGATCAGCTCCATCTCGCCGAAGGTCTCGCCCTCGCCGAGCTCCGCGATGGTGATCCCCTGCTTGGAAACGGACACGCGGCCGCCGACGATGAAGAATATCTTGTCGTTCGGGTCGCCCTCGCGCATGGGCATGTCGCCGGCATCGTAGCGAGCGTAGCTGAAGAGAGGCTTGATGCGGTCGATCTGCTCGGGCAGCACGCCGCCGAACAGCGAATATTTTTGTAGTGCGTTCGTGTCGATCATCCGGTTCCTCGATCCCCATTATACCGCATCATGAGGCATTGTGGGGATTCTTTTTCAAAAGGCGCCACGATCGATTGAATTTGAATGTCGGCTTTGGGCGCCGGGGACCGGCACCCAACACATGAGGCCGCGCCTTATTCCTTTCCCAGCTCCATCTCCGCGCCGTTTATAAAGACATGAAAGGAAATCGGGCACGATGCGGAGAGCATGATCGAAACGCAGCAGTATTTTTCCTTGGAGAGCCGCACCGCCGAGAGTATCTGGCTTTCGCGACCGCCGAGATCGCCGCCCCCGAAACGGTAGTTCAGCTCGATCGACCTGAAAATATGCGGGTCGTCCGGCGCTACATCCGCGCTCGAGTCGAGCGCTATCGTCTCGACGGGGACGCGCATCTTCTTGAGGAGCAGGGCGACGTCCATCCCGGTGCAGCCCATGAGTCCCGCGAGGAGCATGTGCGTCGGCTTGGGGCCATGATCCTGTCCGCCATACACTTCCGGAGCGTCGGTGGTGAGGAAATGATTCCCCGCGCTGATCCTGTATTCCAGCCCGCCTTTCCATTCCGCGCTCGCTTCAAGCCTGCCCATCGGTGGCCTCCTCACCCTTCTAGTACGATGGAGGGGAGTCTCCCGCCAAAGCCCGGCGCTGTCAACGGGGATCGCGTGCCGTCCGACAACGATGCGCGATCTCGAAATGAATGGAACCGGAGCGTGTTGACGCTCCCGGATTCGGTAGTACAATGAGTCACCAATACTAGGAGGTTTGATTGATGAAAAAGTTCACGCTGGCCCTTGTAGTCGCGTTGACATTCGGCGTCGCGCTCGTCCCCCTCTTCGCCGCGGGGGAATTCCACATCGGCATCGTTACGGGAACGGTATCGCAGGGCGAGGATGTCCTGCGCGGGGCGGAGAAGCTGATAAGCTTGTACGGCAACGCCCAGCAGGGCGGAATGATCCGCCACGTCACCTACCCCGACAACTTCAGTTCCGAGATGGAGACCGTCATCTCGCAGATCGTAGGATTGGCCGATGATCCGCTCCTCAAAGCCATCGTCGTGGTGGAAGCGGTTCCGGGAACCGCGGAGGCTTTCCGCAGGGTCAAGCAGCGCCGTCCAGACATACTCTGCTTCGCCGGCGAGCCTCAGGAAGATCCCTCGGTGATCTCGGCGGTCGCCGACCTCAGCATCAATTCCGACACGCTCTCCATGGGCTATATCATGCCCTTCGCGGCGAAGAAGCTTGGCGCCGAAACCTATGTCCACATTTCTTTCCCGCGCCACATGAGCTACGAGCTGCTGAGCCGCCGCCGGATGATCATGGAGCAGGCATGCAAGGACCTCGGCCTCAAGTTCGTGTTCGAGACCGCTCCCGACCCCACCAGCGAAGTTGGCGTGCCCGGAGCGCAGCAGTTCATCCTTGAGAAGCTGCCGATGTGGATCGAAAAATATGGCAAGAAAACCGCCTTTTTCAGTACCAATAATGCCCATGTCGAGCCACTGCTCAGGCAGATCGCCACGTACGGCGGAATGTATGTACAGACCGATTCCCCGCTTCAGGGCTATGCCGGCGCCTTCGGCGTTGACTTGAGCAAGGAAAAAGGCGACTGGAAAGCTATCCTCGCCAAGATTGAAAAGACGGCGGTCGCCAAAGGGGCATCGGGCCGCCTCGTGACCTGGCCTTATCCCTCCGGGTACTGCATCGCCGCCGGTCTCGGCGAAATCGCCAAGAGGACGATCGAGAAAAAGGCCTCGCTGCAGAACAGCGCCGATATCTTGAAAGCCCTCGCCTTTTTCTCGCCGGGCGTCGACTGGAACAGCACCGCCTACAGCGACGCCGCGACGCAGCTGCGCCTCCGCAATTTCCTGCTCGTCTACCAGGACAGCTATGTCCTGGGCAAGGGGCCTCTCGGTATGGATCAAGTCGCGATTCCCAGGAAATACTTCAGCATAAAGTAGTTCCCGCCGATAAGGCAAAGTGCCTATGAGAGGCAAGGAAAACCCGCCCCGAAAGGGGCGGGTTTTTTGATTCATCCTTTTTTTGCCTTCCGAGGCTCAAGCGCCGCGAAGCCGGTTGGCCACGCCGAAGGGCACGTGGACGCAGGCCGCCATCGGTCCGGCTCCCTCCAGGTGGGAGAGCTGGTCGTCGAAGAAAAGGTGCGGCTTGTACACCTCGAGGATGCGCCGCTTCTCGATGCCGCCCAGGAAGAAAATCTCGTCCGTAAAGATCCCCCAGCTCTTCAGCGTGTTGACGACGCGCTCGTGCGCGGGGGCGTTTCGCGCGGTGATGATCGCCGTGCGGACCGCCGGCTGCGAGCCGCGCCCGAGAGACCGCTGATGCCGCTGGAGGGCGGCGAGCTTTTCGAAGAACGGCTTCATCGGCCCCGGATCGAGAGGCTGGTCCGCGTTGCGCAGCTCGGTTTCCTCGAATTTCTCGGGGCCGCCGGGCGAGCGGTAGAGGCGCTCGGCCTCGTCGCCGGCGATCACGCCGTCGAAGTCGAAGGCCACGCGCAGCTCGCCTTCCTCGTCCTCGCCGAAGCCCGAGGACATGATGAGGCCCGCGGGCAGTCCCGCCTCGATGGCGGAGCGCACGTCGCCCGAATTGGCGGAGAGGAAGAGCGAAGCGTTGAAGGCACCCAGATAGGGGTACGGCGAGCGCCCGTCGAGGAAGGCCGCCCGCGAAATGCCCAAACCATAATGGCGGATGGAATTGAAGACGCGCAGGCCCGCCTCCGGGTCGTTGCGCGACAGGAGCACGACTTCGGCCGGGCCCTCGCCCTCGTCGAATCCACGGTTGAGGGAGAGGAAGCGGCGGATGAACCAGAAGGCGTTGCCGCGGGCCAGGGGCTCGTCGCGCCTGGCGCTCATCCACTCGCGGTACGCCTCGTCGCCCCTGGTCGTGAATACCTCGTCGGACTCGGCGAGGTCGAAGAGGGCGCTCGAGGAGACCGCGATGACGAGCTTGCTCTCGATCGGATACGGCATCGCGTCTCCCCCTCCCCGCCCAGCGTCAGCGCTTGCCCGAGTCGTAGATTTCGCCGGAAGCCTTGGGGCCCACCGACTTGCCCGCGAAGACGACGAGGGCGACGATGGTCAGCGCGTAGGGCAGCATGTAGAAGAATTCGATCGGCGTGCTGGATAGGAAGGGAATGTCCTTGGCGTAGAAGGACAGGGCGGTCGAGAAGCCGAAAAAGAGCCCTGCGCCCAGGACGCCGAAGGGATTCCATTTGCCGAACACGAGGGAGGCCAGGGCGATGAAGCCCGTGCCATGGATGGAGCTCAGCGTATATTGGATATCCGCCGTCAGAACCATGACGCCGCCGGCCAGGCCGCCCAGGGCGCCCGAAACCAGGACGCCGATATAGCGCATTTTCTGCACGTTGATGCCCATGCTGGCGGCCGCCTGCGGGTTCTCGCCGCAGGACCGCATCCGCAGCCCGAAGCGCGTCTTGTAGACGATGAACCACGTGAGCAGCACGAGGAAGAGCGCCAGATAGAAGGTCGGGTAGAGGTTCTTGAAGAACATGTCCCCGAGAACGGGAATATCGGCCAAGCCGGGCACCGAGAGCTTCTGGATGCCGTTGGAGAAGGTGCGCGTGCGCTGCATGCGGAAGATGATCTGGCAGAGATAGACGGTGAGGCCGCCCGCCAGGATGTTGAGGGCCGTGCCGGAGATCACCTGGTTGGCGTTCAGGTTGATGCTCGCGAAGGCGTGCAGGAGACTGAAGACCAAGCCCGCCGCAATGGCGACGCCCAAAGCGATCCACGGCGCCATGGGCGTTATCGGCTCCAGGAGCACCGTGACCGTCGCCGCCGCGAAGGCGCCCACCATCATGATGCCCTCGAGGGCCACGTTGACGATGCCCGACCGCTCGCTGAAAAGGCCGCCCAGGGCCGTGATGACGATCGGCGACGCGAACATCATCGCGATCGGGAACATTTCGAGGATAATCTTGAAGCTCATACCTTGCCCCCCTCGGCGGCGGCCGAGCCGGCCTTTTCCTTTTTCCTCGCCAGCTTTTCAAGGATCATCTTGATGCCGAGCTGCATCGCGACGAAGAGAACGATGGAAGCCTGGATGATTCCCGCGATCTCGCGCGGAATGCCCTGCACCTGCATGAGGGGCTGGGCCGACTTCAAGGCGCCGAAGAGCATGCCGGCGAGGAGGATGCCGAAGGCCTCGTTGCCGCCGACCAGCGCCACCGCGATGCCGTCGAAACCATAGCCCTCCGCCGCCGGGATAACGCGGCCGAAGTTGAAGGTGCCCGTCGTGATGACGGCGCCGGCGAGGCCAGAGAAGGCGCCCGCGATCATGAGCGAGAGCACGATGTTGCGCTTGACCTTCATGCCCGCGTAGCGCGCCGCTTCCTTGTTGAAGCCGACCGCGCGCAGCGAATAGCCGAAGGTCGTCTTGTTGATGACGAAGGAGAAGATGATGACGGCCAGAAGCACCGGCACGAATCCCCAGTTGAGCCGCGAGCCGCGGGTGATGCTCTCCAGGAAGGGCGATTCGAGGAGGGCGCTCTGCGGGAAGAACTGCGTCTTGACCCTGTCCGTCGAGCCGTACACGTTCAGCACGAGGAAGTTGTTCAGGTAGAGGCCGACGTAGTTGAGCATGATGGTCACCGTGACCTCGTGGACGTTGAACCTCGCCTTGAGGATGCCCGGGATGGCGCCCCAGATCGCCCCGGCGGCCAGGGCGGCGAGGAGGACGAGGGGCACGTGAATCCAGGCCGGCGCCTGGATATAGAGCGACGCTGCCGTGGCGGCGGCCGAGCCGACCATCAGCTGGCCCTCGGCGCCGATGCTGAACAGGCCCGTCCTCGAGGCGAAGGCGAAGGAAAGGCCTGTGAGGACGATCGGCATCGACTGGACGATGAACTCGCCGATATACCTCGTATTGATGGGATTCCCGTTGATGATGTCGATGCCCGCCAGCCCCTTGATCAGGGCCGCGAACATCGAGACCACCGACCTCCCGGTCGCCATGACGATGATCGAACCGAGCAGGAAGCCCAGGAGGATCGCGATGAGCGGAAGCACGATCTTTTCGCTGCGTTTGGTCATCTTGCCGCTCCTGCCACTTTGGCGCTCGCCACTTTGGCGCGCACCGAGCCCGACATCATCAGGCCCAGCTCGTTCTCGTCGGCGCCCGCCGCGTCGACCGTGCCGATTATCTCGCCGCGGAAGATCACGGCGATCCTGTCGGAGACGTCCATGATTTCGTCGAGTTCGAGGGAGACGAGGAGAATCGCCTTGCCCTTGTCGCGCTCGGCCACGATGCGCTTGTGGATGTATTCGATGGCGCCGACATCCAGGCCGCGGGTCGGCTGGGCGATGACGAAGACGTCCGGCGACCGGTCGATCTCGCGCGCGACGATGGCCTTCTGCTGGTTGCCGCCCGACATGGAGCGGGCCAGGGTGGCGCTGCCCTGCCCCGAACGCACGTCGAATTCCTTGATCAGGCGGTCGGAATTCTGGCGTATGGCCCGCCGGTCGAGCACGCCGAAATGGGCGAAAGGCTTCCTGAAATAGCTGTGGACCACGAAATTCTCGTCCAGACTGAAGTCAAGGACGAGGCCGTGGAGCTGCCGATCCTCGGGGATGTGGCCGATGCCGATATCCGTCTTGTGCTTGATCGAGGCGTGCGTGATGTCATTTCCATGCAAGTATATGTGCCCCGATTCCACCTTGGCGAGGCCGGTGATGGCCTGCACCAGCTCGGTCTGGCCGTTGCCGTCGATGCCGCAGATCCCCAGGATCTCGCCGCCGCGCAGTTCGAAGGAAAGGTCCTTGACGCCGAGGACGCCGCGCGAGTTCTTGACGTTCAGGTGGTCCACCTTGAGGAAGACTTCTCCCGGATTGGCCGGGCCCTTGGCGACATGGAAGTTGACCTCGCGGCCGACCATCATCTCGGCCATCTGCTCTTCGCTCGTGTCGGCGACCTTCACCGTCTTGACGAGGCGCCCCCTGCGCAGGATCGTGCAGACATCGGCCACTTCCTTGATCTCCTTCAGCTTGTGGCTGATCAGGATGATGGTCTTGCCCTCGTCGACGAGTCGCCGCATGATCTGCATCAGCTCCTTGATTTCCTGGGGCGTCAGCACCGCGGTGGGCTCGTCGAAAATCAGGATGTTCGCGTCGCGGTAGAGCATCTTGAGGATCTCGACGCGCTGCTGCATGCCGACGGAGATGTCCTCGATCTTAGCCCTCGGATCGACCGCCAGGCCGTAGAGCTTGGAGATCGCCGCCACCTTCTCTTCGGCGGCGCGCATGTCGACCAGGGGGCCGCGGTGCGGTTCCTGGCCGAGGATGATGTTTTCGGTGACGCTGAAATTATGGACGAGCTTGAAATGCTGGTGCACCATGCCGATGCCCAGCTCGGTCGCCTTGTTCGGATCGGTGATCTCGACCTGCTTGCCTTTTATCCGGATGGAGCCGGATTCGGGACGGTATAGCCCGAAGAGAATGCTCATCAGCGTGGACTTGCCGGCGCCGTTCTCGCCAAGGAGGGCGTGGATGCTTCGCTCACGCACCTGCAGCGTGATATCGTCGTTGGCCCTGATTCCGGGGAAATCCTTGGTGATATTGAGCATCTCGATGATATAGTCCACCGTTTGCCCCCTCATGCTTCAGTTGGTCGATCATACCATATCGGCGAGATTCCTGGCTATGCGATTTTTCCGGCGCCGCCGCATAAAAAAAGGGGGCCGCCCATTTTTATGGGCAGCCCCTAATTTTAGCCGGCCCCGCGCCGCCGGAGCCTCATGAGAGGCGTCCAAAGCGGACCGGGCCCGATTGTGCGGCTTACTTCTGCGGAACCTCGGACACCTTGAGGGTGCCGGCGGCGATCTTGGCCTCGAAAGCCTTCACCTGCTTGACGATGTCGTCGGAGAGGTTGGGGTTCTTCTCGGGGAGGCTGACGCCCTTGTTCGCGACGTTGAAGACCAGGGTCTTGCCGCCGGGGAACTTGCCTTCCATCGTCATCTTGCAGACATCGTACGCGGCGTTGTCGACGCGCTTCATCATGGAGGTGAGCACGGCGGACTTGGTGCCGTAGAGACCGTCGGCGTACTGGTCCTTGTCGACGCCGATGCCCCACTTCTCCTCGCCCTTCTGCTGGCGTTCCTTGGCTTCCTTGATCATGCCGTTTCCGGTGCCGCCCGCGGCGTGGAAGATGATGTAGGCGCCCTTGTTGAACTGCTTCTGGGCGATGGCCTGCCCTTTGTCGGGAGCGGCGAAGTCGCCGGCGTAGTCGACGAGGATCGTGAACTTGCCGCCGTCGGCCACGAGGGACGAATCGGACTGGCGCTTCCAGCTCTTGTACTCGGGGAGCGCGGCCTGGATGCCCTGCTCGAATCCAGCCTGGAACCTCTCGATCAGCGCGAACTGCATGCCGCCGAGGAAGCCGACCATGTTCTTTCCGGCCGCCTTGGCCTTGAGTCCGGTCGCCACGCCGACGAGGAAGGATCCCTCATGCTCGGCGAAGGTGGCGCTGACGACGTTCGCCTTGGGGACGACGGAGTCGATGATCAGGAACTTGCTGGTGGGATAGTTCGTCGAAACGTCGGTGATCGCTTTCTCGAAGAGGAAGCCGGAGGCGATGATGATGTTGGCTTTCTCGTCGGCGAAGGCGGAGATGTTCGGCACGTAGTCCGCTTCGGCGGAGGACTGCAGGTACTTGTAGTTCGCCTTGGGCAGCTTGTTGTCCTTGGCGAAGCGCAGAACGCCTTCCCAAGTGCTCTGGTTGAAAGATTTGTCATCGATGCCGCCGGTATCGGTAACGAAACCGATCTTGAACTGCGCGAAGGCGGGAGCCGCCACGAGGGCAGCGATGAGAAGCACAAACAAAGTTTTCTTCATGCAAGGTCCTCCCTTTACAACTTTATGATACAGGCGCCGGCCACGGAGGCCGTCGTCACGTCCATCGCCAATAGTAAAGCCCGGCCCATGCGTTGTCAATGATTTTTCGGGCCTTTAGCGAGCCTGGGCGCGCCTTATTCCTCGCTCTCGGCGACGATGGAGACGCCGGCCGAGGCGCCTATCCGCGAGGCTCCCGCGTTGAGCATGGCAATCGCCTCGGCTCTCGTCCTGATGCCGCCCGAGGCCTTCACCTTCATGCACTCGCCGACGGCGGCGTGCATCAGCGCGACATCCTCGATGGTGGCGCCGCCCGTGCCGAAGCCGGTGCTGGTCTTGACGAAGTTCGCGCCCGCCGCCTTGGCCGCCATGCAGGCCTTGGCCTTCTCCTCGGCGTTCAGGTAGCAGGTTTCGATGATCACCTTGACCAGGGCGGCGGGCTTGGACGCCTGCACCACGGCGCGGATGTCCTCCTCGACCCCCGACCAGTCCCCGGCCTTGGCCTTGCCGATATTGATCACCATGTCGATCTCGCGCGCGCCCTGGGCGATCGCGAGGCGAGTCTCGGCCGCCTTGATCTCGCTGGCGTTGGCGCCGAGGGGGAAGCCCACCACCGTGCAGACGGGCACGTCAGAGCCGGCGAGTTCGGCGGCGCAGAGCCGGACCCATCCCGGGTTGACGCAGACGGAGGCGAATCGGTGAGCCCGCGCCTCGGCGCACAGGGTTTTGATCTGCGCCTCGGTGGCCGTGGCCTTGAGGAGCGTATGGTCGATCGTCGCGGCGATCTCTTTCGATGTCCACTGCTTGTCCATGGTTCTCTCCTTGATGAATGCGCTTCCCGCCTAGATCTCGAAGCGGCGCGCCAGGTACTCGCGGCGCGTCGCCACGAGCTGCTCGAGTTCCTCGAGCATGCGAGCGTCCGCCAGGCGGGCGATCGGATAGACGTAATTCTCCGTCTCGTCGGTATAGCGGCGGATGAAGCTGATATCAGTGACATAGCCGAGGCTGATCATGTTCGAGATGCGGTCGGCCGACTTGAGCACCTTGGCCCGCATCGAGCCGAAGTCGCGTATCCTCGCCAGAAAGTCGATCTTGGTCTCGATGGGGCGGCGCGTCACCTCGAGCACGAGGGTATAGACGTCGGCCGACTCGCTGTCGATGGCGAGCAAGGCGTCGCGGTCCACGTCGGGCACGTCCTCGACCAGGTCGTGGATGACCGAGGCCTTGAGGAGAACCGAATCGATGTAGCCGTAATCCATCAGGATGGCCATCGTGTCCAGCTGGTGGCGGAACATGTTGCCCCCGCTCCGCCTCGGCTTGCCTATCAGGCTCGTGGCGAGTTGGATGTAGGGGGCGAGGTGCATGTGCTTGAGCCTGAGCATCGCGTTCTCGTCCATGGGGACGCTTTCGGTGCGCAGGGGAAGGCCGGATGGTCTCGCGCCGGGGTACTCACCCGAGCCGAGCGGAATCCCCGACCTCCCGTCGGACGTCATGAGAGCTCCTCGACGTAGCGCGTGAGCTTGGCGACTTTCGACTCGGCGTCGGCGCCCTTCTGACGTTCCTGGGCGACGATCTCTGCGGGCGCGGACCCCACGAAGGACTCGTTGGCCAGTTTCGCCTTGACCTTGGCGACGAAGGCGTTCTCCTTCTGGATGTCCTTCTCGAGCTTGGCGACGAGCTTGGCCTTGTCCACGAGTTCGGCGACGTCGACGAAGAGCTCGAAGCCACGGCCGACCAGGTCCACCTCGCCCGCCCGCTTGGGCGTGCCGGGGGCCGCGAAGCGCGGCTCGGGGCCGTTGACGAGGAGGCTGACCAGGGCCGCGTTCCGCTTGAAGAACTCGGCGCTTGCGAAGCCTTCCTCGAACTTGACGGTGAGGGGCATCTTCGCCTCGGGCGGGATCTGGAATTCCGACCGCAACGTGCGCGCCAGCGTCACGAGGCTCTGCAGGCTGTCGAAGCTCGCGGCGATCGCGGGGCTCACCCTCGCCTCGTCGTGCCTGGGCCAGGGCTGGACGATGAGCCTGCCTTTGGCGTTGGGCAGCATGCCGTAGATCTCCTCGGTGACGAAGGGGAGGAAGGGGTGCAGGAGGCGCAGGGATTCCTCGAGGACCGTGAGGAGGACGGTGGTGACTCTGTCCTTCTCGGCGTCGTCGCCGGACCTTGTGGAGAGTTTCGTTGCCTCGATGTACCAGTCGCAGAAGTCGTTCCAGAAATAGGAGTAGGCGGTCTGGGCCGCGTCGTTGAAGCGCCAGGACTCGAGGGCCTGGGCGGTCTGGAGGGCGGCCTCGTCCAGGCGGTGCAGGATCCATTTGTCGATGTCGGTGTATTCGATGGCGGCGGGATCCAGGAGCTCGCGGCCCTCCAGGTTCATGAGGAGGAAGCGCGACGCGTTCCAGACCTTGTTGGCGAACTTGGAGCCCATCTTGAAGCTGTCGTGGTCGATCAGGATGTCCTGGCCGGCCGCGCAGTTGTAGGCGAGCGTGAACTTGAGCGCGTCGGCGCCGTATTCCTTGACTATCTCCAGGGGGTCGATGCCGTTGCCGAGGCTCTTGGACATCTTGCGTCCCTGCTTGTCGCGGATAAGGCCGTGGATGAAGACCTCGCTGAAGGGCGCCTTCTCCGTGAACTCCATGCCCGCCATGATCATGCGCGCCACCCAGAAGAAGATGATGTCGTAGCCCGTGACGAGGGCGCTGGTCGGATAGAAGCGGCGCAGGTCCGCGGTGTCCTTGGGCCAACCCAGGGTGCTGAAAGGCCAGAGCCAGCTCGAGAACCAGGTGTCGAGCACGTCCTCGTCCTGGTAGATGTCGCTGGAGCCGCACTTCGGACAGACCAGGGGATCTTCGCGCTCGACCATCATCAGGCCGCAGTGCCTGCAGTAGAAGGCGGGTATGCGGTGCCCCCACCAGAGCTGGCGCGAGACGCACCAGTCGCGGATGTTCTCAAGCCAGCGCTTGTAGGTGTTCTCCCACTTGCGGGGGAAGAATGCCACGTCGCCGCCCTGCCAGGCGGCCAGGGCCTTTTCGGCCAGGGGCTTCATCTTGACGAACCACTGCTTGGAGAGGAAGGGCTCGATGGAGCTGTGGCAGCGGTAGCAGTGGCCCACCGCGTGGGCGATCTTCTCCTCGGACTTGAGGAGGCCGAGGGACTCGAGGTCGGCGAGGACCAGCTTCCTGGCTTCGAGAACCTTGAGCCCGCGGTATTTTTCCGGCGCCTTGGCGGAGAGGGTGCCGTCGGTGTTGAGGATATTGATGCGCTCGAGGTTGTGGCGGTTGCCCACCTCGAAGTCGTTGGGGTCGTGGGCGGGCGTGATCTTGACGAGGCCCGTGCCGAAGGCCTTGTCGACGTAGGCGTCGGCGATGAGGGGAATCGTGCGGCCGGTCAGCGGCAGCTTGATCATCTTGCCGATCAGGCCCGCGTAGCGCTCGTCCTCGGGGTGCGCGGCCACCGCCGTATCGCCCAGCAGGGTCTCGGGGCGGGTCGTCGCGATCTCGATCCTGCCGGAGGGGCACTCGGGGCAGGGGCCGTCCGCCAGCTCGTACCAGATGTGCCACATCGAGCCGGCCTCGTCCTCGTGCTCGACTTCGTCGTCGGAGAGGGCGGTGCCGCAGGAGGGGCACCAGTTGACGAGGTACTCGCCCTTGTAGAGGAGTCCGCGCTCGTAGAGGGTGACGAAAACCTCGCGCACCGCCTTGGAGAGGCCCTCGTCGAGGGTGAAGCGCTCGCGCGACCAGTCCACGCTGGAGCCGATCTTGGCCAGCTGGTTGTCGATGAAGGCCCTGTGCTCCCTGGCGACCTTCCAAGTCTCCTCGACGAAGGCTTCGCGGCCCATGGCGCGGCGTTCCTTGCCTTCCTTGCGGAGCTTCTTCTCCACGACGTTCTGCGTGGCGATGCCGGCGTGGTCGGTGCCGGGAACCCAGAGGGTCGGACGTCCCGTCATGCGACGGTAGCGGATCTGGACATCCTGCAGGCTGTTGTCCAGGGCGTGGCCGAGGTGGAGCACGCCGGTTACGTTGGGGGGAGGGATTACGATCGTGAAAGGCTTTCGGCTCCTGTCGCTGTTGGGCAGGAAATGGCCCTCGCCTTTCCACATCGCGTAGATATCGTCCTCGAAACTCGCAGGATCGTAGGCCTTCGCCAGTTCGATCGCCTTCATGCATCCCTCCGCGCCGACAAAGCTGTCATAATGATTAAGGAAGCATAGCGAAAAAAATCAGGCGATGGAAGGGGAGAAGCGGCGTCGGAGATGGAGGCGCGGCCGGCGCGGGACCGCTCGCGGCGCGGCGTTTTCTCCTCCAGCCCTTCTTTTCAAGGATGGCGTTTTGCATCATAATATGAGACAAATTCGATGAAACCGTCAAAATCGATAAGGCTAGCGGCGGCGCGGCAAGCTCCGCGAGGTGGTACACGATGAACAACGAACAGCCTTGGGCATTTCTCGACAAATATCGCGGCACGAGCTTCTCCGGCGAATGGCCGACCCTTCCCGAACTCTTCGGGATCTCGGTCGACCGCTACCCCGACAGGCCCTGCTTCACGGTCTACTCGCCGGGCCGCGTGAGCCTCACCTACACCGAGGCCTTTGCGAAGATCAGGAAAGTCGCCGCCTATCTCAGATCCCTCGGTCTTGAGAAAGAGACAAAGATCGCGCTCACGGGCAAGAATTCGCCTGAATGGGCGATCGCCTACCTCTCCATCCTGGAGGCCGGCGCCATCGTCGTTCCGATCGACTACCAGCTCAGCCTGGCGGAGGCGACGAATCTCGTGCAGGCCTGCGACGCCACGATGCTCTTCGTCGACGAGGAGAAGGCCGCCGAGCTTCCCGCCGCCTGCCCGAAAGTGGCCACGGTGCTCTCGCTCTACGAGGGCGGCGCCTCCTACATCTACGACCTCGAGCCGCCCGCGGGCCCCATTCCCGAGGCGCACCGCGTCACGGAGAACGACCTGGCCGCCATCCTCTTCACGTCGGGCACGACCGGCATTCCCAAAGGCGTCATGCTTACCCACAGGAACCTCGTCTCGGACTGCCTCCTTGCCCAGGCCAACCTCCATATCTACCACACCGACGTGTTCTACGCCCTTCTGCCCATCCATCATTCCTACACGATGCTCGCCGTGTTCATCGAGTCCCTCTCGGTCGGCGCCGAGACGGTGTTCGGCAAGCGCATGGTGGTCAAGCAGATTCTCAAGGACCTGAAGGAAGCCCATGTCACGATGTTCCTCGGCGTCCCCCTCCTCTTCAACAAGCTGCTGAACGGCATCCTCAAGGGCATCAGGGACAAGGGGCTTTTCGCCTACGGCGTGATCGCGCTCATGATGGGCGCCTCGGGCGCCGTCAAGAAGATTTTCAAGGTGAATCCGGGCAAGAGCATCTTCCACTCGGTCCTGGACAAGGCGAGCCTCGCCTCAATCCGCATCTGCATATCGGGCGGCGGGCCGCTGGCGCCCTCGGTCTTCCGGAAGTACAACGAGCTGGGCATCGATTTCGTGCAAGGCTACGGCCTCACCGAGACCTCGCCCATCGTCACGCTCAACCCTATCGAGCACTACAAGGAGACATCGGTCGGCAAGATCGTGCCGCAGGCCCAGTTCAAGATCATGGATCCGAACGAGGACGGCATCGGCGAGATCGCGATCAAGGGACCGATGGTCATGAAGGGCTACTACAAGATGCCCAAGGAGACCGCGGAGGTCTTCACCGCGGATGGCTGGTTCAAGACCGGCGATCTCGGCTATGTCGACGAAGAGGACTATGTCTACCTCACCGGCAGGGCCAAGAACATGATCGTCACGGCGGGCGGCAAGAATGTCTACCCGGAGGAGCTCGAGAACCGCTTCCAGCTCTATGTCGAAATCGACCAGATCCTCGTCAAGGGCTACTTCGAGAGGGGCTCCGAGGTGTCCGAGATGATCGAGGCGCTGATCTATCCCGACCAGGATTGGCTTAAAAAGCTCGCCGCCGATCCCGACGCCGCGTTCGCCGCCGCGGAGGCCCACATGGGCGAGGTGGTCGAGGAAGTGAACAAAAAACTCCTCCCTTACCAGAAGATCACGCGCGTGGTGGTGCTGAGGGAGCCGCTGGAGATGACGACGACTAAGAAAGTCAAGCGTTTCAACGCAAAGGGTTGACGATGGAGGCCACGTTCTCCTGCCACGGAGCCGAAACCGAACCGCTGACGCTCGCCTCCTGCCCGGTAAATCGGAATGGGATAAGGGTGTGCGTCATTGGCGGGGGCGGCACGGGCCTGGCACTCGCCTACGACCTCGCCCAGCGAGGTTTCGCGGTCACGCTTCTGGAAAAAGGTGAGCTCACCTCCGGAACGACGGGCAGGCATCACGGCCAGCTGCACTGCGGGGCGCGCTACGCCTGGGCGGACCGGAACATAGCCCGCGAATGCTATGCCGAGAGTCTGACGCTCGCCAAAATCGCCCGCGGTTGCATCGAGTACAACGGCGGCGTCTTCGTTGCGCTGACCGAGGAGGAAGCCGCCCTCCGCGGCGCGTTCATCGAGCGTTGCGCCGAGGCGGGTATTCCGGCGGCGCCCATCGATCTCGAGTCGCTCGCGAGGCTCGAGCCGAGGCTCTCTCCGTCGATAAAGGCCGCCGTCGGCGTGCCGGACGGCAGCTTCGACGCGTTCAGGCTCGCCATGATGTTCGCCTCCGCCGGCGCGCTGCTCGGCGCGAAGATTCTGCCCTGGCGTGAGGTCGTGGGCTTCGATTTCGCGGGAGGCGCGCTGCGCGGCGTTCGGGCGGTCGACATCTCGTCGGCGTCGCGCAAGGAAACGCTCGTGCCCTGCGATTACGCGGTGAACGCCACGGGAGCCTGGGCGGGACGCATCGGCGCGCTCGCGGGCGTCGACGTCCCCATCGTGCCTGCGCCCGGCGCCATGGTCGCCGTGAAGGGCCGGTTGGCGGACCGCGTGATCAGCCGGTTGAGGCCGCCCGCCGACGGCGACATTCTGGTGCCCCAGCGCGGGCTTTCGATCATAGGCTCAACGCAGCGGCGAACGGATTCGCCCGAGGGCATCCTCCCCACCGACGAGGAGATCGCCTTCCTGCGAGCGGCGGCCGCGGAGATGGTTCCCGGTTTCGAGGCCATTCCCGTTCACGCCGCCTGGGCCGCCGCCAGGCCCCTGGCGGGCAGGCCGCTCATCAGCGGAGCCGCCGCGGGAGAATCGGCCCGGGGAGCGCCCGCCGCCGCCTCGGCCGCGGACATCGGGCGCTCCCTGAGCCGCGACTTCCAGGTGCTGGACCACGGCCTCGAGGACGGCCCCGAAGGGCTCTTCACCATCATCGGCGGGAAGGCCACGGTCTTGCGCGCCATGGCGGAGAAGACCGCCGACATCCTCTGCGCCAAGGCCGGGATCGCGGCTCCCTGCCGCACCGAGGACTTCGCGCTTCCCTCCTGGCGCGACTATTTCCGCGGGGTGACCGCATGACTTACGATATCGCGATTAGAAGCGGCGGGCGCGAGCGCTTGTTCGCCGTCGAGGCCGAGCCTTCAAGGACGGTGCTCGACGCTCTCGAGACGCTGAGGAAGGACCGGGAGCCGGGCCTGCTCTACCGACACTCCTGCCACCACGGCTCATGCGGCACCTGCGGAGCCATGATAAACGGCAAGCCGAGGCTCATGTGCCTCACCGCGTTGGGCGATCTCGAGACGGGCCGCATAACGCTGGAGCCGCTCGCCAAGGAGACTTCCATCGGGGATGTCGCGGTCTGGCCCGGTCCGCTCTTCGAAACGTTGCCCGATACCGATTACCTGCGCGATTCGGAGAACGGTCCCGGCGCCCGGAGGCTCGAGGCCTGCATAGAGTGCGGGATCTGCGCGGCCGCCTGCCCTGTGGCGAAGCCCTTCATCGGACCCGCCGCCCTCGCGGCCGCCGCCGGCGAAATGCGGAAGCATCCGGAGTCGGAAACCGCGATGGGCGCCATAGCCGACGCGCCGGACGGCGCCGCCGCCTACGAGCGGGCCTTCGAGTGCTCCCGGAGCTGCCCGCAGAACGTCGCCCCGGGGCGCGGGATCACCGAGCTGCTCAATCGCCGCCGATAGAAAAGGGGCGCCCTGCGAGGCGCCCCCATTCATTCAGCCCGCGTTGGGCGATTCAGGAACAAGCCGAACCCGCCCCTCACTCCCTCGCCAGCACCGTGACGCAGTTGGTGGCGGCGCTTCCGCCGACGTTGAACGACACCGCGACCTCGGGCGCGCCCTTCTCGGGCGCCGCTCCGATCGGCTCGCCCAGGAGCTGCTTATAAAGGAGCGCGTGCATCGAAACGCCCGTGGCTCCCACGGGGTGCCCCTTGGCCTTGAGTCCGCCCGAGAGATTGACGCTGCACACCGGATCTTCCCTGCCGAATCGCCCATCCATGTAGTCGAATCCCGCGCGCCCGTCAGCCGAGAGCCCGAGAGCTTCCGTGCACAGGAGCTGGTTGATCGTAAAGCAGTCGTGCACCTCCGCCACGTCGACGTCGGCGATCGTGATTCCCGCCTCGGCGAAGGCGCGGCGCACGGCCTCCTTGCCGACGACGAGCTCGTGCATGTTTTTCCTCATCGAAATGGGCAGGTACTCGTTCGCATGGCCTAGACCTGCGATCCGGACGCTCTTGCCGCCCCGCGCCTTCGCGTCCTCGGTCCTCATGATGACGAGGGCGGCGGCGCCGTCGGTCACGAGGGAGCAGTCATGCAGGTGCAGGGGCTCCGCGATGATCGGGTTCTTCTCCTCGGGCAGGGCGAGGATCGCCTCGGCCGTGGTGAGCCCGAGCCGGTCCGAGGGGCCGCCCTTGCCGAAGTGCGCCAGCGGATTGTCCAGGCCGTTCTTGTAGCAGAGCGCCGAGACTGAGGCCAGCATTCGGGCGAGCTCCTGGCGGGAATAGCCGTAATGGGCGCTGTAGCCCTTAGCGTACTCCGCGAAAAGACCAGGGAAGGTCATGCCCATCGCGCCCTCCTCGGGCCAGTAGGAGCAGGTCGCCAAGGCGTGGGTGACGCCCTTGGTGTTGAGCAGGTTCATCTTCTCCACGCCCAGGACGAGGGCGATCTTCGCCCTTCCCGCCTCGACGGCATAGATCGCGTCGTAGAGGGCCACCGAGCCCGAGGCGCAGGCGTCCTCGCAGCGCGTCATGGACTTGAAGCGCAGGCCTTCCGGATCGATCGCCAAGGCGGCGGCGGCCAGATGCTCCTGGTTCGCGAAAAGCCCGCCCGCGCAGGTTCCCAGCCAGACGCCGTCGATGTCCTTGCCTTCCACGCCGGCGTCCGCGAGGGCGCCCCGTCCGGCTTCGATCATCAGCTCGTAGATCGATTTGAGATCGGTGATCTCCCCCGTTTCCTTGTTCTTCTGGACCAAGCTGCCGAATTTCGTATTGTAGGCACCGACAATGCTCACCTTGCTCATAGCGCACCTTCCTTGAGAAATTTTTCAATCGAGGCCAGGACCGTGGCCGGCGCCTCGACGACGCCCGCGTGGCCGAGTCCTGCGAGAATCTCCAATTTCGCGCCGGGAATCTTCGCGGCGATCAGTTCCGAATAGCGGATCGGCTTGAGAATGTCCTTGTCGCCCACCATCACGAGAGTCGGACACGCGATCCGCGGCAGTTCGGCGGTGATGTCCAGGTTGAGGAAGGCGTCGCAGAGCGCGATAAAGGACGTGAAGTACTCCTTCGGGAAAGCGGCGATTCCCGCCTCGCGCGAATCGAGCGCCGCCCGATTGCGTGCGATGTAGTCGCTGGAGTAGGTCCAGGGGACGAGGTTTCGGTAGAAGGCCACGGGGTCGGCCATGGCCGCCGCCCGCCAGCCGTTGATGGCGTGCTTGAGGAGCTGGTCCGATTCGCTCACGCCGTCGATCAGCGTGAGGCTGGCGACCATGCCGGGATAGGCAAGGGCGAAGACCATCGCCACTTCCGAGCCGTAGGACGTGCCCACGAGGTGCGCCTTCTCGATGCCGAGGCTCCGCATCAGGGCGGCGAGATCGTCGGCGTGCTGACTGAAGCTGTAAGGCCCCCCGGTCATATCGCTCATGATCTGCCCGCGGAAATCGTGGCAGAGGCAGCGATACGCGGGCGAGAGCGCCTGAACGTAATATTTCCAGTGCGCGATCGACATGGCGATCCCGTTTAGGAAAACCACCGTCTCCCCGCCCGAGCCCGAGAGCTCGTAGGCGAGGTTGACGCCGTTGACGAATGCTTTCTGCATGATGTGCTCACCTTTCCCGCGGATCAGCGGATCGAAGCCGCGAATTCGACGAAGAGCTTCTTGAATCGTTCGGGATCCTCGACGATGACGGCGTGCCCCACTCCGTCCAGCAGCTCGAGCCGGGCGGCGGGGAATGCGGCGGCGGTTTCGCGCGCCATCGCCTCGGAGATGATCGCGTCCTTCTCGCCGCGTATCACCAGCACGGGGGCCGCGAATTTCGCGCATGCCGCCGAGCAGTCGAAGCGTTCCAGCGCCCGGGCGTTCCCGGACCAGGCCGGGGGCGCCATGAGCATGGCGTCGTCCACGAGGGCCTGGAAGAGAGCCTCGTCCTTCATGGTCGGCATGACGCCTCCCCTGAAGGCTTGCGTCAGGAGCGCCTTGTTCGTCCGCATCATCTCGAGGACGGGATAATGCGTCTCGGGGGTCTTGAGTCCCGTGGGCGCGCAGGAGTCGACGAGGATCAACGCCTTCGCAAGCTCGGGATGTGTGGTGGCCAGCGCCATGGCGACCCCGCCGCCCAGGGAATGGCCGACGATCACGGCCCTGGCGATGCCGAGGGCGCCCATGAAGGCGCGGACCGCCTCGGCGTAGCCGACGATGTCGGGAGCCCCGTCCATGGGATCGGAACGTCCGAAATTCGGCAGGTCAGGCGCCACGTGCCTAAAACCAGCGATGTTCATCAGGCGCTCGAACCAGCGGCAGGATCCCGTGTTTCCATGAATCCAGAGAACCGGTTCGCCTGCGCCGGCGGCTAGGTAGTGCATTTCCTTGCCGCCGACCTTCACCATTGCATTTTCCATCATCTTCCTCCTTGCGAAGGCGGATGCCCGGCCGTCGGCGCTAGGCTGGCAGTCCGAGGCTCCGGTAGAACGCGAGCATCGAGGCGATCAAGGGGCCGGGCGCTTCGACCACTTCGGCGTGGCCGGCCCCTGGCATCATTTCCATGCGCGAGCCGGCGATGGCGTCGCGGATGATCTTGCCTCGCCCCGCCGTCAGAATATCCTTCTCCCCCTCGAGGACCAGGGTCGGGCAGCGGATCTCCTTGAGCCGGCCGGTGATGTCCAGCTCGTCGAAGGCGCCGCAGAGCGCGACGAAGGAGCTGAAGTAGCTGGGAGCGAAGGTCGCGATGGCGGCCTCGCGCTCGCGCAGAAACTCGTGGTGGTCGGCCAGGTACTCGGGCGAATAGGTCCAGGGAATCAAATTCTTGTAGAAGGCCATGGGGGTCGCCCTCGCGGCGGCCTGCCAGCCGGACAGGACGGCGTGCAAAAGCGCGTCGACTTCGCTGGCCCCGTCGATCACGACCATGCTCGCCACTTTTTCAGGGTGCGCGAGCGCGTACAGGAATCCGACGGCCGAGCCGTAGGAAGTGCCCACGAGATGGAAGCGTTCGATGCCCAGCGAAACGAGCAGGGCGTCCAAGTCTTCCACGTGGTCGGAGAGGTGGTAGGGCCCCGCCGGCCTTTCGCTCAAGACCTGGCCCCTGAAGTCGTGGGTCAGCCGCGCAAAGGCGGGAAGCGCCTCCACGAAGGGTTTCCAATGCACGGTCGTCATGGCGATGCCGTTCAGGAAGACCACGGCCTCGGAGGAGGCGCCCGCGGAGGTTCCGGCGGCAGCCGTCCGCCCCCCGCCCGCCGCTGCGGCAGCGTCCC
>MTLD01002992.1_pt2 | contig 25156 bp, 20 predicted proteins | sample 1982471 | NCBI WGS metagenome assembly MTLD01 (sample SAMN05712604, study PRJNA340218) | biofilm metagenome | isolation source: sample SPM anode biofilm adapted to -50 mV | place: USA | collected 2012-02-03 | reverse complement strand
CCCCGAAAGCTTTTTGCCATGTTCTCACCCCTAGTGTTTGATGTCTGCCGCTGCGTAAAGGTACAAGCAACCGGTATCTTGTTTGCTATATTTTGAACATGCCTACCGCTTGCGTCAATTCTGCGGCCATCGTAGACAATGCCTGACTTGACGAGGCGATTTCTTCCATTGTTGCCGACTGCTCCTCGGTGGCTGCGGAAACGTTTTGCGCCTGGCTTGCCGTCTCCTTGCTTATTACGTCAATCTCCTTTACCGAAGCGACAACCTGCTGGCTACCGCTGGCCATCTGCTGAATGGCGGCCGAGATCTCCCGCATCTGGGTCGAAACTTCGTTAATGGACTTGTAGATTTCCTGAAAGGCCCGCCCGGCGTCATTTACCACTTCGGCCCCGATGCGCACTTCCTTGGTCCCTTCGTCCATCGCTACAACGGCGCTATCTGTGTCGCTTTGAATTTCGGCAATCAGTTCGGCGATCTGTTTAGCCGCGTCCTGTGACTGCTCGGCCAGTTTGCGTACTTCTTCGGCCACTACGGCGAAGCCCCGCCCCTGCTCGCCGGCCCGGGCTGCCTCTATCGCAGCATTAAGGGCCAGTAAGTTTGTCTGGCCGGCGATGCCGGAAATTGTGTCGACTATCTGGCCTATCTCTTTCGACCGCTCGCCTAATTTCGCGATAACCCTAGCCGACCGCGTCACCGTTTTTTCGATATTACCCATCTGAGTAACCGCTTTTTCTACTGCCTGACTGCCGTTTTGCGCAACACCGGCCGATTTTGCCGAAGTACCCGCAACGGCGTTGGCGTTGGCCGCGACCTGCTGAACCCCGGCAGACATTTGCCCAACGACCGACGCAGTATCATCGACTGCTTTCATTTGCTTTTCCGCACCGCCCGCAACGCCGGTGATGATTTGCGCCACCTGGTTGGCTGCCTGCGCCGACTGTTCGGCGCTGGCAGTCAGTTCCTCAGAGGAAGCGGCTACCTGTTCGGTTGCCTGGGTTATTTTGCGAATGAGTTTGCGCAAGTTTTCGGTCATCTGCTCAAAACTTTGGGCCAATCGTCCGATTTCGTCGTTTGATACGATACCGAGTTTAGCCTGGGTAATGTCTCCGCCAGCGATCCGCTTGGCGGCTGCCTCAAGCATCAGGATAGGCCGGGCAATGCGCCGGGCAAAGAAGGCGATAATCACCCCGGCTATTACCAGTACTGTCACGATTGTCACCGAAGATATCGTCGTCAGAGAAGAAACGGCGCCCGTAACTTCTCCCACTGGTACCGTCACCGCTAATCCCCATTTTACGCCGGGGACGGGCGCAAAAGCATAGAACCTTTCGACACCCATGGCTTTTAAGGTTACGATTCCTTCTTCGCCTTTAACAAGGCTCTGGGTGAGTGCTTTACGTCCCGGGTCGGCATTCGGGTCCTGTAATGCGTTAGTCTTCATTGCCACTTCTTTGTCGGGATGGATTATTGTCAACCCATCCTGTTGGGCTATTAAGGCGTAACCCGTCTGGCCTACCTTAACCGACAAAACCTTTTTGTTGATCGTCTCAACAGGGGTCGGCGCGAATAGTATGCCGACGACTTTGTCGCCCGACTTTACAGGCACCGAGACCGTTACCGCGAGGTTCCCGCTCGCCCTTGATATCAGCGGATCGGATATGAACGGTTGGCCGGTTATTGCTCCTTTAAAGAAGGGCCTGTCCGCTACGCCAACCTTGAACCCTTCCCCGTTTACCGAGTCGCCGTTCAGGTTGGCATAGGCCACTGTCTCAAATATCTTGCTTGAGCTCTTAGCCGCGGCAAGTACCGGTATCATGGCCTCCATATCGCCACTGACAACTACGGGATTGCCGGCGATTATGTTCAATTCCAATTTACGCGCGTCCAGCCAATTGCCAATGTCGTCGGCCGCCCCTTTTGCCTCCTTGACAAGCTCGTGATTGATATTTTCGATGATGATGTTCCGAGCCTTCCAGTAATTTAGTCCGCCTAACGCACCGAGGGAAACGAGAAAAATCACAAGGATAGTAACCGTCAGCTTCGTCTGAATACTTTTCATAGCCGAACCTCCTTTAGACTGAATGTCGGAATTTGGGGCTAATACATATCCCGAAGTCTTCTATATACAAGGCTAAAGCATCCATTCCACCTTGTGTTCACCGGCGATCATCTTTACTTCGCCCTTATTGCGAAGATAACACAAGTGCGCTACCGTCTCGCCTGTCGCAAACCATTTTTGCGAGACCGGATACTGAACCCAGTAAGGCTTGTTTATATTCCAGCTTATGCGCGCTGCCACTTGATAGGCGGAAAGGGGTTTACTGCTTCCGCGCAAGGCGGCTAATATCTCGTTATTTCGATGTTCGTGATGCTCTTTCAGTTGCTTGATACGCGCGCGGCAATCCTCCACCATGCTTCTGTGACCAGGCAAAACCAGCCGGACGTCAAGCTCGGCAATCTTGTCCAGACTGCCGAGATAGTTTGCCAGAAACGTATCGGTAACTTTCCATTGCGAAATGTTTGGCGTTATATCCCCGAGAATATGGTCGCCGGCAAATAGAAGCTTGTTGGCCGGATCATATAGACAAATATGTCCGGGAGTATGCCCGGGAGTGGTTATGCATTTCAGCGTATAATCGCCAGCCTCGATGCAGTCGCCGTCTTTCACCGCCGTAATCGCTTCAAGCATCACCGACCTGTACTTATTGGCCGGATGAGCCTCAATGGCCGCCTCGTTTTCTTCAGCCGTGAACCCGTGCGGTTGCGACGATTTTTTCAATCCGTCCCACTGCGACTGTGGCCATCTTATCAAATCGCTGTCAGCTTCGCTGCAGAAAATAGAGGCTCCGGCAGTTTTGAACATCCCCGCAAGCCCTATATGATCGCCGTGCATGTGCGTTAAAAACAGATCGGTTTTCTTAATATCCAAGCCAATCCCGGAAAAACCTTCAATCAAGGCATCCGCGCACTCTTTTCGATTTAGTCCGGTATCAATGACTAGATTTCTCGTTTTTGATAAGATCACGTAGCTATTGATTTCTTTAAGCGGATTGCCCGGAAGCGGTAGCCTTACACGATAAAGGCCGGGAAGCAATTCTTCGTACATTTTTCCTCCTTGTTGGCGCGAGAGCAAGGACATCTCTAGTCCCCCACTACCTTGCTCTTTTCGGTAGTATCTTTTCGTGTTCCACTTAAATATGCCCCGTCGACTCATGGGCTCTCGCCCGCCCAAGGCCGACGGGGCAATAAAAATAGCGGCAATTAAACTGGCTAATGATGGCACGATGACTCAGTCCATGTGCCACCGTCTATATATAATGGAAGAGAAAATTATACGCTACGGCTCGCACTGCGTTCCCTGAGAGCACCCTTCAATGCTTTGCCCATGGGGTTACGCGGCAATTCCGCCATCAATTCCAAGAGCTTGGGTATCTTATAGTGAGCGAGCTTCCCTTCGCAAAACGCCCGGAGGTCTTCAAGGGTAATAGATTTAGCCGTATCCCGTAAGACAGCCACCGCCTTGACCGACTCTCCCCATCTTGCATCAGGTACGCCGATAACAGCCACTTCTTTGATTTCGGGGTGCCTGGCGATAACTTGTTCAACTTCGGTGGGGTAAACATTTTCCCCACCGGTGATAATCATCTCTTTTTTCCGTCCGACAATATACAGATAGCCTTCCGGATCGACCGTCACCAGGTCCCCGGTGCGGAACCAGCCTTCAAACATAACCTGGGCGTTGACTTCGGGACGCCGCCAATATCCCTTGATAACCATAGGGCCGCGAATAACCAGTTCACCGACTTCCCCTTGCGGCACATCACGATTGTCAAGGCCTAAAACCCTGAAATCAGCCGCCGGTTTCCCCACCGAACCGTTTTTGCGCTCCGCATCCTCAACTTTCAGCATTGAAATGAGCGGTGATTCCGTCATGCCCAAAACTTGCGTCAGGGGAACTCCCCGGGCGTTAAAGAAGTTGATAACCTCGGGGGGACATGCCGCTCCTGCCGAGACCCCGAAACGCATGGAACTGAAATCATAGTCTTTTTCTTTGAACAATTGCATTACGTCGTACCACATACAGGGGACCATGAACGTGCAGGTGACCTTTTCCTGTTCAATCCTATTTGCAAGAGCCGTCGGGTCAAACTTGTTCGCGATGATAATCTTTCCGCCTTTGTAAAATAGCGGCAACGTCAGAATGACTATCGCCGCAATATGGAAGAGCGGCGCCACGGTCAGGGCGATGTCCGTTTCGTACAGTTGCTCTGCCTTTAGATACTCGATCATGCTCGAATAGACATTGCCATGGCTGAGCATTGCTCCCTTGGGAAAACCGGTGGTCCCGGATGTATACATAATTAACTGTATATCTTCTTCCGCGACCGAACAATCAGGCTCGGCATCGTGGCTGGCCGCCAATAAGCTCTCGTAGCTGCCGCTCTCCGCGTTCCTGCTCGCCCGAATCAAATTTTTGACCGGAACATGACTGAGCACTGTATCTATCAGTGGTGAAAAATGCTCACAATAAATCATTGCTTTGGGGGGCTCGCCGTCGGAAAGGATATATTGGACTTCTGCGGCGCTGAGGCGGCAGTTGATCGGCAGATAGATCGCGCCTATCTTTGCGCAGGCCAAAAGCCCTTCAAACATTTCCACGCTGTTGGTCAGCATGAACGCAACACGGTCGCCTCTGCCGACACCCAGTCCCGTCAAGCCGTTGGCCAGGCGGTTTACGCGGCTATTGACCTCCTCGTAGGTAAATTGCCGGCCATTGTAGTCGATGGCCGTCCTCGCGCCGCTGGCTCGTACTCTTTCTTTCATCCATTCTCCGATAGTCGCCATTTTGATCCCCTCCAGTTATCCAAAAACTTTTCCATGTTTTTGCCGCCGGAATGGTTGACGCAGCACTCATCGCTTAACAGGAAAGAAAGTGAAACACTGCCTCCAAAACACCACCGCCAACTGCCAGCGACTTATCCGAAATGGTATTCCATTGCGTATCCTTCCTTGGGTCGATATCGCCGATTTTGGTCCCTTTCGGTACCCATACAGCTTTTCTGATCATTCCTCTGACGACGCCCGCAATCTCGGCTCGGACTGGGGTATCAGCCAGAACTGCCACAACTTCTCCCTGCTCCACCACATCGCCAATCGAGCAGCTCTCTGTCACACATCCGTCTACCGGCGCACGAAGCAGCCGGCTCCAGGTATGGCCGTCGATCGCCCCCGGGGTTCCGGTATTCGGGGTTGCGCCGCCGTCATAGATAACCCTGCCGAGGTTATGTCCCCGGCAAGATTCGATCACGGCATGGACATCGCGGCCCGCGGTAAAGCCCGGTCCTATCCCGATAACCAGCGGCGCCTCGGTAATCGTCGTACCCATATTGCGCTTGGCGATTCTGGCATCTACCACTATTTGAGGACGTAAAACCTTAATCAAGTCTCCATCCGGGTCGATTACCACGGGGATAATCCCGTTATCGAGAAAATCCATCGCCTGCACTCTCGTCTTGGCCAAGGCGGCTGTTACACCCTCAACATTTGTTGTCTTCTCATATACCGCCTCGGCGAAAGCCACTGCTCTTCTGACGACGAGCGGCTGGCTCAATTCTGTGAGAATGACCCTCAGGCCACAGCGGAACAGGCGATAGGCAATGCCGGAAGCTAAGTCGCCGGCGCCTTTGACAATAACCAAGGGATTATCCTGAGGCATGGCTTTCCTCTCCGTCAAGAATTTTCCCGAAGACTGTCACCGGTTCGATAAATACCGCCAACGACCCTCCGCACACCATGCCTTCCCGCGCGGCAACGTCCGCCGTCATCGAAACCTGCTCGATGCATGCTTTGTCCGTGTCGATAACATCGAAAGCCGTAAGGCGTACTTTTGCTTCGGTGCAGCCCCCGCCGATCGTTCCTTCGGTGCGCCCATCGCGGTAGATGAGCATCTTGGCGCCCGCTTTGCGGGGGGTAGATCCGTGCGACTCGATGATTGTCGCCAGTGCTGCGGCTACTCCGTCCCCGGCGGCCGTTATCGCCTTGTGGAGAGTTTCTCGATCCGAGGCCGACACTATTTCGCAGTTGTAACTGCCAGGCTTTAAACCTGCTGCCTTCAGCGGACCTTCGCCGCCTTTCCGGCGGACCTGAATAAGTTCGGCGGCTATACTCACGGCAATCTCCGCCGGCGTCTGGGCGCCGATCTCCAGACCTATCGGCATGTGGATATCCTCGATCCGCTCGGCCGGAACGCCTTCCTGGCGGAGAATGTCCCGTATTCCTTGCACCTTTCGGCGGCTGCCGATCATGCCCAGGTAGCCGACCGGGTATTTAATTACTGTCCGCAGGCAATCCAGATCGTGCATATGTCCCCTGGTGACAATCACCACGCTGGTATTTGGCCCAAACGACAGAACGTTTTCAATTTCATTGAAACCGCAGCAGATGCTCCGGTCCTTCGGCGTCAGACTTTCCTGCAAGACAAAGTCCGGCCGGTCGTCAACGATCGTAATCCTGTAGTCCAATAACCGTCCAAAATTGATTAACTGGCGGGCGATATGCCCGCCGCCCAAAACAATGAGTTCCTGGGGGAGCAAGCAAGGATCGATTGTAACCGTGATATACCTTTCCGGCTGATGCGAATCATTAATACTCGCCAACCGGAATATTCCGCTGGCCAGAGTATCCCTGACCAGTTCCGCCAATTGCTCGTCGACCCATGACGAAGCTGGTTCCGAAGGCAGTCCCAAATCGCCCTTCTTTTCCCCGCCGAAAAGCAGATATACTTTCTTCCGTCCCACCATTTCGTCCGGAAAATTCTTTACCCCGACAACCGTCACTATGGCCATTTCTTGTTGCAGGTCGAAGCCCATGATTATATATCTCTCCTTGCATTTGCCGAAGATAGCGGTGGAAAGTGCCTTTGCTCAGCCTGCGTGGCTGGAGCCTTTGCCGAACGTGCAATTGGGATAATTACACGGCGAGCATGATCGGCAAAGCCCGCCATGGGCCAAAGCCACAATATCCTTACGGCTGATTTTTTCCCCGGCAAGAAGCCGCGGAAGCAGCAGGTCGACAACCGTCGTTTTGAAAAACATCCCGCAGGCCGGTACCCCCAGAACTGGGACAGCGTCGAGATACGCCAGCATAAACATTGCGCCCGGAAGGGCAGGAGCGCCGTATTTCACGACTTCGGCGCCCGTTTGGCGTATAGCGCCGGGCGTTACGTCGTCAGGGTCGACCGACATGCCGCCGGTAACAAATATTAAGTTTGCTCCGTCTGCTGCCATTTGTTTGATTTTAGCGGCAATATCTTCCCTATCGTCCGGCGCGAATTCAATCCCAAGGATAGTTGACCCGAAGGCCTCCACCTTTTCTCTGATAACGGGGCCGAATCCGTCGCGGATGCGTTGCTTGTAAACCTCATTTCCGGTAATAACCACACCGACTAGAGCTTTTTGGAACGGAACGACTTTGATAACCCAGCCTGCCTGCCGGCAGATATCCTCGGCAGCGGCGACGGTTTGTTCGGGTACGATCAGCGGAATCACTTTTGTCCCGGCCAGCATCTCGCCCTCGCGGACAACCATGTTGGTCGGCAGTGTCGACAAGATAACATCAGGCAAATCGTTAATCGCCTCAAGTGCCGGAATATTAATCTTAAGCAGCCCGGCCTTTGCGGCCAACAGATTTACGCGGCTTTCCCGCGGCTCGGAACAGAAAACACCGTCACCTGCTACGGCATTACCCAGACGGACTCCCGCCTCGTCCTCGTGGATGTCGTCTTGCTCCATCTCAAGGATGTAGATGTTCTCTTTGCCCAGCCCCAGAAGTACCGGTATGTCCTCTTCCCGGATGATATGTCCCTTGCGAAACGCCGCGCCCTTGGATTCATCTTTTACAATCCTGGTGATATCGTGACTTAGAATTTTGCCGATCGCATCCTCGACTCTTATCGTTTGCAGTTGCATACTACTCTCCCGTGAATTCAATACAAAAAGTTGTCTATCAACCTCTAGCCCCTTGACCGTCGGTAAATATTTTCGGAAAATTCAGAACTATCGCGGTTATTCCGGGGCAAGAGAGACAGTCATCCTGCCTCTCTTGTCCGGAATGTGTCAATATTGTAGGCTTATTTGCCTTGTTTTTGCTCGGCCTCACGCTTGTCTTTCAACGCCCGCCATACTTTTTCGTACGTCAGGGGCAGCGTCTGGACGCTTACTCCCATAGCATCGAAAATAGCGTTCCTGAAAGCACCCATCGTCGGGTTGGTCGAGCCTTCGCCCACCTCTTTGACGCCCCACGGGCCGGCCGGCTCGTAGCTGGTAACCAGCTCGCTTTTAATCGGCGGCATATCCAGGGTGGTCGGCAGCATGTAGCCTCCCAGGTTGCCGTTCATGATCTTGCCATTTTGGTCGAATTGGACCTGCTCCCAGATCGTTTCGCCCAGACCCATGAACAGGGCGCCGTGGATCTGGCCGTGCAGCAGCGTCGGGTTGATGACCTGGCCGACGTCGTGGCAGTCATAGGCTGTGACGATTTCGATCTCGCCGGTTTCCTCGTCGAGCTGCACTTCCGCCGCCTGGACGCAGAAGCTGTAGGCCGGGGAGGTGCCCACCGGCGCTCCTTTGAAAGTGCCGCCGAGGCGGGGCGGGGTGTAGACGCCTTTGCCGATGAGGGGGCCGCGGAGGACGAATAGCTTGCGGGCCACTTCTTCGAAGGTGAGTTTCGGAGCGTTCGGCCGCGACTTGGAGAAGATGGTCCCTTGCACGCAGTCCAGGTCGTCGGGGGGAAGATTCATCATCGCCGACGCCATATCGAGAATCTGTTTCTTGATTTCTTCGCCCGCCTGTTTGGCGCACCACCCGGACATCAGGGTCTGCCGGCTGGCGTAGGCGCCGAAGTCGAGCGGGCAGGTCTCGGTATCCGAGCAGACGATCTTCATGTTTTCATACCGGTAGCCCATGCCCTCGGCCGCCATCTGGCAGAGAACGGTGCTCGAACCCTGACCGATATCGACCGTTCCGGTATACAGCGTGGCCGAGGAACCGTCTTCGTGTACCCTGATCATGCAGGAAGCGTGCGGCAGGTCGGTGCGGTAGATGGGGTAGCCGGCGCCGGTGACGAAGGAGCCGGTGCTGAGCCCGATGCCTCGTCCTTTAGGCAGGCCTTCTTTCTTTTTCTTCTTCCAGTCGGACATCTCGGCGACTTTCTCCAGGCAAGCCTTGAGTTCGCAGGAGTTGACTTTGAAGTTGTTGGGGGTCTCCGTATTCGGACGGCGGGCGTTCTTCAGGCGGATTTCCAGCGGATCCATGCCCAAATTCTTCGCGATGTTCTCCAGGGCGCTTTCGAACGCGTACTTGGGCTGGGGAGCGCCGTGGCCGCGCTGGGCGCCGCAGGCCGGCAGGTTGGTGTACATCCGGTACATGTCGAATTTGTAGTTTTCGAATTCGTAGGTCAGCGGCAGCAACGCGCCGGCATAGTAAGCGCTGGCGATGCCCAGGCTGGTGTAGGCGCCGCCGTCCGTCTGGAACTCGACGTGAACGCCGAGAATCTTACCTTCTTTGTCAACACCCATGGTGATTTTGTAGGTACCCTGGTGGCGACCGCGGTTGTGCTGGAACATCTCCTGACGGTCGTAGAACATTTTAACCGGGCGGCCGGTGATCTTGGACAGCATCGCGCCGTTGAATTCCAGGCCGGTGGGTTCGAGCTTGCCGCCGAAGCCGCCGCCGACGTAAGGCGCGATAACGCGGACGTCGCCCATTTTCAGGTCGAATTCACGGGCGATGTAGTGCTGGAAGTAGTGGACCGACTGGGTGCTCGAGTATACGGTGAGCTTGTCGTCCTTCCAGATGCAGAGGGCAGAGTGGGGCTCGATCGGACACTGGTAGGTCCGCTGGCCGACGAAGACGTTCGTCTCGACGTAGTGGGCCTCTTTAAAGGCCTTCTCGACGTCGCCGAATTCTTGATGGATTTCGGTGTTGATATTTTTGGCGTATTCCGCGTGGATCTGCGGCATATCTTCGTCCCAGGCTGTGCGGTAGTCGAGCACCGGCTTCAGGACTTCGTATTCGACCTTGATGGCCTTGAGGGCTTTGTAGCAGGTTTCCGGGTCGACGCAGGCCACGGCGGCCACTTTGTCGCCGACGAACAGCGCCTTTTCGACGCACAGCACGTTTTCGTCCCAGCGGGCCGGGCTGATGCCGTATTTCAGGCTCGGCACGTCCTTGGCGGTGATGATGGCCTTGACGCCGGGGATCTTCATGGCTTCCGACGTATCTATGCTGAGAATCTTGGCATGGGCGTGCGGGCTGCCCAGCAGCTTGCCGTAGAGCATGTTGGGGAATTTGAGGTCGCCGCAGTATTTGGCGGCACCGGTCACTTTTTCTCGGCCGTCAATTCTCGGTTTGCCTAAGCCGATAACCGGATATTCCTTATTGTTACTCATTATTTGTTCACCCCTTTAATCGTGTGCTACTTCTTGGCCGGAAGCCGCCATAACGGCTTTTACGATATTGACGTAACCCGTGCAGCGGCACAGGTTGCCGGAGAGCGCCTGACGCACTTCGAGCTCGGTCGGCTTGGGGTTCTTCGTGAGAAGCGCCTTGGCGGAAAGGATCATGCCGGGCGTGCAGTAGCCGCATTGCATCGCGCCATACTCGATGAACTTTTGCTGCAGTACATCGAGCTCGGCGGTTGAGGCAACACCCTCGATGGTGATAACATTCCGGCCGTCCGCCTCGATGGCCAGGACCAGGCAGGAATTGACGGCCTTGCCGTCCAGCAGCACGGTGCAGGACCCACAGTCGCCCAGCTCGCAGCCCTTCTTCGTGCCGGTGAGATCCAGCTCTTCCCGTACGAAGTCGGTCAGCGTCGTGTTGGCCTTGACAACCTTCGAATAATCGTCGCCGTTTACGTTAACTGTGATCAGATAACGTTTGACTCCATCCTTGCCGATGATAGTGTTTGTTGACATTTCTTGTCCCCCCCGTTCTTATACGTGGCCTTTGTCGATAGCCTTGCGCAGCGCCCGCTTGGTCAGGACTTGCACAAGGTTCTGCCGGTACTCCGCCGACCCGCGGATGTCCGAGATGGGTTTGCATTCCGTGCAAGCTATGTTGCCGGCTTCGGCCAATACTGCGTCGCTGACTTTTTTCCCTTTCAGGAATTTTTCGGCTTCGGTAGCACGTTTCGGCGTGATATGCACGGCCCCGAGCACGATGCGCGCGTCTTTGATGACGTCTTTTTCCATCTCGACCGCGACGGCTACCCCGGCAACCGCCAAGGCGCCCGAACGGCGCAGACCGAACTTGATGTATGTGCTCCCGGTCATCTTCTGGTCGGGAATGATTATCTCGGTCAGGATCTCATCGTCGCAGCAGCAGGTCTTGCATACGCCGGTGAACAGTTCCTCCAGCGGTATGACCCGCTCGCCTTTCGAGCCGACCATTTTCACACTGGCGTTAAGAGCTACGAGGATCGGCGGCAAATCGGCGGAAGGAACGGCGTTGATGAGGTTGCCGCCGACCGTGCCGATATTCCGCACCTGGTTGGCGGCCATCTGGTGAGCCGCCTCGGAAACGGAGTTGTACTTCTTGTGGATAATTTCGGAACCGACCAGGTCGTTATGGGTCGATCTCGCCCCGATCACGACGCCTTTGCCGGCCACGTATTCGATCTTTTTCAGTTCGCCCAGGTTTTTCAGCGAGATAAGGATCTCCGGCGTCAACGTCCCTATTTTCATTTTGTGCATGAGGTCGGTGCCACCGGCGAAAAACAGGGCGCGCGGACCGAACTGCGCCTTCAATTGGCAAGCTTCTTGAACCGTGTCCGGAGCGTAATACTCAAAATCAGGTAAATACACTATCGTTTCCTCCTCTGCAGGATACTCGCTTCTGCAAATATCCTTCAACATAATGGAAATATCAATGACCAGCCGTTAGCAGTTCCTTTCCCTCCCCCGGCCGACAAGTCGCGGTTAGGCCGATTTTAGGACTTTGCCAACACCGTATCCTTGAGTTTTCCCCAGGCCGATGCGAAGATTTCCTTCGGCATTTCCTTGAGGTTTGGGGAAATGCGGGGTTTAAAATCCATGTAGGCGAGAACGTCCTTTTCGACATCCAGGCCCGGGGCGATTTCAATCAACGTCATTTCGCCATTTTCCAGGGTAAAGACGGCGCGTTCCGTGACGTACAGCACCTTCTGGCCCCGTTTGACGGCGTATTCTCCGCTGAAAGTGATCTGATTGACATGATCAACGAATTTTTTGATCTTGCCGTTCTTGACAATCTTGATCGTGTCGCCCGGGTACTCGTATTCGTCGCCGGAGGCGGTCAGTGTGCCGCAGAAGATGACCTTCTTGGCATTCGACGAGATGTTGACGAAGCCGCCCGGGCCGACGACCTTAGGGCCAAACTTGTGGACATTGAGATTGCCTTTTTTGTCGGCTTGAGCCAGGCCAAGGAAGCAGAGGTCCAGGCCGCCGCCGTCGTAGAAGTCGAACATGTACCCATGGTCAACGCAGGCTTCCGAGTTCCAGGAGGCCGGGAAATCGCCGGCTTTGGCAGGCATACCGCCAAAGTTGCCTAACTCGGTGGTCAGGAACATATAGTCGGTAACGCCTTCCTCGGCAGCTACTGCAGCGACGCCGTCAGCCATGCCGATGCCCATGTTGACAACGGCGTTAGGCCGAAGCTCCATCGCGGCCCGGCGGGCGACGATCTTGCGCTCGTCGAGGGGCATCGGCGGGAGGCTGTCAAGGGGTTTGCGGCTATCGCCGCACAGGGCCGGATCGTAGTAGGTGACCCTTGTCTGCAGATGGTTCTGCGGCTTGGCGAGGACGATGTAGTCGACCAGAGGACCGGGCACCTTTACCCGCTTAGGATGCAGCGTGAAGGCTTTCGCCAGATGTTCCACCTGGGCGATGACGATGCCGCCGTTGTTCTTTACCGCGGTCGCCATGTGGAAAGCCTCGAGGATCATGCACTCGGTGTCCATGGTGATGTTGCCGCGCTCATCCGCGAAACTGCCGCGGATGACACACATGTCGAGCGGCCAGGTTTTATAATGCAGATACTCTTTGCCGTCGATCGTGATCAATTCGACCATGTCGTCTTTGGTGATCTCGTTTTGCTTGCCGCCCTGCTGGCGGGGATCGGCGTACGTGCCTAGACCCACCTCGCTTATGACGCCCACCTTTTTGCCGGCCATCTGCCGGTATAAGTGAACCATGACCCCTTGGGGGAACAGATGGCATTCGATCTTATTGTCGGTAACCAACTGACCAAGCTTGGGGGCTTCCCCGATATGTCCGGCTATATGCTTCCGGACCATCCCTTCGTGCCCCAGATGATTCATGCCCCGTTCTTTGTGGTCGCCGCAACCGGAACTATGGGTGTTAAAAAGATTGCGCGGATGACCTGTCTCTAAAAACCGTTTTTCGACGGCAATCGCCACTTCTTCGCAGAAGCCGCATAAGCCCGTCGTGGTCCAGGCAACATTCATCCCATCTTTAAATAGTTCGGCGGCCTGCTCGGCAGTAATAACCTTGGCCATCATCTCTCTCCTCTCAAAATCTCAGATACCCGAAAACGCCAATTTACCCCTTTTTAAAGCAGCTATATTCGCCCCCTCTCGCTCGATACGCAATGTGAAAACAATCACAAATAAGCCAATATGCAACCTGCGGATATGTTTGATAACAGCCAAAAACATTGTAGCATTCCAAATTCGACCAACAGAAATATTTAATCCCCATCGAAATTATTAATCAGTGTAATAATTGGCAAAATTTATTTATCTACTTCCCCGAGAATAAATTCAATAATTGATATTCCTTTTTTTCCCTCCGTCATTTATTAGATTTAGCGATAAATAAAAAGTGGGCGTTGTTTATGAACCAACCATTTTAGAGGTGGATTGGCACTCGTGGTAGAAGATTACTGTGTAACTTAATTCACAAGGTCAAATCTAGATTGGAGGGCTTTGTATGGAGTTGCATCAACTGGAGTACGTATTAGCCGTTGCAAAATACACTAGTTTCACTCGAGCCGCAGAAGAAATCAGCACTTCGCAGTCTTCACTATCCCAGCAAATCGGAAAACTCGAAACCGAACTGGGTGTCTCTTTGTTCGATAGAACGACTCGGTCCGTCGAGCTAACGCCGGTGGGGACCGAGTTTATCAAACACGCCCAGAATGTAGTTACGCTAGTCGAGGAAGCACGCCAGAATTTCCTTGACTACGTGTCGCTAAAAAAAGGTAGCCTTTCGCTGGGAACGATACCGATTTTCGGCCATTATAATTTGCCAAATCTAATAACGTCCTTTCAAAAGAACTTCCCGGGAATCACGCTGAATATCGAGGAGGAAATGGACGAAGAACTGCTGGGAATGCTGCAAGCCTCCAAAATTGACGCCGCTTTTGTTCAGCGCTCCACACCCAACCCCGATTTCCGGTATTATCCTTTAGTCGTTGACAGAATGGTGGCCGTAACCAGCCCCCGCCATCCCTTGGCTAAAAGAAAATCGATACACCTCACCGAATTGCAGCACGAGAATTTCATTGTGCCGCGGACCACTTCCGGACACTATCACGATCTTTACAATGCATGTATTTCTTTGGGCTTTACGCCCAAGGTAATACTAAATTGTTCTGTCGTTAAAACCATGTTGGGGTTTGTTCGCGAGGATCTTGGTATTACCGTTCTTTCATCTCACGTCGCCGGGTCCGAGCAAGACGAAGAAATAAGAATTATACCGCTGACTCCCACGATAGACAGGAAAGTCGTGCTGGCCGTAAAGAACAGCGCCGATTTGTCCCCGGCCCTGAAAGGGTTCATAAAGCTTACCAAACAGTGGGTCAATTCGCAGGTCGCCCGGGAAAACGCCAAAGTTACACCAATCCGCGCAACAATAGAAACGATAATGCGATTGGCTTAAAGCGAGTCCCTTATCTGACGGCTTATGAAATGCAGAGGGTGACGAAATGTCACCCTCTGCTCAGTACAACGGCGAAAGCTTTAGCGGAACATGCCCAGAGACGTCCAGTACGGTATCGCGACCGCCAGAGTGATCAGGCAGGCGATGCAGTATACGATGCCGTAGCGGCTAAACTGGGCCGGGGTCCATGACCGCTCTTTCGCGATCGACTCCGCTACCAGGGCGAACATATTCGTATAGCTCATGAGGAAGCAGTTCGCCGCCATGACGAATAGGGCAACCCAGACCATCGGGCTGATGCCGAAGTTCTTCGCTATCTCGGGAATTATCGGCACGAAGACCGCCATCGTCGGGATGAACACCGCGACGTCAAAGAACCTCAAGGCGAAGAAGGCTATCAACAGGGTATAGCAGAAAACCCAGGGGCTTGCGGTCAGCGGTTGGATGAGCGGCACGAGAACGCCGACCAGCCATTTGGATACGCCTGTTTGGGCAAAAACGGCGCCGAAACCAGAGGCGATGCCGATGAACATAACCAGGTCCCAACTAATGCCGGGGCTGATGTCAGAGGGTTTAATGACCCCGGCGAGCGTCAGCAGGAATAAGCCGCCAAGGCAGGTTGCCGGGTCGGGAATTTTGTGGATCCGGCCGGTGACGAACATGACGAAGCACAAGGTAAGGATTATGATGCTGGCAATTTCATCCTTACTGAAAGAACCCAGTTTTTTGTACTCTTCCGTGAAATACTCTTTTGCCAAAGTAATCGGCTGATCAGGCTTCAGAGCGAAATAGCCCATTACGATGAGGAGGGCGGACAGCAGTTCGGCCGGCAATAGCATCGCCTGACTCCACGAGCCGAAAGTAATGACACTCTTAAGGTCAGGCACCGAACCGAACATGCCCATGATGATCGGGCCGTGCAGGGAGCCGGTAAGCCAGCCTGTCCCGGGAACGACCGCCATAACCCAGGCAGACAGCAGAAGCAGCGCGCTTCCCGAGGATTTTAGATCCAGCTTGCAAGCTTCGATAACACTGACGGCGATGGGGATGATGATGACGCAACGCACCGTGATCGAAGGCGTAAGAGCCGACAGAGCGAGACCGATGATAACGAAGGCCAGGATGAGCATCGGATAGGAAGGTTTAAAGGCTTGCAGCGCCATAAAGGCCAGCCGTTTTCCCAGGCCGGTTTTAATCAGGACATAGCCGAAAAACAGTGCGGGGATAAGGGTCCATAGGGCACCGCTGGTAAAGCCCGAAAACACCATCGGCATAGGAACGCCGTAAGCCATTGTCAGCAAGAGGAACAAACTTCCGCCGACGGAGAAGGGAATGCCCCACGGCTTGAATACCCACATGCCTATCGTGAATATCAGTGCCATGAGCACCTTGTGGCCCAGTGCGGATAGTCCGGGCGCAAAGGGACTTGCGAGCCCAACATACAGGCCGAGGACAAACATTACTAAGAATCCGACAGTACTTACTTTGAACATACTAGGCTGGGCCGCTTTCACTTCCGTTTTCATGAAACACTTCCTCTCTCAGTTGTTGACGAAGATAACAGGTTTTCATGATGTCGAAGCAACGCTTCTGCGTCTATGCTTCCTAGCGACCACCTCACCTTCCGCAGCGGTTAGATTGACTTGTGTGAAAAAAATAACTTTTAAGGTTGAAAAAAACGTCGAAATATTGGTAATAAGGCCGCTGGGAATATGTTTGGAATATGTTTGGAATATTCTGGCTCATCACACTATGTATCTTACCACCCGTAAATCGGCTAACAGAAATAGATTTTGGCGATATAATTAATAAGTTTCACCCATAAATTGCTTTGATGCCGGTATAAGTTTCTCTTAAAGTCCAACACGGTAAAGGGGGGTCATCATGGAATTCCACCAACTGGAATATGTTTTGGCGGTAGCTAAATGCAAGAGTTTCTCCCGCGCCGCCGACGAGATCAAAATATCCCAGTCCTCTCTCTCTCAGCAAATAAGCAAGCTTGAAGAAGAACTGGGAGTCACTCTGTTTTCAAGAACGACCCGGTCTGTCCAACTCACCTTGGTGGGCATGGAATTCGCCGAATATGCCCGGCAAATTCTCTCCGCATTAACCGATGCCCAAAAGTGCGTCGCTGATTATCTAGCCGTAGAAAAGACCAAGCTTTCCCTGGGACTACTGCCGGTATTCAAGCAGTACCATTGTTCCGGCTTGCTGGCGTCTTTTCAGCAAGCTTATCCGGGAATAGAACTAACCCTTATCGAAGAACGACGAAGCGAGCTCCTACGCTCATTGGCTTCCGGAAAAATAGATGCAGCAATCGTGCAGTATACCGACCCCGAACCGGAATTCCAATTTCGCAACCTGTTTACGGAGCAAATGGTCGTCGTGACCGGTGATCGCCACGTTCTGGCCTCTAAAAAATCGGTAAGCCTCGCGGAGCTGCAGACTTTTCAGTTCATTATCCCTCCTATCGATTTTGGGCACTTTCCGAACTTTTCTTCCGTTTGCCAAACTGCGGGCTTTCAACCCCAAGTACTTCTAAGAACCTCATCGATCAATACAATTCTTGGTCTGGTCCGCGAGGAAATCGGCATTTCCGCGCTTTCCTCCTGCGTCGTTCAAAAGGATTGTGAGGTAGGCCTGGCAATTATCCCGGTAACTCCACCGGTAACCGAATATATTGCTCTCGTGCTGCGACATGGTTCCGATGTATCCCCTCAGCTTAACGCATTCCTGAAGGTTGCCTTGCAATGGGGGAAATCGCGGAATAGTCAGGCTCAGCCCTATCAGCAATAAAAGCGAAAAACAAAAAGCACAATCCAATATCTTGAAGTTATCTTGCACTTAAATCGGAGGAGAAGACTTATGACCACACAACGCGGAGAGTACAAGGGCACCAGCGGCTATATCGCCTCGGCCGACCTGCAGAACATCGTCAACGTTGCCGTCGCCCTGGGGCGGCCCTTGCTTATCAAAGGCGAGCCGGGCACAGGCAAAACACTTTTGGCCAAAAGCATTGCCGAAAGCCTCGGTCTGGAATTGATTATCTGGAATATCAAGTCGACGACCAAAGCACAAGAAGGGCTATATGTCTACGATACCGTCCAGCGGCTCTACGACAGCCAGTTCGGTGGCTGCAACGTATCCGATATCAAGAAATACATCAAGTTGGGCAAGCTGGGCGAAGCATTCGCCGCGGATAAACCGGTCGTAATGCTTATAGACGAAATCGACAAGGCCGACCTCGAGTTTCCCAATGACCTGCTTTGGGAACTAGATATAATGAACTTCTATATACCGGAAACGAAAGAAACGATTGCCGCCAAGCACCGCCCCATCGTGATCATCACCAGCAACGCCGAGAAAGAATTGCCTGACGCCTTTCTCCGCCGCTGCATTTTCCATTACATCGAATTCCCGGATAAGGCGATGATGCGGCAGATAATCGGCGTCCACCACCCGGACCTCGACCAAATCCTGCTGGGGCAGGCGCTTGAAATGTTCTATAACCTGCGCGCTATGAGCGATCTGCAGAAAAAGCCGAGCACGAGCGAACTGCTTGATTGGGTTCAAGCCCTTGCTCTCGGCGGGATCAAGCCGAGCCAGATTGCCACCGCCATCCCCCTTTTGGGGGTGCTTATCAAAAAAGACCAGGATTTCGAAACCGTACTGGATCAGCTTCACCAAAGAGGGAACGGCGCAAAACCCGCCACCCCCTTTGGCACTCAACGGTAAAGAGGGTATTGCAGCTTGTTTATCGACTTTTACTACCGGCTTAAACAAGAGGGTGTCCCGGTTTCCTTGACGGAATGGATGACATTGATGGACGCGCTGGCCAAAGGCTTCGCATTTTCCAGCCTGTCGGCCTTTTATTTCCTGGCGCGGGCGATCCTGGTCAAAAGCGAAACTAATTTCGATCGCTATGATTTGGTGTTCTCAAGGTATTTCAAAGGAATAGAAACCCCTGACGAAATCCTGGAGGCAGCGCTCGCCTGGCTGAAAAGCGATGCTCCGCTTCCCGAGGCGCAGCCAACGCCGGCAGCGCTCCTTGCCCAGTATAGTGTGGAGCAGTTGCGCAAAATGCTGGCCGAAAGGATCGAAGAGCAGAAGAAGGAAGCAACAAAGAAAAAACGCGGCGGTCCCTTCTGGATAGGCACCGGCGGCACCTCACCCTTTGGCCATTCCGGCAGCGGGGGCGGCGTCCGCATCGACGGCGAATCGCACAGCATGTCGGCCGTCAAGGTGGCGGCGGGAAGGCGGTACCTGGACTTACGGGATGACAGTATCACCGGCGTCCGCCAGTTCGAGATGGCGCTCAGAGCGCTGCGGCAGCTCAGTACCAAGCACGAAGCGCCGATGGACGAGCTCGACCTGGACGGCACCATCGACGCGACCGGCCGGAAGGCAATGCTCAATATCGTCTGGAAGCGCCCCCGCCGCAACCGGATGAAGGTCATACTGCTCATGGACACCAGCGGCTCGATGCTCAAATTCGCCCAGATCAGCAGGCGCTTATTCACTGCGGTCAATCGAACAACTCATTTTAAAGACCTGAAATTCTACTACTTCTACAATTGTGTTTACGACCGCGTGTACGCCAACGCCAACCATACGCAGCCGGTGGAAACGGAGCACCTCTTCAAGACGTTGAACCCAGAATACCGGCTGATCATCACCGGCGATGCCACAATGAACGCGCACGAATTGTTCAGACCGGGCGGCACGATAAGCTGGAACGAGAACAACGAACTGCCGGGAATAGAGTGGCTTAAGCTATTGGTCAAAAAGTATCCTCATACGGTATGGCTTAATCCCGTCACAGCCGCCAACTGGACCCACTATGAAACCATCCCCCCGATTCGCGAGATTTTTCCCATGTTTGAATTGACTCCTGCCGGTCTGGAGAAAGCGATCCAGAAACTGAAAACAAAGTAGTTGACGGCCATCCCCGGGTAACCAGGGAATGATTTAAAAGTTTCCCCTTTTGGTCAATATTAAAAAATGTGAGGTGAGGCTCGGCGCGAAGCGCTGTTTCCGGTTGGCCATTCTTTTATTGTCTGTGATATTTGAAGGGAGAGAAGAAAATGAGCAAAGTAATTCCCGCCGAAAAAGTGGCCGAACTGATCAAGGACGGTTCGTGCGTAGCCTGGACCACCGCCGGGTTATGCGGCTTTGCCGAGGAGGTCGCGGGCGCGATCGAGAAAAGTTTTTTGGAGACCGGTCATCCCCGGGATCTCTTCCTCACCCATAGCTGCGGCTGCGGCGACCATAAAGCCCGCGGCATGAACCATTTCGGTTATGAAGGCTTGGTCCGCAAACATGTCGCCGGACACATCGGCGAGGCGCCCAAGCTGGGCAAGCTGGTAACCGATAACAAGATCGAATGCCACCTGCTGCCCCAGGGCGTCATGACCCACCTCTGGCGGCAAATGGCCGGGAAAAAGATCGGCGTTATTTCTAAAATAGGCCTCGGTACTTTTGTCGACCCCCGGCAGGGCGGCGGCAAGATTTCTGAAAGAACCAAGGACGAGTTTGTAAAACTTATCGAATTCGAAGGCGAAGAGTATCTCTACTACAAGACCTTCCCTATCGACGTCGCCGTCATCCGCGGCACCACCGCCGACGAGAGCGGCAATATGACGATGGACGACGAGCCGCTGTTTCTGGAAGCCCTTTCGCTGGCCACCGCCGTGAAAAACAACGGCGGCATAGTAATCGCCCAGGTCAAGTTCGTTTCGAAGACCGGTACGCTCGATCCCAAGCGGGTTAAAGTACCCGGCGTGATGGTCGATTATATCGTCATCGCCAAGCCGGAAAATCATCTGCAAACCAAGATTACCGGCTACGACCCCGCCCTGTGCGGCGCGTCCAGGAAACCGATGGCCTCCATGGCTCCCCTACCTCTCGACGAACGCAAGGTTATCGCCCGCCGGGTGTGCATGGAACTTCGCCCCAACAATATCCTCAATCTCGGGATCGGCATGCCGGACGGCGTTGCCAGGGTAGCGTCGGAGGAAGGCGTCATCGAAATGCTGACCCTCTCCACCGAGCTTGGCAACTTTGGCGGCGTCCCTGGCAGCGGCCCCGACTTCCCGGCCAGCTGGAATCCCGATTGCACGGTCGACCACCCGTATATGTTCGACTTCTATGACGGCGGAGGCCTGGACATGTGCGTCCTCGGCCTGGCCCAGACAGACAAGGACGGCAACCTGAACGTCAGCAAATTCGGGCCGCGGGTTGTTGGCCCCGGCGGGTTCATCAATATCTCGTCGAGCGCGAAAAAAGTGGTGTTCTGCGGCACGTTGACCGCCTCCGAGGACGAATACGAGGTTAAAGAAGGCACTATCAAAATCATTAAAGAAGGCAAAATCAAGAAATTCGTCAATAAGCTCGACCAAATAACGTTCAGCGGCACCTACGCCAGCAAGCTCGGCAAGCCGGTCTTATACGTAACCGAACGGGCGGTTTTTTCGCTGGAGAAGGACGGCCTTACCCTCATTGAAATAGCGCCCGGCATGGATGTGGAGAAGGACGTCATCGCCCACATGGAATTCAGGCCGAAAATTTCCCCCAACCTCAAAGAAATGCCGCGGGAAATCTTCCAGCCCACCTGGGGAAAACTCAAGGAAGTAGTCCAGAAGGGCTAGCAGTGATTCGCCTGAAAAAGTTTACGGGTCCCAAGTCTTTGACTTGGGACCCGTAAGTTAAAATGAAGTGGGTAACAAGGAGGGGTTATATGAAAGTATTGGGGTTAGTTGCATCGCCTCGCAAATTAGGCAACTCCGAAATAATCGTCAAAGAAATGTTAAAGTCGCTTCCTGACGACTGGGATAAAGAAATGATTCGCCTGAACGATCTCCGGATCGACCTGTGCAAAGCCTGCTACGCATGCTTGCCGCGGGGGAAGAGTTGCATACTTCAGGATGACTTGAATTTCTTTCTATCGCGCGTCCGAGAAGCCGATAAAGTCATCATTGCCGCCCCGGTCTACTATCTCGGGCAGCACACAACTCTGAAATTGATTAATGACCGCATGATTTCTATCCAGAACGACAGCGAGAAATACTTCCAGAATAAACAATGCGTAATTGTCGTTCCCCATACTGTAAAGGATTGGGAAGGCTATGCCCGCGAAGCGGCCATGCATTTCGCGCGGTTCTTAGGCCTGAATGTTACCGGCGCCCTGATCGTCAATAAAACCCTTCCAGGCGATGTTCTCGAAGAGGATTCGCTAACCAAGATCAGAAGATTGGCTGCTTCACTTGTTGATAACTCCGCCGTCGATTTCCTTGATCCGGACTTGGCTTATTGTCCCGATTGCGGCAGCAGCTTGCTGCAAATACATCGCAACGGCCGGTGGCGTTGCGTCATGTGCGGGACGGTCGGTGGCTGGGAGATAAAAGGCGGCGGATTTGCAATGAATGTTGCGCCTGCAGAAATAAGGCGGTTTTCCCGCGAAGGCATGGAGGAGCACGGGCAAACTCTTACAGATATCAAAGAACGGTACATCCGGAGAAGAAAAGAGGTGGCGGCGAACCAGGAAATATACAAGGAGGTCGATTATTGGCTAAAGCCATAATTTTGGTAACAAAAAAAGGCGGGGACCCCCGCCTTTTTTTCTGCTTTATGCACCTATTGCTTTGTCGAGGGCCTTTTCCATATCCGTAACTGTCCGGAAGCCCATGACGCGGCATACTTCCCGGCCGTTCTTGAACGTGATTACGCTGGGGATAGACACGAGATCGAAGCAGGCGGCAATGCCCGGCAACTCGTCGACATTAAGCTTGGCAACGACGGCCTTGCCTTCGTATGACGCGGCCACCTTTTTGAGATCCGGCTCAACCATCGTGTAAGTGGGGAACGCCGCCCAAAAATCCACCAAGACGGGTTTCGTGGCATTCAACACTTTGTCGGTGAAGTCCTGCTCAGTTTTAATATCCACTATCGACATGCTTTTTCTCCCTTTCTGCGCTGTACTTCCCGCTCATCTCCTATAAAGACGCACTATAATTGTAAATAACTTTCGCCGCTAAGTCAAACGCCGCTATTGCCAGAGCCCCAAAATCTTCAGCGCTAATTGGGCAGCCTCCCAGGCAAGAAAAAAGTCTCCTCGCTTTTATTTCACTATCAATCCTTGCGATACAAAAAGGACCCGGATAAGTATCCGAGTCCTGTTAAACACTTTTCTGGAGCGAGTCACGGTCTATAAGAACCATGTGGACGCAGCTCTCAAGATAAGTGTCGGTGTGCTTGGTGCCCGGGAAGGGACTTGAACCCCCACGCTGTTGCCAGCAAAAGATTTTGAGTCTTCCGCGTCTGCCATTCCGCCACCCGGGCATTTAGGTTGTGTTATAATAGAAAGGGGTCTCTATGGACAATAGATATGATATCATCGCCGTCAGGCGTTGTCAAGAGCGGCGCGGCGTATGGCGGGCCGCAGGAAAGGGCTTATGAAGGATCTGGTTGTCGGTTCGTGCCGGCTGGCGTGCCAGGTGGTGCGCAGCCGGCGGCGGACGGTGAGGATACGTGTGGCGGCGGCCGACCGCCTGGAGGTGGCGGCGCCGGTGGGGCTGGCCGATGCGGAGCTGGCGAGGCTGCTGGAGGGCCGCAAGGCGTGGATCGCCCGGCAGCTGGCGAAGCTGGCGGCGATGGCGGCGAGCCCGCTGAACGCGGCGGTGGAGCCGGGGGCGGAGGTTTTGTACCTCGGCCGGCCGCGGCGGCTGACGGTGCTGCAGGGCAGCACGGCGCGGGCGGCGGTGACGCTGGAGGCGAAGCGGCTGTTCGTGCAACTGCCGGCCGGGCCGGCGGCCGGGCGGGAGGCGGCGCTGACGGCGGCGCTGCGGCGCTGGTACGCCGAGCAGGCGCGGGCCGTACTGACGGAACGGACTACATACTGGGCCGGGGTTTTGTGCGTCGGGCCGCAAAGGATTTTCATCCGCGAGCAGAAGAGCCGCTGGGGGAGCTGTTCGTCCCGCGGCAATCTGAGCTATAACTGGCGGGCGGTGATGGCGCCGCCGGCGGTGGTCGATTATCTGGTGATCCACGAGCTGTGCCATATGAAGGAGCCGAATCATTCGGCGGCTTTCTGGGCGCTGGTCGGGCAGGCCGACCCCCTGTACAAGGAGCACCGTAAGTGGCTGCGCAGCAACGGGCCGTTACTGGGGCGACTGTTCGCCGGCGGGGATTAGGCCTTTGGCGGCGAGGTAGCCGGCCAGCAGGTCGGCGGTTTCGCCGATGACGCGGTAGCAGCCTTTTTTCTGTTCGCTGCTGCCGAAGGGATGACGGTTGACGGCCCGGCAGCAGGTGGCGCCGAAGCGGCCGGCGAAGAGGCCGTGGAGTTCGCGGGCGCTACCGTAGATGGGGTCGCGGCTCTGGTCGGGGCTGGTCCGCCCCTGCAGGAGGCCTAGCACCATGACGGCGCCGGCGAGGGCGCCGCACATGCAGCCGGCCTGGCCGAGGCCGCCGCCGAAGCCGGAGGCTATTCTGAGGGCGTCGCCGTCGAGGGCGAGGCCGTAGCGGTCGCGGAAGGCGCGGAGGACTGATTCGGCGCAGTTGTAGCCTTGTTTGTGGCAGGCCAGGGCGAGTTCGGAGATGCTGGCCGGTTGTTGGTGGTCCATAGTGTTCACCGCCGTTTGTCGTTTTTTGTCGCGGCATATTCAGCAACAATTTTATTATAGTTCAACCAAAATGGGGCGACTCCTGCCCCGCGAAGGAGGAAAGAAGCTGTGAGCGCATTGTTCGAGCCGGTGAGTATCGGCGGTCTGAAGGTGAAGAACAGGTTCGTCCGCTCGGCGACCAACGATTATATGGGCGGACCGGACGGGGATATTACCGACCGCGAGGTGGCGCTGTACCGCGCGCTGGCGGCCGGCGAGACGGGGCTGATTATCAGCGGCCATGCGTATGTGCAGCACCCGCTGGGCAAGGCGAGCCCAGGGCAGAACGCCATTTACGACGACCGTTTCGTGGCCGGCTACCGCCGGGCGGCGGAGGCCGTGCATGCCTACGGGGCGGCGTTCGTGGTGCAGGTGTCGCACGCCGGGCGCCAGACGCCGGCGAATGTGCCGGCCGATACGGTGGCGCCGTCGGCGGTGACGGACGGCTCGAACGGGCTGACGCCGCGGGCGCTGACGGAGGAGGAGATCTGGTCGCTGGTGGACGCGTACGCGGCGGCGGTGGGCCGGGCGAAGGCGGCCGGCTGCGACGGGGCCCAGATTA
>MTLD01005040.1_pt1 | contig 25239 bp, 23 predicted proteins | sample 1982471 | NCBI WGS metagenome assembly MTLD01 (sample SAMN05712604, study PRJNA340218) | biofilm metagenome | isolation source: sample SPM anode biofilm adapted to -50 mV | place: USA | collected 2012-02-03 | reverse complement strand
TGCTGGCGGGCCAGCTCGCGTTCGGCGTCCGCTAGGTTCACTCTGGCCTGCTCCACCGCCGCCGCCGCGCGGGCCAAGTCGGCGCGGGCGCTGCCCACCCGGGCCGAATAATCCTGGCGCACCAGCCTGATGAGCGGCTGGCCCTTCTGGACATTTTCGCCTTCGGCGACCAGTATCTCGCCCACCGTGCCGTCCACAGGCATGACCATCTGGGCATAGCGCACCGGGAAAACGATCCCTTCCGCCAGCACACGGCTGTCCGCCTTGACGGCCGGAATATCCGTCCTGTCGCCCTGGCGGCCGTAAAGCCACCAGCCGCCAGCCGCCAAAACCGCCGCGAGCGTCAGCGTCAGAAACCAGTGCCGCCGCAGCCAGCCGCCGGCCGCTGATAATCTACCTTTTACCGCCATATCGATCTCCCCTGTCATTCATAACTCAAGACATCCCGGACGCTCAGCCGGGCCGCGTTGAAGGCCGGCAACAGGCTGGCCAGCACGGAAAGGCCGCACGACAGGGCCAGCCAGATGCCCACGCCGAAGAAACTGTACGAAAAGGCCAGCGGGCTCTGCAGGAACAGCACCCCCACCTCGTAGGCGAGCAGGGCCGCCACCGGCAGGGCGAGGATGGCTCCCGCCAGCCAGCTTATCAGGCCGATACACAGCGCCTCGACCACGAACACCCGGCCGATCGCCAGGCTGGACGCGCCGATGGCCCGCATCACCCCGATCTCCCTCGTCCTCTCCAGCACGTTGATGCCCATCGTGCCGGTCAGCCCCAGCGCCCCGACCACCGCCAGCAGCACCGCCATCATCAGCAGGAAGGTGGTGATGATATCGAACTGGGCGCGGATGCGCTGCTTCTGTTCCCAGGTTATATCGACCTGCTGCACGCGCAGGCTGTTCTTCTTCAAGTGCTCTTCCAGCGCCCGCCCCAACGCCGACTGGTCGGCCGGCGCCGACGACGCCGCCGTCACCTGCACCGAGCGGGCCCGCCCGGCCTCCTGGGTGGCCGCGGCCAGCCAGTCGTAAGGCGCATACGCCAGCGGTCCAGTCATCGTGCTCTGGGCGACGCCCACCACCGTGAACCGCAGGCGGCGGTTGCCGACCTTGATGACCGCCGGATCACCCACCTTTAGGTGGGGGCTGTCCTTGAGCACCTCGGTGTTGATCACTAGGGCGCTCTCGTCCGCCGGCAGGAGCCAGCGGCCGGCGACCAGCTTGGGTTTGACCATCTCGCTGCCCTGCGGCGGCGCCAGGATGAAGACGTTCGCGCTCGCCTCGTCCTCGGCCGACTTGCTGTCGGCGCGGAGGATGCGGCCCGAGCTGAAGCCCCACGATTCGGCCGCCTTGACGCCCGGAACCCGCGCCACCTCCTGCTCGATGCGGGTCGAGCGGTAATTCTGGGTGAAGGTTATCGAAACGTCGTACCGGAAATATTCGAGCGCCTCGTCCAGTGTCGTGTACAGCGATGACCGCACCGTGAAGACGGCCATGAACACCGTGCCGGCGACCGTTAGCGTCAACAGCGTCAGTGCCAGCCGCCCCTTGCGACGGAAGGTGTTCCGCAGCGACAGCACCACCGGCCGCTGCAGCCCGTGCAGCCTATTAAGCCCGGCATCCACCCAGCGGTCCACCCGGCCGCGCGCCGCTACGCCGCCGATACCGTAATCGCTCACCGCCTCGCGCACCGTCACGCCCGTGCCGCGCCACACCGGCCACAGCGCGGCCGCCAGCGGCACGAGCAGCGCCACCGCCGCCTCCAGCAGCAGTACCTGCGGCGGCAGTTCCAGGCCGCCGGAGTCGAAGTTGAAGATACCGGCCATGAAACGGGTCACCGCGTTGGCCGCCAGCGCCCCGAGCGGGGCCGCCACCACCAGCGACAGCAGCCCGAAGGCCCCCACGAGCGTGAGGTACAGCGCCATGATCTGGTCGCGGCGGGCGCCGATGGCCTTCATGATGCCGATCTGGCGCACCTGCTGCGTCAGGATGGCCGCCACGGTGTTGATGAGCAGGAAGGTCCCCAGACAAAGCGACAGCGCCCCGAGCACGGCCAGCAGCATAAGCATGGCGTTGATCGCCCCCTGCAGCTGGTGCTCGCCCGGCTTGTTCACCTGCAGCCACCAGACCGTCGTGTCGCCCTGCTCCAGCTTGTTCCACGCCCGGCGGCCGATGGCCTCGATCGGCGCCTTATCCTTGCCTTTTAGCACCCACGGCTCGACGACGAAGTTGACCTGATCCAGCCGGCGCGGTTCGTCCAGCTTTTCCAGCGTATCCATATTAATATAGCCATAATAACGGCCGATGAACATGCTCGGGATCTGGCCGGGGTCGTAGACGACCCCGGTCACCTTCAGGGTGCGCTTGCGCCCGGTGGGCGTCTCCACCGTGATGCTGCCCCCCTGCTGCACCCCCAGCTCGGCCAGCGACGACCGCTCCAGCAGCACGTCGCCGTCCCCCGGCGGCCAGGCGCCGGACTGCGGGCGGACGACGTTCACCTTCTGCTTCGTGTAATCGGGGATGGCGGTCAGGAACATCGCCTTCCACTCGCCGCCGGCGCCCCGTACCCGCAGGTCGACGTTGCGCCGCCCGTCCGCCTCCCGCACCCCGCGCAGGCTGCGGACACTGTCCACCAGCTCCTCGTCGAACGGGTCGGCGTAGATGCTGGCGCTGGCCGGCAGCGCCGACCGCCAGCTGCGGTCGAGGTCGCGCTCGAACATCAGGTAGGAGCTATATATCATCCCCACCGCAAACACGCCGACCGAGATCGACAGCACGACCAGTAGCGTGCGGAGCTTGTTGCTCGCCAGGTCGGCCCATACCTTGCGCCAGCGGGGCGGCAGCGGCACAGACTTAGCCATCGCAGCCCTCCCCGGCGGCCGCGAAGCAGGCGATCCGCCCTTCGGCCACCGTCAGTATCCGGCCGGCGCGTTTGGCCAGGTCCTCGTCATGGGTCACCATCAGAATGGTTTTGCCGCCGGCGGCCAGTTCGGCGAACAAGTCGATCACCGCCGACGCCGTACGGTTGTCGAGGTTGCCGGTCGGCTCGTCGGCCACCAGGAGCGGCGGGTCGTTGGCCAGCGAGCGGGCGATGGCCACGCGCTGCTGCTGGCCACCCGACAGGTTGGCCGGCAGCTTGTCCGCCTGGTCGCCCACGCCCACCAGCGCCAGCAGCTTATAGGCCCGCTCCGGCCGGTCGGCCGGGTCGCCGATGGCGCAGAAGTCCATTGGCAGCATGACATTCTCCAGCGCCGTCAGCGTCGGCAACAGCTGGAAGAACTGGAACACCACGCCGACAGTGCGGCCCCGCCACACGGCGATCTGGTTTTCGGTCAGGCCGTGTACCGGCGTCCCCGCGACCCACACCTCGCCGGCGGTCGGGCGGTCGATGCCGGTGATCATATTTATCAGCGTCGACTTGCCGCTGCCCGACTTGCCCACGACGGCCACGAACTCGCCGCCGGCCACCGTCAGGTCGACGCCCCGCAGCGCCTCGAACTCCCCGGCTCCGGTTACGTACACCTTGCCGACGCCGCTCAGCTCGACGGCCGCCATGTCCGGCCGCGGCGCCGGCAGGTCAGCCGCGCCCAGCCAAGCCAGCCAGTTGCCGAACATCCCGTCAGCCTCCCCCCAAAAAGAAAATATAGCGCCCCGACCGCACCCGGCCTCCCGGCGCTACCATCGCACGATTACGTGGTTATTCGCCTTGCATCCTATTAATACCTCCAGGGCCGGCCACCGCAAAAACCGACACGCTCCGTACTAATATTTCCCCGAAATGGGTCCAATTTCCTGCCTGGCACCAGCGCCCATAAAGTCGTCCTTACCGGCCCATAACAAACGATTATTCGCTGTCGCCGGCCGTTTGCGCTATACTGAAGGTAGAAAAATCCGGAGGTGCTGTCCGATGTGCAAAGACTGCGGCTGCCCGGCCCATGGCAGCTCCCAGGTCAAGTTCTTTGTCAAGGGCGCCGGCGACAACGCCCGCGAGGTCGAAAAATCCCTCCGCGCCCTGCCGGGTGTCTACTTCATCAGCATCAACAACCTCGACGGTCTTACCACCGTTTTCTACGACCCCAACCGCACGACATTCAAGGAGATAACCGCCGCGCTGGCCACGAAGGGCGTGCAGACCGTCGCCTGATGCAACGCAGCCGTTGATACAAAAACCCACGGACTTTCGTCCGTGGGTTTCTTTTCTGCATCACATGCGGAAAATTTTGCCCGGGTTCATGATCCCGTTCGGGTCGAGGGCCTTCTTCACCGCCCGCATCATTTTCAGCTCCACGGGGTCGGCGAACTTCTCCATCAGCTTCAGGCGCTTGCGGCCGATGCCGTGCTCGCCCGATAGCTTGCCGCCCAGGCCGTACACGAACGTATACAGCTCCTCCTGCAGCTTCGGCAGCTTGTCCTCCCACTCGGCCAGCGGCATCTCCACTTTTAGGATGTCGGCGTGGACGTTGCCGTCGGCGGCGTGGGCCACGCAGTGGATGGTCACGCCGTACTTGTCGCCCAGGACGCCCAAGTAGGCTACCGTATCCGGGATGCCGGCGATCGGCACGACGATGTCCTCGGCCGAAAAGATCAGGCTGCGGGCCCGGTTGGCCTCGCCGAACGACTTGCGCGCCTTCCAGATCCGCGCCGGGTCGGCCACCAGAACCTCGAGCGACCCGTTGGCCTCGCACAGCTCGTCGATGGTCACGCACTGGTTCTCCAGCGCCTCGTCGCTCTCGCCCTCCACCGACACGATGATATAATAGCCGTCCTCGCTGTGGGGCAGCTTCTCGCGCAGGAACTCCTCGCAGCAGCGGATGCCCTTGTTGTCCATGAACTCCACACACATCGGCGATATCCCGGCATGCATGATCTTCGGTACGATGGCGATCGCTGCCGCCGCACTCGGGAAGATCGCCAGCAGGTCCATCACCTTCGCCGGTTTGGGGAGCAGCTTGAGTATGACTTTCGTCACCACCCCCAGCGTCCCCTCGGCACCGATGACGAGCTGGGCCAGGCTGTAGCCCGTGGTCTCCTTGCGCAGCTTGCCGCCGAGCATCACGACCTCGCCCTCGGGCGTCACCAGTTCCAGGCCCAGCACCTGGTGGCGGGTCGTCCCATACTTGGCCGCCTTGATGCCGCCGGCGTTCGTGGCCACGTTGCCGCCGATGAACGAGCTGTCGCCGCTCGACGGCTCGCCGGCGTACAAATACCCTTTGGCCGAAGCCGCCTCCTGCACCTCGCTCGTCCGCACCCCCGGCTCGACGACCATCACCATGTTGGCGTCGTCGATCTCGAGGATGGTGTCCATCCGTTCGGTCGACAGGACGATGCCGCCTTCGTAGGCCACCGCCGCGCAGGCGTAGCCGGTGCCCGCCCCGCGCGGCACCAGCGGTATGACCTCCCGGTTCGCCAGCCGCACCACCGCCGCCACCTCGGCCGTGGTCGCCGGCAGCACCACCGCTTCGGGGTAGCATACATGCTTGTCGCCCGTCACGGCGTCATGCGAGTACGGTTCCATCTTCTCCCTGTCGGTCAGTACGTATTTGGCGCCGACCAGTTCTTTGAGTTCTGCCACGATCCGGCCGTCAACTTTGTTGTATACCATGCGTCGTGCTCTCCAATCCTTCGCTGTCACTCGGCGAAATTTCCCGCCGCATCGAACCGCATCGCGGCCGGCTCGCCCGCCGCCTGAAGGCGCGGATGGGCCGCGACCTCGGCCAGCAGGGCCTCGGAAACGAGAAGCTCGTCAAGATGCAGCGTGTCCTGTATCCTCACCAGGCGGACCTTGGACATGTCCTTGGCGTTGCACGCCTTCAGGGCCGCCTTAATCGCGTCCCGGTCGCACTCCATCACCATCGGGATCTTGACCGGCTCGAACACCGTCGAGGTCAGCGCGTTGCAGTACGTCATCGGGAAATTGGTTTTGTCCACCAGCCGGCGGGTCACGACGTCGGCCTTGCCCATGCCGTTGGCGTTGCCGTGGGTAGCCTCCGTCAGGTCGAGCACCGCCACCTTCGATACATCGGGCCCGCCCGAGGCATATGGCGTCGGGTAGCGGCCGGTGATGTTCGGGTCCATGCCGTCGCCGGAGATATCCTTGCCGATCCGGTCGACCACCAGCACGTCGATCTGCGAAAAAGGCAGGCTGGCCATATAGCTCTTGGCTTCGACAAGCAGCCGGCGGTCGGTGTCGATCAACTCATCCGGCGTCACCGCCACCACCTTGGCCACCTGGTCGTACGCGTTCTCCACGCTGCCCACGCCGAACAGCACCGGCATCTTGGCCAGCGTGATCCGGGCCATGGCCAGAATATGCTCGGCCATATACTTGAAGCTGAACGCGTGGCACGACTCGGCGCCCTTCTGCTTGCCGAGGCCGATGGTTATCATCTTCACCATCCCGCTCTCGTTGTCGCCGCGGAAGGCGGTGTGGGGCTTCACGCGGTTGATGACCACGATGCCGTCGGCCTTGGCGGCGTTCTCGTCGATATAAACCGGCAGGCCGTTATCCAGCCGGCCGATCTCGACCACCGCCATCGACGACTTGATCGGGCAGCCCACGCTTTCCTCCGTGACCCCCAGATTGGCCAGCACCTCGCGCTGACCCTCGCCCGTCGCGCCGCCGTGGCTGCCCATGGCCGGTATGACGAAAGGCTCAGCACCCAACCGTTTCAATTCCTCCACCGTTACCCGCGCCAGGGTGGGTATCTCGGCCACGCCACGGCTGCCCACGGCTACCGCCACCCTCATCCCCGGCCGGACCCGCCGGCTTATCTCTACCCTGGAAAGCTCCCGGCGCAGCGTCCCCGGCACGTCGGTAAGCCGGGGGACGTCGAAGGACTGGCGGACCTTTACCAGCCGCGGCAATTTTACATCCCGGAGCAGTTCCTGAATGACATCCATGTGAATGATTACCTCCCGAGGTGAGCGGCTCAGCCGCCTGTTAGTTCAAACTGCTGTCCTTGTAATAGCGCGTGCCTTTCGCCGTAAGCTCCAGCGCCAGGCCCTTGTTGGTCATCTGGTACATCCACATCCCCGGCGCCACGACCACCGCGCCCTCGATAGAATCGCCGCTCACGCCGTCGGTCGCCGCGGCCGTCGTCTGGCCGCCGAACTTCCAGCCGTCGGCGGTGAACTTCTCGAACGCCCGCTGGGTCTCGAAAACGAAAATCACGCTGAATTCCTTAACACCGAGGCCGAAGCCGATGTCGACCTCCGCCATCTTCATGAAGATCTCCTGGCCGCTGCCGTTGTTCACGGCTAGGCCCTTGCCGCCGCCGCCGCCGAGCAGGAACAGCTTGAACCCGTGGTTGCTGAACACGGCGTAGCCGTAGGCGCTCTCGATGGCCGCCTGGGCGCTCGGCTTCTCCTTGTAGAGCCTTTGCAGCGTCTTGTCCGCCATCTGCCTTATCTCGTCGCGCCGCTCCTCGACGCTCGCCGCCGCCGCGACCGGCGTAAGGAAGACCATTGCCAGCATCAAAACCGTTAAAAACCTGGCCACCGAAATCCTCACGACCAAGACCTCCTCTTTCGAAAACACGGCGGCGCCGACAGTGTCGCCCCGTTATTACTGACATTATAATTTCGGTAAGCATCATAATATTCCCTTCCGGCGAAAACAAACAACCCGCAAATGAAAAACCCGGCGGCGCCGCGGCAGCCGCCAGGTTCATCGCTCTAGGGCAAGGGGACGTTGAGCATCACCGCGAACAGATAGTAGACGGCGGCGGTGGTGATCGTCGCGCTCAGGCACAGCTTCTTCCACCATGCCTTGGCGGAATCGGCCATCACCAGGCCGTTGACCAGCAGGAAGACCGGTGTCGTGGCGATGAAGCCCGCGTACGGCAGCGCAACGACATAAGCCAGCAGGCAGACCAGACTGACGAGCAGCCGGGCCTGCGGTCGGGGCGGCGCCTCCTGGTCGCGGCCCTCGCCCCGGATGGCGAAAAACAGCATACCGGCGGCAAAAGCGGCCAGCAGCCCGCCCACGAGTTCCGGGAAGAATCCGGCCCCCACCTCGGTGATATCTTCCGGCAGTTTCCTGGCCTCAAAGATGACGTAGCCTGCCAGCAGCAGCAAAACGATCGAAGAGATGATATTTATTCTGCGCATACACTATCCCCCGTCCGCGGCGCCGCCGGCGGCACCAGGCCGCCGGCGCCCCCGGTGAACTCCTTACTTCTTGGCCAGGCCGGCTTTTTCGAGCAGCGGCTTGAACATCTTCGTCTGGTCTTCCATGTGCTGCGCGAACTGCTTGCCGTCCATGTAAGCTACGCCGAAATTGCCCTTCTCCATGAACTCCTTGAATTTCGGGTCGCCCATGGCTTGCTTGAACCCGTCATGCAGGGTGGCGACCACGGCGTCCGGGGTCTTGCCGGGGACGGCCAGGCCGCGCCAGGTGATAACCTGGACGTCGACGCCCTTCTCCTTGGCGGTGGGCACGTCGGGATAGCCCTTCATCCTCTGGCCGTCGAGGACGGCGAGGATTTTCAGCTTGCCGGCCTTGACGTGCTGGCTGACTTCGGCCGCGCTGACCGACACGGCGTCGATATGGCCGCCGAGCAGGTCGAGGATGGCCGGGCCGGCGCCGCCGGGGAACGGCACGACGTTGAACTGCACGCCGGCCTTATCCTGCAGGCCGAGCGCCGCCAGATGCCAGATGGCGCCCGGAGCGTTGGCGCCCACGCGGATCTTGCCGGGGTTTTCCTTGGCCGCCTTAATAAAATCCTCAAAGGTCTTGTAGGGACCGTCCGCCCGCACCGTCACCGCGGCGCAGTCGGAATTGAGCAGCATGACCGGCTTGTAGTCGGACGGTTTCCACGGCACAGCGCCGACGATCGGGTTCATTACCGTCTCGACGGTGATCATCGTCACCGTATAGCCGTCCGGGTTGGCGTTCAGACCCTCGGTCATGCCGGTGGCGCCGTTGCCGCCGACCTTGTTGACCACAGTTATCGGCTGTTTGAAGATGGGCTCGGCCGACTTGCCGATGGCCCGGGCCAGGGCGTCCGTGCCGCCGCCGGCGGCGAAGGGAACGATGACCTGTACAGCTTTGGTGGGGAATTTGGGGGCTTCGGCCTTCTGGGCACCGCCGCAGCCGGCGATAACCAGCACCGCCACCATCGCCACAGCCAGGAAAACGATAGTCTTCTTGCTCATAAGATCCTCCCTTGATTATTTATTGGGGCGCCGGCCGGAACCGGCGATTCCGCCCAGTTACTCCTTGGGTACCTCCACCCCGAGTTTGGCCGCCATCCTGTTCTGCCACCACTCCTGGGCCCACGGCCATACGAGGGTGATGACGGCGAAGATGAGCAGCACGAGCGAAATAGGTCTCGTGACGAAAACCGACCAATCCATATGGAACATGCCCAGCGAACGGCGCAGGTTCTCCTCGGCCATCGGCCCGAGCAGCACGCCGAGGATGAGCGGCGGCGTCGGAATCTGAGCCTTCTTCATCAGGAAGCCGACGACGCCGAACAAAACGACCGTGTAGGCGGGCATCATCGTGCCCTCGGAAGCGTACGTGCCGACGACGCACAGCATCAAGATGGTCGGCCAAAGGATGGGTTTCGGCACCGTCGTCATCTTGGCGAAGAAGCGGGCGCCGAGCAAGCCGATCGGCAGCACCCACAGGTTGGAGATGATCAGCCCCAGGAAAAGGCCGTACACCACCTCGGGATGCTCGCTGAACAGCATCGGCCCCGGCCGAAGCCCCTGGAGGATGAGCGCCCCCATCATGATCGCCGTCACCGGGTCGCCCGGCACGCCGAGGGTGAGCATCGGCACGAGGTCGCCGCCCACCACCGAATTGTTGCCCGACTCCGAGGCGGCCAGCCCCTCCATCGAGCCTTTGCCGAACAGCTCCGGCTTCTTCGACCACAGCTTGGCCTGCGCCCAGGAGACGAACGCCGCGATATTGGCCCCGGCCGCCGGCATGATACCGATGAACACGCCGAAGACGCAGCCGATGATCGTCGGCTTGACGATCTCCTTGGCTTCCGCTTTCGTCAGCAGAAGGCTGTTGATCCTCAGCTTTTCCGCCGATATTTCTTCTTTGGTGCGGCTGATGTCGATCTGATGGAGCACCTCGGCCAGGGCGGCCGTACCGATCATGACGCCCAGGAAGGACACCCCGCCCAGCAGCTCGACACTACCGAAGGTGAACCGGGGCACGCCGATCATCGGGTCCATCCCCACGACCGCCAGCAGCAGGCCGATCATGCCGGAGGCGAACGCCTTGAGGACCGACCCCTCCGCCAGGCTGGAGATGACCGCCAGGCCGAACACGGCCACGGCGAAATACTCGGGGGCGCTGAAGTTGAGGGCGAACGCCGCCAGCGGCGGCGCTACCGTCATCAGCACCAGGACGCCGAACAGGCCGGCGGCCACCGAGGAGATGCAGGCGATCGATATGGCCTTGCCGGCGTAGCCCTTCTGCGCCAGCGGATACCCGTCGAACGTCGTGCTCACCGCCGAGGGCGTCCCCGGCGTCCCCAGCAGGATGGCCGGGATGGCGCCGCCGAACATCGCCCCGACGTAAATCCCCGACAGCAGCAGCAGGGCGCTGACCGGCGATATGCCGAACGTGAGAGGCAGCAGCAGGGCGACGGCCATCGTCGCGCTGAGGCCCGGCAGGCAGGAGACGAATATGCCGGCCAATGCGCCGAGGAGGACGAAAACTTGCACTTCGAAGGAAGAGATGGCCTGCAGGCCCGACATGAAGTTTTCGAACATAGCCCAAGCCCCCGTCAATTATTAGTCCCCGTATGAAAAAACGCTGTACGAGCCTCAGGTCAGCCCGCGCGGGCCGCCTGCACCGCCGCGACCAGCCCGGCCGCCCTGGCGCGGACAGCCTCCCAGTCGCCTCTGGCCGTCGCCGCCTGATCCACCAGCTGGCTGCCGGCGCCGACCGCGCTCGCCCCGGCCTTGACGAAGTCGCCGGCGTTGGCGGCGTTCACCCCGCCCACGGCCATCGTCCTGATCTGTGGCAGCGGTCCCCGCAGTTCGCGGAAATAATTCGCCCCCAGCGTCGCCGCCGGGAAAACCTTCACCATCTCCGCCCCCAGGCGCCAGGCGCGCACCGCCTCGGTAGGCGTCATCGTCCCCGGCACCGCCGGTATCCCGGCGGCAACCGCGGCCGCCAGCACATCCTCGCCCAGGTGCGGGCTGAGCAGGAACATCGCCCCGGCCGCCACCGCCCGGCGGGCGGCCTCGCCGTCCATAACCGTGCCGGCCCCGACAGGGATGGCTTCGCCCAGCTCCTGCCGCAGCCGCGTGATGCCGTCGAAGGCGCCGTCGCTGTTCAGCGTGACCTCGATCGCTCCCACTCCGACCGCCAGCAGGGCCTTGCCCAGCGGCACAAGCCGCGGCGGATCCACGCCCCGCAGGATAGCCACCACCCCGCTGGCCGCGATATGCTCGAGAATCTTGTCCATCTTTGCCTCCCGGGCGGTTTCCCCGCCGGCCTACTTGACGATGCCGCGCTCCCGGGCGACCGTCATCGCCCCGAAGGCGGCTATGTCCTCGGCGACATCCTCGGCCACCGGCCGCAGGCCGCCGCTGAAAAAATCCTCCGCCTGCAGCACGGCATAGAAAGCGTCCCGCAACACCTTTTTACCCATGACGAAAACCGGCATCTCGGGGCCGACGGCGAACGCCCGGCTGTTCTTCAGCGCCAGCAGATCGGTCTGCAGCACCGCCCCCAGCAGGAAATTCGCCTTGGCCTCCACGCCGTAATCCGTGAACTGGTCGAGGATCCGCACCGTAAAGCACGTGCGGCTCAGCCCCACCCGCCGGGCGCACGCCGCGCCCTTCAGCACCATCGCCTCGTCCACGCTGCTGACGAACGAGCCCTGCAAGGCGCTCGCCAGGACGGTATTATGCGTTATGACGCTGAGCAGCTCCCCGGCCAGCGTCGTCAGGCAGCCGGCAATGCGCCGCCGCGCGTCCAATACCACGAACTTCGTATGCGAACCGGGCAGGACGAAAACCGCCGGCCCTTCGATCGCCAGCCGCCTCACGAGGCCGAAAACCTCGACCTCCTCGCCCCGCATGATGTCCATCGTCTCGCAATTGTCGGCGTCCACTCGCCCGGTGGCGTTCTTCACCCCGGGCACGAACCAGATCGGCCGCTCCGCCACCTCGGGAACCAGCGCGGCCACCATCCCGGCCGCCAAGTCGCCGATGCCGGCCGGTGCGGCCACATGCGGCACCTCATGCAGGCCGACGTTCGACGTAATCATCCCCGAGGCGACGATCGCCTCCACAGCGGCGACGGCCACCCCGGCGCCAGCACAGGCCTCGTCCAGCGCCTGGCGCACCCCCTGCTGGAGCTTGCTGCGGCTGCCGGTCACGGCCGTATCCCGCACCCCGGCGGCGGCGAACGCCCCGGCAACCACCCGGTCGTCCCGCCAGACCTTCACCCGCGTATTAGTCGTGCCGGTATCGATGGTTACATAATACACACGTCAACACCTCGGAAAACCGCTTATTGGTCAGTACCGTGGCCCGGCCCGCCTTAGGCGGGAAAGAGACGCTCCCCGCGGAAACCCAGGCGGCGGGAAGCCGCGAGCGCCGTTTCGCCTACCAGCCCTCCGAACTGCCGGACCCGCTGCGGATCGCCCACCATCCGCGATACCGGGCAGGCGATACTGATAGCCGCTACCGCGCTGCCGGACATATCGTAAATCGGCGCGGCCACGCAGAAAATCTCCAGCTCGCTCTCGCGATCGTCTACCGAGTAGCCGCGGTTGCGGGTTGCGGCCAGCTCCGCTTTTAGTTTACCGTAATCAGTAATCGAATGGACCGTCTTCGCATGAAGTCCGGTCCTGGCCACGACCGCTGCCACCCGTTCCTCGCCGTAGGTCGCCAGCAGGGCCTTGCCCACCCCCGTGCAGTGCATCGGGTTGGTCGACCCCAGCACCGACGAAGTCTTAACCGAAGCCGTGCTTTCCACCTTGTCGACGTACACGACCTGCCCGTCCGCCTCCTTGACGAGGAAAACCGTCTCCATGCTCCTCGCCATCAGCCCTTCGAGCAGCGGGCGGACCTCACGGAAAAAATCCGTCTTTTCAAGATAAGCTATGCCTGTCTGGAAAGACTTTATGCCAAGTTTAACCGTTTTCAGTTTGTCGTTGCCGATTTCGAGATAACCCTTGCCGACAAGAGCATGGATCAACTCGAAAGCGGTGCTTTTCGGAATCCCCAGGCTCCTGCCTATTTCGGAAATTGTCAACGTATCCGCGCTTGCGGCGATGAGATCGAGAATATCCATCGCTCTGGCTGCCGACCTATTAACTTTCATGTGCCGCTCCACGTTCGTATATGCGGACGACATCCGCATATACGGCATCCTTATTAATTATATTTTGCTGTTACAATTACTGTCAACCCATATTCTTCCTCGTCTGGATGGGTTGTCCATATTGTGAAACCCACTGCGTTGCCCAGGCGCCGTCCCATAAAAGATTTCCGGGGAATTCGCCCTGCCCATATTGCCTCGGTAAATATTACATAATAAGTAGACCTTGGCGGTTGCCCGCCAAGGTCTCATCGCTCATACCGCCTTTGCCCACGTACCGCCTCACGGCCGGCGCCGCCGCGGCTGCGGCCGCACCACGATCGCCGGCTTCTCCAGCGGACAGCCGTTCTCGCACGCCCCGCACCCCACGCACAGTTCGTTCACCACGCTCGGCCGGTCTTGTTTGTCCGAATCGATCGCGTGCTGCGGGCACTGCTCCTGGCACAGCAGGCACAGCTTGCCTTCCGCCCAGCCCAGGCAGCGGGTCCGGTCGATCTCCGCCAGGCCGATCACCGCCTTCTCCACCGGCAGGCTGGCAATCGCCCCCGTCGGGCAGACCTTCTGGCAGTCCCGGGTAAGCTCGCAACGCGCCGCTCGGGGGACGATCACCGGTGTCAGGAACAGTGCCCCGCTCGACAGCGGCATCGCCTTAAGGCATTTGCTCGGGCAGGCCTTGATGCAGCGGCCGCAGCGGCTGCAGCGCGCCAGGAATTCGTCTTCTTCCAGCGCTCCCGGCGGCCGCAGCGGCTGGGCGCCGGCCGGCCGGCCGAGCGCCGGCGCCGCGGCCACGGCCACCGCCAGCCCCACGCCGGCGCGGATAATTTCCCGCCGCGTGAACGCCCCGCCACCGGTAGCGGCGGCGATATTGTCGCTGCCGCCAGTCAGCGTGAAGTCGCCGGCCGGGCACGCCCCGGCGCAGCGGCCGCACACCAGGCAGTCCGCCCCGGCCCGCCCCGGTCCCGTCGCCGCCGCGCCCGTCGGGCAAACGCGCGCGCACAGCCCGCAGCGCCGGCAGTCGGCCGGCGCCTTTACCGCCCAGCGCCGCCAGCGCGACAGCAGTGAAAGAGTCAGCCCCGTCGGGCACAGATACACGCACCAGAAGCGGGGAAAAGCGATCAGCCCGATCGCCGCCAGCGCCGCCGCCATCCAGGGCACCTCGCCCCGCCACAGCCGCGACAGCTCGGAAGTCAACAGATGAAACGGGCTGAGGTAAAGCACCCAGCCGCTGCCCAGCAGCAGCAGCGCCGCCAGTGCCAGCAGCCAGGGGTAGCGGTACGGGCGCAGGCGGCCCGTCCAGGCCGGCGGCCCCCCGGGAGCGCGCCCCAGGCGGCGGCGGACAAAAGCCTGGCCGTCGTGTACCAGGGCGAGCAGGCCGCCCAGCGGGCATAGCCAGCCGCAGAAAACTCTGCCGGCCACCAGGGTCAGCAGCACGGTCGCCAGCGGCAGCCAGCCCCAGGCCGGGAACGCCCCCTCCCAGCGCAGGTAGCTGACGAGCAGCAGAGGGTCGAGGCGCGAAAACCACAGCAGCAGTCCGGTGTCGGCCGGCAGCGGGTACTCGTGGCGAGCCACCAGCACCACAACGGCCGCCAGCAGCGACGCCGGGAGTAAAGTCCGCCAAACGCGGAGAACAGGTAATCTCATCCTACACCTTCTGTATCTTGAGCTTTCCCACGCAATCTGCCCCAGGCCCGTTGTCGGTGATGCCGCGGATAGCGTCCACGATCGTGAGATGGGGCTTCTTGAACGCCGCCAGTGCGGCGATGCAGCGGTGGAGGTCGGTGCGGTGGTGCTTGAGGATAGGGAAATTGATGAACGGGTCGGCGCTCAGCACATCTTTCGCGTACTCGAGCTTGGTCAGGACCTTCCCGCCGCAGCTTGCCAGCCGGAAGAAGGCCCGCCGCCGTTATACGTGAACACCTTGCCCCCGCAGCCTCGACCGCCGACTTGATGCCCGTCCTTTCCGGGCACAGCGCCGATATAATCCCTGCGATCCATCTCATCAACTCCGCCTTGACCGAATATACAGCCTAAAGAAACCGGGCGTGGATCGGCAATCACCCCGCCACGACCGGGATGATGATCGTGAAGGTCGAGCCCTTGCCCGGTTCGCTGATGACGCTTATATCCCCGCCGTGCCGCTTGACGATATCGTAAGCTACGCTCAGGCCGAGACCCGTCCCCTTGCCGACCTCCTTGGTTGTGTAGAACGGCTCGAAGATTTTGCTCACGATCTGCGGGGGGATACCGCAGCCGGTGTCCGCGATGCTGACGAAAATATAGCCGCCCTCGGTCCACGTCTTCACGACGATCTTACCCCACTTGTCGATCGCCTGGGCCGCATTCATGAGGATATTCATGAACACCTGGTTAAGCTGGCCGATGTTGCACTTCGTCACCGGCAGTTCACCCAGCTGCTTCGTCAGCTCCGCCTTGTACTTCACCTCATTCCACACGATGTTGATGGCGCTCTCCAGGCCGTCGTTGATGTTCGCCGGCCTGCTCTCGCTCTCCACCCGGGCGAAGCCCTTGAGATCCTGGACGATGTCCTTCACCCGGTCCGCGCCCTCGAATGTCTCGCCAATAAGGCTACTCACATCCTCAAGTACATAATCGATCTTCAACGTCTGCCTGGCGTCCTCCACCTTGTTTATCAGCGCCGCTTCTTCCCGGCCCTTGGGTACGAAGCCGGCCACCGCCTCTTCCTGCACGGCGATAAAACGGGTCAGCCGCTCCAGGTAATCTTTCAGCGACTCGAGGTTGCTGATGATGAACGCCATCGGGTTGTTGATCTCGTGGGCCACGCCGGCGGCCAGCTGGCCGATCGAAGCCATCTTGTCCTGCTGGTAAGCCTGCATCTGGATGGTCTGCAGCTCGGAATACGTGGCCGCCAGTTCATCGCTGTTCACTTTAAGCTCGTCCTCGGTCCGCCGCCGTTCGGCGATCTCGTCCGACAACTCGCGGTTCATCGCCTGCAGTTCCTCGTTCAGCGCCAGATACTGCTCGTTCATGACAGTGAGCTCTTCGTTCATCGCCGACAACTCCTGCGTCCGCTGCTCCACCTTGTCCTCGAGCAGCTCGCGGGCCGCCAGCAGTTCCTTCTCGTAGCCCTTCTGGCGGGCGATCAGTCGCAGCAGCAGGATGGCGGAAATGATTATCCCCAGGCAAACCAGCCCGGCCACCCAGAAATACTGGGCCATGCGTTCGTGGAACTTCTCAAGGACCTCCGCCTCGCCGACGCCGACAACCACCGTCAGGGGATACTCCTGCAGCGACCGGTAGCTATGGAGCCGCGCCATGCCGTCGATCCTGCTCATAGCCGTATACTGGCCGGTATCGCTGTGCTTCATCATCTCCATCACCAGCGACCCCGTTATGTCTTCGCCGACAATCGCGCCTACCTCCGTCCGCGCCCGGACAACGCCGTCGCGTCCCACGAGGTAAACCCGGGCCGTCCGCCCCAGGTCGACCTGGCGGTAGAAATTAGCGAAATAATTCGTATCCACGGCCACGACCGCCACGCCCCCGAACGAGCCGTCCGGCTTGTTCACCCGGCGGGTCAGCTGGACGGCCGTCTTGCCCGTCGCCTTCCCCAAAACCGGCTTGCTGATGTGCAGTTGTCCGTCGTCCCTGTCGCGGTGAAACTGGAAATGCTCGCGGTCGGCAAGGTTGAAGCTCACGAACGGCACCTGGCTGCTCACTGCCAGATCGCCGTTCTCGTCGATAACGCCGAGGATGAGAAACGGATCGCCGGGCAGCATCCCTTCGCGGATGTAGCGCGGGATGTCGAGCGCCCGGCCGTCCCGTTCGTAATTATGCTTCAGCACCAGCGTCGCCTGGTCGGCCTCCTTCAGCGTCCGCAGGGTATGCTCCTCGAAAGCGCGCGTCATGTTGGCCGTTTCCTTGTAGGCGGCGTCGTAGTCTTCCTCCCGCTCGCCCTTGTAGGCCTGGAAAAGGGTCAGACAGACGGAAAAAAGCAGAAACAGGCCGACCAGCACCGTCCCGATGCTGAGGTTCCGTAACGCCGGCGAATCAGCGCCGAACGCATCTCCGATGCCGATTTTCCTCATAATACCGCCCCCCGCGCAGCCACCCGGCCGCCAACCCCGACAGCCATCTAATCGATGCCCTTGGCCAGCTTACGCACAGCCTCTTCCTCTATGCCCAAAACGGCGAACACGTCTTTGTCCAGCCGCGAGGGCCACTTCGGGCCAACCGCCTCGCGCGCCAAACAATCGGCGATATGGACGACAGCCACCAGTTCCTTGTTCATAATCTTATCCTGCAGCGGGTCGTGGTGGAACAGCGCCGTCTCCACGATCGGGTACGGCAGGCCCCACCAGTTGAGCAGATACCCGCCGAACTCCTGGTGGGTCATGCCGAGGATCTTCTTCTCCAGCAGGAGGAGCTCCTTGGCCCCGTCCTGCGAATACTCCCGCACGATCTGTTCGTACTGGTCGGGGAAATAGTGCAGCCCCAGCAGCAGCCCGATGTCGGCGAGCAGAGCCGCCGTCTGGCAGGCGTCGGGCACCTGCTTCTTCAGCAGCTCAGGGTAGATCAGCGTCAGCAGCCTGTTCGCCCGGCTCGCGTGCAGCGACATCCTCCTGACCCCGAACGGCGGCACTTTGATAGCCACGAAATCAAACAGACTGCACGACAGGACGATCGTCTTCACGACCGTCAGCCCGAGAAAAGTTATTGCCTTGGCGACGGAGCCGGTTTTCATGTTGTAAAAAGCGTTGTTCGCCACGCGCAGCACCGCCGCCGCCGCCGCCGGATCGGTCTCGATCACCGTCGCGATAAGGGCGGTGTCCGCCTCCTGCTCCATCAGCCGCACGACCGCGTCGAAAACGCCCGGCGCCGCCGACAGATTATCCAGCTGATTGGCGAGAGCGAGCAGTTTCTCGTTGTTGAATATCTCCCGCGCCGCCAGTATCTGGGCGATCTTCTTCCTAATATCCTGGCCTTCCCACGGTTTGAGCAAATACATGTTGCTCGAGCCGTCGATGATGCTGTTCAGGATGGCGCTCTCCTCGGCGTAGCCGCTGAGGATCAGCCGTGTCGTCCCCGGGTACGCCGCCTTCACCTTCCGCAGGAACTGGTGGCCGTCCATCCCGGGCATACGGATATCCGAAACCACCACATCCACCGGTCCGGCCGCCAGCACGCGCAGGCCGGCCTCGCCGCTCTCGGCGGTCAGCACCTCGTAGCCGCTGTCGAAAAACTGCCGTTCCAGCGCCCGCAGGATGGGTTTCTCGTCATCGACGAACAGTATGCGGTTGCCCAAAATCAGCCCCCCCAAGCCCTTATCCGGTCAAAATATCGCCGGGACGGATACAGCAAATCCTCGGTCGGAGCCGAGGACACAACGCGTTACTTTATAAAGGAAAATTTCGACATTGCCCGACACTCTACCTGTCTGACGGCCCAAATTTTTCTTCGCCGCCGCGCCCGCCTCCTGCCCGCTATTTTCCTGCCGCCCGGGCATAATATCTGCTTAGGAGGCGACGCGGCATGCCCAGGTACGTACTCTTCTTCGCGGAGATCAACCGCTCCAATCTGGCTGAAGTGGGCGGCAAAGGCGCAAACCTTGCCGAGCTTTGGCACATCCCGGGCATCGCCGTGCCCGAAGGCTTCTGCGTTACGACCGAAGCCTACGCCGATTTTGTCGCCGCCAGCCCGGAGTTCACCCCCCTGCTGCAATCCCTCGATGCCGTCGACGTCAGCGCGCCGGCCGAGCTGAGCCAGGCCGGCCAGCGTATCCGCGGCCACCTCGAAAGCCTCGCCATCCCCGCGCCCGTACAGCGGGAAATCGTCCAGGCCTGGCGGAAGACCGGCACCGGCTGCCATTACGCCGTCCGCTCCAGCGCCACCGCCGAAGACCTGCCGACCGCCTCGTTCGCCGGCCAACAGGACACCTACCTCAACATCACCGGCGAGCAGGCTCTTCTCGACAGTGTGCGCAGATGTTGGGCCTCGCTCTTCACCGACCGGGCCATCGCCTACCGCAGCCGGAACGGCTTCGCCCACGACAAGGTTCTCCTGGCCGTCGTCGTGCAGAAGATGGTCTATCCCGCTGCCGCGGGCATCATGTTTACCGCCGACCCCGTCAACGGCAACCGCACCGTCGTATCCATCGACGCCAGCTTCGGGCTGGGGGAAGCGCTCGTGTCCGGCATCGTGGCCGCCGACCTGTACAAAGTCAAGGCCGGCAAGCTCGTCGCCAAAAAAATCGGCCGCAAGCAGGTCGCCATCCACGCCTCGCCGGCCGGGGGAACGGTGCGGGAAGCCATCGTCGGCGACAGGCAGACGGCCCAGGTCCTGGCCGACGACGACGCCGTCGGATTGGCCGCTGTCGGGCGGACGATCGAGCAGCATTTCGGCAGCCCGCAGGACATCGAATGGTGCCTCGCCGACGGCCGCATCCACATCGTCCAGAGCCGCCCCATCACCACCCTCTACCCCGTTCCCACGGCCGGCGACGGACTGCATCTCTTCCTCTCCCTCGGCCATCAGCAGATGATGACCGACGCCATGAAGCCGCTCGGGCTGTCGGTGCTCAGAACGATGGTGCCGTTCGGCAGAACTTCGCCCCGCGCCGAAAGCGACCTCCTGCAGGCGGCGGGCAGCAGGCCTTATCTCGACATCACCCCCCTGCTCGCCTACCCCGAGCTGCGCACCAGGCTCCCCGGCCTGCTCGGCAACATCGACGAAACGATCGGTTTGGCCGTTGAGGAATGCATAGCGCGGGAAGAATTCCGCGCCACCGCCCCCGGCGATAAAAAGCTGCCGCTCGCCCTCGCCAAAACTATATTCCCGGCTGCCTTCGCCATCCTCGGCAACATCCTCTACCGCGACAACGGCCAGGCGATCGACGACCTCAACCGCTTCATCGCCGCCAGGACGGGCGAAAACCGCGGCAAACTCCAGGAAGTATCCGGGCCCGCCAGGATCGCCCTCATCCGCGAGATTCTCGCCTCACTCATCCCGACGATCGCCCCGCGGGTGGCCCCTTTCCTCGCCCCGGCCCTCATAACCTACAAGCTCATCGAGCGCCTGTCCGTCAAATGGCTGGGCGACGCGGCCGAACTCAGCGGCATCGGCAAATCGCCGCCAGGCAACGTCACCAGCGAAATGGGCCTGGCGCTCGGCGATGTCGCCGACGCCGTCCGCGAACACCCGGCGGTGGGCGAATATCTGCAGCAGGCGGACGACGCCACCTTCCTCGACGGCCTGCGAGCCGTGCCCGGCGGCGAACAAGTCCTGCCGGTCCTCGTAACCTTTTTCGCCCGATACGGCATGCGCGGACCGGGGGAGATCGACCTCACCAGGCCCCGCTGGCGCGAGAACCCCACCCAGCTCGTGCCCGCCATCAATCACCTCAGAGGTATGGAGCCGGGGCAACACCGCCGCGACTTCCTTGCCGGCCGGCAGGCCGCCGACGCGGCCGCCGCGCGGCTCGTCGACCGCCTGCGGCATTCGGCGGCCGGCTTCTTCAAGGCCAAACGCATGCAGCGCCTCATCCGCGTACACCGCGCCCTGATCGGCATGCGCGAGCACCCTAAATACTTCATCGTCCAGAACCTCGACATCGTCAAGCAGGCCCTCATGCAGGAGGCTGCCGCCCTCGTCGCCGACGGCGTCCTCGCCGACCCGCAGGAAATCTTCTGGCTGACCCTGCCGGAAATCGAACGGACCGTCGAAACGCGGCGGCTCGACCGCGCCATCCTCGCCGAACGCCAGGAAAAATACCGCAGCGACGCCAAGCTTGCCCCGCCCCGCGCCATGACGAGCGAAGGCGAGATAAGCGCCGCCCGGCCCCGTGCCCAGGCGCCGCCTGGCGCGCTCGCCGGAACGGCCGTGTCGGCCGGCGTGGTCGCCGGCCGGGCCAGAGTCGTCCTCAGCCTGGAAAATGCGGCGCTCGCCAAAGGCGACATCCTCGTCGCGCCCTACACCGACCCCGGCTGGACGCCCCTCTTCCCGCTCGCCGCAGGGCTTGTCACCGAAGTAGGCGGCCTCATGACCCACGGCGCCGTCGTGGCCCGCGAATACGGCATCCCGGCCGTGGTGAGCGTCGAGGGCGCCACGCGCCTCATCCGCGACGGCCAGCGGATCCGGGTCGACGGCAGCCGCGGTTTCGTCGAAATACTCCCGTCGTAAAGGCTGGTCGATATGCAGCCCGACTCGCAGCGCAGCATCCTCGTCGCCGGCCTCCTCGTCTTGCATGGCCGGCTCGGCTCTCTGCGGCACCAGCACCGATATGACCCAGCTCATCGTCTTCCGCGGCCTCCAGGGAATCGGCGGCGGCGCTTAGACACAGCGGTTGAAGCCTGCGAAGTGTTTTCCCGTAAAAGAGCCTCCTGTCGTAGTCATCCTACGACAGGAGGCTCTCTTGCTCAATGTCCATTTTTCGGGGTTCCAGTTCAATATGCGGGCCGCTTGCCTATTCTAGAACTTAACACCGACAACGCCATCACTCAGCGCGGCCGCCAGGATCCTCAACACTTCCAGCATCAATAGAAACCCGATCGTCACGCCGAACATCGTACTGAATTGAACGGCAACTGGCAAACGCCGCATCATCTTCACCCCCTTCGCTGCAAAATTTGCCGATATTCGCCTCAGACCGCGACCGACATGTCCGCCAGGACTTTTTCGACGTCCAGCAGCATTATCACCCGGTCGTGGAATGTGCAAACCTTCCTGAAAACATAGCCGACGGCCTCGGTTGCCTCCATGTTGGCGAAATTCGCCGCCGCCGTCCGGATGACCTCGGTCACCGTATCGACCGTCAGTCCTATATCCGTGCCGCCGGTCTCCACGATGACGATCTGCCGGCCCGATCTGGCCGACTCCGGCAACCCCATCCTGGCGGCAAAATCGATCACCGGCACAAGCCGGCCCCGGACGTTCACCGCCCCGTCGAAACCGGACGGCGTCCCCGGCAGCCCGGCAACCGGGGGATGATCGATAACCTCCCTCACCTTGTCGATCAGGACCGCGTATTCCGCGCGGCAAAGCCGAAATACAACCAGTTGCATGTGCAATTCTACCGCTCCCTTTCGCTTGTGCCTCCGCTGGCCCGCGAAAGTCTTCTGCCGCCTCTGTTGCGTCTGAGACCCTCGTTGAGGATGCAATAATCGTTGATCATCTTTTCCAGCCGCTGGACATTCGCAAAATTCTCGTCGGCCGTCAGATTGTTGAAGTCGATGGATTTCTTGACCTGCTCGCGTTCGCGGTCGATGGCGTTCAAAAGCTTGCGCAGCTTCGTCCGCCGGCTCGTCAAAATCGTGGTAAGGCTCGAGAACGGCGCGTTCATACCTCTTATCAGCACGTTCAGCTCGTCGTTGCTGAGGGTGTTCAGGCGGCACCCTTCCCTCATCGTCTCGCGGGTCCGCACCATATCTTCCATTTCCTGGGTAGAAAGACTGTCGCGAATCATTTATCCGCATCCCCCTTCGCATTGGACATTCGTCCGCTTATAACTATTATTTTGCACTTTCATTTTAAGCCATCGCCCACTGCGGTCACATCGGAAAAAAGACGTATTTTCCGATTTCCGCCCGAAAACCGGCTGAGCGGCGTCAGTCAGCGCCCCTCAAGGAATTTGCAAAAATACGGACGATATGCCTAAAGTTGGAGGAAACTCACACAATGTTGTCAAATAACAAGGAATAAAGAAATAATCAATCGAGGGTGAACGGATGAACGGCGAAGAAACCGGTCCCCGCATACTGATCGTCGACGACGACGAAAACTATCTAGCCTCGGTGCGGCGCGTCCTTTACGGGCAATTCTCGATCATAACGACGAGAGATCCTCTGCAAGCTATCAAGATAGTCGAGCATCAGGGCCCCTTTGCCGTCGTCATCTCCGACTACCGCATGCCCGTCATGAACGGCATCGAACTATTCTCCCGCATCCTCACCATCGACAGGCGGGTCCAGCGCATTCTCCTCACCGGCTACCCCGAGCTGCAGATGGCCATCGACGCCGTTAACCACGGCAAGATCACCGCCTTCCTGACCAAACCGACCCCGTCCGTCTCCCTGCGCTCGGTCGTCCTCGAAGCGGCCCAGGCTTACCAGGAAAGCCGGCCGGCCCCGGAGGAGAGCCCGGAGCCCCTCGCCGACCAGGGTGAAGACCCGGCGGCCGCGACCGGCGAAGGCAAACTGTACGCCCCGCTGACGGTAAAGGAAAAAGAAGTCCTCTGCCTGGTATCCAAGGGCTTCTCGAACGCCGAGATCGCCCGCGAGCTGACGATAACCGTCGGCACGGTCAAAACCCACCTCAACAACCTCTTCTGGAAGATGGACGTCGGCAGCCGGACCAAGATGCTCGCCAAAGCGGTCAAACTCGGCCTGGTAAAAAATTGACGCAAAAAAACCCCTGCACAGCGAACACTGTGCAGGGGTTTTGTAGTTTATCGCCGCCCGCCCGCGGCGGCCTGCAGCGGGTTGGTGTCGAGGAACCGTTCCGCGTTCACGGCCATCCGGGCCTTCAGGGCGGCGGCCTTCACCATCGTCAGGTTCCCGGCTTCGACCTCCGCGTCCAGGCGTTCGGACACCAGCCCGGTGCACAGGTCGATCACCCCCTGCTTATCGACGCCATGCTCGGCGGCGATCGCCAGCAGCGACCTGCCGCCGCGGAACTCGTCCCTCAGCGTCTGCTCGTCGATCCCCAGCAGCGCCGTCAGCGGCGACAGGTCAAGCCGCGGCCCTCCCGGGACGGCGTTGGCCATCCGTTCGGCCCGCAGCGTCAGGTCGGCCTTAAGCTCCGCCGCCCTTTCCTCCGGCAGCCAGCCTGTCGCCACCCCGTCGTCGATCCGGTTCGCCATCTGCACGGTCAGCAGGTTGACGACCGCCTGCGGCGACACCCCGTGGTCGGCGGCGATCTGCGCCAGCGTCTTGCCGGCCGCGATCTCGGCCTGCAGCGTAGCGGCATCGCTGTTCAAAAGCGCCAACAGCGCCGAACGGTCCGCCTCCCAGAACACCTGGCCGCGGAACGCGTCGGCCGTCCTGCCGGCCTGCGGCGTCTGATCCGGCCCCGGCGCAGCAGCCGACGCCACGCCGGACGCCATGACCATCGCGGCTACGCACGCCGCCAAAAGCAACCTGGATGTATTCTTCATCACTTCACCCGTCCTTCGCAAATTATCGGGTCGATAATATTATGAAGGACGAGTTTTTGATTTTCTTTAGAAAGCCGCGCCGCGGCCCGTCACAGCGTCGTCGCGACCTTGCCCGGCTTGGGCACGCCGACGACCGTCACCGCCTTGCTCGCCTGATCGATGCGGTACAGCGCGTTGTCATGGCTGCTGGCCGTCCAGATCGCGCCGTGGCCGAGGGCCAGCGTGGCCGGGTTCTTGCCCACTTTGACGTCGCTGATCACCTTGTTGCTCTTCGGGTCGATGAACACCACGTTGCCCTCGGCGTAATTCGCCGCCAGCACGAAGCCGTCAGTACACACCGTATTCTGCGTATTGCCCGTGGCGACCGTCGCCGCCACCTTCAACGCCGCCGGGTCGAGGCGCAGCACCTTCTTGCCCATCGGGTCGCCCACCCACAGCGCGCCGAAGCCGCTCGAAATCCCGCTGGGGTTGGTCGTCACCCTTATCCTGCCCGTCACCGCGTTCGTCGCCGGGTCGATCCGCGAGATCATCATATCCACGCTCGCCACCCACACGGCGTTATCCAGAATGCACAGGCTATTCAGAACGCTGTTCGTCACCTTGATCGTCGCCGTCACCGCGTTGGTCGCCGGATCGATCCGCGACACCGACCCCTGGGTGGAATTGGCCACCCACAGCGAACCGTGCCCGGCGGCGATCGCCGTCGGCGCCTCGCCCACCTTCACCGTCGCCGCGATCTTATTCGTAGCGGCATCGATGCGCCACACCTTGCCATGGCCGAAATCGGACAGCCACAGGCTCGTCCCGTCGGCGAC
>MTLD01002505.1_pt1 | contig 25246 bp, 18 predicted proteins | sample 1982471 | NCBI WGS metagenome assembly MTLD01 (sample SAMN05712604, study PRJNA340218) | biofilm metagenome | isolation source: sample SPM anode biofilm adapted to -50 mV | place: USA | collected 2012-02-03 | reverse complement strand
CACATCGGGCCATCCCTTATGGATGGCCCGATCTGCTATCTGCTGGTACGCTTGATTTCCCCTCCAGAGGAGCCCATGTCCATCGCAGTCCGCCTTCCCGACGATTCCCTCCGGCCCCTGCCTGAGGGTGCCACGGGGGCCGACCTGGCGGCAGGCATCGGGGCGCGGTTGCTGGACGCGGCCCTGGCGATCCGCCAGGATGGTCGGCTCAGTGACCTGAAATCCCCTCTTACCGATGGCGCCAAGGTCGAAATCGTCACCAGCAAGGACGCCGAGAGCCTGGAGTTGATCCGCCACTCGACGGCCCACCTCCTGGCCCATGCGGTCAAGCGGCTCCATCCGGAGGCCCGGGTGGGCATCGGGCCTGTCATCGAGGATGGGTTCTACTACGATTTCTGGGTCGAAAAGCCCTTCACCCCGGAAGATCTCCCGGCCATCGAGGCGGAGATGCGGAAGATCGCGGCGGAGGCGGTCGAGGTGGTCCGCGAGGACTTGGGTCGGGATGCAGCGGTGGTGCGCTTCCAGGCCATGGGGGAGCCCCTCAAGGTCGAGATCGTGTCGAGCATTCCCTCCGGGGACATCATCAGCGGCTATCGCCAGGGCGACTTCTACGACCTCTGCCGGGGGCCGCACGTCCCGAATACTTCCAAGTTGAAGGCCTTCAAGCTCCTCACCACGGCTGGGGCCTACTGGAAGGGCGACGAGAAGAACCCGATGCTCAGCCGCATCTACGGCACCGCCTTCCATACCCAGAAGGAGCTGGACGAGCACCTGAAGCGGCTGGAGGAGGCCAAGGCCCGGGACCACCGCAAGCTGGGCAAGGAGCTGGGCCTCTACTCGTTCCATCCCGAGGCTCCGGCCTCCCCCTTCTTCCATCCGAAGGGCACGGTCGTCTACAACGAGCTGGTGACCTACATCCGGGAGCTGTACTTCAAGTACGGCTACAGCGAGGTGATCACCCCGCAGATCCTCGACGTGGCCCTGTGGAAGACCAGCGGCCATTACGACAACTACGCCGAGAACATGTACTTCACCACCGCGGAAGAGCGCGAGTACGCGGTGAAGCCCATGAACTGCCCGGGTCACTGCATCCTGTTCGGCAGCCAGAAGCACAGCTACCGCGATCTGCCCATCCGCTACGCCGACTTCGGCCGGTTGCACCGCTACGAGCGCAGCGGCGTGACCCACGGCCTCACCCGGGTGCGGACCTTCTGCCAGGACGATGCCCACATCTATTGCACGCCTGAGCAGATCAAGGACGAGATGGCTGCCTTCCTGGCCCTCCTGAAGGAGGTCTACGACACCTTCGGCTTCGAGGGGATGCGCGTGGCCCTCAGCACCCGTCCGGAGAAGCGGCTGGGCTCCGATGAGATCTGGGATGCCGCAGAGCAGGCCCTGGGCCAAGCGCTGGACGAGGCGGGAATGCCCTACACGCTGAATCCCGGCGAAGGCGCGTTCTACGGTCCGAAGATCGAGTTCCAGATCCTCGACGCGCTCAAGCGCCCCTGGCAGCTGGGCACCCTCCAGGTGGACTACATGCTGCCGGAACGCTTCGACCTCGCCTACACCCGGCCGGATGGCGGCGAGGGGCGGCCCATCATGCTCCACCGCGCCATCCTGGGCAGCCTCGAGCGCTTCATGGGCATCCTCGTGGAGCACACCGCCGGAGCCTTCCCGGCCTGGCTTGCGCCGGTGCAGGTGGCGGTCCTCCCCATCACGGACCGGGCCCTGGCCTTCTCGAGCGAGGCCGCAGAGCGCGGCAAGGCCCTGGGCCTGCGGGTTGAGCTGGACGGCCGGAACGAGAGCCTGAAGGCCAAGATCCGCGACGCCCAGCTGGCCAAGGTGCCCTACATGCTGGTGGTGGGGGACCGGGAGGCGGAGGCCGGCACGGTGTCCGTGCGCCACCGCCACCGCGGGGACCTGGGGGTCCAGCCCCTGGGCGACTTCCTGGAAGGGGTCGCCGCCGAGGTCCGGGAACGCCGCCGCTGATCTGGAATTCCCGGCTTGGCGCTGGCGGAATCAAGTGATAGACTCTTTGTCCTTGTGTAAATAGGGGAGGAACCATTCGTCCTAACGAGACCCGCATCAACGACGGCATTCGGGCTGCAGAAGTCCGCGTCATCTCCGAGGATGGCGAGCAGCTTGGCGTGATGCCTCCGCATCAGGCCATCCGCATTGCCGAAGAGCGTGGCCTCGACCTGGTGGAGGTCGCTGGAAACGCCAATCCGCCCGTCTGCCGGATCATGGACTACGGGAAGTACAAGTTCATGGAAGCGAAGCGGGAGCACGCGGCCCGCGCCAAGCAGAAGAACATCGTGGTCAAGGAGGTGAAGTTCCGCCCCAAGACCGACGACCACGACTTCGACTTCAAGGTGAAGCACATCCTGCGGTTCCTGGAAGAGGAGGACAAAGTCAAGGTGGTTGTCATGTTCCGGGGCCGCGAAGTGGTCCACCGCGACATCGGCTACCGGATCATCGAGGAAGTCATCCAGCGGGTCGGCGACAAGGCCATCGTCGAGAAGGCGGCGGGAATCGACGGACGCGACATGCACGCCATCCTGGCGCCCCGGATCGTCGAGGCCCCCAAGCCCCCCAAGAAGCCGAAGCCGGCCAAGTCTGAAACGCCTGAAACCGAAGTCCAGCCCTGAGAGGTTGCCATGAGCTACAAGATCAAGTCCCACAAGGGCGCCCAGAAGCGCTTCAAGAAGACCGCCGGCGGCAAGTTCAAGCGCGGCTGCTCCCATCAGCGCCACATCCTCACCAAGAAGACCGCCAAGCGGAAGCGCCAGCTCGACATGGGCAGCATGGTGGCCAAGGCCGACCAGAAGGCCGTGGCGGCGATGCTGCCTTACGCCTGATGCTCTCCGGGGGGTCCTCGCTGCGCGAACATCTCCGGACCCCCGCGCTTTCAGCAAGCCAGGCTTGCCGGAAGCTTGTCTCGCCTCGCCCCCGGTCCTAGAATCGGAGGTTCAACCCGGTGGCTGTGGCCACCCCCGATGAGGCCTTCAAAGCTCGCCGATATCCGGACGGGCTGCCTCGAGGAAAGGAAGCACCATGACCCGCGTCAAACGTGGTTTCAAGCGCGCCCAGCGGCGCAAGCGCATGATGAAGTTCGCCAAGGGCTTCTACGGTGCGAAGTCCCGGCTCTACCGCTCCGCCAAGGAAGCTGTGGAGAAGGCCCTCGGCTACGGGTACCGCGACCGTAAGGTGAAGAAGCGCGACTTCCGCCGCCTGTGGATCGTCCGCATCAGCGCCGCCTCCGTGCAGAACGGTCTGTCCTACAGCAAGTTCATGGGCGGCCTCAAGAAGGCCCAGGTGAACCTGGACCGCAAGATGCTGGCTGACCTCGCCGTCCGCAACCCGGAGGCGTTTAGCAAGCTCGTGGCCGTGGCCAAGGGCTGATCGCGAAAGCTGGACATCGCAGACACCCGAAAGGCCGCGTGAGCGGCCTTTCTCTGTATCGAGGCTCCCCATGGACGTGCTGTTGCCGCCGGAGATCGCTGATGCGGAGCGAGCCTTTCCCGGTGCGCTCGAAACCTGCAAGGACATGGATGCGCTCCTGCGCCTAAAGGGGCTTTATGTGGGCCGTGAAGCGAGCTATGTCGCCCGCCTCATGGACCTGCTCAAGGCCGCGCCCAAGGAGCAGAAGCGGGACCTGGGCGCCGCCGTCAACGCCCTCAAGGGGCGCTGGGAAGCCGCCCTCAAGGTCCGCCAGGCGGAGCTGGAGGCCGCGAAGAAGGACGCCGCCGCCGTGTCCTGGGATGCGACCCTCCCCCCGCCGATCCCAGCGCGAGGCGCCCTCCATCCCCTGAACCGCCTGATGGACCGCCTGGTGGACGTCTTCCGCCCCCTGGGCTTCCACGTGGAGGAGGGCCCGGAGGTGGAGACGGAGGAGCACAACTTCGACGGCCTCAACATCCCCGCCGACCATCCGGCCCGGGGCAGCGCCGACACCTTCTACCTTGCCGCCCACCCGGGCCAGCTGCTCCGCACCCACACCAGCCCGGTGCAGGTGCGCACCCTCAAGCGGCTCGCGCCGGAGATCCAGGAGAAGGGCGGCATCCGCTTCCTGGCGCCGGGCCGCGTCTACCGCAAGGATGAGATCGACCCCACCCACAGCCCCATGTTCCACCAGGTGGAGGGCATGCTGGTGGGCCATGGCATCGGCATGCAGCACCTGAAGGGCACCCTGGAGTACGCCCTGCGGGCGCTCTTCGGACCCGCCACGGAGATCCGGCTCCGCCCGTCGTACTTCCCCTTCGTGGAGCCGGGCTGCGAGGTGGACGTGAGCTGTCCCCTCTGCGGCGCGAAGGGCTGCCGCGTCTGCAAGGGGTCGGGCTGGGTGGAGATCCTGGGCGCGGGCCTCATCCATCCGAAGGTGCTCGAGTTCGCGGGCATCGACGCGAAGGTGTGGTCCGGCTGGGCCTTCGGCATGGGTGTGGAGCGCATGGCCATGATGCTGAGCCAGACGCCGGACCTGCGGCTGTTCTTCGAGAACGACCAGCGGTTCATCGAGGCCATGGGAGGGCTGGACTGATGTGGATCGAACGCGCCGCCCTCGCCGCGGAACTTCCGGCCGCCGCCGAACTGGCCACCCGCCAGCTGGCGGAGACCCTGGCTTCCCTGGGCTTCCCCGTGGATGCCGTGGAGCATCGGCCCGGCACGGAGGTGCTGGATGTGGACATCACGGCCAACCGCGGGGATGCCATGTCCCACCGGGGCCTGGCCCGGGACCTCGCGGCCCGGCTCCAGCAGCCCCTGGCGTCGCTGGCGCCGCCGCCCGCCGTGGAAGGCGAGGCCCGGATTCCGGTGACCCTCCCCGCCCCGGCCTGCCCGCTCTACGCCACGGCCCTGCTCACCCTCGGGACGGGCCGGACGCCCGAGCCGGTCCAGGCCCTCCTCCTGGCCCTGGGCGCCACCCCCAAGCTCCTGCCCGCCGTGGACGCCTCCAACGAGCTGCTCCACCGCTACGGCCATCCCACCCACGCCTTCGACGCGGACTGCATCCAGGGCGCCGTGAGCGTGCGCATGGCCCGTTCGGGCGAGACCCTCGTCACCCTCGACGGCCTCGAGCGGAAGCTCACCCTGGAGGACCTGGTCATCGCGGATGCGTCCGGCCCCATCGCCCTGGCGGGCGTCATGGGTGGAGACCGCACCAAGGTCACCGAATCGACTCGCCGCGTGTTCCTGGAGAGCGCTTGGTTCGACCCCCGCGTGGTCCGGGCCGCGGCCCACCGCCACGGCCTGCACACGGACGCCTCCCAGCGTTTCGGCCGGGGGGCGGATCCCGCCATGGCCCGCGTGGCCCGGGATCTGCTGGTGCAGCGGCTCCAGGCCTGGGCCGGCGCGACCCTCGAGGGTGCCTGGACAGCCGGGGCGCTGCCGGCTCCGCCGACCCCGGTGGACCTCCCCAAGGACCTCCTGGCCCGGGTGGCCGGCGAGCCCCTGCTGCTGGCGGAGGCCGCCAAGGCGCTCAAGGCCCTGGGCTGCGGGGTCGAAGCCGAGCCCGGGCACCTCCGGGTGCAGCCCCCCACCTGGCGCCACGACCTGGTCATTCCGGAGGATCTGGCCGAGGAGGTGCTGCGCCTCCGGGGCTACGAGCACATCCCCTCCGTCCTGCCGCCCCTGGAAGGCCCCCCTCAGCCCCTGCCCGCCGAATACCGGCACCGGCAGGTTCTGGCGCGCCGCCTGGCCCACCTGGGCTTCCACCAGACCGTGACCTACGGCTTCGTGAGCCCAGAGATGGATGCGGATGCCTCCATTCCTGGGAGATTGGGCCAGCCGGCCGAGGACGACCAGGCTGGGCGTACCCTGGCCAACCCGCTGGGACGCGAGTACTCCATCCTCCGCCGGTCCCTGCTGCCCTCCCTGATCGAGGTGGCCCGCCAGAACGTCCAGCAGGGTCAGCGGGAGGTCCGTCTGTTCGAGATCGCGCCGACCTACCAGGTTGTAGCGGGTGTACTCACGCCGGAATGGACCGTGGCGATGCTCTGGGTGGGTGAGCGGTGGGACGGGGATCCCGAGGCCAAGGCCATGCCCGCGGAGCCCAAGCACCTGTCGGGAATCCTGAAGGACCTGCTGGAGGGACGTGACTGGGTGGTCGGGACCACGGAAGGCGGAGCCCTGGTAGCCGAGTACCGCCTTTCGGATTTCAAGGCCCCCGACGACCGCATCATCCCGGCCTACACCCCCCACAGCCGCTTCCCGGCCGTGGCGCGGGACCTGTCCCTGGTGGTGAACCGGAACCTGCCCTGGCAGGCCATGGCGGAGGCCGTCCGGGCGGCCCTGAAGGGGGCGGCCCTCGTGGATCTCACCTGCGCCGACCTCTACCAGGGGAAGGGCCTGGAACCGGGCACCAAGGCCTGGCTGCTCCGCCTCACCTTCCAGTCCATGGACCGGACCCTCCTGGGTTCGGAGGTGGACGGCTGGGTGGCCGAGGCCCTGGCGGCGGCGGAATCGCTCGAGGCCCGGCTCAGGGCGTAGAATGGGCCCCAGCCGAGGCCATCCATGGAACTGTTGAAGCAACTCGAGTCGAGGGTCCAGGCCCTGGTGCAGCAGCGCAACCAGCTGAAAGAAGAGCTGGATGCGCTGAGGGCGGCAGGGGACCAGGAACTGCAATCCCTTCGGGCCCGGCTGGAGGAGTCCCAGGCGGAGCGGATCACCCTCCAGAAGGAGCGGGAGGCGGTGAAGGAGCAGGTGGCGACCATCCTCCGGTCCCTGGAGGCCCTGGGATGAAGCCCCCCCGGCCCCTCCCGGGCACGCGTCCGGTGCCCGTCGAGGTGCTGGGCCGGGCCCTGCAGATCCACACGGACCGCCCGGAACTGACCGCGGCGGCCAAGCGGATCCTGGAGGAGACCTTCCAGGCCATGGAGGCCGAATGCCGGGTAAGATGGGGCAGCGTTCCGGAGGGCCTGGACACCCCGTCCTGGTACCTTCTGGGCGCCCTGAACCTGGCGCACCGAGTGGCGCGCCTCGAACAGGAAGCCAACCAGCACACGCACGACCTGGAACAGACCCTTTCTAAGCTCCTGCACGATGTTCCGGACGCTTCTTCCGCCCCCGTCCCGCTCCTTGACGAGGATGGAGCCTGATTTCCCTGCGAGGCCCGTGATTATGGCCAAGCGCTTGTTCCGTAAGTCGATATGGGAAACCTTCCCCCTGGCCTGTGCGTTCCGCGCGTCGGCGCGCCTTAGCCCGGGAACTTGGTTGCCCCCCTACCAGATAGGGAACTCGGCAAGCCTCCACGACTGAGCGGGGATTTTGATATCTGGTGCTGGTGGCTCCTGGACCTTTCTTCCCGGAGTCGCCCATGAATCTGATCAGCTGGATTTTCCTCTTCCTGGCCCTCGCGGCCGGTGGCGTCGCCTACCTCATGTCCCTGCGGGCCCAGAAGGCCGCGGTGGAGAGTTCCCAGGCCCAGGCCCGGGCCGAGCAGGAGGTGAAGGCGGAACGTGAGCGCCTCCTCGCGGAGGCCGCCCGGGAGGCCCAGCGCCTCCGGGACCGGGGTGAGCAGGAGGCGGAGGCCTTCCGGAAGGAGGCCGAGCTGAAGGCAAAGGAACAGGCCCTCCAGGCCCGGCAGGAGGCCGAGAAGCTGCTGTCCGAGCGCCAGGCCAACCTGGAGAAGCAGGAGCAGCGGCTCCACTCGAAGGAAGCGGGCCTGCAGTCCAAGGAGGAGGGCCTCGACAAGAAACTGCAGCAGGTCGACCAGAAGACCAAGGACCTGGAGACCCTCACCGAGAAGCGCAAGGCCGATCTGGAGCGGCTGGAGGCCCAGCAGGTCGAGGCGAAGCAGCTGGTGGAGGCCCAGGCCCGGCGCCTGGAGGAGATCGCCGGCCTCACACGGGAGGACGCCAAGAAGGAGCTGACCGCCCAGCTGGAGTACGCCGCCAAGATGGACGCCGCCAAGCTGGTGCGGCGCATCGAGGAGGAGGCCCAGGAGGAGGCCATGAAGAAGGCCCGCTGGACCATCGGCGCCGCCATCCAGCGGGTGGCCTCGGACGTGGTGGCCGAGCAGGCCGTCAGTTCCGTCCAGCTTCCCAGCGACGACCTAAAGGGCCGCATCATCGGCCGGGAAGGGCGGAACATCCGGGCCATCGAGAAGGCCACGGGCTGTGACCTCATCGTGGACGACACGCCTGAGAGCATCGTCGTCTCCAGCTTCGACCCCATCCGCCGCGAGGTGGCCCGCCAGGCCATCCTCAAGCTCCTGGCCGACGGCCGCATCCACCCCGCCCGCATCGAGGAGGTGGTGGAGAAGGTGAAGGTGGACATGGACCAGCACCTGAAGGAGATCGGCGAGGCCGCCTGCATCGAGCTGGGCTTTCCCGACGTCCACCCCAAGCTGCACAAGCTGGTGGGGCGCCTGAACTACCGCACTTCGTACGGCCAGAACGTGCTGGAGCACACCAAGGAGGTGGCCCGCATCGCCGAGTACATGGCCGGCGAGATGGGAGCCAACGCCAAGGTCGCGCGGAGGGCCGGCCTGTTCCACGACATCGGCAAGGCAATCGACCGCGAGGTGGAGGGCACCCACATCGAGATCGGCATGCAGCTCATGCAGCGCTACGGGGAGAAGGAGGAGGTCATCCATGCCATGAGCTGCCACCACGGGGACTTCGAGCCCCGCACGGTGGAGGCCATGCTCATCACCGCCGCCGATGCCCTCAGCGCGGCCCGGCCCGGGGCCCGGCGCGAGATGCTGGAGACCTACGTCAAGCGCCTGGAGAAGCTGGAGGAGATCGCCAACAGCTACAAGGGCGTGCAGAAGAGCTTCGCCATGCAGGCGGGCCGCGAGATCCGCATCCTGGTGGATGCCGGCGCCGTGAACGACGACCAGGCCTACTGGATCGCCAAGGACGTCTCCCGGCGCATCGAAAGCGAGATGCAGTACCCCGGCCAGATCAAGGTGACGGTCATGCGCGAGCTGCGGGCCGTGGAGATCGCCCGCTGAGGCGGCCTCTGATAGAGTTCCCGGCAGGAGACGCCGAACCGCTTTGGATGAGCCTGTCCCGAACCCCGTCCCGCCCCCGCCGCCCTTGAACGGGGCGGCGGAGGGCCATCAAGGGGATCCGGACGAGCGCCTCCGGCAGCGGCACCTGGCCGAGGGGATCTACGCGCTGAGCCTGGTCCGGAAACCGGAGGAGGCCTACCAGGTCCTCATGGCCCACGCCGCGACCATCCTCCAGACCCCGCACTGGTGCATCGGCCAGGTCATCGAGCAGGAGGGCGCGGCCCGGGTGGAGATCGCAGGCTGGACGCCCGGTCTCTGGGCCCGCTTCGGCGGAGTGCTGCGCGGGCTCAGCCTCCCCGTGTCGGACGGGGCCTTCGCGCGGGAGGTCTACGGCTACCGGCAGATGAGCTTCGTGGCCGAGGCGGGGGAGGAACCGGGACGGATCGATCCCCGCCTGGTCGCGGCCTTTGGCATCCGGAGCCTGCTGGGGCTGCCGCTGGTGTTCGAGGGGCAGGTCGGGGGTGTGCTCTACGCCGTGGCCCTTCAGGACGAGGGGCCGCTCTCCCCCTCTGAGGAGCAGCTTTCCGTACTCCAGAGCCTGACCCGCATCGCGGCCCTGGCCCTGGAGCGCCTCCGGGCCCAGGCCGCCCTGGAGGAGTCCGCCAGCCTGGCCCAGGACCTGGCCCAGGGGGTGCGCGACCTGGCCGAGGCCCACGACGAGGCGACCGTCGTGGCGGCCTTGTTCCACTGGGCTGGGCGCCTGGCCCCCCTGCCGAACTGGTGGCTGAACCGGTTCGATCCCGTCTCCCGGACCAGCGCGACCACCCACTGGACGTCCGGTCTCGAGGCCTTCGGCAGCCCGGAGGACATCCGGAGACCCGTCCATGTGGACACCACCTCGCTGATGGAGGCGCTGCACTTCGGTCAGCAGTCCCTCTACATTCCGGTGTGCGAGGGGCATTCCGAGATCCCGGACCTCGCCGCCTGGCCGTACCGCACGCTGCTGGGCCTTTCTCTGACCCACCAGGGCGAGATCGTCGGCACGCTCTTCGGGGGCAGCTTCGGCGCCCAGGGCCACGTGGGGATCTCTGACAAGCGGTTCAAGGCCCTGGAAAGCCTCGCCGGCGCGGCCGGGATCGTGCTGAACCGCCTCAAGGCCCGGAGGGATCTGGAAGCGGAGGAGGCGCGGTTCCGCCAGCTCTTCGAACAGGCGCCGGATGCGCACCTCCTGTTGCGGGACGGATGGATCGTGGATGTGAACGAGGCGGCCATCCGGCTCTATGGCCATCCCCGGGAGCGGCTGCTGGGCATGGCGCCCTGGGAATTGAGCCCCGAGTTCCAGCCTTCGGGGGAGCGGAGCCGTGAAGCGGCGGAGGTCCACATCCGGAAGGCCATCGAGGGCGTTCCCCAGCGGTTCGAGTGGGATCATCTGACCGGCGGCGGTCACGCCTTCCCCTCCGAGGTGAGCCTCACCGCCATGTCGCGGGAGGAGGGCCCCATCATCCAGGCCATCGTGCGCGACATCGGCGCCCAGAAGCGGGCCGAGGCCGACCGCGCTGCCCTGGAGCGCCAGCTGTTCCAGGCCCAGAAGATGGAGAGCCTGGGGGTGCTGGCCGGCGGCATCGCCCACGACTTCAACAACCTGCTCATGGGGGTGCTGGGCCATGCGGGCCTCGCCCTGGAACAGCTGAACCCCCTGCATCCGGCCCGGCGAAACCTGGAGGCCATCCAGAAGGCCGGCCAGCGGGCGGCGGACCTCACCCGGCAGATGCTCGCCTACTCCGGCCGCGGCCAGTTCGTGGTGAGGAACCTGGACCTGACGGCCCAGGTGGAGGAGATGCTCCATCTCCTGGAGGTGAGCCTGCCCAAGACCGTGGTCCTCAAGCTGGACCTCCGGCGGGGCCTGCCCGCCATCTCTGCGGACGCCGCCCAGATCCAGCAGGTGATCATGAACCTGGTGATCAACGCCGCAGAGGCCATCGGCGAGGCCTCCGGGCTCATCACCCTGGCCACGGGCGCCCAGCACCTCGATGCGGCCATGATCCAGGCCCTGCTCGTGGGCCAGGACGTCGCTCCCGGCAGCTACGTCTTCCTGGAGGTCTCGGACACGGGCTGTGGGATGGATCCGGAGACCATCGGACGGATCTTCGAGCCCTTCTTCACCACCAAGTTCACCGGCCGCGGGCTGGGTCTCTCCGCGATCATGGGCATCGTCCGCGGCCACAAGGGGGCCCTCAAGGTCTACTCGGAGGTGGGCCGGGGCACGACCTTCAAGGTGCTCTTCCCTGCCCAGGGCCTGCTGCAGGAACCGGCCACCCCGGCCTCCGGGGAGGTCGCCTGGCGCGGCACGGGCCTGGTGCTGGTGGTGGATGACGACGAGACCGTCCGCTCGGTGGCCCGGCAGACCCTGGAGCTCAAGGGCTTCGACGTGCTCGAGGCCGAGGACGGCCTGGTGGCCCTGACCCTGCTCCAGCAGCGGGGAGCCGAGGTCGCCCTGGTGCTCCTGGACATGACCATGCCGCACCTGGGCGGCGAGGCCACCTTCCGCGAAATGCGGCAGATACAGCCCGAGATTCGCGTGATCCTCAGTTCCGGCTACAACGAGCAGGAGGCGATGAGCCGCTTCATGGGCAAGGGGCTCAAGGGCTTCCTGCAGAAGCCCTACGGGCCGAGGGAGCTCCTCGCGAAGGTCCAGTCCGTGCTGGGGAGCTGAACGATGCGTACCGTCCTCCTGCTCGTCCTCAGCAACATCTTCTTCGCCCTGCGGGCTCAGGCTGAAGGACGATGCTGCCTGGTTCCGCGGAGCTGACCGATGCGCACTGTCCTCCTGCTCGTCCTCAGCAACATCTTCATGACCTTCGCGTGGTACGGGCACCTGAAGCACCGGGACTGGCCGGTGTGGCTGGCGGTGCTGTCGGGCTGGGGCATCGCGTTCTTCGAGTACTGCCTCGCGGTGCCCGCCAACCGGATCGGCTACGGGCGGTTCACGCTGCCCCAGCTGAAGGTGATCCAGGAGGTGGTGACCCTGGCGGTGTTCGGCGCCTTCACGGCGCTGTGGATGCGGGAGCGGCTGCACCTGAACCACCTGTGGGCGGCGCTGTGCCTGGTGGGAGCGGTGTTCTTCACCTTCCGGAGGTAGTCAGGGCTCCAGGTGGATGAGGCCCCGGCGCAGGGCCACCACGGCGGCCTCGGTGCGGTCCTTCACCTCGAGCTTCCGCAGCAGGTTGTTGACGTGGATCTTGATGGTGGGCTCGGCCAGCCGCAGTTCCTCCGCGATCTCGCGGTTCCGCATGCCCTTCGCCAGGAGCGCGAGCACGTCCAGCTCCCGGGCGGTGAGCCGCTCGGATTCCATGGCCTCCACCAGGCGCGCCGCCGTGGCGGGCGGAAGGTAGCGCTGCCCCGCCGCCACGGCGCGTACGGCCTCGATGAGGGTGGCCCGCCGGACGTTCTTCAGCAGGTAGCCCCGGGCCCCGGCCTCCAGGGCCCGTTGGATGTCCGCATCGCCATCGAAGGTGGTGAGCACCAGCACGCGGGCCTCGGGATCCTCGCGCCGGATGGCCGTGATGGCCTCCACGCCGGTCTGGCCCGGAAGCTGGAGGTCCATGATGGTGACGGTGGGACGCAGCTCCCGCCAGCGGGTCACGGCCTCCTTGCCGTCCCCGGCTTCCCCCACCACCTCGAGGTCGGGTTCTCCCTGGTGGAGGATGGCCACGAGCCCGTCCCGCACCACGGGGTGGTCGTCGACGATCAGGAGACGGATGGATTCGGGCTCAGGGGTCATGGACGCCACCTCCGGAGGGGCAGGGTGATGGTGATGCGGGCGCCGGCGCCGGGCCGGCTCTCCACGTCGAGGCGGCCCTTCAGCCTCCGCAGGGTCTCACGGATGCTGCGCATGCCGTAGCCGGCGGCCTGGGCCTTCGGATCGAAGCCGCGCCCGTCGTCCTGGATGCTGAGGCGCACACGGCGCCCCTCCCAGGCCAGGAGCACTTGGATGGTCCGGGCCTTCCCGTGGCGGAGGGCATTGGTCAGCGTCTCCTGGGCCATGCGCAGGAGCTCCTCCTCCACGGATTCGCCAAGCGACCGCGGGCGGCCGGTCTGGGCGAGGTGCACCCGGATGTCCGTGCCCACCAGGAGCCGGTCCGCCAGGAGCCGGACGGCGCCGAGGAGGTCGGTGCCTTCGGGCTTCCGGGGCCGGAGGGCCATCACGGATCGGCGCGCCTCCTGGAGGCTGTCGGAGGCGAGCTGACGGGCATGCTCCAGGCGCGTGAGGACGGGCTTGGGATCGCCCTGGAGCCGGCCCAGCAGGGCCTCCGCGGCCTCCATCTGCAGCAGCACCCCCGTGAAACCCTGGGCCAGGTGGTCGTGGATCTCCCGGGCCATGCGGTTGCGCTCGGCCAGCACGGCGGAGCGGGCCTCCAGCTGCTGGAGCCGGAGCCGGTGCAGCCATCCGGCGAAGGCGAGGGCCGCCAGGCCGCAGAGGGCCCAGAATACGGGACGCTGGTAGAGATAGGGTTCGAGTTCGAGGTTGAGGCCCGCCTCCCGGGGCGGGGCGCCCTCCTCCGGATTCCAGGCCTGGAGGAGGAAGCGGTACGTGCCGGGCGGCAGGTTGGAGTACACGGCGAACCGGCGATGGCCCACTTCGTTCCAGCTCTGGTCGAAGCCCACCAGGCGGTAGCGGAAGCGGATCCGCTCCCCCGCGGTCAGGCAGGCCGCGGTGTAGTGGATCTCCAGACGGTGGACCCCCGGGGCGAGGGTCAGGCTGCCGGCCATGGGCAGCGTCCGGTCGTCACTGAGGACCTGCTCGAGGTGCACCTGCAGACGGGGCGGCACGGGGGGCCGCAGGCGGGCATCCAGGAAGGCCAGCCCCCGGCCGGTGGGCAGGCAGAGATCCCCCTCCCGGGTGCGCCAGGCCGCCGGCTGGGGTCCCTGGTTCATCTCCCGGCTGGGAAGCCCGTCGCGCTGGTCGAAGCTGACCAGGGGCACCGGGCCGGGCCGATCCAGGGTGGCCAGCAAGGCCGCCTTGTCCACCCGGATCACACCGCGGCGGGTGGTCACCCACAGCTGGCCGTCGGCGTCCTCCAGGATGGTGTGGATGGCCATCCGGAGCGGCTCGGGAAGGGCCGGGAACCGTCGCAGGCTCCCGTCGCGGAAGAGGCGCAGGCCATCCTGGGTCCCCACCCAGAGATCCTCCTCCCCGTCCAGATGAAGGGACAGCACCGAGGGGCTGTCGAGACCCTCTGTGGCGCCCAGCCACTGCACCCGGCCGTTCTCCACCCGCCCCAGGCCCCGGTTCCGGCTGGCCAGGTAGAGCGGCCCCTTCCCGCCGCCGGCCATGGCCACTACGCCCTGCTCCGCGGGGAAGAGGAGTTCGGGGCCCCCGCCGGGTTCTAGGCGGCGGAGCCCCTGGCGGGCCGTGCTGATCCATAGTGCGCCGCCGGGATCCTCGTAGAGGGACAGGATCGGATCCCCCAGGGGAACCCCCAGGCGGCGCGGCGGGGCGCTGCCCTCGAGGAGGGCCACGGTGCCCTCGGGAGTGCCCACCCAGAGGCCGCCGGCCCGGCGGGGCCAGAGGGCGGTCACGCCGCTGCGGTCCAGCCCCGCGCCGGCGGCCACCCGCTCCAGCCGGCCGCCCCGCAGGGTGGCGAGGCGCCGGTCGCCGAGGAGGCACCAGACCGTGCCGCCGGCGTCCTGGCAGACCATGCGGACCGAGGTCTGGGGATCGCCGCCGGGGCCCGGAATGGGCTGGAAGGGGACCTCGGAGATCAGGTGGAGCCCCCGGTTCTCGGTGCCCACCCACAGCGCTCCCGAGCTGTCCTCCAGGAGGGAGCGCACAGCCCAGGGGCCGGTGCCGTCCCAGGGCGATCGCTCCAGGCGGCCCTCAGGGGTGCGGCGGAAGAGGCCCGCCCGGTCCGTGCCGATCCAGAGGCTGCCTTCGCGGTCCGTCAGGAGGGTCAGGATGGCGGCGGAGGGCAGGGCCCGGGCCCAGGCGGGGGCCTCCAGGCGGCCCTGGGCCAGGGTGAGGAGGCCCTGGGTCCGGGTGCCCACCCAGACCTGCCCATCCGCCGTGGCTTCGAGGGCCGTGATCTCGTCGTGGGTGAGGGCGCTCAGGACCAGGCGGCCACCCCGCAGGCGCCAGAGGCCGGAGTCTGCGCCTCCGGCCCAGAGGGCGCCGTCCGGCCCCTGGGCCAGGGCCCGGATCCGCAGGTGGGCCGCATCGCAGGGCACGGGGCGGAATCGGCCGGCCTCCCACCTGAGGAGCGGGCCCTCCTCGGGGGCGGCCCACAGGACGCCCTCCCGGTCCCGGAGGAGCCGGCGGATGGGGACCTCGGGGAGGCCCTGGTCGGAGCCGAGGCGCGTGAAGACACCCCCCTGGAAGCGGAAGAGCCCGGGCTGGGAGGTGCCGATCCAGAGGGCGCCATCGGGGGTGTCCGCCAGGCATTGCACGCCGTTGTTGGTGAAGGCCGGCACGTTGACCCGGGAGAAGGGCGCGAACCGGGCTCCGTCGAACCGGACCAGGCCTTCTTCCGTGCCGATCCAGAGGAAGCCGTCCCGGGATTCGAGCAGGGCCGTGGCCGTGTCCTGCAGGAGGCCGTTCTCCGTGGTCCAGAGCCGGTGCGAGCAGGCGGGGAGCGGACGGGCGGGATCCAGGGCCCGGGCCGGGAGTCCGGCAAGACCCAGGGCGAGGAGGAGGATCCACCCCTTCCCGCGCCTGCGGGCCACCGGGGCCCGGACTCCCATCACCGGCATGGCCATGAATGGGGAAGCGTAGGCCATCGCTGGGCCAGGATCAACGGCAGGGGACTAGTTCAAAAGAATTAACAGGAAGGTTCTGTTCCGGATATGGCCACCCGGCGGGTTTCCGGTGATCGTGTTCAGACAGCCACCAGTCCTTCGGAACGCCCTGTTTCTGGATCCGGCTGTGGCCAGGGAAACAGGGTTGATATTTAAATAGCGTCTCAATTTCTCTATAACGCGGCCTTCCCGTTTTAAATCCCCCAACCCTTGCCAAGACTGGGATGGCGGCTAAGATGAGTCACACGGATTCCCGCATTTATTACATATAGGTTGGATATAAATCAGACGCAGTCGTTACTGATGGGTGCTTTTTCTTTGTCTTCCGCCAGGGTGATGCATGAGCCACACGCAGACTTGGACCAGATGCCTCCTCGGCGGGCTCTGTGGCGCCGTCCTCCTTCTGGGAATCCTGTCCCTGACCGGCTGCGGTCACGGCTCGGCCGGGCCGGTGGCGGAGTACTACGGGCATTACCACCCGGTGAACTGGATCAATGACCACCAGGCCGCCGCAGCGGCCTCCACGGCCACCTGCAAGACATGCCATGAGATCAGCCTGATCAAGGCGGGCAGCGGCATCCCCAACTGCCTGACTTCCGCCTGTCACCACGGCAGCACCCCCGGCTGGGCAAACGCCGATCTCCACGGGGCCCGGGCGAAGTGGGGCGTGGGCGCGGCGGGGGGAAGCTTCGCGGCCTGCCAGATCTGCCATGGGAACAACTTCGCCGGCGGGGTTTCCGCCCAGAGCTGCGCTGCTTGCCACGGGGTGCCCGCGCCTCATCCGGCCAAGCCCTGGCGCGCCTCCGCGGGGTCGATGTACACCCACACCACCACCGACCCCTCCAATGCCGCCATCTGCGCCCAGTGCCACTACGCCGGCTCCCCGGTGAACCCGATCGGCCATCCGGCCAACCCGGCCCCGGCGGGTACCACGCCGGGCTGCTTCAACAACACCCTGTGCCACGGCAATGCCGGGGCTCCCCATCCCCTCGGTCCCGTCTGGAAGGACCCCACCAGCAACGCCTTCCACGGGATCGAGGCCAAGAAGGATCTGAACTACTGCCAGTCCTGCCACGGCACTCCAGGAACGCCCAAGTACGACGGCGGGAGCGCCAGCACGGCCTGTTCCTCCTGTCACGCGACCGCAGGGGCCCACCCCACCACCTGGTACCAGGCCCCGGTGGCCACCTTCCCGGGCTACGTCCAGTCCCACCGCAACGCCGGGAACTTCGCGGCCTGCAACGACTGCCACGACGGTCTGGTCAAGGGCCGCACCGCGCCCCTGCCCGCGGCCCCCAGCTGCTTCTCGGCGTCCTACGCCAACTCCGAGCACGCCGCCGTGGGCTGCCACGCCAACGGTCCAGGCGCGGCGCCGCACCCGATCCCCTTCATCGACATCAACCACACCACCGTGACCCAGGCGAAGTTCGACACGGATTGCGCAGCCTGCCACGCCGTGACCGGCACATCTCCGATCTCTGCGGCGCCGGCGTGCAGCGTCTGCCACCAGGCGGCCTCCCCCCTGGCGGCCGGCAGCGGCCCCGGCACCTGCCTCTCGTGCCACGTCGGACCGGCGGGGCTTCCGGCGGGTCCCGCGGGCACCGCCTTCCCGAGCCTCGCGGGGGCCCACGCCAAGCACATGGGCCTCCTCACCAAGCTCAGCTGTGACACCTGCCACAACGGCATCGGCACCGGCAGCCTCACCCACTACAACGCCGCCAACGCCCGGGCCGGCCAGCCCACCGGCCCTGCGCCGGTGGCCATCGCAGCCACCTTCAACGCCCAGTCCGGCACCGCCGGCTTCTCCACGGCGAACCTCACCTGCTCGAACGTGAGCTGCCATGGCGGGCAGACGGCCCCCAACTGGCAGACCGGCACCCTCAGCGGGACGAACCTGGCCACCTGCACCTCCTGCCACCAGGTGCGAACCGGCGCCACCACCAGCCCCCAGTACAACGACGCCACCGGCCGCCACTCGAATCCCGGCGAGCACAACACCGCCTGCTCCACCTGCCACAACATGGCGCTCACCGCGGCCGGGGCCAAGAACCACTTCAAGTACCTCGACACCCAGGCGGTGAGCGGTGCCGTGTCGGGCACACCGTCGGACCAGTTCCCCAGCGACACCATCGCCTTCGATCCGGCGGTGGTCACCGGGTCCCGGATCTATACCGTCACGGCCACCACCCAGGGGAAGGGCGGCTGCGCCCTCATCTGCCACGGCGAAACCCACACCGTCTCCGGGAACACCTGGAACTGAGAAGTCCCGAGCACCCGATCCCGCGCCGAGCGGCGCGGGGCCCACAGACAGCCGGGGTAACCACCCCCCGCCCTCCAAGGAGCCACCATGGCCAACCTCACTCTTCTCCCCCGGAAGCTCCGCCTCCTCCTTCCGGTGATGCTGCTGGCGGGCTCCTCCCTTGTCGCCGGCGATCCCGCGAAGGATCTCCCCAAGTTCGATGGCGACATCCAGAAGTACTGGGCCAATGCGTGCGCCCGCTGCCACGGGGTGAACGGCAACGGCCGGGACAACAATGGCACCCCGCTGCCCGATGCGGGCTTCGACTTCACGGACAGCCGCAAGGCCAACCGGAAGAAGGACGCCGACTGGGTGAAGATCACCATGCAGGGCAAGGACAAGATGCCGGCCTTCAAGGACAAGATGACCGAGGCCGACGCCCAGAAGATCGTGACCGAGATCCTGCGCAAGTTCGCCGCCAGGCACTGAACCCGGAGCCCCCATGTCGAAGAAGACCGCCCCCCTGCTCGCGTGTGCCCTCCTGGCCGGGGGGGCGCTCAGGGCCGAATCCTCCGACTATCCCCTGGCCATCAACCTCCCGACGGCCGGACGGATGCAGTACTGGGACATCGGCCTCGCCTTCACCCACCGGTTCGTGACGCCCGTGAAGGACCACGGGAAGGATGTCTACGGCCTGGACGGCTACACCTATCCGGGCCTCGGCTTCGCCTTCGGGATCAAGCCCGTCAAGGGGCTGAACATCCTCATCTACCGCACGGCCGACAACAAGACGTTCACCTTCGGCTTCCAGCAGCAGATCCTCGACCGCGATCTCATCCGCATGGCCTTCCGCGCGGAGCGCTTCGACGAGGTGGTGCCGCAGACGACCACGCCCTTCGGCCGCGTGGGCATCACCGGAGGCACCTTCCAGCTGCCCACGGAGTTCTTCCTCGGGGACAGCGTCGTCTTCTCGCTGGTGCCCACCTACATCACGCGGACCACCACCACGGACACGGTCCTGCCCGTGCCTCCGGGGGCCACGCCGAACACCACGCCGAACACGTCCGGCGTGTTCAACGTGGGCGTGGGCATCCGGGGCGAGATCACGGAAAAATTTAGCGTGGTGGCCGAGTACTACCCGCGGCCCTCGAAGTTCAAGAACGCCGCGCCCGGCGGGATCACGGACGGCACCACGTACCAGAACGGATTCGCCGCCGGCGTGTCGTACCGGACCTTCAAGCACAAGTTCACCCTCATGGGCACCAACACCACCGGCACCACGGGGAACCAGGTGCTCAGCGGGGACTACGGCGGCGGGCCCCGGCCCACCAGCCAGTGGTCCATCGGCTTCAACGTGGTCCGCGTGTTCTGAGCGGGGAATCCATGATGGCTTCGCCTCTCCTCGAGTTGATCGCCCGGGAGCACCCGGCCTTCGTCCACGTGCCCCTGGGGCTGGTGGTCACGCTGCCCGTGGCCATGCTGGGCTCGTTCTGGTCGCGGACCCCGGAACGCTGGACCCGGACCGCCTTCTTCATCGGGCTGGTGGCCCTGGCGGGCAGCGGGGTGGCCCTCTTCAGCGGCCTGCTGTGGGGGCGCCAGGTCGCCCTGATTCCCGGCGGCGGGTTCTTCCCGGTGGTGGCCAACGGCAAGCAGGTCCTCCAGCGGATCCTGCAGCTCCATGAGATGGCGGCCCTGGGGGGCTTCCTGGTCGGCTGCCTCTGCGTCTGGCTGCTCTGGCGGGCCTGGCACAAGGACAACCAGGCCGCCCTGGGCGGCGCTCCCCACCGCCGCCACGAGGGCCGCCGCCTCTGGGAGCGGGGCGTGGGCGTGCCAGCCCTGGCCGCAGGCCTGATGTGGCTCGGGGCCTGGGGCTTCTGCGGCAAGCTGGGGGGCATCATGGTCTTCGGCAACGAGGAGACCAACAAGGCCGCCGCCGAAGCGTTGGAGACCAAGCGTCTGGATGCGGAAGCCGAGGTGCCCGTGCGGGCCCTGGACTTCGCCAGCCTCGAGCCGGCCGAAGCGGCCCCGATCCGCGTGAAGGCCCACGGGAACCGCTGGGGCCGCATCTGGGTGACGGCCTCCGCCATCGACGCGTACAAGGCCGGCAAGCCCCTGGATCCGGGTGCCTACGCCGTCATGAGCACCTACGAGGACCAGGGCGGGAAGCCCGGCACCGATGCGGGTCCCCTCTACTTCCTGGAGATCGCCGCGGACGGGAAGCCCAAGCTGGCCTTCTACTGGCCCCGGGTGCCGGAGGCCCAGCGGCCGGAGGTGGGTGGGGAGGACTTCGTCTACTGGCGCAGCCCGGATCCGCACCTGGCCTCGTGCCTGACCTGCCACGCCCAGGGGGCCGCCCGGGTGGAGTGAGCCGACGGGGTCAGCCCTGCCGGCCCAACATCTCCGCCATCAGGGTCAGCAGCCGGGGCATCTCGAAGGGCTTGGGCAGGAGGCGGGTCCGCGGATCCCGCGCCAGCTCCTTCTCCACGGATTCGAGGCCCTGCCCGCTCACCAGGATGAAGGGCATGTCCGATCCCGCGGCCCGGATGCGCTGGAGCAGTTCGTAGCCGGTGCAGTCGGGCATGCGGTGGTCGCTCAGCACCAGGTCGAAGGTCCCGGCCTGCCAGGCCCGCCAGGCCACGGCGCCGTCCTGGGTGGCGGTGACCTGGGCCCGGGCGAGGGTGAGGGCATCGGCCAGCATGTCGCGGAGCAGGGCCTCGTCCTCCACCACCAGCACCCGCACCCCGATGAGGCGCGTCTCGGCGCGGAGGCCGGCCTTCCGGATGGGGCCGGAATCGTGGGGCCGCCCCGCGGCCGGCAGGGTGATGCGGAAGCGGGCGCCCCCCTCCGGGGGATTCTCGGCCTGGATGCGTCCCTGGTGGGCCTTCACGATGCCGAAGACCATGGCCAGGCCCAGGCCCGTGCCCTTGCCCTGCTCCTTGGTGGTGAAGAAGGGCTCGAAGATGTGGGGCAGGGCGGTTTCGGGGATACCCGAACCGGTGTCCTGCACCTCCAGGCAGACCTGCCCGGCGGCGTCCAGCCGCGTGCGCAACGAGAGCGTGCCGCCCTCGGGCATGGCGTCCCGGGCGTTCACGGCCAGGTTCATGAGCACCTGCTCCAGCTGGACCCCATCGCCCTGCACCCAGGGCAGATCCTGGGCAAGGTCCAGCTGGAGGCGGATCCGCCCGCCCAGGAGGCGGTCCAGGATGGCGCCGGTCTCCTCGACGAGGGCGTTCAGATCCAGGCGCCTCAGCTCGGGGCGGGACTGGTGGCTGAAGGAGAGGAGGGCCTTGGTGGTCTGGGCGCAGCGCCGGGTGGCCTCCTCGGCCCGCTCCAGCCGGTCCATCACGGAATGGCCCTCGGGGAGGAGCTCCCGGCAGAGGTGGAGCTGGCCCAGGATGGCCGCCAGCTGGTTGTTCACGTCATGGGCGATGCCACCGGCCAGGGTGCCCACGGTCTCCATGCGCTGGCTGTGTTCCAGCTGCCGCTGGAGGCGGCCCTGGTCCGCGAGGCTCTCCTGGGCCTGCCGCAGGGCTCGGTCGAGGCTCCGGATCTCGCGGAGGTCCGAGGCGATGGGGGGCGGCAGGGTGCCCTGGCCCAGGGCCTCGGCCAGGTCGCCGAGCCGCGCCATGGGAGTGGCGACCTGCACCGCGAGGCGCCGGATGCGCCAGGCGGCCAGCCCCAGGCTCACCAGGGCCAGCGCGACGAGGCTGAGGGCCCGCCGGGCGGCGGGACCCATGAGGTCCTCTTCGGGGATGGCCAGGGCCAGCCGCCACTGGATGCCCGGTAGCCCCTCGAAGGTCTGGACGCGGCCCACCAGCGTGGCGCCGTCAAAGGCCAGCGTGGTGTCGCCGCCCTGGGGAAGGCTCTGGAGCAGCCGGTGGTGGAGGGGCAGGAAGGAGGTCCCGAGGGGCTGGAGGAAGGCCTGCCGGCGGGCCTCGGGGAGTGCGAAGGCGGCCTCCTTCGGAAGGATGAGGGCCCGATCCTGGTCGTCCACCACCAGGCAGCGGCTGTTGGGGGTGGATTGGGCGTCCCACACGGCCTGGGTGAGGTCGTCCAGGAGGAAATCGATGGCCGCCACGCCCCGCAGCTCGGGGCCGGGCCCCCGGACCGGCAGCGAGAAGGTGATGCCGGGATCATGGGTGGTGTAGAAGGCGTAGGCACCGGTCCAGGAGCCTTCCGAGGCCTGGGCGCTGGCGACGTACCAGGGCCGCGTGCGCGGATCGTAGGCCATGGGTGTCCAGGATTCCTGGTGCAGGACGTGCCCGCCGGCATCCAGGCGCATCCACCGCACCTCGGCGGAGGTGCCGGCCGGCCGGAGTTCCCGCAGGGACCAGGCGCCCCCCAGCTTCAGGAATAGGAGGGAGTGCTCGTCGGCCCGGGCCAGGTTGAGGCTCGTGATGGCCCGCTGCCCGGCCAGGAGGGGCATGACCAGGCGGGCGGTGCGCTCGGCGTCCGCCGGGTCCAGGAGGTCGGTGGTCCACCAGGTCTGGAGGACACTGCCGAGGGTCTGGGCCTGTTCCAGGTCGGCACGGAGCGTGCGGTCCAGGTGCCTCAGGGATTCGGCGGCCCGGATCTCGGCCTGCTGCCGCAGGGCCTGGCGCTGCTCCCACCAGGAGACGCCCAGGATCAGCGCTGTGACGCCGCCGACCAGGATCAGGAGATCCCGCAGGAGCAGGCGGCGGATGGACATCATGCGAGGAGGGGTCCCGGTGGCGTACCCCTACCCTGTCGGCGCGACGGGATGGAATCGTGAGTTCGGGTGTCCGCTACAGGGCCGCCCGCAGGGCCTCGAAGGCCTGGGGGATGCCGCCGGGATTCGTGCCGCCCCCCTGGGCCAGGTCCCGCTTGCCGCCCCCGCGGCCGCCCAGGGCCGGCAGCATGGCCTTGAAGAGGGCTCCGGCGTCCTGGGCCAGGTCGGGGGACACGGAGATCAGGGCGGCCACCTTGGCGTCCGACACCTTCGAGGTCAGGGCGATGACGGCGCTAGGGTGGCGGGTGCGCACCTGGTCCATCAACTCCCGGAGGGCGTTGCCCTCCAGCCCCTCGACGGCGGCGGTGACGAGGGTGAGGCCCTTGACCTGCTCCACCTGCTCCGCGGAACCTCCCCCACCGGCGGCCTTCAGCTTGGCTTCCTTGAGCTCCCGCTCGAGCTGCGTGATGCGCTGGTCCTTGGCGGAGAAGACCTCGGGCAGGGCCTCCCGGCCGGTGTTGGCCTGCCGGGACAGGGCCTGGATCATGGCCTCGTCCCCCTGCAGCAGCTCCAGGGCCAGGTCGCCGGCGACCGCCTCGATGCGGCGCACGCCGGCGCTGACGGCGCCCTCGGAGATGATCTTCACCACGCCGATCTCCCCGGTGTTCATCACGTGGGTGCCGCCGCAGAGCTCGGTGGAGAAGCCCGGCACCTGGACCACCCGCACCACCTCGCCGTACTTCTCGCCGAAGAGGGCCATGGCGCCGGAGGCCAGGGCCTCGTCGATGTCCATCTCGTTCACATGCGTCGGCAGGCACTTCAGGGCCTCGCGGGTGGCGAGACGCTCCACCTCGGCGACCTGCTCGGGCTCCATGGGGGCGAAGTGGGTGAAGTCGAAGCGCAGCCGGGTGTCGTCCACCACGCTCCCGGCCTGCTTCACATGGGTGCCCAGCACCTCGCGCAGGGCCGCGTGGAGCAGGTGGGTGGCGGTGTGGTGGGCACGGACCCGGCGGCGGCGGATGGTGTAGACCTGGGCCGATACGGACATGTTCTCCAGCAGGGTGCCCTGGACTTCGACCTTGTGGAGGTGCCGCTTGGGGGCGGGGGCCGTGCAGTCCAGCACCTCGGCCACGCCGCCCTCGAAGCGGAGCTGGCCCCGGTCGCCGACCTGGCCGCCGGACTGGGCGTAGAAGGGCGTGCGGTCCAGCAGCACGTAGCCCTCGCCGGTGAGCTGCTTGACCCGCCGGCTTTGGGCATCGAAGAGGGCCACCACGTGGGACTGGCCCTCCAGGTGGTCGTAGCCCGTGAACCGGGTCGGGGGCAGCTCGGCCAGGATGGCGAGGTCGCCGCTCAGCCGCAGGTCGTGGGTCTTCATGGCCGCCCGGGCCCGGCTGCGCTGGGCGTTCAGTTCGGCCTGGAAGCCGACCGTGTCGGCCGCCACGCCCCGCTCCCGGCACCAGTCCTCCACCAGGTCCACGGGGAAGCCGTAGGTGTCGTAGAGGCGGAAGATGTCGGAACCCGCCAGGGCCCCGCCGGAGACATCGAGCGACTCCAGGATCCGCAGCCCGGTGGAGAGGGTCTGGCTGAACTGCCGCTCCTCGCGGTGGATCACCTTCTGGATGCGGCCCACCTCGGGGAGGAGCTCGGGGTACTGGTCGCCCATGGCCTGGAAGACGGCCGGGGCGAGGTCGGCGAAGAAGAGGCCCTCGATGCCGAGCTTCCGCCCGAAGCGCAGGGCCCGGCGGATGATCTTGCGCAGCACGTAGCCGCGGCCCTCGTTGCCGGGGACCACGCCGTCGAAGCACATGAAGGTGGCCGCCCGGATGTGGTCGGCGACGACCTGGGAGGCGGTGCGGTTCGTGTGCTCGTGGCGCTCTTCGGGCTTCACCTTCGCTACGGCCCAGATGGCCTCGAAGATGGGCTGGAAGAGGTCGATCTCGTAGTTCGTGTCCACGCCCTGCAGGATGCTGGCGGTGCGCTCCAGGCCCATGCCCGTGTCGATGCTGGGCTTGGGCAGGGGCGTGAGGACGCCGTTGCCGTCGCGTTCGTACTGCATGAACACGAGGTTCCAGATCTCCATGATCCGGTCGCCCTCGTCGTTGGGCAGCGCGTCGCCGGGGATGTGGGCGCCGCGGTCGTAGTGCATCTCCGAGCAGGGGCCGCAGGGGCCCGTGTCGCCCATCTGCCAGAAGTTGTCCTTCTTGCCGAAGCGCAGGATGCGATCGGGGGGCACGCCGGCGGCCTTCCAGAGTTCCTCCGCCTCGGTGTCCGCGGGCACGCCATCGGCCCCCTCGAAGACGGTGATCCAGAGCTTGGCGGGGTCCAGGCCCAGGTTGCCCCCGGCCACGGGGCCCGTGACGAACTCCCAGGCGAAGCGGATGGCGTCGGCCTTGAAGTAGTCTCCGAAGCTGAAGTTGCCCAGCATCTCGAAGAAGGTGTGGTGGCGGGCCGTGAAGCCCACCTGGTCCAGGTCGTTGTGCTTGCCCCCGGCCCGCAGGCACTTCTGGCTGGTGGTGGCGCGGCTGTAGTCCCGCTTCTCCTTGCCCAGGAACACATCCTTGAACTGGATCATGCC